>Ga0163151_10000533_pt1 | contig 66478 bp, 67 predicted proteins | sample OliLakLV19MP5IB2_FD_145596 | JGI IMG/M metagenome (GOLD analysis project Ga0163151, IMG submission 145596) | Freshwater microbial mat bacterial communities from Lake Vanda, McMurdo Dry Valleys, Antarctica - Oligotrophic Lake LV.19.MP5.IB-2 | ecosystem: Environmental > Aquatic > Freshwater >... | reverse complement strand
CCTCGTCATCTAAGTTGGTTTTTGCTAGGATACGCGTATTGGAGAGGTGCGTGAGTGGTTGAAACGACCGGTTTCGAAAACCGGCATGCCGCAAGGTATCGGGAGTTCGAATCTCCCCCTCTCCGCAAAATAATGAGCGCCCTGCGAAAGCAGGGTGCGATTATATGTTGTGAGAAGAGGGGGGAGATTCGAAAGACGGAGCGGGCACCCATTTAGCAAAATGGGTCGCGAGTCAGGGTCGTAGAAATTTGTGAGTGACGACGAAGAAATTATTTATGACCGATGCGTGCCACATTCCTATGTGGACACATCTCCCTCCTCCGAAAAACACAGGTCGATATGATATATCATATCGACCTCGCGTATTTCTAGAACGCAGTGCTACCATGTCCGAAATGACTTCAAGAATTCCTGCCTGCAATGAGTGTGGTTCCGACCCCATACCACATCGGCTGACCTATATCATCGTCACGGTTGATGAAGCCATTCGTCCGTTTGTGACGCCAGGAAACGCGAACGGATTTTTTGCGCGAACGGTGAGCGCTATTGAACAGGTGGTCACGCCACCCTTGTTTAAATTATTCCTGAGACTTGGCTTGGCGAAGCGCGTTAATGAACCTGATGAGCACACACTCCTCTTGGCGCTTATGTTATGGCAGGACGCATCGAATCACGATATTGAAATGTGGGAATTCCGTTTGTTCGGACTACCGCGTAATCTCTTTTTCGCACGTTTGCCAAATGGAAAGGAAATCGTCTTCGAAGGCATTCCGCTTCCATCAAAGGGACGTGAGCAAGTCTCGTGGATAGATAACAAAGCAGAACTCAAGCGCCGATTCCGCAAGCTCGGATTTCCGATAGCAAAAGGCGGTTCTGCGAGAACCTATGCGGGCGCAAAGCGTATCTACGAAAGCGTTACACCTCCGGTTATTGTAAAACCGTATTCTGGTTCCGGTTCGCGCCACACGACGCTCCATATTGATACGTTAGAGGAATTGAAACGTGGACACGACGTAGCGACGATGGTTGCGCCACTTGCGGTTATTGAAGAAGAACTGGTGGGCCCTGTCTTTCGCGCGACGGTGGTTGATGGAAAACTCGTAGCTACACTCCGGCGTGACCCGCCTCACGTGATAGGGGACGGTGTACACACCATTTTGGAGCTTATTGAGGAAGCGAATAAAAATCCAAAACGAAGTGGGCCGTATTTTTCAAAACTCACTATTACCCCTCTCGCACTTGAAGAATTGAAATGGCAACACCTCACCCCTGAAAGCGTTCCCGAAAAAGGACAGCGAGTACAACTCAATCAAAAAGTGAACTGGGGACTCGGTGGTACGACTGCAGATGTATCCGACCATGTGCATCCGGATAATAAAAAACTTTTTGAAGATGTGGCGAAAGCACTCAAAGCCCCTATCGTGGGTATCGATTTCATTATTGCGGACATGGGGAAGTCCTGGAAAGAACAGGAACGTTGTGGCGTCATTGAATGCAACAGTATGCCGTTCTTCGATAACCACCATCTTCCATTTGAAGGGGAACCACGCAACGTGGCGGGTGCTATTTGGAAAATGCTTTTAACGAGTTAGCGTGTTTTGAGGTGGACGTAGATGTCCTCAAGGGCCTTCACCGCGTCGCCTGCTGCGATGTTGTTCTGGTGGTAGAGCTCGTCGGTGCAGTCGCCTGCGGCCCACACACCTTTTGCGCTTGTTTGCTGGCTACGAGCGTCAATTTTGACCCGCCCAACGTCATCCATATCCACAACACCTTTTGCGTAGTCAGTTGCAGGAATGACACCAATTTCTACAAAGATACCGGTGACTGGAAGCGTGGTATCGGTTTCTGTTTTAAAATCATGCACAACAAGACCACTCACGAATGTCTCACCGAGCACTTCCTTTGGAGCAGAGTTCAGAAGTACCTTCATATTCGGGTGCGCGAGTACTTTCTCAACGGTGACTGGGTCGGCTTTAAACTCTTCTCGACGATGGATGAGGGTAACTGACTTTGCATAGGCAAGAAGTTGTGCGGCTGTTTCAAAGCCCGCGTTTCCTCCGCCTACTACAACAACATCCTGACCAGCAAATAAGGGGCCATCACACGAAGCGCAGTAGGTGAGTCCTTTGTGCTCAAACGTATCTGCACCCGGTATAGCAAGTCGGCGACGATTAGCACCAGACGCGATAAGAACGGCGCGCGCAGAAAATGTTTTGTCGCCATCAGTGGTCACGGTATAGCCTTCAGTAGCTTTCTCAAGCTTCGTGACCTTCTCGCCAATAACTGTTTCAACAACGTCACCTTTATAGGCGTCGATGTGCGCGTGAAGCGCTTTCGCCAAGTCATTGCCGGGGATTTTTACCGTACCTATCCAGTTTTCAATACCTTCAGACACAACGGATTGCCCGCCAATTTCTCCAGCGATAAGTACTGTTTTTAATTGCTTACGTGCCGCGTATACGCCTGCCGCAATTCCTGCTGGTCCACCGCCGATGATGATGAGGTCGTTCATAGTAAAGGAAAGTATACCGCAGAGCGCACGTCACGCACAAAGAATGCCAGCCACTGTGATATATCATAGTGGCTGGTTATCTCCTTTGAGCGAGCACGTGAAGCCCGGAAGGGTCGTGCAGGCGTCCATGCATGGTCAGACGGCATTCTTTTGCGTCCACGCTATGCCGGATGATGGACGCTGGAACGTAAGAAACCGCTCGGCTGGGAGCGGTTTCTGCCCTTTCGGGCTTCACGTACGAGCGACTACTTTTTGTTGCGACGAAGGAAGTTTGGAATTGCTCCACCCCAACCATCTTCATCATCAACGACTGGTGGCTTCAACGTATCTTCCTCTTGCTTACGGCTCGTGGCGGTAACAATAGGTTCTACTTTTTCTTTCTTTGGAGCTTCTTCTTCAACAACAGCGGGTGGAGTAGGAGTTGGACGTGGTTCTTCCTTTTTCATAACTTCGTTGAAGATTTTGCCGCGAGTCTCATCACGCTCCTTCGATGGCATACCAAAGATAGTGCGTGTGTCTGGGTTTGCTTGCGCAGCTTCGATCATGCTCTCTGGGAAGCCGGTTGCAATAACGATGATACGAATTTGTCCCTTCTTCAACTTCTCATCGCGCATAATACCGAAGATAATCTTTGCGTTTTTATCAACGGATTCACCGACGACCTTTGCTGCTTCTTGTACTTCAAGAATACCGAGGTCTTCTGCTCCTGCGACAACGAAGAGGATACCGCGTGCGCCCGTAATAGAGACGTCGAGGAGCGGGGAATTAACGGCAGCGACCGCAGCATCGCGTGCGCGACTTTCGCCCTCAGCGATACCAATACCCATCAATGCAGGACCAGCACCTTCCATGATGGCTTTGATGTCGTTAAAGTCGGTGTTGATTTCTCCGGGAGTCGTAATGATGTCAGAGACACCTTCAACCGCCTGACGAAGAATTTCATCGCAGAGTGCAAATGCGTTCTTTGCGCTCGTGTTTGCTTCGACAATTTGGAGTAACTTGTCGTTTGGAATAATGAGAAATGCATCGACTTCTTTTTTAAGTTCAGCAAGTCCGCGTTCAGCAATGTCGCGACGCTGGGAACCTTCAAACGCAAATGGCTTGGTGACTACGGCTACCGTAAGTGCACCCAGTTCTTTTGCGATTTTTGCAACCGTAGGCGCAGAACCAGTTCCGGTTCCGCCACCCATACCGCACGTGATAAACACCATATCGGACCCTTGAAGGGATTCCTGGATTTCTTGACGGGTTTCTTCTGCGGCGCGACGTCCAACTTCTGGATTCATACCGGCACCAAGTCCACGCGTCAGATTCTTTCCTATGTGAATTTTCTTTTTTGCAAGACTGCGATGGAGATCCTGGGCATCAGTATTTACCGCAATGAACTCAACCCCCTTCACTTTGGAGTTGATCATGTGATTCACGGCGTTTAAGCCAGAACCACCGACGCCAACTACCCGAATTCGGGCGAACGTCTCTATTTCAGGCACAACGCGCTTAGACATGTGGTAATTACTAGCTGAAAATTGCCCGCAACAACTGCGTAGCACTATGATACTCCTTGGGAGAGTGCATGCAAACCTTGACCTTTTTCTTATGCGTGTCTGATTTACGGCAAAAATTGCTGTAGGAATTTCCCAAACGAACGACCAAGTTTTACCAAAGACCGACTGCGCGGTGCTTCAGTGCTTCCGGTAAGTCCCCAGAGCGCAAGACCATACGCAACAGCCCAAGTTGCATCACGAATTTTTGAATCAGGAGGCACGCGTAAATCTGCAGGACGTGCAGGAAGTGAAAGAGATGCGCGGGCGATGTCAGTTACGGAACCGTGACCGCTTCCGCCACCGGAAAGAATAATTCCCGCTGGAAGCGCACCATTTTTTCCAAGTACTTTCAAATGTTTTTCAACGAGTTCAAACATCGCGCGAAATCGCGCAGCGACAACTTCGTCAACTTTACGTTTCGGATACATTGCACCAGACAAGCGTCCCATCTTTATGCGTTCAGCGTCTTCTAGAGAAACACGGAACCCAAGCGCAAGTTCGTCAGTGATGGAAGTTGAACCGATAGGGAACACTTTCATGGAAATAGGCATACCTTCGTCATAGACAACAATGGAAACCGTCTCAGCACCAATATTTGCGAGCACACACCCTTTCATTTTCTGATCTTTGTTAAGGGTCACATAGGAACCAGCAAGCGGAGAAGCCATGCGATCGACGACATCAATATCTGCTGACTCAACACCTGCAGTGAGTGCGTCAATGTGACTTTTTAGACAGGAGACAAATAAGTAATTAGATTCTATTCGCGTACCTTTCATGCCGATAGGGTCGCCCAGAACACGTGCGCCATCAATGCGGTACTCAATAGGAATTTCATGCAAGAGCATGCGGTTTGCTAGATGTGGTTCTATAACCGCACGCGCACCGTCGAGCGCTTTTTCAAGATCAAGCTCGATTACTTCTTGGTCAGCGCGCGAAATGACTGCGTCTCCGGTTGCGCGATGTTCTTCAAGAGATATACCGCCCACAGCGAGGAATGCATTTCGTATGGGAACGCGCGCAACGGATTCTGCTTGGCGTTTTGCGGCACGTATAGAAATCGCAACTTCTTCAGGATCGATAACATAGCCGTGACGCATGCCGGCGCTCTCAGCAAGTCCGGTTCCGATGATGCGTCGTACGACACCTTCTTCGCCAATGATCTCCTCAACCACCACCACTTTTATGTGATGGGTGCCAAGATCAATGCCGGTTGCGATGCGTCGTTTTTTCATTAGTAGGGGATACGATGAGGCACCGGGCCATGAGCCAGCGTTCACGTTTCTCCATTGTAGGCCCGTGTGGGTAACCTTTCAAATGCATAAGTGCGTGGATAAAGAGATACGCCACAAATTGCTCATACGTCATGTCATAGGAAGGTGCTTGTTTTCGGGCAACTTCAAGGCAAATAATCACCTCCCCAGATTTTTTTCCGCTTTCGTATGAAAGGACATTTGGTGCATACGTTTTCTTACGCAGTTGCTTGTTGAGTGTTGTTGCACGTCTAGTTCCAGCGAATACGAGTGAAATTTCCCAACCGGGTAATGCTTCGTTGAGTATGTGAGAAAACGAAGCACGAGGCGCAGGGCGCCTCGTGAAGTTCCGAATACTAACTGCGGTCATCTTTTTTACTTGCGACCGCGGCGGTTTAGGGTCGCAGGGTCAATTTTCCCGAGCTTTATCTTTTCAGCGAATTCTGCACGGCGAGCACCCTTAACCATGGCACGAGTGTGCTGTACGTTCTTTGACTTGGTGCGCGTAAAGTAGCGCTCAGCACGAAGCCCACGCACGAGGTTCAAGCCCTGTGCGCGACGGGAGAAACGACGAATGAGCGAAGCAGAACTTTCGTTCTTGCCCCGACGGACCTCTACACGGACTGCGTTCTTAACGGTTGTCATAGGATTAGGAGACTCTAACACACCGTCAGGTTTCCTGTCTAGACAGCAGGGTTTGCTCTAGGAGACGAGACGCAAGCGATCGACGAGGGAATCAAGCGGTACGAACGTTTCGGTATGACTCGCTCGCTCGCGCAGAATAACTGAGCGTTCAAGCGCTTCTTTGCGTCCCATGATGATGAGGTAACGCGGATTCAGTCCGTCAGCAAAGCGCATTTGTTCGGTGAGGGATTCAATACCAATAGCTTGTGCAAGCGGTATACGCGCACGACGAAGCACATCAGCCATTTTCATACTTTCACGCTTTGCTTCGTCTCCAATATGAACGAATACGAACCGAGGATGGGTCTTGTCCTTTATTGCGGGAGTGACGGCGCGGTCTTCGGTTGCAATACGAACAACCACACCTACTGACGGCACGTTTGTTTTGAAGAATTGTTTGGAAAGGTCGTGATAACGAGAGCCCCACGCGTGCACGCGTTCGTCGCTGACAAATTCAAAGCATGTTTCGCCAAACATACCGCCTTTTGTCATAAGATCAGGAGAGAGTTCGTACGGTGTTTCGGTTGATTCAAGATACTCGAGCACCCCTTCAAAATGTTTACGGCTTGCTTCCGACAAATGGTCAGTTGAAGAGGGCATACCGCCCCGGTCCTCGTGTTCAAGAAGAATTTCTGCCGCTTTGAATACATCAGTGCGCGCATGTTCAACGCACGCCTCAGGGAGCGTTGCTGCACGCTTGCGGAAAAACGAGCCGAGTTCGCGCGCGAAGCGCGCACGGGTTTCTTTGTCGCCCATGGAATTAATGCGAAGACGCGGTTCGGTCTTAGTGATATCAGCAACGAGTGAGCGCACTGCACGTATAAGAACGATGTCAGCAATAGCGCGATCAACCCCAAGTATATGGAATTGCACTACGATTGATTTAGGAGAAGCGCGTCCGGCAGCAGCGTTGGTGTGCCAAAGGAATAACGGGTTGAGGACGCTTGGTGCAAGACCTGCATCGCGTACTGTTTTTAGAAATCCTGCCACTTCGCGTGCGACTGGTTCCATCGTTTCTATCTTCACACTTTCCGGGTACGGTGCCTTAGCTCCGGTGCCACGCTTCGAATGCGCAACAGATGACAGAGGTGTAAAGCCATAATAGGTTCCAACGGCATGTGCGCGTCGCACAATGTCACTCGTCTCTGCCATTTTTGTACTCATGGTGATTGAATTGTTGCGCCTGGAAATAGTGATGCTGACGAAAGGGGAAGTATGCGTACAAACGCGCGTCCAATAATATTTTTACGCGGTAGTACACCCCACACGCGTGAGTCTGAACTTCGTGGACGGTTGTCGCCCATAACAAAATACTGGTCAGCACCAACAACGGTGTCTAGGGTATAGGTAGCGTCTTCTTGTACAACGTATGTTTCATCAAGGGTGAGCGATGAACCATCGGTGCGAGCGATTACAACCGCACCGTGATCGATCTGCACGGTTTCTCCGGGAAGTCCGATGATACGTTTTATATAAAAGAGGGACGGATTGTTTGGATACCGGAAAATAATCACATCGCCACGCTTCGGTTCTGAAAAACGGTAGGTAAGTTCGTCGACAATAAGGTAGTCGCGATCATGAAAAGTAGGAAACATCGATTCGCCATCAACCACAAACGGTTGTGCGATGAAAATTCTGATAGGAAGCACGATGAGCACCACGAGGACTACGAGTGTCACAATCTCTTTAAGGGCTCGCATTGCGAAGCATTGTACGCTTGTGAATTTTGCATGCAAGTTTTTGCAAAATTATTTTATGAAATTGACGCAGAAATTTGTCCATCATGCAAATTTCTCAATAAGTATGACCACTATGATATATCATATCGACTGGAGGAGGGAACAACTATCTAGAACCGTTCCCTGAGTGTGGCGTGGTATTATCGCGCGTAATGGCTTTTGTTATCGTTGGTCTCGGAAATCCCGGGAAAGAATACGAAAAAACCCGACATAACGCGGGACGACTTGCAGTTGAACTCCTTGCGAAACAAGAAGGCTTCGACTCCTTTATATATAAGAAGACCGCTGACGCGTTGGTGAGCGAGGGAGAGATAGAGGGAGAGAAGGTGGTGCTGGTGCTTCCAGAAACATTTATGAATAAGTCGGGTAAGTCCGTCATGGCATTTGTGAAGAGTGTACGAGCCGCGAAGAATCTTCTGGTCATTCATGACGAACTTGATGTGCCACTCGGTACGCTCAAAATGGTTTTCGGACGCAATTCTGGAGGACATAAAGGTGTTGAGAGTATTATGCGTGCCATTAAGACGAAAGAGTTTGCACGTATACGCATTGGTATTTCTGGAGCCGGAAAGAAACAGCAAGCAAAGAAGCCAACAGGCGAAGAAAAAGTAGTCAAACACGTTATTGGGAAATTTAAACCAGCGGAAGAAGTAACACTCAAGAAAGCACTGAAGAAAACAGCCACCGCAGCGCGCCTTTTTGTTACGGATAGTATTGAGAAAGCGACGCAAGAAGCGAATACGAGATAGGTTCGACTTCCGCTCGTTTCATTTACAAATTCTCTGCGTTTAGTAGTGTACGTAGAGGATAGGGTCAGGTCATATTGTACAGAGAAGGAGCTTGTATGACCCGTGAAGAAGTAGTGGCTCTTTTACAGCGCCAGGATATAAACTACGGAGCATGGAATAAACCTCTCTCCTCGCTTCTTCGGGAGATGGAAGAGGACGGTACTGAGCTCGTTGTAGAGAATGGGAAGGTGAAACGCAAAGCGCGTAGTGTTTGGGTGGTGGTAACCCACCTCACGCTCGACGGAGCAATCTTCAAGCTTGAAGAGTACTGTCGCGTATTTCCGAACGGCGGACCCGTGGACTACCGGAGTAGAGCGCCGGATGACCATCGAGGTCTTATCCTTGAACGCGGCATTAGCGAGACGAGGCGCAAGTACGAAACGGGCCCTGAAGCCTGTATGCGACTTTTGCGTGAAGAAGCGGAATTTAAAAATTCGTGTGTCGACCGATTGTTTCCGAAGCGTGGATTTCAATCGGTTCGTTTAGAAAGTAAGCCGGTACCATTCGTGCGAGAGAAGCCGTCTGTTGCGTTTAAAGGTCTTGTGAGCGAGGTTGAAATTGAAGCATTTGATTATGCTGCAGACAATCTTGAGTTTAACAATGCTGATGACGGAACCACGTTCGTCTCTATTGACGAGCATGGAGTTAAAACATATCTCGTTTGGCGTGAACAACATGACTAAGCGTCGGCTCTGGCCGGCGTTTTCTTTTTAACGATTTCGTACTAGAGTCATTTATGGAGCAACAAAAGGGAGACGATAATGAAGTTGCATCCACGTTGCTACTGCTCGTATCGTGAATTCAAAGAAGACGTGCGTGCCTGTGTGCCTGCTTCGGTGAAATGGAAAGAATCGTTATTTCGAGACCTCTGGGAGAGCTATCTAACCGGTACTCAATATTTTGCCGGGAAAAGCCGTAAGACGTTCGTATGCATTGCGTACCGCTTTCGACTTTCCGTTTCTTGGAACGGATTTCAGCTTCGGAAGAAATACGCGACACTCGCAAACGACGTCATTAGTCTCCCTCAGAAACGAAGTGACTACCGCATCACTGAGTCCCATATGCCGTACGAACGACCTGAGGCGGCTGCAGAACGCGCTGTTGAGCGAGTGCTCGGGCTTACTGGTTCCCGGATTCTTTTTTCTGGAAAGGAACCTACGCTTGAGCGAGTGCAACTGTCGAAGACGCATCCGCGTCTGCGTATGCGCTTCGTCACCACTGACCTCGGTCTCCTTCTTTCTCCGAGGGTTAGAGAGCCAAGGTTACAGGAGGATATTCGTTCTGAGGCTACGGAGCATTATGTGTGGGAACTGCCCACACAAACAAAAAAACAACTTAAGAAACATGCCTGAGTGCCGGCTCGAAAGAGTCGGCTTTCTTTTTTACAAACAAAAACACCGCGCGTATGCGCGGTGTTCTTGTTTTGAACAAAGAAAATTATTTCTTCGGTGCTCCAACGTGGGAGAGCGTCATGCGCTGATCCTTCGGTTCGAATACCTTAATAGAGAACGAATACGACTTACCAAGTTCCAATGCTTCTTTGAGTTGCTGAGGAGATTCGAACTCAGAAACATGTACGAGACCGGCGACACCTTCTTCAATAGAAGCAAGGGCACCATGCTTGTTGTACTTGATGATAACGCCGGATACTTCCATACCCTTCTTGTAGCGGTCACTCGCAGTCTTCCAAGGGTTTTCTTTCAATGCCTTAATTGAAAGGGAAATCTTACCGTCCTTAATCTCAATAACCTTAACGCTCGTCGCGTCACCTACCTTGAAGAGGGAGCGTGGGTCTTCAACAAGTCCCCAGTCGAGTTCGCTGATATGCACGAGACCTTCAAGACCTTGTTCAATTTTCACGAAGACGCCAAAGTCGACGGCGCCCGTGACTTCACCTTCAACGACATCACCAACCTGGTACTTGTCGATGAGGGATGCTTTTTCCTGTGCCTCGTCACCTGGACGCTCTGAGAAGATAAGCTTCGCTTCCTTCGGGTCGGCGGTAATGATGCGCACCTGGAGTACCTGGCCCGTAAGTTTTGCAAGTTCGCCAAAGATTTTCTCTTTGTCGCCTTCTGGTACGCGTGGATAATGCTCCTTCGCAAGCTGGGAAGCAGGGAGGAAGCCCTTGATACCTTGCCATGCGAGGATAAGTCCACCTTTGTTTGCTTCTTCCACAACGAGTGAATACGTTGTACCGGAAAGAATTGCTGCTTCTGCTTCGCCCCAAATAGCGGCCTGACGAGCTTCCTTCAAGGAAAGTTCGATGTAGCCTTCTAGGCCCGCTGGGTCAACGACCTTTGCAGTAATAGCATCACCCGGATTTGTTTTACGGAGAACGTCTGCAGCGTTCAAGTATTCGCGTCCGTAAATAATGCCGGTGCCAAATGGTGGAAGGTCAACGAAGAGGCGACCGCGCACAAGCGCGATAACCGTACCATCAACGAGGTCTCCGGCCTTTGGCGGAGTTTGAATTGCATCTATCTTTGCGGTCATCGGGTGACTTGCGTCAACTGAGAGCGTCACAATTTCGAGCTTCTGCGGAGCAACCGCAGTTTGTTCATCTTGCATATATGTATGGGAATCGAGAGGGTCTGCACCGCGGGTTCAGAATCACCTTTCGGTGAATTCCGGGTTAGCCCGCTTGCGCCTTACGCACGCCACTCTTGACCTATGCGTTATAGCATAGAGGTATAAAAAGATGAAGCCGCACGTCCTCCATGGGGTGCGGCTTCGGTTTTTGTTGAGAACGGGGGTGAGAATGTACTCCTTCTTTTTGCCAGCGCTGCTGGCAGTTATCCTGGGGCCGGCCGGCGACTAGGTCGCGGCGGCGCCGGAGCGGTCGGCGTGATGACCCATCAGCGGGCCGTGATTACAAACCAGAGAAAATGCGTTTTTGAAGATACGTCTCCTTTGTAAGAGGTGGGGATTCGGCCGAAGCCTTGTCCCGTTTCATCTGCCGTGCGTCTGCACTGCAGTAGACGTATATAATCACACACCATATTTTTTGTCAAGTATAGATACAAATTTCCTTTGATATTCATGCAAATGAAAAAACCACGCAAGCGTGGTCGAAATGGGAAGAGACGGGGACTGAAAGCGGTGTCGGAGACCGCTCTCAGTCCCCGCTCCGCTGGGGGGGGCGAGGGGCTAGTGGCCAAGATGGCCGTGGCTGGAGCCAGGTTCGCCGTTGATGATGGTTTCGGTGCTGGGACTTGCGCGAATTCCGTAGCCGTCGGTTTTCCGGGGCGTCATGTTCACTCTCCCTGTTGCCTTTGTGCGTGCCAGACATCGTCTCTACTAAAGCAGAAACGTACTGACTTGATGAAGATAGCACGGGTCGCAGAGCACGCAACCATAGGTAGGGGATAAGCGTTAGTACGGTGCAAAGCGGGGTATTTCTTGGTATAATGAAGAGAACATGGTCATCACCCACCACGGCGGGCAGTGCTTTAAAGTCACCTTCGGTGATTTTACGCTTGTGTTCGACCCCATTAGCAAGGGAGGTACGCTTCCTGCTGTAAAGTTCGGTTCTGACATTGCGCTCATCTCACGTAATCATCCTGATATGAACGGTGCAGTTGAAGTCGCGTTTGGCGATAAGCAACCTTTTGTAATTACTGGCCCAGGTGAATATGAAAAAGACGGCGTGACCATCCAGGGTTTTCTTTCAAAAAGTCAGTACGCCCTTCCAAAAGGTGAGATGGATGCAACGAACACCATATATAGCGTGAAGCTTGAGGGTATGACGCTCGTACACCTTGGCGCGCTTTCTGACACCTCACTTACGTCAGAAGCAAAAGAAGGTATTGATGAAATTGATGTGCTGTTCTTGCCAGTTGGCGGTGATGGCGTGTTGTCTGCTTCTGAAGCAAACAAGCTCGCGACGATGCTTGAACCAAAGATTATTGTGCCGATGCATTACGAAGGTATGGGTGAACCAAAAGCGCTCGACCACTTCCTTAAAGAAGAGGGTGGTACTGCAGAACGAGTGGACAAGCTGACGCTCAAAAAGAAGGATGTCCTTGACAAGGATGGTACAATTATTGTCATAACTGCCTAAGCTATGATGGACTTCATTGAACATTTGCGCGGAAAGCCGGAACACACTCGTAAGCAGGTGGCATTTGGTGCCGCAGCGGGCTTTACGCTACTGGTCACTTTTATGTGGGGTGTTGCGTTTGTGTCGTCCGGTGCACTTTCGACTTCTTCGAATACGGCTTCAAATCCAGTGGTCTCAACCTTCTCTCCAGAAAAGGGAGTCTCGCTTCTTTCTGCCGTAGGTGCTCTCACTACACGTCAGGACGGTTCCATTACGGTCGTTGGAGCAAGCGCAACGTCAAGTGTGCCGAATAAGACTACGGAAGACCGAACGGTAATTCCATTTTAACCGTGTGGATATAAGGTATGGCTAAGAAATCAGAAAGCGGAGTGCCAATTGTATCGGCACAAATAATTGATCAATCAATTACGAGCGAAATGCGTTCGTCGTACTTGGACTATGCGATGTCCGTTATTACATCGCGCGCACTTCCTGATGTGCGTGACGGACTAAAGCCGGTGCACCGCCGTATTTTGTACGCAATGCGTATGACCGGACTTGCGCCAACCGCAAAATTTCGTAAATCAGCAACAGTAGTGGGAGAGGTGCTCGGTTCGTACCATCCGCACGGTGATGCCTCGGTGTATGACGCGATGGTTAAACTCGCGCAGGACTTCTCGACGCGCTACCCACTAGTATTCGGACAGGGAAACTTCGGTTCTATCGACGGTGATCCGCCTGCCGCGTATCGTTATACCGAAGCAAAGATGTCGCGTCTTGCCGACGAAATGTTGCGTGACCTTGAGAAGGACACCGTTAAGTGGAATCCAAACTTTGACGGCAGTAAGCAAGAACCAACGGTACTTCCGGCGGCGGCACCAAACCTTCTTTTGAACGGCACGCTTGGTATTGCGGTTGGTATGGCGACCAATATTCCGCCCCACAACCTTTCTGAAGTAGTGGATGCAACGACGCATCTCATTGATAATCCTTTAGCGACCACCGATGATCTCTTGGAGTTTGTGAAAGGTCCTGACTTTCCGCTGGGCGGTATCGCCTTTAATCAAAGTGATATTCGTCAGGCGTATGCAAGCGGTAAGGGTCCGGTAGTGTGTCGTGGTGTTGCGGAAATTGTTGAAGATAAGAAGGATACGTCCATTATCATCACTTCCATACCGTTTCGAGTGAATAAGGCGGATTTGATTACGCGCATCGCGGACTTGGTGCGTGACAAAAAGCTTGAAGGCATACGAGATTTGCGCGATGAGTCTGCAGAGGATATTCGCGTCGTTGTTGAACTAAAAGGCACGGCACATCCGCAGGCCGTGCTTAATAATCTTTTTAAATACACGGAGCTTGAGTCGACGTTCCACTACAATATGCTCGCGCTCGTGGACGGTGTACCGCAAACACTTTCTTTGAAAGGTATGCTCGAGGCATACGTTGCGCACCGCAAGGATGTGGTTAAAAAGCGTACGGAATACGATCTTCGAAAAGCGGAGGAGCGTGAACATATTTTGCTCGGTCTCTCAAAAGCGCTCGATCATATAGACGAAGTCATCGCTATCATTAGAAAAGCAAAGGATGTGCCAGAAGCAGACCTCGCGCTCCGTAAGAAATTTGCATTCTCTGAACGTCAGACGGCAGCAATTCTCGCGATGCGTCTCCAGACACTTGCAGGACTTGAACGCAAAAAAATTGAAGACGAACTTGCTCAAATTCAAGAGCTTATAACCAAGCTCAAGAAAATTCTTTCGTCGGATAAGACCATTCTTGCTGTTGCTCGCGCAGAACTCGTTGCCATCAAAGAAAAGTACGGCGATGATCGTCGCACGAAGATTATCAAAGGAGGTGTGAAGAATATTTCTGTTGAAGATTTGGTACCGGACGAAGAATCGGTGTTGGTGTTGACCCAGGGTGGCTACGTGAAGCGCACGAACCCATCTGAATACAAAATACAGAAGCGCGGTGGTGTGGGTGTTGTTGATATTGCTACAAAAGAAGAAGACGTGGTTACACATTTCCTTGTTGCCTCCGCTCATGCAGAACTTCTGTTCTTCACCTCGCTCGGTAAGGCATACCAAACCAAGATGTACGAGATTCCTGAAGGTAAGCGTGCGACAAAAGGTAAGTCCATTATGAACTTCCTCCCGCTCGCCCCTGAGGAAAAGGTGACAAGCATTCTTCCGGTGCCAAAGGGCGCAGCGCGCGAAGCGATGTCTGTTTTCTTTGTAACTGAAGAGGGAGTCGTGAAGAAAGTGGCTGCGAAGAATTTTGCGGACGTGAGGCGTTCGGGCATTATCGCCATCTCTTTGAAGGGAAGTGACAAACTCGTCTCGGCACATCTCTCAGAAGACGGGGACTCTATGTCTATCGTTACATCGAAAGGACAATCAATTCGCTTTGACGAAGCCGATGTTCGCGCCATGGGCCGTACTGCAGGAGGGGTGCGTGGTATGACCCTTAAAAAAGGTGACTCCATTGTCTCTGCGGAAGTCGTACCTGCTGCCGCAAAGAACGCGACACTCCTGATAATTATGAGCAAGGGATACGGTAAGAAGACCAGTATGGGAGAGTACAAAATTCAGGGGCGCGGTGGTTCTGGTATTAAAACTGCAGAAGTGACACCAAAGACCGGAGAAATTATTGGTGCAAAAGTCCTTACGGGAGAGGGAAGTGAGGAAGAAGAAATTGTTGTTGTTTCTAAGAAAGGCCAGGTTATTCGTTGTAAGACCGGAGAAATTCCTTCACTCTCACGTGCGACGCAGGGTGTGCGCATTATGAAACTCTACGAAGGCGACGCAATCGCTTCGATGGTGGCGCTGTAAGATAATGGAGAAGTTTCTAAGATTTTTTAGAGCAGGTGGCGAAAACAAGGTAGACAAAACACCGGTATCGCCTGAAGTAGTCGCACGACGGAACTACGAAGCAGTGCTTACTGAGCGGGAAAGAGGTCTTGTTGCGTTGCTTGCTGAAGACGACCGGAAACTTTGGGATGAATTAACGAGTCAACAAGACTTTTCCTACGAACAGGTTCGAGACAAAATACTAATGCACAATAATTTGCGCGGTATGACGGAGGCTCCAACTGCAGACCGCGACGGAGCGTTGCAGATTTTAACGATGACTTTTGATTCAGGCGCACGTGCACAAGTGAGAATATATACAAATGAGAACGGTGAAGTAAAAGCGTGGTTTGAAGCCCACCAAGGCTAACGTACTAGAGAAACTTGACAAATATACTGTATATGATACAGTATATTTACTCACGCAAGTGGGTGGCGCCGTTCGGTGCGGGCGGGACTTATGTCCTGCCCCCCGAACGGCGTTTTTACTTTATGTTGATTGCGAGCCGTACCTGGGTACGGCTCGTGCTATTTTAAAGGTAAATGAAGTTCACTGACCCGCATACGACGCTCTTGCAGTTAGGACTGCGTGAGGGCATGAAAGTTGGTGATTTTGGTGCGGGCTCAGGTCACTATGCACTCGCGGCAAGTGCCATGGTAGGAGAAACAGGAAAAGTGTATGCCATCGATATCCAAGAGGACGTCTTGAAACGTGTTTCCGCTGACGCATCCGCGCGCGGATCGCATGTCATTGAATGTATTTGGGCTGATTTTGAAAAATTGCGTGGTACAAAACTTAAAGATGCCACACTCGATGCAGCAGTACTTTCAAACGCACTCTTTCAGCTGGAAGATAAAGCAGGGGCCTTTACGGAACTCTATCGAACTCTGAAACCGGGAGGTAAAGTGCTCATCGTTGATTGGTCAGGTCAGCACGGTGGTATGGGACCGCTCGACGATCACGTCGTATCACCCTCAGATGCGCTTTCACTTGCTGAAGCTGTGGGATTTGAAAAGCTAAAATCATTTGACCCAGGCGCGCACCACTACGCGCTTGTCCTTACTAAACCCTCATGAAATCTTTCCAAACTATCGTGCTCGCCTCGTTCGGACTTCTCGCACTCGTAGGTCTTGCGGTGTTTGCAACCTCAAAAGGACTCGGTGGTGGTGCGGCAGAAGTTGGTCCTGTTGCTGCATGGGGAACATTGCCGCAAATAGAAGTCACGGAAGCACTCGGTGAACTTTCTATTTCTGATAAGCGCTTCACACAAGTTACCTACACAGAGAAACCGGCCTCTTCATTTAGTGCTGATCTCGCGCAAGCAATTGCTGAAGGACAGGGTCCTGATTTGGTATTTATTACGCAAGAGCAATTACTCTCCGAGCGCGGAAAACTTGCGGTTATTACGTCTCAGCAACTTCCGGAACGTACGTTCATCGACTCTTTTGTACCGATGTCTGAGCTGTTCCTGACTACGGGAGGCGCATACGGCGTACCGATAGTGATTGACCCACTGGTGTTTTTCTACAATAGAACAGCACTTACTGATGCCGGTGTTGCTAGCGCGCCGTCGTCATGGGAAGCGGTGAACGGACTGGCACAATCGCTCACGCGCGGAACGGCTGCAGCAACCATCACCCGTAGCGTGGTTCCGTTTGGAAGTTATACAAATGTAAGTAACGCACGTGCGATTATTGCAGCACTGTTTTTTCAGGCAGGTATCCCTATCTCGACGGCGACTGACCTAGGTATTGAATCTGCCCTTCGCAAGGGAGGGGAAGCTGGTATTGCGTCTTCTGAAGCTGCAGTTGATTTCTACACACAATTCGCAGATCCAGCTAAAACCGTGTACACCTGGAATCAAACACTTCCACAATCAAGAGATGCCTTCATTGCCGGTGACCTCGTTTTCTATCCTGGTTTCGCGTCCGAAGAAAAGTTTATACAGAACGCAAATCCAAATTTGGAGTTTGATATGGCCCCGCTCCCACAACCGTCTACTGCATCCGTAAAAGTAACGTACGGTCTCCTGTACACAGCGGCAGTGCCACGTGCTGCCTATAACGCCACAGGTGCGACAGAGATTGCCCTTGCGTTGTCTGCACCATCTGCAACCAGACAATTCGCTACGAGCCTTGGTATGGCACCGGCACTGCGCGCTTTGCTCACTCCCTCAACGGATGACCGGTATGCGGCTATTTACTACCCAGAGGCACTTCGTGCGCGCGGTTGGCTTTCCCCAGCATCAAGTGCAATTGATGGCATTTTTGCGGGTATGATAGGAAATGTAACGAGTGGCAGACGCAGTATCTTGGAGGCTCTTGAAACAGCGGATGATTCGCTCGACGCGCTACTCCCTTAATGTATGAAGCACCTTCGCTTGTTCGTTTACTCGGCAATTCTTCTCTCTCCAATTTCGGTTTTGGCAGAAGGTGTTATACAGAACCCGCTTCAATCGAACTCCCTACTCGAACTTCTCTCGGCGGTAGTACACGGCGTAACGCGCATTGGAGCGATTGCGCTTGTATTTGCACTGGTGTGGACTGGCTTTCAATTCGTTGTTGCACAAGGAAACGAAGAAAAAATCCGCGGTGCACGAACGATGTTCCTCTGGACGGTTGTGGGCGGTGCTATCTTGCTTGGGGCTGAACTTATTGCCAATATCATCACCTCGACCGCAGGGTCTCTCGCACCATGAGCAAAAAAATATTTTTTCTGCTTGCGTCTCTCGTCGGTAGTGTTTTCGTGGCTCCACATACACATGCCGCTCTCACAAGCACTCTTCCAGACGGAGTAAGTTGGCAACCTGGAGGATACGAAATTCCACTTTCAATATGGAATGTGCGTACCTACCCACCCTCTGCATGCGGTCTTATCGAGCAACCTACAGGATGTCAAAACGACGTATATGCAGGAAAGATGTCTCAGAGTCAGTGTAGACATGCCGCTGCTCCGGATACGTGCGCTAGTCCAAATAAGTATCCCTATATTCCAGCAGCTTCTAAAAGCCAAGCAAAATGTACAGTGGTGCGCATACATACCAGTACTCAGAACATGCAGGATACTCGACTGTGTGCTGCTTGTACTGGCAGTACGTGCGATTTCTTTTCCGGGAATGGTGCCTTTCAAGCAAAAAGTACACCAGCACCTTCTGAGCAGCCTCCGGTCACCGATACACCACCTGTTATTGATGGTTCAGGAACGAATGGTTCTGGCGACGGAACAGGAGAGGGACAGGGAAGTGGAGATGGCACCTGTACAGGTGACAGCTGTGGCGGAGATACGGTGAATCTCGTTAACCTGCTTACGGTAGGAAGCCTGCAAGAATTACTCTCACTTCTGTTGGGACTCGTCGTACAAATAGGCTCTATTCTCCTGGTCCTTGCCTTGGTGTGGGCTGGATTCCAATTCGTAGCCGCACAAGGAAACGAAGAGAAAATTCGTAGTGCGCGCGACGCACTCACCTGGACGGTTATCGGCGGACTACTCCTTCTTGGTGCAGAAGCACTCTCATTAGTAATTAAAGCAACTATCGAAAGCCTATGACCTTTGCTGATCTTGTCTACACACAGATTATTCCGTTTATTGACGGAGTTGTCATACAAGTCCTCTACGCAGTTGCGTTCCTGTTCTCTATTTTTGGTATCTTTAAATTCTTCTTTACGGGCGGGGAAGAGAATCGTCAACGTGGAAAACAATTTGCGGTCTGGGGACTTCTCGGCTTCGTGGTGTTATTTGGCGTTTGGAGTTTGGTTCGCATCCTCCTCGACACCATCTTCTAAGGGCGAGGCTATACACACATCTTACTTACTTTCACAGTAGCCCTGCTACTATAACGCTATGCTTTCTCTTTCCTCGCCAATTTCCCAGTTACTACTAAATGTCGTCGGGTTCATTAATTTCGTGCTGGTGCCACTTATTATGGCGATTGCGTTCGTCGCATTCCTTTGGGGCATCTTCCAGTATTTTATTGCCGGAGCTGCAAACGCAGAAAAACGAACGGAAGGACAGAAATTTGTAATGTATTCCATCATTGGCTTCGTACTTATATTCTCTATCTGGGGAATTGTCGGTCTCCTTATGCGTTCGTTTGGTTTCGGTAGTCAAGTTCGCCCACCACTTCCATCGTTCGGAGCTCCACAGCAACAACAGCGAGGAACCTATTCTCAAGGGTGGGTGTGCACACAAGATAGTCAGTGCGCATCAGGTCAATGTCGTATATATACCGCCGAACAAGGTTCGGACGGCTCAGATCCCGGTCAAAAGCGCTGTTTGTAAGCTTCTTGCTTATTCACACTTTTGACCAGATTTGATTGACGCTTCCTCAATTCGCCTTATCATAGAGATATTAACTAATATTGTATAAATGAAAAAGCTCGTCTTCTTCGGTACGTTCCTCCTCACCCCGATGCTTGCATTCGCACAGATTCGCGATGTACAAGGTTTGGGACAGGTCATCATCGACATTATCAACAACGTACTTGTTCCGCTTATCTTCGCACTTTCCTTCCTGGTGTTCGTATGGGGTATCTTCCAGTACTTCATCGCAGGTGGAAGCAACCAAGAGAAGCGCGAAGAAGGTCAGAAGCTCATCATGTACGGTATCGTTGGATTCTTCCTTATGGTTGCGGTCTGGGGCTTCGTGAACATCTTGCTCAACACGTTCCAGCTGAACCAAAGCATCCCACGCATCCCTCCAACTCCGGGCACTCGCTAGTAGTAGGGTGCGGTTAACGCGATGACACAAACCGCCACACTCGCGTTCATAGAGCAGGGAATATTCGATTACCTCCTTCCTGCGTTGTTTCTGGTAGCGTTCCTCACCTTTGTGTGGGGAACGTTCCAGTATTTCATCCAGGGCTCTTCTGACGAGGAAGTGAAAGAGAAGGCAAAGGCTTTAATGTTCTATGGCCTTATGGTGTTTTTTGTGATGTTGGTCATATGGACTATATTCACTATCATCATTCCGCTTCGCTAGTGCTCTGCTATAGTTGAAACAAACATGAACGCCATCGATTCATTCATTCAAAAAATAGTTGAGAATCTTCTCCAACCAGTGGTAGCGCTCATTGGTGTTCTTGCGTTCCTCTATTTTGTTTTTGGTGTCGTGACGTTCATTCGCAATGCCGATAACGAAGAAAAGCGTGCGGAAGGGCAACGACACATGGTATGGGCGCTGGTTGGAATGGTTATTCTCTTCGGTGCAAACGCTATCATCGAACTCATTGCGAGCTCGCTTGGCGTCAGTGTGCCACAGTAGCGGTTGGAGCCTCTATACGCAAAACGCCAGAGACATTTGTCTCTGGCGTTTTGTTGTTGTGCGCCTACCTGGGCTCGAACCAGGGACCTTATCCTTAAGAGGGATCTGCTCTACCAGCTGAGCTATAGGCGCAAAGTGAGGCAGAAAGAATATATCAGATATGTTCTTTCTCACCGAACGAGCGACTATATGGGAAGTTCCATATAGGCGCAATAACATTCGCACGCCCTAAAGGGTACTTTGAAGATTAGCGCGGAGAGTATACTCTTGCAAGACGCCGAGGTGGCGAAATTGGTATACGCACTTGCCTTAGGAGCAAGCGGGGCAACCCATGGAGGTTCAAGTCCTCTCCTCGGCACATGAAGCGAACGGTCTAATGCGATAAGTATGAGGCCGTTCGTCAGACAAGAACCTATAGAACAAGCCACCATGCTATAGCATAGTGGCTTGTTCTTTCTTTGTACCGAGGGTGGGACTCGAACCCACACGAGGGGTTTAATTCCTCTCAGGGTTTTAAGCCCTGTATGTCTACCATTCCATCACCCCGGCGCTTTTTATTTCTACCACGATGTGTGGGTTTAAGACTATGGCAGTTCGGGCATAGAACTCTTAGGTTCAAAAGACGATTATCGCGCCGGTCACCGTTGATGTGGTCGAGTTCAAGGGGAATTCGACCATCTTTAGATTGTTTGTGCCACCCACACTCTTCGCATTTTGGTTCTTTAAGATTTGCTTTATAGAGTCGCTTTTTAAGTTTGAAACTTTGAAAATCAGAATTCAAAGTCAAAAGCTCTTCTACAGGTCGTTCGTTTGTATACGGACGTCTTCTTCCTCGGAGCCACCCTTGCCCAGTGAAGTGGGAAGTGTCGAGTTTTAATTTCTGTACATACGCACGAATCTGTACATAATTTCCACCTGCAGGCACTAAACCGAGTTCGCGCATGACATTTCTGAGACTTCTCGATGAACGCACGGCTTTCCGTAAATCGTTTTCGTCCCACGACTTCTTTCTCATACTAGAAGTATATCTTGAAAGGGTTTACACAGGAATTACGGCGCACGTAAAGACGATACCACGGTTGGAGTCATTGATGCTTTCTGCTACTCTCTATAGCACTGGCCCGATGGCGAAGTGGTAACGCGGGGGACTGCAAATCCTTTATGCGCGGGTTCAATTCCCGCTCGGGCCTCAAGTTCCTCGAAGAGGTTCGAGAGCATCACGCCTGCGCGTGATGCGTCGGGAATTGAAAGCCGGAGCATGTTTCGAGCTCTGCTCGAAACGGCGAGGCAGGGTCGGGAAAGCAAAGCTATTTCTGACCAATCCCGCTCGGGCCTCCATCTAACTCGTGCGAAAGCTCCTCCATGTGTTGGCGGTTTTCTTCACCGTAATCAAACGCAAACTTTACAAAAGGGAGTACCGCAAACCGTCCTTCTTTTTTTAGAAAATCACGAAACGTATCTGCGTGACGATTGAGAAAATCTAATGCGTGTTCGCGCTCGCCATCAGGAAAAACACTTACCAGGATAGTCGCGTGCTTACGGTCGCTTGAGAGTTCCGAGCGAAGGGGGGTAATGAGTGTGGAGCGCCCTGCTTCGCGTGCAATATAGCGCGCAGCAAGTTCAGTGAGGCGAGACAATGCTTTCTCGCCACGGAAATCTTTCCGTTCACTTCTGTCGTCTCTACCGGTATCAAATTCCATACAACTTATGATTCGACAATGTGGAAGGCCACCAGACGGTCTCCTGCAGCTGCCTCGGTCTTCGACTCTATCTGTAGACCAAACTCGCCTTCAATATGAATTTCTTTCACATCAGCGCGTGCAACTTGCAGGTTGGTGAGCTTACCGCGTCCTAGTTCAATATCACGGCGTACTATTTTTATTTGGGAACCAACTGTCATGGAGCCAGAGATGAATGATGCGCCAAGTACCTGCTTCACCCCAGAGACGCTGAATGATTTCAAAACCTTTGCTTCACCGACATTCTGCTCCTCTTTTATGCGTGGTGCGCGTTCAATAACATATGCTTCAACACGCTGTACGAGCTCATAAATAATTGTAAATGATTCGATAGCAATACCGGTTCGCTCAGCCAAATCGTGTGCTGCAGGAACGGTGGGCACATTAAACGCAATAATGATGGCACCAGCGGAAATAGCAGATTTCACATCACTTTCGCCAACGGCACCGATGCCGGAGCTAACAACTTTTACGAGTGCGCGTTCGTGCGTTATTGCTGAAACAGCATGCGCCACCGCTTCAAGACTTCCGGAAACATCAGCTTTTAGAACCACCGGGATAATAGTGCGTCCTGCTTCGTCTGGAAGAGCGCGTACAGGCGCAGGCTTCTGTCCCACTGCGTCCACGACCTTCTCAGCTTCTTTCTTTGACGCAACACAGGAGAAGGGAGTTCCGGCCGAAGGCAAGGTATTCCACCCCGATACTGATATGGGTTCTGACGGTCCTGCTGACGGAATACGAGCACCTCGGAAGTCGTCGATAAAACGGACAGGTGCGAACGCAGTACCTGACACCACGAAGGTTCCCGGAGTAAGCGTCCCATCTTTCACAATGAGCGTAGCCGCGATGCCTTTTTTAGGGTCATGAGAAGATTCAAGAACAAACCCGGACGCAGATACTGAGGGATCTCCAGAAGGTTCTGCAAGGTCTGCAGTAAGAAGTACGAGGTCCAAAAGTTCTGGAATACCTTCACCTGTTTTTGATGAGACACCAGCAAAAGGAACCGTGCCACCAACACCTTCAAGATACAGTCCTTCTTCGAGTGTGCTTATTTTTACGCGCTCCAAGTCAGCACCATTTTTATCCATCTTCGTGAAGGCAACGACAAACGGAATACCTGCTTCAGTAATTTCATTCCATGCCTCCTTGGTCTGCGGTTTCATACCTTCATCAGCGGCAATAACAAGAATCGCAACATCTGCCGCAGCCGCTCCGCGCGCGCGGAGTGCCTTGAAGGCTTCGTGACCTGGCGTATCGAGGAAGGTTATCTTACGCGGTACACCCTCATGTTCATGTTCGGCCACATACGCAGAGACGTGCTGGGTGATGCCACCAGCTTCTCCAGCAGTGACGTTGGATTTACGAATATAGTCCAACAAAGAAGACTTGCCGTGGTCAATATGACCCATAACAGCGACGATGGGTGGACGTGGGGAGGCGCTCATAGTGGTATGAGTACATCACAAAAATTGCATAAAATCAATTCGAACGGCATGCTAGAGGTATGAAGAAACGCGTATATCTTGATGTTGCTGCTGCGCACCCCGTTCGTGTAGGTGCACGTCGCGCTTTTATGGAGGCGCTTGCTTCCTATGGAAACCCTTCCTCAACACACGCAGAAGGTCGTTCAGCAAAAGATATTTTGGAAGATGCTCGAACACGCATCGCTCGCCATGCTGGCGCCCGAGCGGATACGGTTATTTTTACTTCGGGAGCAACTGAGGCAAACGCTCTCGCGCTCCATGGTCGTATAAAAAAACTCATGTCGGAGGGTGTTGCTCCGCGTGATATGCATCTGCTGTATCAGCCAAGCGCGCACGCTTCAATTCGAGAGAACGCAACACTACTCGCTTCTCTTGGTGTACGTATCGAGCCACTCGCGCTTAGAGGTGGCGCATTTGATATTGAGGGTATACGAGCGCAGATACGACCTGAGACCGCGCTTGTTTCGGTTGAGGCAGTATCTTCGGCGACTGGTATGCGGTACGACACTCGCGCTCTACGGCACGTGTTAGACGAGGAACGAAAGGGAGAAGAAACGCAGATACTGCTTCACGTGGACGCATCCCAGCTCCCGCTTCTTGAATCATTTGAATGGACGCGCCTTGGTGCCAACACCATGTCGCTTGATGCACAGAAAGTAGGCGGAGTACGTGGTAGCGGTGTACTCATTGGAGCCACACCGGCACTCATTGCTCCAATTATTGGTGGAGGTTCGCAAGAACGAGGACTTCGACCCGGGAGTGAACCTTCAGCGCTTGCGGTGGCGTTTGCTTCTGCGCTCGATGAAACCAAGAAAGAACGGGAATCTTTTTCAAAGCAGGCGCTGATGATACGCTCATCGTTTCTTGAAGACATTCGTCGGTTACTGCCTGAGGTAATCGTACATGGTGGGGCGCATGTTGCGTCGAACATTATTACGCTTTCGTTTCCTGGACGTGATACCGACTACCTCTGCGCACTTCTTGATGAACGTGGCTTCGCTGTATCAACAAAAAGCGCATGTGAAGCAGATTCGCCCAATCCTTCTATTGCGGTGTTTGCTGAAACGGGTGATGCGGAGCAGGCATCTTCTACGTTACGTATTTCTTTTGATGCATCGCTCAAATTGAAAGATATTCAGCGTTTTTCAAACACTCTGCACGCATCAATGAAGGTTCTTGCTCACGAGTAAACACACTTTTCACCGGCTATGAGTCGGCGTATACTATGCCTATGAACATAGAGGATCTTACGAAAACACAACTCCTCCTGCTCACGATTCTCGTCAATTTCGTGACGTCCATCGCTACCGGTGTCATGACCGTTTCGTTGCTTGATGAAACGCCTACTACCGTTATTCAAACGGTTAATCGTATTGTCGATCACACTATTGAAACGGTAACCACGGAAGTACCGGTAATTCGAAACGTGCCAACCGCGGTTCCTTCGACCGAAGAATTACTTACGAACGCACTTGCTAAAGCGGGTGCGCGCACGGTGCATGTATTTCGTTCAGGTTCAGATGAAGCGGTAGCTGACGGAGTGTTTCTGTCAGATCAACGCATTGTGCTAACGGTAGGAAATCTTCCGGGCACGGTGCGCGTCGTATTTCCAGACGGTGTAAGTTTAGAAGCCCAAGAGCGCGGAGCAGATGGTGAACTTCATGCGTATGGTTTTTCTGCAGACGCTAGTGTTCCAAGTGCACCGTCTGGAAAGCTAGTAGCGCTTAGTGAATTAAAACAAGGTCAGAGCGCCATCGTACTTGGTGCTTCTGGACAGGCAATTACCGGTATTGTCACGCGCATCACCGATGCGGTATATACCGATTTACCAGCGCTTCCAAATGGTGCCGCAGCAGTAAACCTGGCTGGCGACATTATTGGCGTGTCAGCAGGGGACGGTCGCTTCGTATCTGCTGATCGAATGAGTGCGTTGGTGCAAACTCCGTAATACATTAGTACTAACGCTCGTCTCTCTACCTATGCCCCCATTCAAGAACTTCACCAGCAAAGCAAAGGAAGCAATACGCAAGGCGCACGAACTTGCGATAGAACGCGGACAAAATCATGTCTCACCACTCCATCTGTTGGCCGCTCTCGTCCATCAGGAAGAATCTCTAGTATTTTCAGTACTTGATCGCATGGACATAGACACCATGCTTCTTGCCGATACACTTCTTGAAAATTTGGAATCCCCTGAGTCTTCATCCGTTCTCTCTCCGTCCTATCAGTTGTACCTCACTCCAGAACTTGCACAGTCCTTGGAAAGTTCCGCAAAAGTCGCTGCAAAAATGAATGATGCATTTGTGGGAACGGAACACTTGTTTGTTGCGGTGCTTGAGAATCCAGGTCCTTCGGCAGATTTGCTCGCGCGTTTCAAGATAGAAGCGGAAACCGTACTCTCGGTACTTAAAGAGCTTAAGAACGCAAAGGACGGTCAAGTGACGGAACCAAAGCGGTATCGTGCACTTGCAAAATACACCCGCAATCTCACCAAGATGGCAGCAGAAAACGCGCTCGACCCCGTTATTGGTCGTGACCAAGAAATGCATCGCGTCATACAAATATTGGCGCGTCGCACCAAGAACAACCCGGTCCTTATCGGAGAAGCTGGTACCGGTAAGACCGCTATCGCAGAAGGTCTCGCTGCACGTATTGCTGCAAACGACGTTCCAGAATCACTGAAGAATAAGGAATTGTTGTCCCTTGACCTTGGCTTGCTTATCGCAGGAACAAAATATCGCGGAGAGTTCGAGGAGCGCATGAAGAGTGTGATGAAAGAAGTTGAAAAGTCGCAAGGCAAAGTCATTCTGTTTATTGACGAATTGCACACCATCATTGGCGCAGGAAGCGCAGAAGGTGCCATGGATGCAGGCAACATGTTGAAACCTGCACTCGCGCGCGGTGAAATCCGCGTCATTGGTGCTACAACCCTCAAGGAGTACCAGCAACACATTGAAAAGGACGCTGCGTTTACGCGCCGGTTCCAATCGGTCTTTGTGCAGGAACCAACTGTAGAAGATGCCATTGCTATCTTGCGTGGCCTTCGTGATAAGTATGAACTCTTCCACGGTGTGCGTATCACTGATGGTGCAATTGTTTCTGCGGTCGATCTTTCAAGTCGGTACATTAGTGATCGTTTTTTGCCGGACAAAGCAATTGACCTTATCGACGAAGCCGCATCAGGTCTTCGCATCGCACTTGAAAACAAACCACCGCTTCTTGAAGAGACTGATCGCCGGGTGCGTCGTCTTGAAATAGAACGCGAAGCGTTGAAGAAAGACGAGGAAGGAGATCATGGTAAGGAAATTAAAGATCGCATCAGTGCTATTGATACGGAAATGGCGGATTTGCGTGAAAAGACATCAGAACTCGATTTGAAGTGGAAGAACGAAAAAGAAGTCTTGGAGCAGATTCGTGCACTTAAAAACGAGCTTGATAAATTCCGCGTTGCTGCAGAAAACGCGGAAGCTGTTGCTGACCTTGGAACCGTTGCTGAAATTCGGTACGGCAAAATGCCTCAGGCAACTAAAGAACTTGAAACGCGCATGAAGCGTTTGAAGACCTTACAAAAGTCACGTCGTGTCTTGCAAGAAGAAGTCACTGAAGCCGAAATCGCAGGTGTTGTATCGCGCTGGACCGGTATTCCGGTTTCTAAAATGCTTGAGGAGGAAGCGGCAAAACTTTCGCGCATGGAGGAAGACTTGAAAGCCGCCGTCATTGGTCAGAATGCTGCAGTAAAAATTATTTCAGACTCCGTTAAACGTTCTCGTGTTGGTATCTCGGATCCGAACCGTCCTATTGGCTCGTTCTTATTCTTGGGACCTACCGGAGTGGGTAAGACAGAACTTTCTCGACGTCTTGCAGAGTTTATGTTCAACGACACTGACGCATTGGTGCGTGTTGATATGTCGGAGTTTATGGAAAAGCACTCTATCTCAAAATTGATTGGTGCACCCCCGGGCTATGTGGGATACGAAGAGTCAGGAAGTCTTACTGAGCGCATACGTCATCGCCCGTACGCAGTGGTGCTCTTCGATGAAATTGAAAAGGCACATCCAGAAGTATTCAATATTCTCTTGCAGGTGCTGGACTCCGGTCACCTTACTGATGGAAAAGGACGCAAGGTGAACTTCAAGAACACTATAATTGTGCTGACTTCAAACATTGGTGCAGAATATATCGACCGCATGGCCTCCATTGGATTTGGTTCGGGAGATGCTGCTGCAGAAGCAAAGTATGACCAGGTGAAAGAGAAGGTTATGGGCTCACTTAAAGAGCACTTCCGTCCTGAATTCTTAAATCGTCTGGATGACATCGTGATGTTCGATGTGTTGAGCAAAGAAACACTGACAAGCATCGTTGATAATCAAGTTAAAGAAGTCATCGCGCGCCTTGGTACTAAGCGCATTACTCTCAATCTCTCCGATGAAGTGAAGGTATGGCTTGCGGAGACGGGATATAACCCGCAGTACGGCGCACGTCCCTTGAAGCGTGCTATTCAGGACAAAATACTCACCCCAATAGCGACCCTCATGGTGGGGCAGGGAGTCATGGAAGGTGGACACGTAAATGTGACCATGAAAGCGGGAGCGCCACACTTTGAAGTTCGAAAGTCAGCACCGAAGGCTCGCAAAGCAAAAGCGGTAGTCGCGTAGATTCTTACCCCGTTGCAGGGATAGAGAGTACCTGGTAAGGTAGCCTCTATATGTCACAGGACCACCTCATTCGCCTCAAGTCGACCAAGTCGGACACGGTCTACTTTACCCGCAAGAACCGTAAGCAGGTTGAGCGCAAACTAGAGTTTAAGAAGTACGACCCAGTGACCCGCAAGCGCGAAGTGTTTAAGGAAGCAAAGAAAGGCTAATACGACAAAGAAGAATCGCCGGTCCCGAAGGGACCGGCGATTGTCGCTTGTGTGTGAGGGCTCGCTACGAATCTTCCGTCTCGACTTCCATTCCTGCGAGGATTTCGAAAAATCCTTTCAGGTCTGATGGTGCGTCGCGAAGAAGTTTCGGGTCGCCCAGGTTACATACACGCGGAATCACGAGAATTCCGTACCGGCACCTGAAGGTGCCGGGCAGGGAAGAGGTTCCCTTCACCTGCTCGATGTTCTCCCGAATCCAACCTTCTAGTTCCTTTGTCCCACCGTGTTTGAACGTGGCGACGAGTTGAGGAATCCATCGCCGGTCGGTTGTTGGAACTCCAACGACGACGCGTTCCCCTGGACCAAGTGAGGCAATATAGTTACCTGCCTCAAACAAAATTTCTCGGTCCCGGAAACGGAGCTGACATTCTTTCCACACGTTTAAGGGCATGCTCATGCATCATCCTCCAGTTGCTGTTGCACGTAGAGTAATAAACTATAATTTTTAACTCAAGTCAACCACTATGATATATCATAGTGGTTACTACGTTGTTTTACTTTGTGTGCGGGCCCAGTAGGAAGTGTCCTGCGGATACGCAGGCACGCATCGGCCACAGATAATTTTTTGCTGAAAACTTTGTTGCGGTCACAGATATTTTTTCACCGTCGCTCAAAAATTCCGCGACCCCGGTTCGCGGATTTCCGTGCTCGGAAATCATCGCTCCACCTCCCGCAAAGCACGAAACCCGGAGCAGTCCGGATTTCGTGTCTTTTGCGGGCCCAGTAGGAAGTGTCCAGATAAGAATCTGGCACGCATCGGTCACCCATAAATCTCTGCTGAGATTTTGGTCGACCCCAGCTCGCCGTCGACACGGCTCCGCTATTCGATTCCTACACGCAAAGCGCCACACGCTTTGCTTGGGCCCGCAACGCAAAAACCGCCAGAGGCGGATTTGCAGTTGCGGGCCCAGTAGGAATCGAACCTACACTATCGGTTTTGGAGACCGATGTTCTGCCACTAAACTATGGACCCTGAGTGAGGCAGTATGAAAATGAATCGAAGATTTATTTTCATACTCGCCGAGCGAAGTACCATATGCGCGCAAGTAGCGCATATGGGCCCGAGTATGGTCCTCTGGGCTGCCCGGTTATCTGAAGCCTACCAAACCCCGCCCCTGTGGGCAAAGCCAGAAAAAGGGTAGTGATGTCATATACTAATGACATGTCGCGCCCGCTCGTCGCTTTTATCGCTGTGAGCATCATCTTGCTCGCGCCTCAAGCGGTATTTGCAGCATCAACAAATTTCTTTGGTCCCATTGTCCCAGACGGAACGAATGGTCAGTTGGACTGTAATTGTCCAGGTTCTGCTCCGTCGTGGGGCTGTGTTTTGCAAACGGTGCAGAATGCTATTTCTTTTGGTGTTTCGATGGGTGCCATCATCATTACGCTCGTCATCGCATACGCTGGTATTTTGTTTATTGCGAATCCAACTAACCCTGGTCAACGAGAGCAGGGGCGTGCGATGGTAATGAATGCCATCATTGGATTGGTCATTGTGTTATGTGCATGGCTCCTCGTCGATTTCGTTATGAAAGCACTTTACAACGGATCAGAAGCCGCGAGAGTAACAAACTATACAAAGGCACCTGCGCTTCCCTGGAACGCAATTATTTCGGATGAATCCGACAATCCTTCTGGCTGTTTGGTTGTCCAGGCAGACGTGACGAATACCACGTCGGGCGGAGGAGTTACTACTGTTCCGGGAGGACAAGCGCCATCAACTTCAACCGCTGTTGGTTCAGGAGGCACTCTCTCTAACTCCTGTACTGCCAGCGATGGAACGGCAAAATCAGGTCCTGACGCGGGGAAACTAAAATCTGAACTTACGTGTGCAAACTGTGTAAAACTTGAGGCGACGTGTAAATCAAGTTCTAGCTGTAATCTCACGAGTTCTGTTGCCTCAAAAATAAATTCCTTGTGGAATAGTGGAGAATTTTCTGGAACGTGGCGTGTGACAGAAGCCTTTCCTTCGACAATTTGTACCCACTCTAATTCATGTCACTACACCGGTACGTGTATTGACGCGGGATTTAGTGGAACAAGCTATACACTTGCAACGGTCAAAGATTTTATTCAAGCAGCAAGTTCTGCAGGATTGCGGGCAGTGTTAGAGACGACCGACTGTGATTTGCGCGATTCTGTAAGAAATGCTGGATACTCTGCGTATTGTAAAAGCGATTCTGGCTATAGCGGGATGACAGTAACGCACTTCTCCGTATACGCAAATTAACTTGCTTGGAGTTTGCGAATCCACGCCTTTTGACGACGTGCGTATTGGAAAAGTTTTGATGTCATTGCAGGAATGAGTGTATCCTCGGTGCGCTCGCCCCGCAGATATTCGCCGACAATGCGGTACTCAAGTCCAAACTCATTTAGACGCGTATCTCCAACGCGCTCGCGTACGTTCCTCACTTCCGCAACAAGACCGCGTTCAAGGGTTGAAGCAAGTCGCGTTGCAATTCGTTCTTTGAGTACGCTCATTTCCGGATTTATAACAAACCACTCCACTTCGTAGCGCATGGTTGTGCGCGAACGCAGAGGCACACTTCCAAGGTGAAAAATAATCTCCAGTGCACGAATGAGACGGTGCCGATTCTTTGGATCTATCTCTGACGCACGACGTGCGTCCCTGTCTTGAATGCGAGCGTATAGCTCTTCGTCCGGGAGTTCTTCAAACGAGGCACGGAGTTCCGGATTTATTGGCGTGTCTTTTGGAAGTCCGTAGAGAAGGGAATCAAAGTAGAAATGCGTACCGCCAGCGAGGATGGGTGTTTTACCGCGCGCAATCATGTCGGTAATGAGTTTGTCAGCATCCGTTACGAAGTCTCCAGCGCTATAGGCTTCTTCCGGTTCTCTTATGTCAATGAGGTGGTGGGGTATACCCTGCATCTCTTCTTGGGTAATCTTTTCAGTTCCTATATCAAGCGTGCGATAGATCTGACGTGAATCGACGGAGATAATTTCTCCATTTCGTTCTTTCGCGAGCGCGAGAGATCGCGCCGTCTTTCCAGACGCCGTCGGGCCGATAACACAGATAATCCGTGGTTTCCCCTCCATTAGGGCCGATGCTACCACGCTTCATTCTTTGCGTTTTGTGCCGGGAGAGAGACTTGAACTCTCAAGCCGCAAGGGCAATGGGTTTTGAATCCATCGTGTATACCATTCCACCATCCCGGCAATGGGTTTTACACTAGCATTTTGAGCGGCGTTTTTCACCTGCGTGATATCATAGGCCAATCATGGCAAGCACACCTGAAATTCCTACGCGTTACGATTCAGTCTACTGGGTTGGGGTCGATAAGATAGAGCCGAATCCGTATCAGCCACGTAAGGAATTCGACGAAGAGAAGTTGAAGTCGCTTGCAGAATCGATTCGTCAGTACGGCCTGCTTCAGCCGCTTACCGTCACCAGGAAGGATGTCGAGAAACCAGACGGCGGTATTGAGAGTCGCTACGAACTTATCGCCGGTGAACGCCGCCTCCGCGCTTCCAAGCTCCTTGGTCTTCGCGAGGTTCCGGTCGTGATTCGTGTCGGTGAAGAGACGGATAGCATGAAACTGCAGCTCGCAATTATCGAGAACCTGCAGCGTGAAGATTTGAATGCTATTGATCGCGCCAAGGCGCTTTCCCAACTCTCCTCTGAGTTCGGACTTTCGCATGCTGAAATTGGAGCGAAGATGGGGCGCAGTCGTGAATTCGTCTCAAACTCGATTCGTCTTCTCGCGCTTCCCGAAGAAATACAGCAGGCAGTGTTGAATCGCGACCTTTCAGAAGGACATGCACGCGCACTGCTTATGCTTTCCGACCGTCCTGAAGAACAGAAGACGTTGTTTAAGGAAATCGTGCTCAAGAAGACCTCCGTACGCATTACAGAACAGCTTGCGCGCAGTATTGCCGTTGACAGAGTTCGCAAGCTTGATAAGACGACCGAGATGATGGATCTCGAGAAGTCGCTCACCGAAACGCTCGGCACACGCGTTGTCATTCAAAATAGTCCAAAGGGTGGTCGCCTCTATATCGAGTTCTTCTCTCCAGAAGATCTTTCGCACATTGTCGCAACACTTGCAGAGAAACATGAAGCAACGGACGAGAGTGCTGCGGAAGTGCCAGTCGCAACTGAGGTTGTGGTGCCGGTTGAGCCTGAAATGCCGACCGAATCTCCTCAGCTACCTGCCCCTGAGGTTGTAGAAGTTCCGATGCTTGAAGTCTCTCCTATTACTCCCGAAGAAGATCCATACACCGTCAAGAACTTTACGGTCTAGCGTTATTTCTTCTCACGCTTTACTCGAGGCTTTGCGGGCTTCTTGCGACTCACCTTAAATTCAGTGGACAGCGTGCTCGGGATAGAAGTGCCCGCGGCTTCAAGGGCACTACGAATGTTCTTCCGCGCAAGTGACGTCTTCGCCATAGCAAGCCACTTCTGTGTTGGATGCGCTGAGTCTTTTCGAATGATCTCAACGATGTCGCCGTTTCCAAGCGTGGTATCAAGCGAAACGAGCTTGTTGTTTACCTTTGCGCCGGCAACATGGTCGCCAAGATCACTGTGGATGGCGTACGCGAAGTCGAGCGGGGTGGAATTGATAGGAAGGTCAATGACGTCACCTTTGGGGGTAAAGAGGAAGATGCGATGGGAGAAGAAATCTTCTTTAAGGCGACCAACGAATTCTTCTGAACCGGAGAGTGACTCATGTACCTGAGCAAGTTCCGCAAGCCAGCGTGGTGCAGGAGCAACATAGGTAGGTTTTGCGGCAATGGTAGGAGGAAGTTTTGACGGTGGTTTCTTTGAGAAGTTGAGCAGGGTAGGGACAAGGTTGCGCACCCAGGCGAATGACAACGCGTCGAACGCTCCCTTGCTCGCCGTTTTTGCGAGTTGCTTGTAGGTCATGTGGGATGCGATACCGAACTGTGCGCGTTGGTGCATGTCTTCGGTGCGCACCTGCATTTCAACGATGCCCGCATCACTCGTTAATACGGTGGTATGGAGGGATTGATAACCGTTAGGTTTTGGAAAGGCGATGTAGTCCTTAAAACGGCCCGGTAGCGGCTTGAAACGTGCGTGGATGACTCCGAGTGCGATATAGCAGTCATCGACCGTCTGGACGATGATACGGAGCGCTGCGATGTCATGTACCTGATCAATATCATCACCCTTGCGTTTCAGTTTCTGATGTAGGCTCCAGAGTCCTTTCATGCGAATGTCGCTGCGGAATTTCTGCAGGCCACGCTTCGCGAGTTCCTTTCGAAGTTCTTTTTGTACGCGCATGAGGCCCGTCTCCGTTTCCTTTGTCTTTAACTTACGCACCTCAACGGCATGCTGGTATGCATCTTGGTCAATGACAGGGAACGAAAGGTCCTCGAGCTCCTTCTTCATATGTCCCATACCAAGGCGATCAGCGAGCGGTGCGTATATCTCAAGAGTCTCAAGCGCGATGCGCTGACGTTTCTCTTCCGGCACATGCCCGATGGTTTGCATGTTATGGAAACGGTCAGCGAGCTTGATGATGAGCACGCGCACATCTTCAGAGGTTGCAACCAGAAGACGGCGCAAGGATTCCGCATGGCGCTCAGCACCACGGTACTTATGTTTACCGAGCTTGGTGACACCTACGACAAGAAAGAGAATCTCTTTTCCAAACTCACGCTCAACGTCCTCTTCGGTCGCTAGTGCGTCTTCAATGGCGTCGTGTAAAAGTCCTGCTGCAATCGTTGGCGCATCCATGCCTAGATCTGCGAGGATCTTCGCTACTGCAGACGGATGAATGAAATACGGCTCACCCGAATAGCGGAGGTGATCCTTGTGCGCGTTCTTGCTGTAGTCATAGGCCTTCGTAACGAGCGCGTCCTCTTCCGCAGAGCGTGAACGCATTGCGTTCAGGATTTCCTTGACCGTGGTCATAAACTACAGCATACGCGCGACGGAATACCTCAGCAAGACGAGCCGGGTGCTCATTGCTGATCTACCGATTCTCTTTCTATGCAAGATACGTTGCGGCTTCTTCCGGCGTAAACGAGTCAACGTCGGTGTTCTCTGGAAGATAGATACGACGAAGGCCTTTCTTGAGGAAGAGTCCCTGCTTTGATTTGTAGAGCGTGAGATTCTTGCCGGACTTAGGATGCTTACCAACCTCCTTAGCAATAGTTGCGCCCTTTGGTGGTGCTTTCGGTGTATTCAAAAGCACGAGTGCCTCATCGAGTGTAATGGTGTAGGGATCACTCTTCTTAATAGAGCGGAAGTCTCCGTCATGTCCGACATACGGACCGAATCGGCCCGTGTTTGCGATAACGGGAAGGCCTGTTTTTGGATTGGCACCAAGATCGCGGGGGAGCGAGAGATATTTCACTGCATCTGCAAGCGTGACGGTCGCAAGATCGGTTCCCGGAGGAACACTTGCGCGACGCCCTGAGAATGTCGGCTTCTTTTTCTTAGCAACACGCTTCTTCTTGCCAGTCTTAGTGAGTGCGACAGGTGCTTCCTCCTTTGGTTCTTCGATAACTACCTCTTTGTCAGGCATTTCCACGTAGGGACCAAAGCGTCCGGTACGAACAAAGATAGGAAGACCTGAGACAGGATGGTTACCAATTGGTTCGTCTCCTTTCACTTCAGCACCATTTTCTTCGCGTGCACCCTTACAATCGGGGTACCTGGTGCAGCTCATAAAGATGCCGCCACGTCCGAGCTTAAACTCCATCTCTGCTGCGCAGAGCGGGCAGGGGAATTCCTGAGGAGCTTTACCAAGCGATGTTGCTTTGGGTGCGTCTGCTTTCGACTCAACGGCTTTCTTGAAGGGACCGTAGAAGTCAGTCATCGTCTTTTCGTAGCCACGCTCGCCGCGCGCAATCTCGTCTAGCTCGTCTTCCATTTCTGCGGTAAACGAATCACTAATGTATTCCGCAAAGTTTTCTTCAAGCCATCCCGATACCACCATGCCCGTTGCAGTTGGTTTTAGAGTGCGACCATCCTTATCTGCGTAGCCGCGATCCTGAATGGTCTTCATGATAGATGCGTAGGTCGACGGACGTCCGATGCCGCGCTTCTCAAGTTCCTTGATGAGACCTGCTTCTGTGTAGCGGTTTGGTGGTTCGGTTTGCTTCTCCGTTTCTCCAAGTGAGAGGAGGTCAAGCGGTTCACCGGTAACGACCTTGGGAAGCTCGGTATCCTCACCGCGTGCGCGGGTATCAAGTGCGAGCCATCCGGGGAACGTGACCCGCGAACCGTTTGCGGTAAATGCAGGAATGGCAGCATCTGCTTGCGCCTCAACTTTTGTGCGGAGCATCTTCGCACTTGCCATCTGGCTTGCGAGCGCGCGAATGCGAATCAGTTCGTAGAGCGCGACTTCGTCTGGCGTCGTACCAGCTTTTGCTTTTGCGGCATTTGTTGGACGAACGGCTTCGTGTGCTTCTTGCGCGTTCTTGCTCTTCGTTTTGTAGACGCGCGCTTCTACGTATTCTTTACCGAACTCCTTTTCGAGAATGGTGCACATGGACGCGACCGCATCCTTACCGAGATTTACGGAGTCCGTACGCATGTAGGTGATGTGACCTGCTTCGTAGAGCTTTTGTGCGGCGCGCATGGTGCGTGAAGGAGCGAACCCGAGGCGCGTTGAAGCGGTTTGCTGGAGCGTTGAGGTGGTGAATGGTGGACGAGGAACGCGTTCTTCTGCGCGTTCAGTAACGTCTGCGACACTCCAGGATGCAGTGCGTCCTGCGTCAACGATGCGCTTTGCATCTGCCGCTGTCTTTGGTTCTTCAACACAGGTTGCGACGAACTCGCCGCTCTTTGATTTTAGCTTCGCTTCTAGTACGAAATATGTTTCGGGAATAAACGCTTTTATCTCGCGTTCGCGCTCGGCAAGGATACGAAGTGCGGGAGACTGAACTCGTCCTGCAGAAAGGCCGTACCGAACCTTCTTCCAGATAAGGCCGGAGAGATTGTAGCCGACGAGACGGTCGAGCACGCGTCGTGCTTCTTGTGCGTAGCGAAGATTCTCATCAATGGCGCGCGGGTGGGCGAGTGCCTCTTCGACTGCTGCTTTGGTGATTTCATGAAAGACGACGCGGTGCGGTTTCTTAAGACCAACAGCCTCTTTGATGTGCCAAGAAATAGCCTCACCCTCACGGTCGGGGTCGGTCGCAAGATAGACCTCGTCAGCACGCTCCACCGCCTTCTTTATTTTTGCGATGACATCGCGCTTGTCGGGGGAGATGACATACCGCGGCACAAAACCACCCTCGATATCGACGGCGTCTTTGTTCGTTTTCGGTAGGTCGCGCACATGGCCGACCGACGCGAGAACTTCGTACTCGCTTCCGAGATACTGCTGAATCGTCCGTGCTTTCGCAGGAGACTCGACGATGAGTAGCTTTTTGCTCACTCGCTAAGACATACCGCACCTTATATAGGATGGTCAAGCGCTCGGGTACGGAAAACGGCGGGGTCGTGTGACCTCCGCCGCTCTATTGTGTCCCAAAGGACACTAGGCTTTTCGCTCGCCATCTTCGCGCTCCAAGAAGTCGAGACGGTCGATATCTTCTTTCGAAAGTACCGATGCGTATTGAAGATTGCGAAGCCGTTCGAGCTACGATTCCTCGGGTGGTACCGATGCTTTCGGCGCGTTCGGAAAGCGAATAATGTTCGATTCACTCATGATGTTTTAACCTAAGGTGCAGTGAACTCAAGAATCATGCAGTACTCTTGGGCGGAGTCAATCCGTTTTCCTCATGTGGCGTGATTCGCAAGGCTTCAAGGATGTGGAGCGGGTCTGAAACCAACGTTGCTCCAAGACGAATAAAGAGATTGGCGCCGAAGCTGTGAGGGTCAGTAATGCGATGCGGAATACACAGGAGTTCGCGATTGTACTCATGAGTGAGTCGGGCAGTAATAAGTGTTCCCGATTTCGGTCCGGCTTCAATAATAAGGACGGCGTGGGAAAGTCCGACGACAATGCGATTGCGCTCGGGGAAATTGTACGGCAGTGCGCGATAGCCATCGGCATGTTCGGAAATGATAAGACCACCTCCCTCAAGAATGTTCTTCGCAACTCCTACGTTCGTTCGTGGATACAGTGATGCGTCATCAACACCAGAACCAAGAACGGCAATCGTATGCAATTCTGCGTTGAGCGCAGCTTCGTGCGCACAGGCGTCTGCGCCGAGTGCCATGCCAGACACAATAGTGATGGGGTACCCGGCAAGTCCTGTAATGAGCTGCTCGCACGCTGCGCGTCCGTAGTCGGATAGATCGCGGGAACCGACAACCGCGAGGTAGCGTGTTCCATCTTTTGGCCAGGTGCCACGCGTATAGAGCCGCTCTGGCGGTTGCGGAATCTCCCGGAGTGGTGCGGGATATTCGTCTCTACTGAGTTGTCGGGAAGCGACCTCCATACTATGCTTCCTTCATAGTATAGCCCCATGCTTGATATCCATTTCATCCGCGACAATGCGGACATCGTAAAAGAGGCCGCCCGCAAGAAGAACGTCGATATTGATATCGATCGTCTTTTAGCGGTAGACGAAGAGCGCAAAGGCCTTATGCAACAGATTGAAGGGAAGCGTGCGGAGCAAAATCGGGCGAGCTACGAAATATCGCGTGCCCAAGGCTCGGAGAAGCAGGGGCTTATAGACGCGATGCAGCAACTCAAAGCGGGCATGCAGGAAATCCAAACGCAACTTGATCCGCTTGATCTTGAGTGGACCAAGCTCATGCTTGCCGTGCCTAATATTCCGTCTCCCGATACTCCAGAAGGTCCTGATGAAAGCGGGAATGTCGTCGCGCGCGAATGGGGGGAGAAGCCGCAATTCTCCTACACCCCAAAACCACACTGGGAGCTCGGTGAGGCGCTCGGCATCATCAATACGGAGAAGGCAGGTCAGGTATCGGGTGCACGTTTCTCCTATTTGCTTGGCGATCTTGCGCTCATGCAGAACGCTGTCTTTCAGCACACCCTGCAGACGCTTACGTCGCGTGACGTACTCGCAAAAATCGCTACAGACGCAGGACTCGACATTGACCCGAAGCCCTTCACGCTCGTGGTGCCGCCTTTAATGATGCGCACCGATGTGATGGGACGCATGGCGCGTCTCCATCCTATGGATGATCGGTATGTTTTTGAGAAAGACAATATGGCATTCATAGGGAGCGCAGAACACACACTTGGTCCCCTGCATATGGACGAAATCGTTGAGGCGGACCAGCTTCCTATCCGGTACGTAGCCTATACGGCAGCGTTTCGTCGCGAAGCAGGTGCAGCAGGTAAAGATACGCGCGGTATTTTGCGCCAGCATCAATTCGACAAGATAGAAATGGAATCGTTCACCCGTCCTGAGGATGGGTATCGTGAACAGGATTTTATCGTTGCGATACAGGAATATCTCGTACGCTCTCTCAAACTTCCACACCAGGTCATGCTCGTATGTACGGGTGATATGGGGAAGCCAGACCAGCGCCAATTTGACATCAATACGTGGATGCCCGGACAAGACGCATACCGGGAAACGCATACGTCCGACTACATGGGCGGATATCAGGCACGTCGCCTTAACACACGCGCCCGTGATGCTGAGGGAAATATCACCCATGTCCACATGAATGACGCGACTGCGTTTGCCATGGGTCGCATACTGATTGCAATCATGGAGAACTATCAGCAGGAAGATGGCTCCATCAAGGTTCCTGAGGTACTTGTTCCCTATGTCGGCAAAGAAGTCATTCGATCTCGAGCGTAAATCGCTCAAGGTGTCGGCAAAGCCTGCGCCCCGGAAATCTGCGGTGCGTACCGCGCCGCCACCAAAGAGTCCCAAGCCGCGCGCTTCTCTGCGTGCGCGCCGGGAAGCAGTACGTAATGCGACGAACACGCTCATTCTTGGTGTAGTCGTTCTTGTGCTTGGTGCTGCGATATACGGTCTCTGGCGTCCTGAAGTGCGTATTAGTGACGTTCGGGCTAAAGATATACCTGATACCGAGGGAGCTGCTCTGCTCGCGAAAGAATCAATAACGGGCCGCTACTTCGGCATGCTCCCGCGCGACTCCATCTTCTTCTATCCAGAGGAAGCAATGCGTACTGCTGTACTTGCAGGCTACCCGTCGTTGTCTGCGGTATCAGTAACACGCACATCGTTTACTTCAGTGACGGTGTCGGGAACTCGTCGCGTCGCTGCGTTTTATTGGTGCGGGGAATCTGCCGCAGCATTTTCGGTAACGAATGCCGCGTGTTACGAAGCTGATACCGAAGGGTTGGTGTTCGCACGCGCAGCAGATGGTGTGCAAGAAGCAACAAGTTCGTCACCGCTTCTTCGCGTGTACTCACCGCTTGAAGGAGGAGGAACGTCATATCCTATTCGCGGCATGGTGACTGGTGCCAAACAGATGCCAAACCTCCTACACTTCGTACGCGCAGTAAAAACACTGGGTATGCCGGTGCTCTCAACATTCATTAATGGGGATGAAGCAGAGTTGTTTGTGACTCCTGAAACGCGCATCAAATACGTACTGGGGCGTGAGGAAGAAGCCGCGAAGAACGCAGAAGCTGCTTTCCCGAACCTGAATCTTCTTGATGGAACTATCGAATATATCGATCTTCGGTTTGACGGCAAGGTTTATATAAAGAGATACGAGTGATAGGGTAGGCGCATGTCGTTTTGGCAGAATCTTCCTAAGCGGTTTTTCGTCCTCGCGCCAATGGCGGATGTGACTGACCCTGCATTTCGTCGCTTAATTGGAGAAACGAAAACACCGGACGTAACTTGGACTGAATTCGTTTCAGCAGATGGTCTGTACCATACTCGTACGAAAGGAATCATGACGGATGCGGAGAACCCGCTTGTCCGCGACTTAGCGTTTACGGAAGGCGAGCGACCTATCGTTGCGCAGTTCTTCGGGAGTAACCCTGAGACTATGGAATATGCGGCTGCCTTTGCGAAGGAGCGGGGTTTTGATGGCATTGATATCAATATGGGATGTCCGGACAAATCGATTGAGAAGCAGGGAGCGGGTGCTGCGCACATAAAAGATCCTGCAAAAGCGAAGGAAGTCATACGAGCCGCGATACGAGGCGCAGGTGGGTTACCGGTTTCTGTGAAGACGCGCCTTGGGTTTAACACCATGCAGTGGAAGGAATGGCTTCCTGCGCTCCTAGAAGAAGACATCGCTGCGCTTACCTTGCATCTGCGTACGAGAAAAGAAATGTCGAAAGTTCCTGCACACTGGGAGATGGCGGCAGAATTGAATGCGTTTGTGCGTGAACGCCGTCCTGACATCAAGCTACTCGGGAACGGGGACGTGCTCGATCTTGATGACGCTACACAGAAAATAGCGATGAGCGGATTCGACGGCATCATGCTCGGACGCGCCATCTTTGGAAACCCCTGGCTCTTTACCGGCAGGAAGCACGCCGACATTCCGCAGGACGAGAAACTCGTTGCGCTCCTTTCGCTTGCGCGCTACTTCGATGAGTTGCGACCACGAAAGCATTACGCAATTCTAAAGAAACACTTCAAGGCGTTCGTGAACGGGTTTGATGGCGCAGCGGAGCTTCGGGGGAAATTAATGGAAACGAATAGTCTGGAGGAACTCACGACAATCTTGAGGGACGCATAAAAAGGGTCGCGCACCTGCCGTAGCAGCTGCGCGACCCCCCAAGCAGGGCCTGACCTATCGTGTAGCGAGTAGGGGTGGCCGCTTGTATGCAAAGTGTGCCGGAAGGTAAGTGAAGGATGTATTAAAAAAGAGGCAGCCTTGCGGCTGCCTAAGGTATGAGGGCGGTCCTTGTGGGCCGAACGGGGATTCCAGGCTTTGAAGGGGCACTCATGGACTTCGCATGTCCTCCCGGGCACGCGATGTCTTCCAATACGATATACTAGGTCGCGATGGCGCACCAATCTCTCTACCGGGCATACCGACCGCAGTCGTTTAACGATGTTATTGGGCAACCACAAGTCACCGACGCGCTCGCAGAGCAAATTAAGGCTGGCAAGGTAGGTCACGCCTATCTTTTTGCAGGATCGCGCGGGCTCGGAAAGACAAGTGTCGCACGTATCTTTGGAAAAGAACTCGGTGTTACCGACAAGGATTTGTATGAAATTGATGCTGCGTCTAACAACAGTGTCGACGACATTCGCTCGCTCTCGGAAAATATCTACACGCATCCATTCGAATCTCCCTACAAGCTCTACATTCTCGACGAGGCACACATGCTCTCGAAGGCCGCCTGGAACGCGTTTCTAAAGACTCTTGAGGAACCGCCGTCACATGCTGTGTTTATTCTTGCGACCACGGAACTTGAGAAAGTTCCTGAAACCGTGCGCTCGCGTTGTCAGGCGTTCCAGTTCAAGAAACCGTCGCGTGAGGGTTTGGCAAAACTTATTACCTCAGTAGCAAAGAAGGAAGGCGCAACGCTTGAAGCGGGAGTGGCAGATCTTATCGCACTCCTTGCAGAAGGTTCATATCGTGACTCTCTCTCCGTACTCGAGAAAGTGCTCTCAGGCTCGAAGGACAAGAACATAACGCGCGTTGAGGCAGAGAAGGCAACTGGTGCACCGCGTGGAGAACTCGTACACAGTCTGGTGAAGGCGCTTTCGGAAGGAAAGACCGATGCCGCGCTTGCTGCGATTCGGAAAGCACAGGCAGAGGATGTCGAGATGTCGTTATACCTCGCGCTCGTCTTGGAGCGTATGCGCGCCGTACTTCTCGTGCGTCATGCATCAGAACTGCGTGCAGAACTTAGCGAAGAACTCGGTGAAGAGTTCAAGGAGATAGAAGCACTCGCAAGTTCTCCTGATTCAAAGCTCACGCATAGTACGCTTCGTGCGTTTCTTGATGCGTCAGGACGTGTGCGTTTTTCTCCCGTACCTTCGCTCCCACTTGAGCTCGCCGTGCTTGAGGTTCTTGTGAAGTAAAACGAAATCGCCGCGCGCGTCCAAGAGGATGCGTGCGGCGATAGGCTAGAAAGGCAGTTCAGCGAGTTTGCGTTCTTTTCGAGACGACGCTCGAGTCTCGGTACGTCCTGCGTTTTGATTGCGAAGTCGGGCGGAACGTTTCGAAGGGGTTGTTTCAAGTCGTGGCGGAAAAAGTGGATAGCTCGCAGCAGTAGGGTTCGTTGCCCATTTGCGCGTGCCATACATTTTTTTAAGCTGATTCTGATACCAGCGAGATGCTGGCTCTGGAGTTTTCCAGGTCCGCTTGCTGCGGATACAGATGACTTTCGTCTTGCTTACGCGCACACGACGCGATCCGCCGTAGCGGACACCACCCTTGTACTTGCGTGGCTCGACTCCGGGAGGGAGGCCAAGGTTTTTCTTGCGGGTGCGTACGGAGTTGCTGATATTCTCCGACTGCTTCACCTGCCCCAGGTTCTCTCTCCGGTTATCAAGTCCCCATCCATTGAAGTGATCGGCATAGTAGATGCCGGGCGCAGGACCGAGCACTTCTCGGTGAGCATAGACCGTGATCTTTTCTTCATTGCGACCAGCGCGGCGTGCATAAATCTTTACAATTCGCTCGCCGTTCTTTTCACGATGAATGATAAGCGTCCAACGTTTTTCAGTGCCGTCGGGATAGGTCGTAAGACGCTCGTAATCTTTAGGTGACACGGCCATGAAATAGCCGCTCGGAATGACGTCGTTACGTTTTCGTGACCCGGGTCGTTGCTGAAAGATTTGAATCTTGCGCCACGCGTGCTTGCCGTAGCGCATTTTCCGATTCCACTCAGGATCGTCCCAGTCATAATCTTCCTCGCGGAAGAATCGCATCCAGTATTCATCGACTGGTGGGCGAGCCGGCGCTGACGCCGGACGTTGTTCGTCACCCCATCCTTCTTCAAAGAAGGAGGCGTCGAACGCGACGTTCGTTCGCTCGGCATTGCTCATGCCAAAACTCCTTCTGCTGTGAATGATCTTGTCCCCCTGCGGCTGATTATGCGGCCCGCTCCTGCATACGACAAATAGTTGGTTACAAAAAGAAAAGATCCTGACGTCAAGCGCCAGGATCAGTGAAGGGAAGCTCAGGATGAGGCTCCGGTTTCTTTGCCTCGAAGTCAGGGTCGATGGTCGGAAGTATCTTCTCGACCAGAAGCCGTGGTTTCAGTACCAGTTCGCCCTTTCTGTAGTAGGGACGAGATGGTATCGAGAGTGTGCAGCCAGACAACAGCGGGCAACGCAGGCACGTCTCTCGCAGTTTTTCCTTTTGGCCCGTCGAGAGCGGTGTCTCGTAGACGTGGGGAAGTTCTGCAAGATCAAACATGCCGGAGCCGTTGGTCCGTTCCTCCTTAGTTGTGTTGAGCGGCGAGTTGCCGCACATCACCAAGGAGAACATCCAGATGCAGTCAGCAAGCTCGACCGGGTCTGCATTACGCGAACGCAGATAGTCCATAAGCGCGTCGCGCCATCGGCGTGAGAGTGCTTCGATGCCACGCACCATCTTCGTGCCTTCCGGCAAGATGATAGCTCCTTGATTCAGACCCAAGCGGAAGTTGTGGAAGTCCACCGGAGCCGGAAACAAGAAGCGCGGGTTGAGCCATCCTTCCCAGTCATAGAAGTAGATCAGCATGCTGACCATCTTCGGCTGGAATCCGCGGAAGCCTGCATACTTAAGCCCGCCCGATGCGTCGAGGTCTGCCTTCGTCCGTTTGTTACGGATACGTCGGATCGCCTCGTCGTAGTCGGCAAGACCCTTAATCAGATTGAGCGGGTTCCCGCCCCAGTGCTCAACGAGGTGCCGTGAATTGGTCACCCAGTTAATGCTTGCCGCTTTCGAATCCCAGCCGACGTATTCTTTGAGAATCGGCTGGAGATCTTCTGGCTTCATCCAGTGTCCGTGGATGTAATACGGATCGAAGAGGTGAGGATATTTTCTCCACATGCGCAGCACGGCTTGAAACGCCTGGCGGCTCTCAATCCCGCCGCGCATATAGATGCAGATGTAGAAGTAGAAAAGCGCGAGCGCCTTTTTATCCTTCCGGAGTTCTGCAGGGATCTCGTTCTGCGGTATAACCGCATCACGCTTCCTATACGGGAATTTCTTTGCTTGCCAACGCTCAAGGAGCGTGTCGAGCACAGGAAACAGAATTTCCTGGTTGACGGTGATTTTCATCAGCCGCTCCTTCGTTGTCGTAGCCCTTTGCCGTTCAAAGAGCTTTCTAGCGCGCATAGTGTCTGTTCTTGCGCCTTGCGTCAAATGGAGGTGATTGAGAGGCAGGGAAGCCTGGTGTATCGTGCTTCTATTGGGAGATCGTCTAATGGTAGGACAGCGGCCTTTGAAGCCGTGAATCTAGGTTCGATCCCTAGTCTCCCAGCTAGAGATATACTGAGAAAATGAAAGTTATCGGCACTGGCATAGTGTTACAGACGAAAGGAGGATGCTACCTGTTGCAGGAAAGGGATCACAACACCACCGTCTTTGGTGGTGATTTTTCAAACGTAATTCGCTTCAAGGATTTGGCGGGTCCGGAGTTTCCAGTGGCAGTAGAGGAGGAAAATAAAATAATGAGAATTACTCTGCCACTAAAGAACGGAAACGCGCTTATGGGTAATGACATACCTGCAGTCATGGGAACGGTGAGTGAGAACGAGAACAGAAGTAAAATTCATGTAGCCGTAGAAACCAAAGAAGAAGCGGAAAGAATATTTACCGGGCTTTCTGCCGAGGGTCAGGTAGAAGTGTCGCCTAGTGATAGTGCACCGGACTCATACTTCGGAATGTTTAGAGACAAGTACGGAATTGAGTGGACGGTAGAACTCACCCCCGCAAACTAAATTCTTGCAGCCTCCCTTCGATAGGAGAAAGTACTACCGAGTGCTTGTAGAAAAGCGTGTAAATATAAATGCAAATAACGCGCCGATAAGGTATCCGGCAAAAACCTGTACTGGAGTGTGTACCTGAAATGCGATACGACTTGCGCCTATCGCAAGTGCTGCCAGTACGCACGCACTTAGTACAAGATAGCGGAGGGGTGTGCGTAACGGATAGGCAAGATAAGCGACAACAAACGCAAGAAATGCTGAGCCTGCTGCGTGTCCGCTTGGAAATGCATACCCCGTCACCTCAATAAGCGCCTCAATCGGTCGCGCAACTTGTAGTGACTCCTTGATCACATTCACGGTTAGAATCATCCCAGCGGCCGTAGCAAAGAGTGCAACCGCTCTTCGCGCATCTTTTTGGAATAGGAAGGCGGTAAGGATAATGCCGGTTGCAACTAAGAAGCCTTCGGTGCTTGCAACTTTTGTAAAGAGAAATACGTAGGGGAACTCCATGGTCGAATTATACCAATTCCGCTAGGTTGTATTTCTCCCAGGGAGCGCTAGTGTTGGGAAGTCCGAGTAATGAACTTGGATAAACGTGGAGGTCTCAGATGGCGCATCGGGCACGGAAGAAACGTACGGAAAAGCGTCCGTACATCGTCCAGGTCAGCTTCCTGAACTTTTCGGGCAAGTCGTTAGAGGCGGTATTTCGTGAAGGGTACGAACGTGCCCACGAAGGTTCCTCGCTTATGACGACGGTCCGGTTCTTTGATAAAAATAGCCGCATTAGCACCATGGTCTCGACGCATGCGTACATTTTGCTGCGACACGAGAATATGGCACGTCTGCTTGCAGATGCCGTTGCTGCAAAAGCAGCGAAAGAACGGATACGTCGACTCGGCGCAGAATTGAAGACGTTCGTAAAGTCGCTCGATGATTCCCGAGCCCGTATCCATGCGACGGTGGTTCGGGAGTTTGATCGGGTCATTTACGAACGTAACCTGATCGCGATCGAAGATTCGCTTACCAAGCGAATAGCGATCGTCACCGATGAGGCGACACTCGACCTTGCTTCAATGGCAAAACTTGCACGACAGGTGTACGTGGAGATTTTCTCTCCGAGTCACTTGCTCTGCGAACGGAGTGACCTGAAAATGCTTGCGGCTATGGACTGAGAAAAAGCGCAGCCGTACGGGTTTCCCCGTGCGGCTGTGGTTTTTTACAGAGGAGACCATGGTACGATTTTCCTATATCTCTAACGAAGACGGCGTATGGCACTTAAAGCAATTATCGGACTCCTTGTTGTCGCTGCCATTGGCGGTGGTGCGTGGTACGTCTCGAGTAACCCAAAGACCGAAGCGGGCGTCGAGACAGGAGCTCCCATAAACGAAGACAATGCATCGACCGGCACTTTTGCCGATCTTATGGCCCGCGTGGGTCCTTGGCAGTGTGAAGCGAAAGCAGAATACGAAGGCGGACAGTCAGAAGGTACGGTGCTTATGAATGACGGAAAGATTCGTGGTGACTTTGTTGCAAGCATGGCCGGCCGCGTGGTGAATACGAGCTTCGTATCAGTTGATGGGTATATCTACACCTGGAGTGATTTGCTTCCCCAGGGCATGAAAGTAAAGGTGGATGCTGCCGCAGGAACGGCAGGAGGACAGGGTATCGACCCTGCAACCCCTGTTGAGTACTCTTGCGTATTCTGGAACGCAGACGAAAGCAAGTTCTCTATCCCTTCAGACATAGAGTTCTTCGAAATCGGTACGCAAGGGTCAGGAGGCTTCAACATTCCCGTGCCCCGCTAAGCGTCACCTAAATTCCATCCTCTTGCGCGCTATACTGGCTTCTCGGTACCCGTAACCTCACACACTATGAAGAATCCTCTACTCTGGATTGTTGGTCTCATCGTTATTCTCGCTCTTGGGTTCTTTGTTGTGCAGAGCACACAAGCTCCTGAAACTGCCGATGCGCCAATTCCTGTTGAGCCAGTAGGATTTGAAACGGGAGGCGCTCCCGTATCTACAGAAACGGTTCGGTACGAAGAGGACGGGTTCTCACCTTCAACCATTACCGTTCAGGTTGGGTCCACGGTTACCTTCGTAAATGAGTCGAGTCGTGAGATGTGGGTGGGAAGCGATGAGCACCCAAGCCATACGGGATATGACGGCACGAGTCGTAGTGAACACTGTGCGGATGGCGCTACCCCCTCGTTTGATCAGTGCGGCCGCACGGACACCTATTCCTTCACCTTCACGAAGGCAGGAACCTTCGACTACCATGACCATGTGAACGCGCAGTATCGCGGAACGGTCATGGTGACTGAATAATATGCGCCACGAAGCAAGTGATTTGTTGCTCAGACTCGCGACCGCGTTCGCGTTTCTGTTCCCAGCACTCGACGCATTCCTCAACCCATTCTCCTGGGTAGGCTATATCCCGGGATTTGCGCGCGGCATTCTTCCGGAAATGGTGCTCTTACATGGGTTTGGCATCCTCGAGATTATCCTTGCGGTCTGGATATTGTCCGGACGCCGCATCTTCTGGCCATCTGTTGCCGCAACGGTGATTCTTCTTCTTATTGTCGTCTTGAACCTGAATGATTTCGAGGTTCTCTTCCGTGACCTCTCGCTTGCTGGTATGACGCTCGCACTTGCCGTTATGCATCGTCCGCATCGTAAAGCTGTTGTGTAATGAAGTTCGTCCGTCGATTTATATTTATTGTCCTACCGCTTTTTATTACCGCGGTATTTGTTGACTCACTGCGTTACAAGTTCACCAATCATCCAAAGACCGAAGTGATTTTCGGGAAGCTTGATGCATGGGCGGCATCGCTTGGCTTCGACGGACTCTTTGCTCACTCAGGGGTGTTGAGTCAGTATGTTATCGGTTCCGCAGAAGCGTTTGCAAGCGCATTACTCGTTCTTGGTTTTATTCCAATGCTGCGAAAGCTCCAAGCGTACGGTGCGCTTCTCGCACTCAGTGTCATGACCGGCGCTCTTTTCTTCCATCTCTTCACGCCACTCGGTATCGATCCAAATAGTGACGGAGGAGGTCTGTTTGCGGTTGCCGTGCTTGTCTGGCTTTCAAGTCTAGTCTTGGTATACGCGCGCAGGCACGATTTTCCGTTCTTACAGAAGCCAAAGCAGCCACAATCGTAAGAGCGCGGTAGACTGGAGCGTCATGACTCAGAACGAAGCGCTTAATATCTTGAAGACAGGTGCTAATGCGCTTCTTACGGGAGAACCGGGAAGCGGGAAGACACATACCGTAAACGCGTATGTGCAGTGGCTTCGTGCGCACGGTATTGAGCCTGCGATTACTGCATCAACCGGTATTGCCGCAACACACCTAAACGGCATGACGATTCATGCGTGGAGTGGTATCGGTATTCGCAAGTTCCTCACTGATGAAGATGCAGATGCCATTGCCTCTAAAGAACACGTCGCGCGTCGTCTGCAAAAGGCGAACGTGCTTATTATCGACGAGGTGTCCATGCTCTCAGGTGAGGTGCTTTCGATGGTGGATCGTGTATTGCGTGAAGTGCGTGGACACGAGCGTGCGTTTGGTGGGTTACAGATTGTGCTTGTCGGCGACTTCTTTCAACTACCTCCCGTCTCGGGTCGTGGTGAAGATGTCGCGTTCGCGTTTCAATCTGAAGCGTTCCGTGCACTGAACCCGCTCCCGCTCTATTTGTCCGAACAGCATCGACACGGAGACACGACACTCGAATCCATACTGGGAAATATTAGGAACGGTGTCGCGGACCACTCCGACATCTCGCGGCTTATGACGCGGGAATCGGAAGAAACAGAAGTCGCAGACGATATTCCGCGCTTGTTTACCCACAATGCTGATGTGGATCGAATCAACCAGCAGAAACTCCTCGCTCTTCCGGGGAACACCAAGACCTATCGCATGGATGGTTCGGGCGCTCCTGTTCTCATAGAATCGCTCAAACGAGGATGTCTTTCTCCAGAAACGCTCGCACTCAAAGAGAAAGCGGTCGTTATGTTTACCAAGAATAATCCGGTTGGCGGATACAGTAACGGAACATTGGGAGTGGTGACGGGGTTTGAATCAGGAACTAACTATCCTGTGGTTGAAACGCGTGATGGCCGCAGTATTACGGTAGTGCCGCAGGAATGGGCCGTTGAGGAAGGAGGGAAGATACGTGCAAAGATTTCTCAGCTTCCGCTTCGTCTTGCCTGGGCTATTACTATCCATAAGAGCCAGGGACAAAGTCTTGATGCGGCCGCGGTTGATCTTTCGCGTGCGTTTGAATACGGGCAGGGATATGTGGCGCTCTCGCGACTGCGCACCCTCGATGGACTCCATTTGCTCGGGTGGCACGAGAACGCGCTTGCGATACACCCAACGGTGCGTGCGCATGATGCGCGCTTCCGTAGTGCTTCTGAGGAGGCTGCTGCTGCCTTTGAGGAACTAGAGCAGGCAGGAGAGCGTGCTCTGCTTGAGGCGAACTTCATAAAAGCGACGGGTGGTTCGCTTGAGGAACTTGTCGGAGAGAAACCGGAAAAGAAGAATACGTTTGAAGAAACGCTCGATCTTCTTAAGGAAGGGAAGACGCTTGCGGAGATTAAGGAAAGTCGCTCACTCACGCTCGGGACCATCATTACCCATCTTGAGAAGCTTAAAGAGAGTGGGAAGTTGTCTGATGAAGAAATACGAGCCCTTGCGCCAGAGAAAATTCTGAGCGGACTTGATGAGATTGAGGAAGCGTTCAAGAAAACAAGCATCAAATCTCTCACGCCAGCATGGAAACGTCTGAAGGGTCGCTATACCTTTGATGATTTAAAGTTTGCCCGCGCCATTCTTGCGTAGCAGTTTCAAGATTGACTTCCTAGCATTTCCATGCTAATGTGCATCCCGGTATTTGTCAGACCGGATCCTCGGTCGCTTGTATGGAGCAATATACCGTGAACACTCGTTCGACTTTGAAGATCACAGTGATGATTGGCCTTGTGCTGATACTCTCTGCCTGCGCTGGTGCAAACACTGTCGTGACGACCCCGGATGTCGAAGGTCACGTTGCAGGGTTCTGGCAAGGACTTTGGAACGGTATGACTATCCCGTTCGCCTGGGTCTTCTCGCTGTTCACCAGCCAGATCCAAATCTACGACGTCCACAACGACGGTGGCTGGTACAACTTCGGCTTCGTGCTGGGTACCGGTTGCCTCTTAGGCGGAGGCAGTGCAGCAAGCTCACGCTGATACCAATCGCTCGATCTAAAGACGCCGCTCGGCTCTAGGGTCGGGCGGTTTTCTTATCTACTGTGATGATCAGAGTAGTAGCGAGCATGGAGATGGGGGCCGTGAAGGTTATTCACGCAGGCTTCATGAAGTCTGAGTATTCTTTAGTACCATTAGTCTATAGTCATAACCTTTCCACGCATGTCCATCGTTCACTGGCTCGTTTCCACCGTTGCAATCCTTATTGCCGCATACCTTATTCCGGGCGTTGACGTAACACTGCTTGGCGCAGTAATCGCAGCGATTGTTATTGCGCTCATCAATGTGTTCTTGAAGCCAATCGTGATGCTGCTTACGCTCCCAATTAACATTGTGACGTTGGGCCTGTTCTCGCTCGTCATTAACGCTCTTCTCGTTATGCTTGCTGGCGCACTCGTTCCCGGCTTCACAGTTATTGGATTCTGGCCGGCATTCTTCTTTGCAATCATTCTCTCGCTCATCAACTGGCTCTTCGGGATGCGTAAATAGTCGCACTCGTACAAAGTCCCCACACCACGCGCCCCTCCACGGGGCGCGTGGTCTATACTAGAGATACCGCATGGCGCAGTCCTGGGAGCATCCGCAGCAGCCGTTACAAACTCCTGAAGAGGAGCTCGCGTACCTCCGTGCGCAAGTAGCAGCGAAAGAGAAACAACTCGATGCCCAGGGCACGCCAGAATCGAGAAGCATACTCGCGCATGAACGCCTTCTCCATCATCGCGGTGCTCCTACAGAACAAGTACTCGCACCAGGAATGGCGCTAAAAGAACACGAGGCGCACGCTGTCGCGCTCGATCTTTCTCCCCGAGGAGACGATGAAACTATGGAGGAACTTCGTTCCATCATGGAGACGAAGGGAATTAGAAATGCGTTCGCTGTTCTGGAGAAACTAAAGAGCGCGCACCTCCAAGATGACTTCCATCGGTTCCTTGTGCAGTACATCCTTCAAGGGATGCCGGTAAAGGGCTTGAAAGAAGATAAGCCCACATGGAAAGCGCTCCACATGACCTTGTATGAGGTTATTCTTCCAGAACCTGGTGACGGACAGGAGGAAGATAGGGCGAAGCACTTTAAGGAGCTCACGTCCGCGATGGAACAGTTTTACGCGGGCATGCTCTCGGTGGAAGAAGCATACGCCGATGAACCACCGTATTTCACCCTTGAACTTGCGGTTGCGACCGATGCGCCGCACCTTAAGTTTTATGCTGGCGTTCCAAACTCACGTAGCGATCTCTTTGAGAAACAGATTCTCGCCATCTTCCCGAATGCGCGCATAGCGCCTCAGCCAGATGACTACAACGTGTTTGCGGATGATGGCACCACATTCATATCAGTCGCAACACTCGGCCACCCGCACCCACTTTCCCTCAAGGACTATACCGAGTTCGACTACGACCCAATGAATGCGCTCCTTAACGCATTCGATAAGATCCAAGGCGAAGGGGAAGGTGCTGCTGTACAATTTGTGATTCGTCCACGCACGAAGCGGTATGGGGATGCGTACTCACGCATCGTGGCTGCCCTAAAGCGCGGAGAAAAACCTCACCATGCGTTTGAAATCTCAGGAGATCTCCTGTCTGAAATAGGGCGCGAGATACGCGGCATTTTCCGTACGCACAAGACCGGTGCTGAGAATCATGTCGACGAGGCGCTCGTAAAATCGGTTGAAAAGAAGCGCGCGGCGCCTATAACAGAAACCAACATCCGTATCGTTTCCTCGTCAGCAAACGCACGCCACGCAGAACAGGTGTCGCACGAGCTTGAATCAGCATTCAATACGTACGAAGACACGACCGGGAATCGCATTGCATGGAAGCGTATGAAGGGTGGCGCACTTCGAAAAATGATTCGAAGCTTCTCGTTCCGCTTGTTTACCCATTCGAGCTTGATGCCGCTTTCAACGCGCGAACTGACGACGATGTATCACTTCCCAGCGAAGGGTGTTAAGTCTTCCCCGCATCTTGCTCAGTCCCGCTTCACTGCAGCTGCGGCACCCATTGGTCTTGGGGTAAACGGTATTCATCTTGGTTCAAACGAATTCCGTGGTTCAAAGACGGAAGTGTACATGGATCCAAACGATCGTCTGCGTCATCTCTATGTCATTGGACAGACTGGTACGGGTAAGACGTCCTTTATGAAGACTCTGATAGAGCAGGACATAAAGAACGGCGAGGGTGTCTGTTTCATTGATCCGCACGGTACGGATATCATCGATATCCTCTCAGTCATACCACCAGAGCGCTACGAAGATGTTATTTACTTTGACCCCGCCCACATCGATCGTCCGTTTGGATTGAACATGCTTGAGTACGATGAGTCGAAGCCAGAACAGAAATCGTTCATCGTGAACGAGCTCCTTATGATCTTCCGCCAGCTCTACGGCGATGTACCAGAATCGATGGGCCCCATGTTCGTGCAGTATTTCCGCAATGCTACCCAGCTCGTCATGGAGGACCCAGCGTCAGGCTCCACACTCATGGATATTGGACGCGTGCTCTCTGATGCTGATTTCAGGAACCTGAAATTGTCCAGAAGTAATAACCCAATCATCAATCAATTCTGGACGGAGATTGCCACGAAGGCAGAGGGTGAATCCTCCCTTCAGAACATCGTGCCGTACATTACAAACAAATTCGACGAGTTTACGGCAAACGACTTCATGCGCCCGATTATCGGTCAGCAGAAATCTTCGTTTAACTTCCGCGAGGTCATCGACAACAAGAAGATTCTGCTCGTGAACCTCTCGAAAGGTCGTCTTGGAGAGCGTAATGCAAACCTGCTCGGTCTTATCCTTGTGGGTAAGCTGTTTATGGCAGCGCTCTCTCGCGCTGACTCGGTCGGAAAGCAATTCCCACCGTTCTACCTCTACATCGATGAGTTCCAGAACATCACGACGTCGTCTATTCCGGGCATTCTTTCTGAGGCGCGTAAGTACAAGCTCTCGCTCACCATCGCGCACCAGTTCTTGAAGCAGGTAGACGAAAAGATTCGTGACGCAGTATTCGGCAACGTCGGATCGATGGCGGTGTTCCGGGTGGGCGAAGAAGATGGTGAGTTTTTCGGCAAACAGTTTGCACCTACGTTCAAACCGCTCGACTTCGTGAACATCGAAAACTACAACGCGTATATTCGTCTTCTTGCAAACGGCGTACCGCAAAAGCCCTTTAACCTGAAGTCAATTGCGCCGTCGAAGGGTAATCCTGGTCAGGTGGATGACCTCCGTGAACTCTCGTATCTGACCTATGGCCGGGACCGAGAGACGGTGGAAAACGCTATCCGTGCCCGCTATTTGTCTTAGGAACGGGTGCGGTATACTAGTCCTCGAAGCAGTAACCATAACGCCATGAATGTCACTAGCACCGGTATCGCGGTCGCGCTCGCAATCGTTGTCGTGCTCGGATTCTTCGTGTTCGGCCTCAGCAATCCGTTCGGTATGACCGCGGAAACTGTGCCGCAACAGCAGCAGTTGGGTGCGGCTCCTACTACCACTAATGAAGCAGGACTCATGATCACAGAAGTACAGCTCGGCACGGGTGCGCTTGCAACGCCAGGTTCAACCGTTTCCGTTCATTACACCGGAACCTTGGAAGATGGCACCGTATTCGATGCATCAGCACCGCGCGGCGAACCAATTACCTTCATGCTTGGCGCCGGCCAGGTTATTAAAGGCTGGGACCAGGGAATTGAGGGTATGAAAGTTGGCGGTAAGCGCCACCTGGTCATCCCGTCAGACCTTGCGTATGGAGACCGTGCTGTCGGTAATGTGATTCCTGCAAACGCAACGTTAGTGTTCGATGTCGAGCTCGTTGCCGTTCAGTAATCCCGACTAAAGTTTGCGCGAAATGGCGCTCCTCGCTAGTGTGAAGCGATGAGCGCCATTTCCTTTTCTATAGAAGCCCGTGAAGGTACTGCCCGCGCAGGAACACTGACCACGCCTCATGGCGTTATCCAGACACCGGCATTTGTGCCGGTTGGTACCAAAGCTGACGTAAAAGGCATACTTCCTGACGCTCTCGAAAAGCTCGGTGCACAGGTGGTGCTCGCCAATACCTACCACCTCTACCTCCAGCCGGGAGAGAAGATAGTAAAGGATGCTGGTGGACTCGGAACGTTCATGAAATGGCCGGGCCCTACGATGACGGACTCAGGAGGATTCCAGGTGTTCTCGCTTGGTGCTGCATTCGGTCGCACTATTACAAAGATTGCAAAGGGCGAGGAAGCGCCACGTGAGCATGGAGTGTCGGTGTATGACGATGAGGTGCGCAGTCAGCACGGACAACTCGCGGTCATTGATGATGAAGGTGTTACCTTCACCTCGCACCATGACGGTTCGCTGCATCGGTTTACTCCCGAGCGTTCGGTAGAAATCCAACATGCGCTTGGCGCGGACATGTTCTTTGCGTTTGACGAGTGCACCGCGCCAACTGAATCGTATGAGTATCAGAAAGAAGCGATGGAGCGCACCCACAAGTGGGCAGACCGTTCATTGAAGGCGCATCGTCAGAATCTTGATGCGGCACGTAAGCAAGCCATTTTCGGCATCATACAGGGCGGTCGGTATGAAGATTTGCGTCGTGAGAGTGCGAAGGAACTGGCATCGATGGACTTTGACGGGTACGGCATCGGCGGCTCGTTTAGTAAGGAGGACATGCAGGGAGCACTTGAAGCTGCGGTTAGTGAGCTTCCTGAAGGGAAGCCGCGTCACTTCCTTGGCATTGGTGAGCCAGGAGATGTGCTCCTTGGCATTGAGCAGGGCATGGATCTCTTTGATTGCGTTGCAGCAACGCGTATAGGTCGCCACGGCTCCATCTATACCCGTCGGGGTATCCGTCACATGACGAACGGTGAGTTCCGCGATGATTACGGACCACTTGATGCAGAGACCGTTATTCCTGGCACTGAAGGGTTCTCTCGCGCCTATGTCTCGCATCTTGTCCGCTCGAAAGAGATGCTTGGCTCGGTTATCTGCTCCATGCACAATCTTGGATTTATTTTAAAACTTGTTGATGGGGCGCGTGAAGCGATACAAAAGGGAGAGTTTGCCGCATACAAAGCTGCATTTATGCGTGATTATTACGGCTCCTAGCGCACCCTTCGAACCTGTGTTAGAATGCGCGTATCGCCGGACACACTCCGGCGACGCTCTATTTAGAGCTCGATGCATCTAACGGTGGTGCGGTCTGGGCAGGAGACGACGACTCGAATGAGCCGGACAAGTTCTACGATCCTATCAAAAGGACGGGAACGGACGGCTAGAAGAAGAACGGTGAATGGTAGGGGTGTCTGGGGGTCACGTGCAAAAGCACGGACCCCCTAAAGGAAGATTGCATAAAGCGCCGATTCACGGCGCTTTCATCATGTGCTAGGGTGGCTAGATTCGCTTGAATCTTTCAGGTGGATCGTTCGCAGACAGGCGAACGTAGCACATTGGTATAAGGGAATTGCTATGACTTCGAGAAAATCTGTCATGCATACCGCACTTGGCAATCTTGCCGCGTACGTTATGCGACTGAAGGATCCGGTAGTCGCGGAACGCCTTCAGACGAAAAGCCCTGCGTTCATGAAAGGTCTCCGGGCATTCCTGGACGCTGATCAGAACGGGAAGCTCGAACCAGACGAAATCGAACAAGCTGCGAACACGATTGCCCGGCTCGCGCCGGTTGTTGCAGAGTTCGTCCGACTCCAGTCGGGTATCGGCTCTGAACTCGAAGAACCGCACGAGCTCGTCGCTCGCGTGGGGAAAATGCTGCGGGATCCGATGTGCGATCGGATGAAGCTTGCGGAAAGCTATCCGGCGTTCGCGAACCTCGAGCCGGGAAAAGTCGCCGGCATCGCGCTCCTCGTCGACAACGACGTGGGCAAAGTCATCGAAGCGTTGCTCGGCTATGAGTCGGGAGACTTAAAGCGCAAGCACGTCCGTGACGACCGCGTGGTCTACTCACGGATTGCGAACAGCTAACAGACAACACAGAGACAGAACGTCTCACACTACGGGGGAGCGGGAGGCAGCATGCGCTGCTTCCCGATCTCACACCACAGAGCGCCTCACCGGCGTTCTTTTGATTTTGGTATACTAGTCCTTTATGGCGAACTTCAGCCTTCATCGTCCCTTCGAACCTGCTGGCGATCAACCAGAGGCTATTAAAGGACTCATACAGGGTGTGCGTGAGGGGTTGCGTCACCAGACGTTGCTTGGCGCCACGGGTACGGGAAAGACCTACTCAGTTGCGAACATCATCGCGGCGATTGATAAGCCGACATTGGTGCTTGCTCATAACAAAACACTGGCTGCACAGCTGGCGCAGGAGTATCGCGAGTTCTTCCCGGAAAACGCCGTCCACTACTTTGTTTCGTACTACGACTACTATCAGCCGGAAGCATATATTGCGCACTCAGATACCTACATAGAGAAGGAAGCGCAGATTAACGCGGAGATCGATCGACTTCGTCATGCCACGGCGCAGTCATTGCTTACGCGGAAAGACGTCATTGTGGTTGCTTCGGTGTCTGCAATTTATGGTCTTGGGTCTCCGGCTGAATATGCCAAGGCTATTTTGGAGCTTGCGGTTGGCGGCGAGGAGAATCGTGCCGCACTCATTCGTAAGCTCGTTAACGTGTACTTCGAGCGCACGAATGCGGACCTTACCCCAGGAACCTTCCGTGCCATTGGGAATACCGTAGAACTTATGCCGGTGAACGAGCAGGTCATGATCAAGATTGCGTTTGATGGCGCACACATTTCCCGCATCGAGCGTATTGATCCGGTGTCCCGGGCCCTCCTTGATGCGCCGGACAAACTTCATGTGTTCCCCGCAAAACACTTCGTGACGACTGAGGAGGATCGTAATCGCGCGCTTGAGCAGATTAAGCTTGAGCTTGAGGAGCAACTGGCGAAGTTTAAGCGTGAGGAGAAGCTCCTTGAAGCAGAGCGCATCAAGCGCCGCACGCTCCATGACATCTCTTTGATTCGTGAGATGGGCTATACGAGCGGTATTGAAAATTACTCACGCCACTTTGATAAGCGTGAGCCGGGAGAACCGCCGCACACGCTTCTTTCGTACTTCCCGAAGAAGGCTGACGGTACGCCGGACTTCCTTACGGTTATCGATGAGTCGCACGTAACCGTGTCACAAATTGGTGGCATGTATGCTGGCGACCGTTCGCGCAAGGATACGCTTGTTGAGCACGGGTTCCGTCTTCCGTCCGCACGTGATAACCGTCCGCTTAAGTTTGAGGAGTTCGCAGAGCGTGTCGGGCAGGTCATCTATACCTCTGCAACGCCAGGGAATTATGAGCGCGAGAAGAGCGTGCCTCCGGAAGGAAAAATTGTTGAGCAGATCATTCGTCCAACCGGCCTTATCGATCCGGAACTTACCATTCGTCCTATTGCTGAGACGGCAGACTACCGCGGGCAGATCGCAGATTTCATTACTGAAACCGAGATAGTTATTGCTCGAGGAGGTCGCGTGATTGCAACAACCCTTACGAAGCAGATGGCGGAGGATCTCGCGGAGTTCTTGAAGGAGAAGAAAATAAAAGCGGAGTACCTTCACTCGGATGTGAAGACGATTGACCGTATCGACATTCTTACCAAGTTCCGTAAAGGTGAATTCGATATCTTGGTTGGTGTGAACCTGTTGCGTGAAGGACTCGACCTCCCCGAAGTCGAGTTAGTCGGCATTCTTGATGCGGACAAGGAAGGGTTCCTCCGCTCTGAGACCTCGCTCATTCAGACCATCGGACGTGCTGCACGTAACGTGCTCGGGCGCGTCATTCTCTACGCAGACGTGATGACGGGCTCCATGACACGCGCTATTGGCGAGACGAATCGCCGCCGTGCCATCCAGCTGGCATATAACAAGAAACACGGCATCACGCCCATCTCTATCAAAAAAGAGATTCGTGATATCGCAGAAAGCATGCGCTCTGAGCATCAAAAGACCGTGCACGACCTTCTCACGCTTGATGCAAAGCTCTACAAGGAAGATCCAGAGTCATTTGTTGCACGAAAACGTGAAGAAATGGCTGCAGCAGTCGAGGCGCTCGACTTTGAGACGGCTGCACTCATTCGGGACGAGATTTATGCACTTGAGGGTGGAGAGGTATCGAAGAAGAAGCCGGCACCGCGAAAGCGCCGATAAGCTGGTGCTATCATGGGCGCATGAGTTTTCGTACGCTCCTGGCCGTCGTTCTTGTTGGTATCCTGGTGTTCTCGACTATTGTCATTCTCTTTGCGCTTGGCTTCCTGCGTGAACAGGTGATTAGTACGCTGCCGCAACATTTCATATTTAGTGTCGACTCAGCGTTTCGTGAGGCGCTCTTTGTGCAAGGAGTAATTCTGTTAGCCTCGTCGGTGATACTTCTTGGTACGGTCTACGTCATATTGGGGAATTGGGTCGCCACCCCACTCCGCGAGCTCGCTAAAACCATGGATGCGTATGTCGAAACGGGTGAGCGACGGGAACTTAGTACGGATGCCTTCATGCCCGCTGAAATTCGCTCACTGCGCGCCTCCTTCACGACCTTTATCGATCGAGTAGATGGCGCGCATAAGCACGATAGCGATATCTCGCGCATGAAAAGTGATTTCATCTCAACAGCTGCGCACCAGTTCCGTACCCCGCTTACGGGTATCCGGTGGGCCCTCGAAGCGCTTGAGAAGGAGAACTTAACCGAAGAACAGAAGTCGCTGGTGGTTTCGGCAGTCGGTAAGAGCAAGGACTTGGTAGGAATCGTCGGGACGCTCCTCGACATTTCGTCTATCGAATCCGGGAAGTATCATTACCAGTTTGCGCCCGTAGACATGCGCGAACTTGCAACCGAAGTAGCAAAAGACCTCTCGCCGGTTGCGACTGAGCGGAATGTGACGCTCTTTTTTGCAGGAGAAGAGGGGGAAGAGGCGCGTCTGGCGCGCGCAGACCGTGAGCGAGTAAAATGGGTCATTACCAATCTGGTTGAGAATGCCATCCGCTACACGCCTTCGGGTGGTTCCGTACAGCTTTCGGTTAATTCCGCTGGGAATCATGTGTTTACCCGCGTAAAAGACACGGGAATTGGCATCCCGAAGGCAGATCAGGCAAATATCTTCGAACGCTTCTATCGTGCAGGGAATGCGATACAGAAAGAGAATGCGGGAAGCGGTCTTGGTCTTTATATTGCCCGCTCTATTGCAACCGATCATGGGGGAGACCTGGGTTTTGAGCCAAATACCCCTGGTATTGGGACCACCTTTACCCTTTCGCTCCCGGCAGTGTAGGGCATGGTACACTTTTTGCATGGCTGAAACCAAATTCATTCTCGTTGTCGAAGACGATCCGATACTCAAGAACCTGCTGGGTCATACCTTCGCCGGTAAGTATCAGACGCTCTACGCATCTGACGGAAACGAGGCGCTTGCCTTGTTTGAGGCGCACAAACCAGCAATTGTCCTCTTGGACCTCATGCTCCCAACCATGGATGGCTTTGCCGTCTTGGAATCAATTCGTACGCGAACCGATGCCTTGAAGGACGTGCCAATTGTGGTTGTTTCGAATCTTGGTGCAGAAAAGGATATTGAACGAGCTAAGGGGCTTGGTGCAAACGATTATCTCGTCAAAGCGGAAGTATCCGTTGAAGAGATCGTCAAAAAGATTGAGGACGTCATTGCAGCAAAACCAGCAGCATAAACTTGTGTAAGTGCTGGGGAGCGACTTCATCGTCGCTCTAGGTGCCTGTGCTATACTCCGACCCGTACCTGTCCCGCCACGGACAGGCCATTTCCATACATGGCTACCCCCAAGAAGAAAGAACACGAACAGGCAAAGGGCGCGGACTGGATCCGTGTGAAGGGTGCGCGTACCCATAACCTGAAGAATGTGTCGGTGGATATCCCGCGCGGCACAATGACGGTCATTACCGGCCTTTCTGGTTCCGGAAAATCATCCCTGGCATTCGATACCATCTTCGCCGAGGGTCAGCGCCGTTACGTCGAGTCTCTTTCTGCCTACGCGCGTCAGTTCTTGAATCAGATGCAGAAGCCGGATGTGGATGAAATCACGGGTCTATCGCCAGCCATTTCCATTGACCAGAAGTCGCGCTCAAACAACCCGCGCTCAACCGTTGCGACGGTGACTGAAATTTATGACTACCTACGCGTTCTGTATGCACGTGCCGGTCAGCCGTACTGCACCAATCATGATGTGCCCATCTCAAAGCTCTCCAAAGACGAGATGATTCGCATGGTAGTAGCGCGCATTGGTGCGAAGGAGGATACGGAAAAGAAAATGGAAGTGAAAGGTGTCGTTATCGACAAGACGGCAATCACCATCCTTGCACCGGTGGTGGTTGGTCGTAAGGGCGAGTACTACCAGATGCTCTACGATCTCCTTGGAAAAGGGTATGAGAAGGTCATTGTGGACGGGAAGCCGCATCAGCTGCGCGAGAAGATTGTGCTTGATCGTAACAAGCGCCATGACATTGATGCCGTAGTCGATACTATCTTTGTATCTGAGTTTACGAAGAATCAGACCGCAGCACGTGAGCGTCTTTCAGAAGCACTTGAGTTGGCTCTTAAGGAGAGCGACGGGCTCGTGAAGATCATGCACGCAGATGGAACAGAAGAGACGCTTTCTGCGAAGTTCATCTGTCCAGATGATGGTATGTCGTTCCCCGAAGTTGAGCCACGCCTCTTCTCGTTTAATAGCCCGTATGGCGCGTGTCCGGCATGTAACGGTCTTGGTACGAAGTCACTCTTTTCAGAAGATGTGTGTGACGTATGTGATGGGAAGCGTTTGCGTCCGGAAGCGCTTCGGGTGTATTTGACGAGTGCAAAGAAGAATAAGAAGCAGGAGAGCGATCTTGGCTTGAATGCGGTGGAGTTCACGTCAATGAGTATTCGTGAAGCGAAAGAGTTCATGGCTTCCCTGAAGCTTTCCGACATGCGTATGGAGATTGCCGCACCCATCATCCGTGAAATCACGTCACGTCTTGATTTCATGCTGAACGTCGGTCTCGACTACCTCACTCTGAACCGCTCTGCCGCTACGCTTTCAGGCGGGGAAGCACAGCGTATCCGTCTTGCGTCACAGCTGGGTACCGGGCTCGTGGGAGCGCTCTACGTGCTTGATGAGCCGACCATTGGTCTTCATCAGCGCGATAACGATCGGTTGATTAAGACGATGCTGTCTCTCAAGGAGCTTGGAAACACCATTCTTGTCGTTGAGCACGATGAGGACACCATCTACTCTGCCGACTACCTTATTGATATAGGTCCGGGAGCAGGAGTCCACGGTGGTACGGTCGTTGCGGCAGGGTGGCTGAATGATCTTCTTACGGCTCCGACAAACGAAACCGGTTCAGAGACCCTTGCGTATCTTCGTGATGAGAAGGAGATTGCCGTACCGGAAGAGCGTCGTGATAGCGAGAAGGGAACCATTAAGATTCGAGGCGCCAATTTGCACAACATCAAGAATCAGAACATTGATGTCCCGCTTGGTCGTCTCGTGTGTATCACCGGCGTCTCTGGGTCCGGCAAGTCGACCTTTATGTACGATATCCTCCACAAGAATATCGAGGCACGTTTCAATATCCGTCAGCAGGCAAAGCGTGACCAGCTGAAACCGGTGAACGCTGCGTCGATTACCGGTACGGAGTATGTCAGCCGTGTCGTGCTCATTGATCAGTCGGCGATTGGCCGGACCCCACGTTCAAACCCTGCAACGTATACCGGTGCCTTCACGCATATTCGCGATTTGTTTGCCTCAACCTCTGAGGCGCGTGCACGTGGTTGGCGTCCAGGTCGTTTCTCGTTCAACGTTCCTGGTGGACGGTGTGAGACCTGTCAGGGTAACGGCATGATCGCGGTTGAGATGCACTTCCTCCCGACGGTGTATGTGGTGTGTGATGTCTGTAACGGCACCCGCTACATGAAAGAAACCCTTGAAGCGACGTATCGCGGCAAGAGTATCTACGACATTCTTCAAATGACGATTGAGGATGCGGGCAAATTCTTTGAAGACATTCCAGCCATTGGTGAGCGCCTCGCGCAGTTGAATGCAACTGGCCTTGAATACCTCACGCTCGGACAGTCAGCGACCACACTTTCCGGAGGCGAGGCACAGCGCGTGAAAATTGCGGCAGAGCTGTACCGCTCGACGACCATGAAGACACTGTATCTTCTTGATGAGCCTACGGTTGGTTTGCATTACGAAGACGTGCGCAAGCTGATTGAGATTCTTCAGGAACTCGTGCGTCGTGGGAATACCGTCGTTGTGATCGAGCACAATCTTGATGTCGTAAAGTCAGCCGACTATCTCATCGATTTTGGTCCTGAGGGCGGAACAGGGGGCGGGATGGTGGTTGCAAAGGGAACACCAGAAGAAGTAGCTGAGGTTGAAGGCTCGTTTACAGGCGAGTATCTTGCAAAGATGCTGAAGAAGCGTCTTAAGAAGAAGAAATAAAGACACTGCACGCTTTCGCATGCGGTGCCCTGTTGTTTTGTTGAACGTTATCGTTGCTGGATTTCCTTCAACATTTCAATCTTTGTTTCTGTGACGACGCGGGAGATATTGAGCCCCAGCGTTGTCGCAAACACGAGACTGATGAAAACCCAAGCGATTCCGGATGACTTTTTCTTTTTCGAGAACTTGTCCGCGCAGGTCGCTCCACAAAGGAAGATGACAAGCGTGTTCAGTCCGATAAGAACAAAGACCATGGCTTAGCTCCACAAATGATGAGCTTATAATAATATACCATTATTACACATTTGTCAAGTATTATGGTAAAATAAACCTATGCAGCGTGAAGACTTAGCTAAGTACGACCTCCCCGATTGCCCGGGCGTGTATCTCTTTACCTTGGGTAAGGGACGATCCAAGAAGATTCTCTATGTCGGCAAGGCGACGAGCTTGCGCGATCGTACGCGCTCGTATTTTGATATTGATCTCATCGCGACCCGTGGTCCTCGTATCGTTGACATGGTCACGCAGTCAGACGGTCTTATGCACGAGACGACGCCTACCGTACTTGAGGCGCTCGTCCGCGAGGCGGCACTTATCCGTGAGCATCGCCCGCGTGCGAACGTGGAAGGCAAGGACGACAAGACCTTCCTGTATGCCGTTATTACCGATGAGCAGATTCCTCGCGTCCTTGCGATACGCGGTGGGAACATTGATTTCAAGAAGAAGTGCGTACCCGAACAGGATCTGAAATTGCGGGACATCTACGGTCCTTTTCCTTCGGGATATCAGTTGCGCGAAGGCCTTCGCCTTATCCGTCGTATCTTTCCGTTCTTTGACACTCCTCGTCCCGTTGGCGAAGGGAACAAACATGCGCAGGCGAAGGTAGAGTTCAACCGCCAGATAGGGCACTATCCGCGCGACATGGATCGTTCCGACTATATGCGCTCAATACGGAATGTCGGTCTGTATCTTTCTGGGCGCGTAAAGAAACTCCGAAAGACCTTGGAGCGTGATATGAAACAGGCGGCGAAGGAGGAGCGGTTTGAGGATGCAGCTGAATGTCGGAAACAACTCTTCGCGATTGATCACATCCAGGACGTGTCACTCATTCGTGAGGAATGGCAGCGTGACAAGGATGAACCTGCACGTCGCATTGAGGCGTATGACACGGCGCATATCTCAGGAACCAACGCGATTGGGGTCATGACCGTGGTTGAGGGCGGTATTCCCATCAAAGCGCAGTACCGCACGTTTCGTATACGCGGGAGAGGAAGTAAGTCGCTTGCAGACGACATTGCATCCCTGAAGGAGATTATTTCGCGTCGGTTTGGACATCCTGAGTGGCCATATCCCAAAGTAATCATTATCGACGGCGGGAAGACACATAAGAAGGCGGCTGAAGATGTGCTTAAGGAACTGGGGCTGCGTATACCTGTTGCCGCCGTCGTGAAGGATGAGAAGCATCGTCCGCGTGAGATTCTTGGTTCGATGCGTGCAGGCGTGTCGGATGCTGACGCGGTATTGGCTAACTCAGAAGCACACCGCTTTGCGCTTGCGCGTCATCGCTGGGCACGTCGTCAGGCAATGCGGAAGAGTCTTGACAGAAAGTAAAGATAGTGATAGTATCCTTGTACAAACACGTTCGCACTCCTTCAGACGTGAGTTGGTATCGCTTTTGCAATGTTCGGTCAGATACGGCAGCCGTTTGCGCACGCCACTAATCCCCACGTGCTTACAGATTCGATAGAAGAAACGACCGGACACCCGTCCGGTCGTTTCTCGTGATGTATACTTTCCTGCATGACTGGAACGGTTGTCGGCATACTCCGCGGTGGACCTTCACGCGAGCACGAAGTCTCGTTGAAGACAGGACACGCCATCTCAAAGAATCTTCACCCTGAGCGATTCACGATAAAGGATATTTATATTGATAAGAACGGGGTCTGGCATGATCGTGGACGTCCGGTATCGCCTGCTCAGGCGCTTCGCTCCATTGATGTGGCGGTGGTTGGCTTGCATGGGGAATACGGAGAAGATGGCGAGGTCCAGAAGGTGCTTGAGGCACACGGCGTGCCGTATACCGGTTCTGAGCCGCTTCCGTCGTTTATCGCAATGCACAAAGTGCTCACCAAGGAGCGCGCAATCGAGCATGGGGTACTCACTCCTAAGTATCGCTTTATTGAGCCAGGCGTTGATGTGCATGTAAGTGCTGCGGATATTGTCCGCTCATTCCATATGCCGGTTGTCGTAAAGCCGGTGCGCTGGGGTTCTTCAGTCGGTGTTTCGTTTGCGAAGAGCTACCACGAGTTGGTGGATGCCATTACGAACCTTCTTGATACGGGCGCAGGGGGCGTTCTTGTTGAGGAACGGATAAAAGGCAGGGAAGCAACAGCAGGTGTTGTTGAAGGGCTGCGTGGAGAAAAGTTGTACGCACTTCCGACCATTGAGATTGTTCCTCCTTCTCACAGCACCTTCTTTGATTACTCGGTTAAGTACGATGGTTCAACGCAAGAGATTTGTCCGGGACGATTCTCAAAAGAAGAGGCTGCTGAATTGCAGCGTGTTTCTCGTCTTATGCATGAGGTACTCGGCCTTCGTCACTATTCCCGCTCCGATTTCATGGTCACGCCACGCGGTATCTACTATCTGGAGACCAATACGCTCCCCGGTATGACTGAGCAGTCGCTTCTTCCACAGTCGCTTGCAGCAATTGGGGTGAAGTTCGGAGATTTCCTCGAGCATCTTATTGGTCTTGCACTTAAAAAATGAGCGAGCTCGTCGATAAGCGCTGCATTCCGTGTGAGGGCGGATTCCCCGCACTTACGCCTGAGCAGGCGAAGGATATGATGGCGCATGTGCCGGAGTGGAAGCTTTCTGAGGATGCTCGGCAGATCTCACGCCTCTTTGGGTTCAAGGATTTTGTTGCAGCGCTCGCATTTGCGAACGAGGTGGGGAAGATTGCTCAGGAAGACTGGCACCATCCAGAACTACGGGTTTCCTGGGGACATACCGAAGTGATTCTCAGCACCCATGCCGTGGATGGGCTCTCGGAAAACGACTTTATTGTGGCTGCTAAGATAGACACTATTCCACGCTAGGGTGTATATGGTATAGTCCTGAAGTTCCCGGAAACGGGCCGTTAGCTCAGTTGGTAGAGCACCTCATTTGCAATGAGGGGGTCGCAGGTTCAAATCCTGTACGGTCCACCAAATTTGATTTGCTTCCGAATTGACCGCGCCCGCGTCAAA
>Ga0163151_10000530_pt1 | contig 66642 bp, 60 predicted proteins | sample OliLakLV19MP5IB2_FD_145596 | JGI IMG/M metagenome (GOLD analysis project Ga0163151, IMG submission 145596) | Freshwater microbial mat bacterial communities from Lake Vanda, McMurdo Dry Valleys, Antarctica - Oligotrophic Lake LV.19.MP5.IB-2 | ecosystem: Environmental > Aquatic > Freshwater >... | reverse complement strand
CGCCAATAGCCTCTTTCACCATCAACCCGACCCCGCTTCACGTCCCAAAAGCAAACTCGAAACAGCCCTTCACAAAGCCGACGAATCCATCCGTACAATCATTCAACTGCTGGAGGCTGCATGAAGTGTTGAAGTATTCTTGTTTACAATTTCAGACGTAAGAATCTATGGCGTAATAGATCGCACCATCAACAGATAGGCGGTGGGAGGCGGCTTTGACGGACGCATTGGGCGTGGCGGCGTTCAGCTATGCGGGCACGGCGAACGGGAACGACACGGTGACGGCGACGGCGGGGACGGCGGTGTCGAACACTGCGGCGATCAGTTGGATCACGCCGGTGGCGGCGGTCTCAACGACGCCGGTGCTTTCGCGGTGGTTCCTCTCCGACGGCGGCGGTACGTTTAACAAGAAGAAGACCGACGTATCGTGTTGGGAGCAGGCGCATCCGGCGATTAACTTCAATCCGCCGTTCGGAACGATACCAGGGAACACTTCCGGCGTAGGGGTGTCGACGGTTCCGTTCACCAACGTGACGACGGATTTGAATGGGAACTTCACGGGGACGATTGTGGCGGAGGGCAACGGATACCGGGCGGCTGTTCTGGTACCGGGCGGAATCCCAAGGTCGGTGGTACTGATGCGCGCATTCCAGTCGGTGTTCACGGGGACATTGACGGTAGCGTCGGCCGGGGACGTGGTGTGTGCTGAGCAGCGTATTGCTCATGAGGGTTTAAGTCCCTCCGGCGCTCAAATGAGGAGCGCTGTATCCGAACGCGGGGGTAATGCCTCGCGGGCCAGAGAAGGGAGAGAGGTATGGAGAAGTCTAACCTTCCGCAACTCGGAGACGACGTTGGTATCGAGGATATACATCAAAGGTCGGCGGGCCTTGGAAGGTCGCGGAGGCACGGAATTTCAAGTTCAACCCCTTCTATTCCCGGCATCGCGAGTAAATCGGCAATGTTTCGTTCGCCGTCACTGAGCCGCCGGTACTCTTCATAGCTCATCAGTACGTGCCCTGGGTTGCCGCGATCCGTGATGATCACAGGCCCCTCCATCGCGGCGTTCTTGGCACTACTGGCATCCTTGTTGAATTCGCGGCTGGAACAGGTTGTAATCGGCATCGCAATTCCCTCACAGCCCATATTGTCATTTCTTCATCGGGCACAGTGTGTTTAAGGTGCCATCGTATGCTAACTTGGCACCAGGAATGCACTACTCACGAATTTCACGACTCTGCGTTTTCTTCGGCGCCGTAAGCTTGATAGCCCAGCCGGCTCCCGACATCCAAGGCCTGCCTGTCCGGGCGGCGGCGGCCGATTATCAGAACCAGGAGCAGGTGGGCAAGATCACCTTGGCGGCCGATTTTGTCGGGCACGCTGTTCCGACCATGCAGGGGCCGCTTTCCTCGGAAGATCATGTCGCCGTGGAAGTGGCTTTTCTTGGCACGCCGGATACAAAGGTCAAGATCTCCTTCGAAGACTTTTCGGTTCGAATCAACGGCAAGAAATCAGCGATCGCCAGCCAGCAGTATGGGATGGTGATGAAGTCTTTGTCGGATCCGGAGTGGATACCGCCGGTGGTGGAGGAGAGCAAGTCCAAGGGCGGACTCTCTACCGGCGGCGGAGGGGGCGGCAGTGACCCGAAGCCGTCACCGCCGAAGATGCCGTTCCCATTGCGGCGGGCGATGGAACAGCGAGCGCAGAAATCAGCTTTGCCGGAGGGGGAGCGGCCTTTGCCCGTGGCCGGGCTTGTATTCTTTCCGTATCGCGGAAAGGATCAGTCCATACAAATCGTAGAGTTGCTTTATAGCGGCGCGGCGGGGAAGGCTACGCTGACGTTCCGGCGGTAGCCTAGTTATCCGTCGTTGCGCCCTGTGACGCGGAGCCGACGAGCTTGACGTATTTGTAGAAGACGCCAGTCTTATACTTCAGTTCAGGCTTAGTCCAGTGGGCTAGGCGGGCGGCGATGACGTCAGCCGGGACCTCCAAGTTGATGGTGAACTTTTCCAAGTCAATGTGGATGATATCGCCGTCCTCCACTATCGCGATCGGGCCGCCGTCGGCGGCTTCGGGAGCGACGTGGCCGATCATGAAGCCGCGCGTTGCGCCGCTGAAACGGCCGTCGGTCAACAGGGCCACATCATCGCCCAGGCCGCGGCCCATAATGGCGCCAGTAACGCCGAGCATTTCGCGCATACCGGGGCCGCCTTTCGGGCCTTCATAACGGATCACTACGACGTCGCCAGCTTGGATCTTGCCCGATGTCACAGCCGCCATGGCGTCTTCTTCGCGACCGAAGACACGGGCCGGGCCGCGCTGTTCTTTGCGGGCAATGCCGGTCACTTTGATGACGCAGCCTTCGGGGGCTAACGATCCTTTCAGAATGACGAGGCCGCCGGACGTCTTGATGGGGTTGTCGAGCTGATGGATGACCTGCTGGTTGGGGGTCTCCTTTACGGCGAGGATTTCTTCGGCCAGGGTTTTGCCGGTGACGGTAATGGCGGCGCCGTCGGCGAAACCGCCGTCAACCAGACGCTTGATGATGACGGGGATGCCGCCCGCTTTGTCGACGTCAACGGCGAAGTACTTCCCGGCCGGCTTGATGTCGACGAGGAGCGGCGTGCGCTGACTGATGTCGTGGATGTCGTCAATATTCAGTTCCACGCCGGCATCTTTGGCCATAGCCAAAAGATGCAGCACGGCGTTGGTGGAGCCACCGCTGGCGGCGACGGAAGCAATCGCATTTTCGAATGCTTGGCGGGTGCAGATATCGCGGGGTTTTAAGTCTTTGTTGACGGCGTTGAGAATGAGTTCGCCGCAGCGGCGGGACACGTCGGCTTTGCGCGGATCGACTTGCGGAACGCTGGCGGTGAACATGGGCGCGATGCCGATGGTCTCCATAACGGTGGCCATAGTGTTGGCGGTGAACTGGCCGCCGCAGGCGCCGGCGCCGGGGCAGGCGTGGTCTTCAATGGCGAGCAGTTCGGCATCGCTGATCTTGCCGGCGGCGTTGGCGCCAACGGCTTCGAAGACGTCTTGAATCGACAGTTCGCGGTCGCCGAGCTTGCCTGGGAGAATCGACCCGCCGTACAAAATTAGGCCGGGGACATTGAGTCGCAATAAAGCCATAGCGGCGCCGGGAATGGTCTTGTCGCAGGCGACCATGGCGACAATGCCGTCGAACATATAGCCGCGGGCGGTGAGTTCAATGGAGTCGGCGATCAGGTCGCGCGAGACCAGCGAAGCTTTCATGCCTTCGGTGCCCATGGTGACCCCGTCGCTGATGGCGATAGTGTTGAACTCCATCGGAGTGCCGCCAGCAGCGCGGATGCCTTCCTTAACGTGGGCGGCGAGGGCGCGCAGGTTGTAGTTGCACGGCATCGTTTCAATCCACGTGTTGGCGATGCCGATGATGGGTTTCTTCAAGTCGGCGTCGGTGAAGCCGATGGCCTTCAGCATGGAACGGGCTGGGGCGCGATCGCGGCCCTGGGTGATGGTGTAGCTACGGAGTGGCATACTAACTCTCGATTGTATCGCTCGCGTGGGATTATGGAAGATTATGAAGATTGCGGTGTTGGGCGCGGGGAACATGGGGTCGGCTTTGCTGGGCGGGATTTTGAAGGCTGGCGTGGTGACCACAGGGGACGTGCGGGCGACGACTTTTAGCGAAGTGCGGGCGGCGGAATTGCGGGCGCGGTTGGGCGTGGCGGTGACCGAAGGCGGGAATACGGCGGCGGCGGATGGCGCGGATATCGTTGTGCTGGCGGTAAAGCCGGGAACGGTGCCGAAGGTGGTCAAGGAGATTCGGGATGTTTTGCGGGAGAGCCAGATTCTGATTTCACTGGCGGCGGCGCTGCCGATTTCGGCCATTGAGGACGCGGCGCAATGCCGAATGCCGGTGTTTCGAGCGATGCCGAATATTCCGGTAGTGGTGGAGGAAGGCGCGATCGGCATTTGCCACAACGCGCTGGCCACGGCGGCGCATCGGGAACAAGTCGAGAGCATCTTTCGCGCGGTGGGCGTGACGGCGTTTGTGGAGGAGGAGCAGATGGACGCGGTGACGGCGTTGTCGGGCTCCGGTCCGGCGTATATTTACATGGTGATTGAGGCGATGATGGCGGCGGGAGTGAAGATGGGGCTGTCGCGGGAGATTTCGCTGCGACTGTCGGAGCAGACGGTGCTGGGGGCGGCGAAACATGCCCGGGAGTCGGGGCTGCATCCGGCGATACTGCGCGATCAGGTGATCACGCCGGGCGGAACGACGATTGCGGCGATCCACGAATTGGAGCGGCATGGATTGCGATCCATGCTGATCTCCGCGATTGAGACGGCGACACTCCATGCGGCGAAACGCACGGACGTTTTGCTGGCGGAAATTGAACGGCAAAAGCATACATGACTCAACACATACTTTCGATCCACGCGCATCCGGACGATATGGAGATTTTGGCGGGCGGCACGCTCGCTATTTTGGCCGGGAAAGGGCATCGCATAACGGTGGTGACGATGACGCCGGGCGATTGCGGCTCGGTCGAGCACGGGCCGGAGGAGATTGCGGCCATTCGGCGGCAGGAAGGGGCGGATGCGGCGGCGCTGATTGGGGCTGCTTACCATTGCGCGGAGTTTCGCGATCTGGCGATTTTCAGCGACGACATTTCGCGGCGGCGGGTAGTGGAATTGATCCGGTCCATTCGGCCGGATGTGATTCTGACTTCGGCGCCGACGGATTATCACGCCGATCATGAGGCGACCAGCATGCTGGTCCGGGATGCCTGCTTCGCGGTGTCCGCGCCGAATTACAAGACAGGAGCGGCGGCGGCGCTTGACGCGATTCCGCATTTGTACTTCATGGATTCCGTCGAGGGGCGGGACAGGGAGGGGCGCCCGGTGAGTCCTGAGTTTGGCGTGAATATTGAGCCCCATTTCGCGCTGAAACGGGACATGCTGGCGGCGCATGCGAGCCAGCGGAACTGGCTGATGCGGCAGCACGGAATGGACGATTATTTGCGCACGATGGAGGAGTGGACGCACCTTCGCGGGCAGAGTTATGGAGTTAAGTACGCCGAGGGGTTCCGGCAGTACAAGCATCATCCTTATCCCACTTCGCCGTTGTTGCAGGAAATGGTGGGCGGGGCGTTGCTGCGGTAGTTGAGGGTACGGTTCTTTAGGCACGACCGGCTCCCTGAACTCCACAAACATTCTTGTCACAGGATCGACTTTACGGACGTTATAGTATTGCCAAATCTATAGGAGAACCCATGAGTCTAAGAATTACATGCAGGTATAGCCGCTTGGTTTTGTTAGTCGCATTTTGCGCCGCACCCGTCCTTGCCGCCGATCCTGTCCGCGCGGCCCTCGCTCCGAGCGCGGAGAGACGCCCTGCCCCGGACGTCACAGTGAAGGATGAATCGGGCAGGACCGTGGGATTGAGATCTTATCGCGGGAAAGTGATACTCGTGGACTTTTGGGCCACGTGGTGTGGGGGCTGCAAGCAAGAGCTTCCTTGGTTCCAAGAATTTCAGGCGAGGTTCGGCCGAAAGAACTTCGCCGTGGTCGCCGTCTCAATGGACGACGACGGTTGGAAGGCCGTGAAGCCGTATGTCGAATCCCTGAAACTGGGAATCAAGGTTGCTCTCGACGATGGAGCCACCTCCAAGCGTTACGAGCTAAAGGAGATGCCAGCCGCTTTTCTCATTGATCGCGACGGGCGGCTTGCCGCGAAATATATAGGAATGGTCGATCATGCGGATATGGACTCAAATATTCGCGCCTTGCTCGCGGAGCGGAGATCAGAGCGCTAGCGGGATGCCGGGAATCCCGGGTTGCGCAAAACCGTAGCCAGGTCCGGCCGCAGCGCAATGCAGCTTCGCAACGACCGGCGGCGCGCCCGGGAGCGGATGGTGGCGGCTTCGCTATAGAGTACCCATCCTTGTCGCGGTGCATCTCCGCTGGGAAGAAGCCGGAGAGCGCTTTCGAGCGAGGCTACGACGCAGGTAAGGCCCACCTCTTGGATTGCGCCAAGCATGGAGACGCGTTTCCAAAGCCAAACGCAGCCAGCGGGCATTGGCGGCAGCGCATGTCCCGGAGCCTTCACGCGCGCCTCGTTGCCAAGGCTCGTCAGGAAAGCGTTAGCCCGAACACTCTGGCAATTGCGGCGATCGCGGGGGGTTGGGCCGACGGCGGGCGTCATGGGATCGGCATACTTCGGCTGAGCCGGACTTCAACAATTGACTACACTCAACACGTGCGAGGCAGACGAGAACTTGCCCAAGGCGCGAGTGTTCTGAACTTGCCCCGCTCAGCCGGCGGACTCTAGCGCGGCCGGGCGGATTGCTACATTGGTTAGAACCCATGTTGTCTCGTATTTTGTTTGCGGCTCTGCTTGCAGCCTTGCCTGTTGTTGCTGAAGAGGCGCCGTTGAAAAAGAAGGAGACGGTGGTTGTGACAGGCGTTTATGAACCCATTCCGCTGGAGGAGGCCGACCGCGCCGTGCGGGCGATACCGGCGCGGGAGTTGGCGCCGTTGGCGGGGACGATTTCGGACCTTTTGAATTTGGATTCTTCGCTGGATTTGCGGGAACGCGCGCCGGGGGCGATACAGAGCGGATTGTCGATTCGGGGCGGTTCGTTTGGACAGACGCTGGTGCTGTGGAATGGGATGCGGCTGAACAGCGTGCAGTCGGCAAATTTGAATATGGACGTGCCGGTGCCGTTGGACGCATTGGTGCAAGTGGAGGTGTTGAAGGGGTCGGGGTCAACGTTGTATGGATCCGATGCTTCGGCGGGAGTGGTGAACTTTCTGACGAAGCCGCCGGAGCATTCCGAGATCCGTCTGCGTGCGGGATTGGGGAACTGGGGGACGCAGCAGCAGCGGGCGTCGTTGGCGTACGTGAGGGGCACGTTGGGGCAGCAATTGACGATGGCGCGCGATTTTTCGACGGGGTTTGCGGCGAATCGGGACTACCGGAATTTGTCGGTGGCATCGACGACTTCGTGGCGGCGGACCGAGGTTAGTTTGGCGCACAATGACCGGCCGTTTGGGGCGGAGCAGTTTTACGGGAATTTCAATTCATGGGAGCGGACGAAGAACTGGTTTGCGGGCATTCGGCAGGGATTTGGGGATAAGACGGAGGCGGCGTTTGCGTACCGGCGGCATTCGGATTTGTTTGTGTTGTACCGGGACCGGCCACAAGTTTTTACGAACCGGCATGTGGCGGAGGGGTATCAGGCGCAGTTGCGGCGGCGGGAGGATTTGCCGAAATCGAGCCGGCTGCACTACGGCGTGGAGGTGTTGCACGACTCGATTGTGAGTAACAATTTGGGAGTGCATTCGCGGAGCCGGGGCGCGGCGTATGCGGCGTGGGACGTGCGGGCGTTAAACCGGTTTTCGTTTACGATTGGCGCGCGGGAAGAGATTTACAGGAACCTGCAGCGGCAGTTCAATCCGAGCGTGGGAGCGGGAGTTTGGCTGCATTCGCGCGTGAAATTGCGGGCGAGCGCGTCGCGGGCGTTCCGGCTGCCGAGCTATACGGATCTGTATTATCGAGATCCGGGGAATATGGGGAATCCGTTGTTGCGGCCGGAGAGTGCTTGGAGTTACGAGAGCGGATTGGACCTGAACGCGGGGGGAGCATGGCGTGGCGGCGTGACGGTGTTTCAACGGCGGGAGCGGGACGGAATCGATTATGTTCGGGCGTCACCGGCGGCGATTTGGCAGGCGACTAATTTTCAGAGTTTGCAATTTACGGGCATTGAGGCGACGGTAGCGGGGGTTATGCGGCGGGGGCATCGGCTGGAGCTTTCGTACACGGGATTGAACGGGGCGCAGAGCGTGTTGGGGGAATTGCAATCGAAGTATGTGTTCAATTATCCGCGTCACACAGGGCTGGCGGCTTGGCAGGCGGCTTTCGGGAAGGGGTTTGTCGCCCGAAGCCGGGTGGGGGCTTTGGAGCGGCTGGGGCGATCGCCTTATGCGGTGTGGGATGTGTTTGCGAGTTGGCAAAAAGGGCGGGTGCAGCCGTATTTGCAGTTAAGCAATTTGACGGCGGCGAACTATCAGGAAGTGATTGGCGTGCGGATGCCGGGGCGGGGGATTGTTGGCGGCGTGGAATTGGTTTTTGGGAAGCGCTGAGGGTGACTGGCCGACGTTGCGATACGAAATATATTCCCGTATCCTGAAGACCCAGGAAGTACAGCTTACTTCGGACCAGAAAGCGTTCGCCCGTCGCGCCATCGATAGCGGGCGGCTCCACACCGAGCAGGACGCGGTGCGGGAGGCGCTTGTGCTGTGGGAAGAACGGGAACGCCGGAAATTTGAATTTCTTGTGACACTCGATGACGCCAGAGCATCCCTCGCTCGCGGTGAAGGCCGAGCTATCACGCAGGAATCCATGCGCGAACTGGCCGGGGAGGTTAAGAAGCGCGGACGTGCGCGACTGCTCGCTGAACTTGCGGCAAACCGCTGATGGCGCATCGCGTTGCGCCGCAGGCTGAGTGCGACCTTTCTGAGATCTGGTCTTACGTAGCCACGGAGAGCGGCAGTATCGAGACTGCCGGCCGCGTAGTCGATTCCATTTCCGGCCGCTACCTTTTGCTGGCCAGTTTTCCGTATATGGGTCGTTCGCGGTATGAAGATTTTGGTGTTGGCGCCCGCAGCTTTGCCGTGGGTGACTATGTGATTATTTACGGCGTCGAAGGGGACGACGTTCTTGTCCCGCGCGGTGTACCTGGACGCCGTCAAATTGAAACGCTTTTTGCGCTTTAGTGGCGCGCCCAATAAACTCTCCCCAACCGTTGACGCCGGTCACGAGAAGCGGTGGGATACAATCGGAATCGGTGCTGCACGTACTCTTTTCCTGCGCTTTTGGCGCGACTCTGCTTTTCGCTCAATCCAAACCGGCGCAGCCGGGGCAGTTGGATGCGAGTTCGGCATTATTTAGCGTGATGGCGGCGTTGAACGCGGCCGGGTATGATGCCGACTCCCAGTCGCCGAACAACCATCCATTGCGGGCGGCCATGACGCAGCATTTACAGGGGCGCAACCTGACTACGGTCGCTGAGTTGCGGGAGTATCTGGACCGTCGAAAAGTTGCCGGGCGCGGCTTGGATTTGAGCCGGTTCATTTCATTTGCGCTGTCGGTCGATGGGCCGCCGAATTTCAACTACAAGTTTCAGCCGCACGAAATGCCGCCGGATCTGGCGGTGCTGGAGGGGTTTGACCGGCTGATGACGCGGTTCCACCGCGAGGCGGAGATGGACAAGCTGTGGACGGAAGCGCAGCCCGCGATTGATAAGTTGCTGGAGACCTATCAAGGGCCGTTCATCAAGACGATTTCGGAAGTGAATGGATATTTGCGGAACCCGACAAGCGGTTATGTGGGACGGCGCTTTCAGATTTTTGTTGAACTGCTGGGTCCGCCGAATCAGATTCAGACGCGCGAATACAAGGACGATTACTACATCGTGCTGACGCCGGCTCCGGAGCCCCAATTGGACTATTTGCGGTATGCGTATATCCGTTATCTGCTGGATCCGCTCTCGTTCAAGTTCATAGCGAATTTGGAGAAGAAGAAGCCGCTGATGGATCTGGCGCAAGCGGCGCCGGCGCTGGAGGAGTACTACAAAACGGACTTTCAGTTGCTGACGACGGCGTGTCTGGCGAAAGCGATTGAGGCGCGCCTGAAAAAGGCGGATGGTCCGAAAATGGCGGAGCAGGCCCTGAAAGAGGGCTTCATCCTGGCGCCATATTTTTATGAGGCGCTGGCGGTTTATGAGAAGCAGGAAGTGGCGATGCGGCTCTACTACCCGGAGCTTGTCGATGGGATTGATCTAAAAAAAGAAGACAAGCGGCTGCAGGGTGTCGAGTTTTTATCGACTCGTCCAACGCGGACAATCAGGCCGGCGCGCGTGGAACAGCGGGCTGAAATCACCGGGGTGTTCAAAACTCTGGAAGATGCCGAGGACCTTTACCGGGCAAAGAACTACGCCGAAGCCAAGCCGGTATTTTTGCGGGCGTTGCAGGAGACTCCGGAGCGGCCGCTGCATGCCAAAGCCTATTACGGATTGGCGCGCATCGCGGCGCTGCAGCGAGACCCGGAGTTGGCGGTGAAACTATTTGAGAAGGTGCTCGATCTGGAACCCGACGACACGATTAAGTCGTTGAGCCATGTGAATCTCGGCCACTTGTGGGCCGTGAACAACGAGCAGGAAAAAGCGGTGGAGCAGTACCAGGCGGCGCTGGCGGTGAAGGGGGCGTCCCCGGCCATCCGGAAGGCCGCCGAAAAGGCGTTGCAAGAGATTTCCCAACCTGAAAAGAAAAAGGAGAAGTGATGTTGAAGAATTTGTTCCTGCGGCTGTTTACCGGTTCCCTGGCCGCCGCGCTTTTGATGGCTCAGGACAAGGCGCCAGCGCCGAAGTCGCAGAAAGAAGTGGACGCTCTGAACGCAATGTTTCAGGCGACCGACAACGATGGACGGATCAAGGCCGCCAATGAGTTGTTGACCAAGTTCGCCGATACCGATTTTAAGGGTTTGGCGCTTTACATGATCACGACGAGCTACAACGAGAAGAAGGACACGACCAATACCATCGTGTACGGGGAGCGCACCGTGGATGCCGACGGCAAGAGCGCCCTTGGAGCCCATGCGCGGATCATGATCGCGACCTCCCTGGCCACGACGACGAAAGAATTCGATTTTGATAAGGAAGAAAAGCTGGGCCGTGCCGATAAGTTAGCCAAGGAAGCCGTGGAAGTGATCAAAACGGCGGCGAAGTTCAATCCCGCCTTGACCGATGAGCAGTGGGACGCGGCCAAGAAGGGCTACACGGCTGAAGCCTACATCGCGATGGGGATGACGGCGACGGTACGGAAGAATTGGAACGACGCGATGGCGAATTATAAGTTGGCCGCGGAAACGGATCCAACCAACAGTGCGACATTTGTGCGGCTGGGCGCGGCGCAAGTGAGCGCGGCGAAATACGATGACGCAATTGCGACGCTGGACAAAGTCGCGGCGATGCCGGGCGTTGACGCGGCGATTCTCAGCTATGCCAAGGCGGAAAAGGAAAAGGCAGTGAAGGCGAAAGGGGCAAAGTAGCCCGTTGTCGATGTCAGCGGATCTGGATTCTCTAGTCGCCCGGATGGACTACTCCTTTCTCGAGCGGGAAATCCTGATCCGCGCATTGACGCATAAGTCGCATCCCGCGGAGCAGTTGACGCCGGAACCGGCGGCGAAGACCACGGAATCGGACAATGAGCAACTGGAATTTTTCGGGGACGCGATTCTCGGATTTCTAGTGAGCGAGGCGCTGTTTGAGCGTTTTCCGGCGTATCCGGAAGGAAAGCTTTCGAAGCTGAAATCGTGGCTGGTGAGTGCGTCGCACCTATACACCGTGGCGGAAGAGTTGGAGTTGGGGCTGGCGTTGCGCTTGGGACGTGGCGAAGAAATGAGCGGCGGACGCGGCAAGAAGGCAATATTGGCCAATGCGCTGGAGGCGGTGCTGGCGGCGGTCTATTTGGATGGGGGGATGGATGCCGCGCGGGCGTTCGTCCGCGGACGATTGCTGCCGCAGGGGAGTTGGGATTTCGACGTATCGCTGCCGGCGGCGCTGACGGATTTTAAGAGCGCATTGCAGGAGAAGGCACAGGCCGGTGGGCTTCCGCAGCCGAAATATGTGATTGTTGCGGAGCGGGGGCCGGAGCATGCGAAGACCTTCACGGTTGAAGTAAGGCTGGGGAAGGAGCGGACGGCGCGGGCGGAGGGAATTTCCAAGAAAGATGCGGGGCAGCGGGCGGCTGAGCGGATGTTGGGGGTGATGGAGGCGGATTAATTAGTGGAAACGATGGCATGGACGATAAGGCAATTGAGCGGATATGTTTGCCATTATCGGAATAGTTATCGTTCTTGGGTCCGTCTTGGGCGGGTACCTTCTATCGCACGGCCCCATAATGGTGCTGTTCCAGCCATACGAGTTTCTGATTATCGGCGGCGCCGCTTTTGGAACTCTGTTTATCGCCAATCCGATGCCGGTGGTTATCGGCGTATTTAAGGGCATACTGGGAATTTTTAAGGGATCGCCATACAGCAAGGCGTTCTATTTGGAGCAGTTGAAGATGTTGAACGACATCTTCAACTACGCGCGGAAGAACGGATTGGTGAAGCTGGAAGCCGACGTGGAAGAGCCGGACAAGAGCCAGCTTTTTACCAAGTATCCGAAGTTCATAAAGGACCATCACGCGGTGCATTTTGTCTGCGACACGTTGCGGATGAGCATTAGCGGCGGCGTGGGGCATTTTGAAATCGACCAGATGATGGAAATGGATATCGAGATCCACCACCACGAGAAGACGGCGCCGGTGACGGCGTTGACAACGGTCTCCGACGCATTCCCGGGCCTGGGGATTGTGGCCGCGGTGCTGGGCATCGTGATCACGATGGGCGCGTTGGGCGGGCCACCGGAGGAGATTGGTCATCACGTCGCGGCGGCTTTGGTGGGGACGTTTTTGGGCATCCTGCTCAGTTATGGATTCTTCGGGCCGATCGCGGGAAGCATGGCGCACGCAAATTCCGCGGAGCGTGAGTATTACAACTTTTTGCGTGTTGGGTTGATTAGCTTTATTCGCGGTGCGGCCCCGATCCTGGCGGTTGAGTTTGGGCGGCGGTCGATTCCGGCCCATGAGCGGCCGACGTTCAAAGAGATGGAAAAGGCATGTAAGGGCGGAGCGGCATAATGGCGGAAGATAACGCAAAAGAACAGCCGATCATTATTATCAAGAAGATCGTGGGACATGGCGGTCATCACGGGGGAGCGTGGAAAGTGGCCTATGCCGACTTCGTGACGGCCATGATGGCGCTCTTCATGGTGCTTTGGCTGCTGAATTCCAGCGAAGAAACGCAGAAGGCGATTGGCGGCTATTTCACTGATCCGGAAGGAAACGGGAAGTTGATTGGATCCGACATGGCGGGCGCCGGCGGGGACGCGATGAATCTGGCGGCCAAGGACATGGAACTCTTGAAAGAGAAGATTGCGCAGTCGTTGAAGGAGTCGACAAAATTCAAAGTGCTGGAGGACAAAATCACGATGGTCATCACTGGAGAAGGGCTGCGTATTGAGTTATTGGAGTCCGATGTCGGAACATTTTTCCAGAGCGGAAGTCCGGTTCCGACGGAGCAGGCTACGGAGATTATCGGAAGACTGGCGCAGGAGGTGGGCCAGTTGCCGAACAAGATCTCCGTTGAAGGCCACACGGATTCGAAGAAATTTGCCGGGGAGTATAGTAATTGGGAACTTTCCTCCGATCGCGCGAATACAGCGCGTCGCATAATGCAGGCTCACGGAGTGCGGCTGGATCAGGTGGCGCAGATCCGAGGGTTTGCCGATCAATCGCTACGAAAAAAGGGCAATGCGGAAGATCCGTCGAACCGGCGAATTTCCATAATCGTGCAGCATCTGGCAGCGGCCAGGAAACTGCCGGCTGATGCCAAAGCCGAAGCCAAGAAAGACGGCCACACAATCGCGAAGCACGAAGAAACGAAGAAATCCGCGGGCCACTAAGGCACCCTACCGCAGGATCTCCAGAATAGCTTTCAATTCTTTTCGTAGCGGATCCATTTTTTCCTTGGGAATTCCCGAAGGTTCCGGATGCAGCGAGAACAGCGCTCCCTGTGCGGCTGGCCGATTGGCGGGGATTGGTATGGAAGCGACCGACAAGCCCTTCGTACGCAGGCCTAAATGCTTCCGCGCGCCCTCAATAGTGAAGCGCTTCTCGTAGAGCAACCGCTTGATTTCCAGAACCAGCTCGACGTCCTTGCGGCGGTACTGGCGCTGATTGGTCCCGGACTTCTTCGGGCCCAATCCGGTGAACTCGGTTTCCCAATAACGCAAAACGTAGGGCTTTACCCCGGTGAGACGGGCGACCTCCCCAATCTTAAAGTAAAGCTTATTGGGGATATCCGCTGGCGAGACCAGAACCGAATTATCGATACCGTCCGGGATCTCCATGGCCTTGCCGATTTCGATTGGCTCCTGCGTCTGCACTCGCCTCATTATGCCGCAGTACGCGGCATTTGACACGGCCCAAAATGCGCGACGGTTAAAATCGATAGCAGTGCAAACGATAGCCGGAATCCATGCCGTTCTGGCTGCCCTCAAATCCGGGCAGTCGATTGACCGTGTTTCCATCGCCAAGGGCGCCGGGGGGCCGCGCCTGCAGGAGATTATCGACCTGTGCCGGATGCGGAAGGTCCCGGTGCGGTTTGAGACGCGGGAGGCGCTGGATCGGGCGAGCCGGGCCGCCGTGCATCAAGGCGTTCTGGCACTGGTGGCCGCGAGCGCCTATCAAACGATTGACGACGTGGCGGAGACGGCGAAAATGCTGGTGATTCTCGATGGCGTCGAGGATCCGCACAATCTAGGCGCAATCGTCCGGACGGCGCACGCCGCGGGCGCCGACGCCGTGGTGATCCCGGACCGGCGCGCGGCCCCGGTGACCGAAGTCGTGGCCAAGGCGGCGGCGGGAGCGTTGGCGCATTTGCCGGTGGTCAAGGTCGGGAATCTGAATCAGACGCTGGAACGGTTGAAGAAGCAGGGTTATTGGATCTACGGTTTGGACGAGCGCGGGACGGAAACCTATGACAGCGTGACATACACGGAACCGGCGGCGGTAGTAATTGGCGCTGAGGGCCGCGGGCTGCATGACCTGGTGGCGAAACACTGCGACGTGCTGGTGCGAATTCCGATGAGCGGGCAGATCGCGTCGCTGAATGTTTCCGTGGCGACGGGCGTCGCGTTGTTTGAATGGAAGAGACGCAGAAAATCCGGGGTGTAAACTGATACTTATGCGCAGAATCATTGCTTGCCTTCTCCTTGCCCCATTTGTTTTGGCGGCACTGGAGGCGGCGCAGCCGGTTCGGGCGCGTAAGGCGATGGTCGTGTCACGCGAGGCAAACGCCACGGATGCGGGCGTGGCTGTGTTGCGAGCCGGCGGAAACGCGATCGACGCGGCGGCGGCGGTGGGCTTCGCGTTGGCGGTGACGCATCCAAGCGCGGGCAATGTCGGCGGGGGCGGATTCATGCTGATTCGATTTGCGGATGGGCGTTCAACGTTTATTGACTTCCGGGAGCGCGCCCCGCTCCATGCCACCAGGGATATGTATTTGGACAAGGACGGAATGCCGACACGCGACTCTGTCTTGGGTTGGACAGCGGCTGGCGTACCGGGGACGCCGCGCGGGCTGGAGTATGCGCAGCGAAAGTATGGGAAGGCGAAATGGGCCGACGTTGTTGCGCCGTCGGTGAAGCTGGCGCGGGAAGGTTTCACGATCGGCTTTGGGCTTGCCAATAGCCTGAAGGGTGCGAAGAACCTGGCTGAGTTTCCAGAGTCGAAACGGATTTATCAGAAGGATGGAGCGTTTCACGAGGCGGGCGATAGGCTGTTGCAACCGGAGTTGGCTGGTGTGTTGGAACGGATTCAGAAGAGTGGAGCGCGCGACTTTTACGAGGGCGAGACGGCGCGGATATTTACCGCGGAAATGGCGAAGCATGGCGGCGTCGTCACGCTCGATGATTTGAAGCAGTATGCAGTCGCCGAGCGCAAGCCGCTGGAGGGTGATTTCCGCGGGTATAAAGTGATCACGGCGCCGCCGCCGTCGTCGGGCGGAATCGGTATTTTGCAAATGCTGGCGGTGCTGGAAAAGACCGGGTACGAGACGCATGGGGCTGGCTCGGCGCAGGCGATTCACTATACCGCGGAGGCGATGCGGCGCTATTATGCCGACCGCGCGGAACACCTGGGCGATCCCGATTTTTGGCCCGTTCCGGTTTCGCAGCTGCTGAGCGTCAACTATGTAAATAAGCTGCGGGCGTCGATCAATCCGGACAAGGCAACCAATAGCGACGACATAAAAGCCGGCGATTTGAAAACGATGGAAAGCACTGAGACCACGCATTATTCGATTGTCGATAGCGAGGGCAATTGCGTCGCCGTCACCTACACGCTGAACGGCGGATATGGCTCCGGCGTCACCGTCCCCGGATTGGGTATTTTGCTGAACAATGAGATGGACGATTTTTCCGTCAAGCCAGGCCATCCCAACATGTACGGCGCGGTGGGCGGGGAGGCAAACGCGATTAACCCGAAAAAGCGCCCGTTGAGTTCCATGTCGCCGAGCATTGTGTTGAGGGACGGCAAGCCGTTACTGGTCGTTGGCACGCCCGGCGGGACCAGGATCCTGACATCGGTCATGCAAGTGATCCAAAACGTAATCGACTTCAAAATGAACGCCCAGGACGCGGTGAACTTTCCGCGATTCCATCATCAGTGGCGTCCCGACAAGCTGCAAATGGAGCCGCAGTTTTCGCCCGACACAATTAAGCTGCTGGAGCAACGCGGACACGCGGTGGAGATTGTGCGCAACATCTGCGAGATGGCTGTGATCCAGTTCGAAGAAAACGGCTGGCTGGCCGGCGCCTCGGATCCGCGCGTCGACGGCAAAGCCGCTGGCTATTAGAGCTAACCCAAACCCAATGAATCACGCCATTTCGACGCACTACTTTATCAATCACCGGTTGACGACCGCGGCGCTCGACAAACTCCAAGGGATCGGCATCACAACTGTCGAAATATTTTGCGCGCGCCAGCATCTGGACTATCACAACCACGCGCAGATCGACGAACTAGCCCACTGGTTTCGCGATTCGGAATTGAAACTGCACTCGCTCCATTCGCCGATGTACAACGACGACGCCAATGGGCGAAGCGGACCCCAGGCCATCGTCAACATTGCCGATCGTGTGAAGGCGAAACGAATTGCCGCGTGCGATGAAATCAAGCGCGCGTTGGAAATTGCCGAACAGGTTCCGTTTCGCTATCTGGTGCAACATCTGGGCGCGCCGCGAGACGACTACGACGATGCCAAGTTCGATGCCGGCTTCGCCAGCCTGGATGAACTGCGGCTTTTCGCGAAGCATCGCGGCGTGGAAATCCTGCTGGAGAATATTCCGAATGGACTTTCCAGCGCGGAGAAGCTGCTGCTGTTTCAGCAGCAAACGCACCTCGACGTGGGCTTCTGTTTCGATACCGGCCACGCCCATATCATGGGTGGAGTGGAACAGGAGTTCGAACTGATGAAGGACCGGATCCGTTCCCTGCACGTCCATGACAATGACGGCGTGAAGGACTCGCACCTCTTCCCCACGCTCGCCGCCGGCGGCAGCATTGCGTGGGACAAGGTCATGCCGATGCTGCGTGCCCGGCAGCATCAGTATCCGCTGTTATTGGAGTTGAAAGAGTCCCCGGAATTCCCGCAACCGCTGGACACCTTCCCGAAAATTTTCAAAAATCTGGAGTCTTTCTAGCATGTCCGCACCCCGCGTTCGCATCGCCGATATCGCCAAACACGAAGGACAAACTGTGTCCATTGCCGGTTGGCTGTACAATATCCGGCGTTCCGGCAAGATCTGTTTTCCGTTGCTGCGCGATGGGTCGGGGATCATTCAGTGCGTCGCGGTGAAGGCCAATTTGCCCGAGGAATTGTTTGAAGCATTGAAGGATTTGACGCAGGAATCTTCGCTGATCGTCACCGGGAAGGTGCGGGCGGAAGCGCGCGCGCAGGGCGGATTTGAGGTCGACGTGGAGTCGGCGGAGATCCTGCAGCGCGTTTCGGAATCGGATCCGTATCCCATCACGCCGAAAGATCATGGCATCGATTTCCTGATGGATCATAGGCATCTTTGGCTGCGATCACGCCGTCAAACGGCGATCCTTCGCGTGCGGCATGAAGTCATAAAAGCCATTCGCGATTACTTCGATAATCAGGGATTCACGCTGGTCGATACGCCAATCTTTACCCCGGCCGCTTGCGAAGGAACCAGCACGCTGTTTGAAGTGAATTACTTCGATGAGGAGACGCTCTACCTTACGCAGTCGGGCCAGCTCTATAACGAAGCGAACGCGATGGCGCTGGGCAAAGTCTACTGCTTCGGACCGACGTTTCGCGCCGAAAAATCGAAGACCCGCCGCCATTTGACGGAGTTCTGGATGGTGGAGCCGGAGATGGCGTTCGCGACGCTGGAGGACGTGAAGACGCTGGCGGAGGGCCTGGTCGTCCACTGCGTGGGCCGGGTGCTGGAGAATCGCCGGCCGGACTTGGAAGTGTTGGAACGCGATGTCAAAAAGTTGGAATCGGTGCAGGCGCCGTTCCCGCGCATGAGCTATGACGATGCGGTGAAGATCCTGGCGAGCAAAGGGAGCGACATCATCTGGGGCGGTGACTTTGGCAACACGGATGAGACGCTGCTGACGCAGGAATTCGACCGCCCGGTGATGGTGGACCGATATCCCGGCGAGATCAAGGCCTTCTATTTCCAACCCGATGAGAACGACGCCAGACTGGCGCTTGGCGTGGATGTGATTGCGCCCGAAGGCTACGGCGAAATCATCGGCGGCGGACAGCGCATACACGATCCGGACCTGCTTCTGCGGCGATTGAAAGAGCACAACCTGCCGCCCGAAGCGTTCAACTGGTATATGGATCTGCGCAAATACGGTACCGTGCCACACGGCGGTTTTGGCATGGGCGTAGAGCGTTTCGTGGCCTGGATGTGCGGCACTGAACATATTCGCGAGTGCATCGCCTACCCGCGTATGCTGTATCGCACGCGGCCCTAACCTTATGCTGCGTCAAAGTACGATCGCAATCATTGGCGCGCCGATGGACCTTGGGTCGGGCAGGCGCGGCGTCGACATGGGGCCGTCGGCCATTCGTGTCGCCAACATTCATAGCCGAATTGCCTCGCTCGGCTACAAGGTTGAAGACTTGGGCAACGTGGCGGTGGAGCAGGCGGAGAGTTCGCCTGCCGGGCCGAAGCGGGCCCGGTATCTGGCGCAGATTGCCGAGACCTGTCTGCGGCTCGCGGAGAAAGTGGAGCGCGCGGCGGGCCAAGGGAAAGTGCCGCTCGTTTTGGGCGGAGACCACTCGATTGCCGCGGGATCCATAGCGGGCATCGCGAACCATTTTCACCGGCGCGGCGAAAAGATCGGCGTCATCTGGGTGGATGCCCATGCCGATATGAACACACCGCAAACATCACCGAGCGGCAATGTCCACGGTATGCCGCTGGCGTGCCTGATTGGCAAAGGGCCGAAGGAACTTACCCACCTGTTCGGCTATGCCCCGAAGGTCGATCCGCGCAATGTCGCTTTGGTCAGTCTGCGTGCCGTAGACGATCTCGAGGCCCCGCATGTGACGAAGTCCGGCGTCCGCGCATTTACGATGCGGGACATTGATGAAAAGGGACTGCCGCGCGTGATGGCGGAGGCGATCGATATCGTGTCGGCGGGGACGGCGGGGATTCATCTGTCGTTCGATATGGACTCGGTCGACCCCGATGAAGCGCCCGGTGTGGGGACGCCGGTGCGCGGCGGCATGACGTACCGGGAAGCGCATCTGGCGATGGAACTGTTGTCCGATACAGCGCGCCTCGTGGCGCTGGAAGTGGTGGAGGTGAATCCAGTTTTGGACATTGCAAATCGCACGGCGGATTTGGCTGTCGAGTTGATGATGTCAGCGTTGGGGAAGCGAATTTTATGAAGAAAACTGTCGCCGTTGTTTTTGGCGGACGTTCCGGCGAGCATGAAATTTCGGTGCGTTCGGCGCAGTCGATTATTGCGGCGCTGGACCGCGAGAAGTACGAAGTGCGTGAGATATTCATTACGAAGGCCGGTGAATGGCAGCCCGGTCCGCTGCTGCCGCAGCCCGGCGCGAATGCCGGTATTGACGTGGTTTTCCCTGCGCTTCATGGCACTTTTGGCGAAGATGGAACGATGCAGGGCCTGCTGGAATTGGCTGATTTGCCGTACGTTGGCCCCGGAGTGCTGGGCAGCGCGCTGGCGATGGACAAGGAAGTGATGAAGCACGTTTGCCGGGCCCACGGGCTGCCCGTGGTCGATTTTACGATCCAGTTTCGCGGGCACTTGGACGCTGGCGCCATTGAAGTGAAGTTCGGATATCCGGTGTTTGTGAAGCCCGCGAATTTGGGTTCGAGCGTGGGCGTCGCCAAGGCCAAGGATCGCGCGCAACTGGAATCGGCGCTAGAAGCGGCCGCCGAGTTCGACACGAAGATCATCATTGAACGGGCGGTCATCGGGCGGGAGTTCGAATGCTCCGTGCTGGGGAACGACCCGCTGGAAGCGTCCATCCCTTGCGAAATTCTTCCATCGCGCGAGTTCTACGACTACGAAGATAAATACTTGCTCGACAAAGCGGTGATCGAACTGCCCGCAAAGTTGAGTGCGGAACAGACGGCGGAGTTGCGACGGCTCGCTGTGGCCGCCTGCCGCGCCTGCGATGTGCAGGGAATGAGCCGCGTGGATTTTCTGATGGACGGCGCGACGGGGCAACTCTTCGTGAACGAGGTAAATACGATTCCGGGGTTCACGTCCATAAGCATGTTTCCGAAAATGTGGGAGTACACTGGGGTCCCATATGCGGCGCTGTTGGACCGCCTAATTGCGCTGGCGTTGGAACGCCACGAAACGAAAAAGGCCACCCGCTACTCCAAGTAAATAGTGCTACGCATTCTTCTTATATTGCTCGCGTCCGTTTGCCTCCGCGCCGAGGACGATCTGGAACAGACCGTTCGCAAGATCTTCGGCGTTTTGCAGGTCATGGAGGAGCACGGAGCCGACGCCGTGAACAGCGAACGCGCCTTTTACGGCGGTATCATTCCGGGGATGCTGCGCCGCCTCGATCCGCACTCCGCCTTTATGGATGCGGAGCAATTCGCGCAGCTCAAGCGGATGCAGCGGAGTGAGAGCAAGGGGTTTGGCAGCGTCGTCAGCATTCTCCCGGGTCGCGTCATTGTTCTCCAGACAATTGCCGGGACGCCGATGCAGCGTTCCGGTATCAGCGCCGGCGACGAAATAGTGGCGATCAATAACATTGCGCTGGGTCCGCTGACGCCGGAGCAACTCGTTCAGGTGCTCTCCGAAGCGCGGCAGGGGCCGGCGCTGGTCCATGTGCGGAAGCCCGGCAACGCTCGCCCGCTACAGTTCACGCTGACGCCGCAGGAGATGCAGGCGCCTTCGGTGGAGCGGGCGTTTCTGTTGGAAGCCGGTGTAGGTTACTTGCGCGTGGCTTCCTTCGATGAGAGTACGGCGCGGGACATGAAAGACGCCGTTGAGAAGTTAGGCGGCTCGAAGCTAAAGGGGCTTGTACTCGATTTGCGCAACAATCCGGGCGGCGCGGTTGCGTCGGCGCTGGATGCCGCTTCGCTGTTCCTTCAGCCGGGCCAAGTGATTCTGTCGGCGAGAGGCCGAAGGGTTAGCGCTGAGGAAAAAGTATCGCCGATCAGTACGCCCTATGCTTTTCCGATGTCGGTGATTGTGACTGCAAAGACCGCCAGCGCTGCGGAAATCCTCGCAGGCGCGTTGCAGGATCATGACCGGGCGACCATCGTTGGCGAGCCTACGTTTGGCAAGGGACTCGTCCAAAACGTAATGCCGCTCCGGGAAGGCACGGCGTTGGCGTTGACGACGGCGTTCTATTACACGCCCAGCGGGCGCAGCATTCAGAAGCCGCTGGAGGGCATGCAATTGGAGCACTCCACGCTGAAGCCGGCACAAGGTTATAAGACCGGCAAGGGCCGGGAAGTGCGCGGCGGCGGCGGAATTGAACCCGACCAATCGGTGCAGCCGTTGGCGACGAAACGGCTTGAGCAATTTCTGGAAGCCTCCGGCGCCTACACGGTTTTTGCCACGGAGTTTTTGCGTGGCAAACCGGTCATCCCTCCGAAGTTTGAAGCACCGCCCGACATGATCGACAAATTCCGCGCCTACCTGTCCCAGAACCGTGTGCAGCCCGGAATTGGCGAGTGGTTCGCCAGCGCCGATTGGATCCGGTTCCGGCTCCGGCAGGAGATTGTTAATCAATCGTTGGGCGTCGAAAAGGGTGATGAGATTGAAGCGGAGCGGGAGCCGTATATTCAGACGGCGTTGGCGGCGCTACGCTAAGACCGCTTGCCCGACCACAGAATGGCATTGCGCACCAGCCGCCGCCAGTTCGGATTCGTATGAGCATTCTTGTCGTGACCGCCCTGCAGGACCACCACGCGCGACGTCTTCGACGGCCCGATCCAGCCCATCGGACCGTCTCCTTTTTCGTGTGCCGTTGTCAGCAATAGCTCCAGTTTCGGTGCGAACCACATACCTTTGTACGTTTCATCCAGAATGCGGAAATTGTCGACGCCGGTCGTCACCGGGTGTTTCTTCACTACCTGAATATCGAGCGAAAGGTCGTGGAAAAACGTCGACGGCGGCAGGCCGCGGGACGGGGAATTTAGATATCGGGCGCCGACAACTTCATCTCCCCACCACTCCCAGTCTTCGAACGAACAGATGGCGTGATGGAGGACGACAAGGCCCTTGCCGGACTCAACCCACGCGCGCAGCCATTCGCGCGTTTTGGGATCGGCCACTTTGATCATGTCGTAAAGCACCAGCACGTCCAGTTTCCCGGTTCCGCCCTGATAGGCGCGGGGGTGGGGCTCCACGGTGACGTTGATTTGAGGCTCGCCGGTGAAGACGGAGTAAAACTCGGGATCGTGCGCGTGGCCGCCGGTGACCAATCGCACGCGGAGCGGGTCCGCGGCGAAGGCGCAGAGAGAGCAAATTAATAACGCCGCGAACTTCACTTTTTCCCCTCGGGCGGCAGGATCTGATCCACCCCCGGCCGGATGCCATAGGTGGGGCCGAGCGTTTTGAAATCCACGCCCATACGCCCATTCCAGTCCCAGGCGACCGAGCCGCCCTTCAGCGTCATCTCGCAGAACAGGCGCTGCTTACCAATCACTTTGCCCGCATTGTTATCCCAATAGCCGAACTCGCCTTCCATGACGCGGAGTAGCGCGACATCGGCAATGGCGCCCACGCCAAGATGCCCCAGTTCCGGATGCTTGATGACTTCCGCCGGAGTGGAAGTGGTGGCACGAATGGCTTCCCGCAATGGCAAGCCCAAGGCCATCAGCTTCGACATCAGCGCCGGTAAATCCATGAACGCGCCATTCATGCTGCCAGTGTGCAGATCGGAGGAAATAGTGTCTGGATAAAAGCCGTTCTTCAACGCCCCGGCGGCGTTTCGCAGCACGAAGCTGCCTCCGCCATGCCCCACATCAAAGCGAACGCCGCGCCGGCGCGCTTCCAAAAGGTATGGATAGAGTTCGCCCTTTTCATTGACGTAAGGCACCGGGCCGCGGAACATGTGAGTGGAAATGTCGCCCGGACGCAAATGCTCACCCACCAGTTTGTAGTAGGGGCGCTGCGGCAGAAAGTAGCCAAAATCCACCATCACCGGAATGTTGGCCTTCGTGCCCGCCGCCACGGCCTCATCCACACTGTCCCAATCCGGCTTTTGATAATGGGCTGACTTCACGCCCACGATCACGTCCTTGTGCTTCGCGGCGAGCTTCGCGACGGCGGCGGCGCTGAAGTCGTCCTGCTCCGTGCCGTCGCTAATCATGCCGAAGCCGGCGATGTTCACCAGCGCGAAGACCCGCGTCCGGGCGCGGTCGATCACCGTGGCGCGAAACTGCTCGAAGTTCCGCCAGCCGCTGGACCCGGCGTCGACCATCGTCGTGACGCCGGTACGGAAGCTAAAGGCGTCTGGCTGCACGCTGTTGTCGCCGGCCCAGGCGCCCGGATTGCCGGCAGTGAAGAAGACGTGGACGTGCAGATCGATGAGTCCCGGCGTTACCAAAAGCCCGGAGGCATCCACGGTTTTCCTCGCCCGTGACGGGTCGATGGCTGGCTCAACAGCGGCCACAATCCCATTCCGAATCGCCACATCGAATCGACCGTCGCGGTTGTTTCGCGGGTCGATGACGCGGCCGCCTCGCAATAGCAGGTCGTAGTCCTGCGCAATCGTCATGCCGCCGGAGAGCAATATTAAAACCAATCCCAATCGCATTCCGGTATTGTATCCTTGCGATAATGTTTCCATGGTCAATATCACTCCCGCCCCAGTTCCTGTTTCGGAGGCGGTGATTGTAAAGGTTGCGAAGGAGCGCGAAACGCTTCGCCTCCGGCACGGTGTCCAACTGGTGCAAGGCGCCGACGAAGGCGACATCCTGAAGTACGCGCGCGGCGGCATTTACGGTTTCACCTACGCCCCGCAGACCTTGGATTGCGGGCTGTTCACGAAGAACCCGTACTTGAGCTTTGAGATGCACAAGTTGGCGGACAACTCGATCAAGCTGCTGGTTGCCGTGTCCCCGGAAATCAAGGAGAAGATCGAAACAGCCGCCGGGCTGGTGGAGATTGAGATCTATCCGGACGCCTACCGCAATGCCTCCGAGTTGATCGCGCTCCCGTACGAAACGGTTCGGCACCTGAAAGCGCCAAACCGCGACGAGGGCAACAAAATCAAGGGTTTTTATCAGTCCGCGTAGCGCCTACTTTTTCTCAGCCACCGCGAACAGGTGCTGCATTCCACGGACGTAAAGCACCCCATCCGCCAGCGCCGGTGTCGCCATCAGGACTTCGCCCATGGGGTTTGTCGCCAATAGTTCAAAGGTGCCACCGGCTTTCACGACGTGGATTTCCCCGTCCTCGCTCGTGAGATACACGCGACCGGCGGCGGCGATTGGCGACGCGGAATAAGCCCCGCCCTGGGCGACACGCTGTTGATACACGTTGTCGCCGCTCTTGGCGGCATAGGTGTGCAAGATGCCATTGTTCTGGATGATATAGAGCTGATCCTGGTAGGCCAGCGGTGTTGGCATATAGACGCCGCGCGGCTTGGACCAGGCGATGGACGCGGTCTCTTTGGAGAGATCGCCGGAAGCGCCCGGCTTGATGGCGTACGTCTTTTGCATAGGAGGATAGGAGTTGCTGACGAAGATCAGATCGTTCGCGAAGATCGGCGTTGTCACCGTGATCTCGGAATTGGGGCCGACGCTCCACAACTCTTTGCCGGTTTTGGGATCGTAGCCGCGAATGGCTTTCGTGCCGTTGGTCACCAGTTCCACGCCGGCTTTGCTCTCGACGATGGTGGGCGTACCCCAAGTCGGAATTTCCGCGCGCGCTGTGCGCCACAATTCGACGCCGTCCTTCAATCGATACGCGGCGACAAAACTGTCCTTCTGCCGGTCCACTTGCACAATGACGCTGCCGTTGTAAAGGATCGGCGAACTGGCGGTACCCCATTCGTAGTCGGGCTCAAAGAACCAGCCGGCGTTGACGATGCCGAGATCTTTCTTCCACAGCAACTTTCCATCCGCCGAATAGGTGAACAGCCCTTCGCTCCCAAAATAGGCGACGACATAGGCGCCATCGGTAGCTGGTGTGCAATTTGCCTGCGTTGCTTTTGGATGCCGTTTCGTTTTCGGCGCGCCTTCGGCGGCTGTCTGTTCCCAGGCGATTTTGCCGGTCTTGCGATCAAGAGCGTAGACCTTCCATTGGTGTTTGCTGGTATCGGCGTGGGACTCGGTGCTCCCATAAAGCCCGTGCTTGACCTTGGCCGATGCGTCCGCCGAAATCGCCGTGGTGACATAAACGCGGTCTCCGTGCAGCACTGGCGATGAAAGCCCCAAGCCCGGGATCGCGGTCTTCCAGAGGATGTTCTCGCCCTTCTCGCCGTTCCAGCGGAGTGGCGCCTCCTTCGATGTGCTGACGCCGGAAGCATTCACACCGCGAAACTGAGGCCACGATTCAGCGCTCCATCCCGCGCCGGCCGCCGCAAGCAGCAGAAGCCACTTCATTTCGCACCATCTTTCTTAGTGAACACCGTTTCGCGGCCGCCCTGGAACAATGTAAAGCTACCCTTGCCGCTAAAGACGACCCGGATATTCGCGGGCGTGAAGTTAAATTCGGTATCGCTATCGGATTTCAACGGGAATGCGCCTTGGCCGGTTGCCTGCATTTGGATAAGCCCATCCTTGCCCGTTACGGTGATTTCCATTGGCGCATCGGCGGTGGCGTAGACTCCCGCATACCCGGCGACCGTCGCGTCCGGAACCTTTCGAATCACCGGCGCCACGGCACTGCCCTTTTTGACGAAAGGAAACTGCTGGCCGCCCTGGTGGAGAATGAATCCATCCTTTCCGTCAAAGACCATCCGCACTCCGGTCATTGCAAAGGTGAATGCAGTGGCGCTGTCGGTGCTCAATGTAAATTGTGGCTGTCCTTCCGCCTGCGCCTTCAGCACGCCGCCTTCCGCAAACACGCGGATCGGGAGCGGGATCGCCGCGGAAACATACTCGCCGGCATACCCGGCCAGCGTCTCCGCGGAGACTTCCACCAGCTTCGGTTCCGCCGCGCCCGCTTTGCGAAGAATGGCCGCCGCTTCGTCCTTCTTGGCGGAGATCGCGGCCTTTAGAGCCGCGGTTAGATCCTCCGGTTTGAACGAGGCCGCCAACGCGGCCTGCAGCGTTGGAACGTCGCCCCCGCCCACCACCATGTTCAATTGCCGCGGCGAAACCGCGACGCCCTTCCCAACCAATGCCCGGACGATTTCCGTCCGTCCCTTCTGTAACGCCCCGTCGAGAATCGACGACTTATAGAATGTATCCGTCACATTCGGATTCGCGCCTTTTTCCAGGAGGAGCAGCGCCACTTCCGTATGCCCGTTAAATACAGCCATATAGAGCGGCGTAGCGCCATACTGGTTCTTGCCCTCCAGCGGCGCGCCCGCCTCCAACAATTTCTTAACTTCCGCCAGTTGGCCCCGCCGGGCGGCGACCTGCAGGTCTTCACCCGGGCCGGCGGCAAACAGCGATGTACTCATCAGAACTATAATCGGGATAAGTTTCATGCGGCCTCTCCTCTATCCAACGATCAGCGTAAAGATCTGTTCCCTACTATTTATAGCAATGCCAGTGATGGCCGATTGGGTCGACTGGCGCGGACCCAATCGCGACGGCCGTTCGCCGGAGAAAAACCTCCCGGTGGCCTGGTCGCCCGCAGGTGACAATCTGGCGTGGAAAGTGCCGGTCGGGGGGCGCTCGGCGCCCGTCGTTCATGGCGATCACATCTATATTCTCACCGCCTCGGGCGTCGCCAGAACGCTGCAGGAACGATTGGTTTGTCTTAACGCCGACACGGGTAAACAGCTTTGGGAACAGAAGTTGAATCTATGGCTGAGCGATGTGCCGCCGCATCGGGTGGCGTGGTCCTCGCCGGCAGTGGATCCGCTCTCCGGCAACGTCTACGTCTTCAGTGTGCATGGCATGTTGACAGCATTCTCGCGGGACGGCAAGAAGGTTTGGGAAAAATCCTTGGTGGAAGATTACGCGTTGGTCACGACGCACGGCGGGCGGACGGTTTCGCCGGTGATCGATGGGGACCTGGTGATCGTGAGCGGCGTGTCGACGGGCTGGGGACAGTTTTCGCGAGCCGGGCAGCGATTCTTTGCGTTTGATCGGAAGAATGGCGATTTGGTCTATTTGAGCGCGCCGGGTGGGCGGCCTTACGACACGACTTATTCGCCGGCCATCATTGCCGACGTTGACGGCGTGCGGCAATTGATCGCCGGCGGCGGCGATGGGAACGCGCACGCGATCAAGGCGCAAACGGGCGAGTCGTTATGGAAGTTCGACGTGTCCAAGCGCGGGTTGAACACGGGTGTTGTTGTAAACGGCAAGACCGCTTACATTACGCATAGCGAAGAGAATCTGGACACGAACGAAATGGGTTTGTTCGCGGCTGTGGACGCGACGATGCGCGGGCCGATCAAGCGGGAGCAGGCGAAGTTCTATCTGCCCGGCCTTCAACTCGGTTTCAGTTCGCCGATCATTGACGGCGACCGGTTTTTGCAGATCGACAATGGCGCGAATCTGTTCGCTTTCGACGTTCAAACCGGCAAGCAGATCTGGAAACAAAACCTGGGGACGATTCAGAAATCTTCGGCTGTGCTTGCTGACGGAAAGCTGTACGTTGGAACCGAAAACGGCAAGTTCTATATCCTGAAGCCGCACAATGACCGTGCCGAAAAACTTAGCGAAGTTTCCTTTGCGAAGCCGGGTGAAACCGAGGAAGAAGGGGAGAAAGTGATCGCCTCCGTCGCGATCAGCGAAGGCCGTGTGTTCCTGGTGACCACAAAGAACACGTACGCCATCGGGAAGAAGCAGGCCGCCGCGAACGTAGATCTGCCTCAACCGGTGACGGCGGCGGCTGGGGCGGCCGTCAAATGGGTGCAAATCGTCCCCGCCGAAGTGCTGCTGAAGCCCGGTGAAACAGGTTCGTTCCGGGCGCGTCTGTTTGATGAGAAGGGCAACTTCATTCGTGAGGATAAAGCGGCTTGGACGATTGAGGGTTTGAAGGGCATGATTTCGCAGGACGGCAAGTACATCGCCGCGTCGGATAAAGTGGCGCAGGCTGGGCTGATCAAGGCCAATGTTGGCGGCGTCATCGGCGCGGCTCGCGCGCGCGTTGTGCCCGCGCTCGATTGGAGTTGGGATTTCGAGACGCTCGATGCGGGCAAGGTCCCGATGGAATGGGTTAACTGCAATACCAAGTTCGAAGTGCGGCAGGAGGAGGGGAACAAGGTGCTGGCGAAGTTTGCCGACAATCCGGCCACCAAGCGCGCTCGCGTTTATATGGGACCGAACGACCTTGCCAACTACACTGTCCAGGCCGATGTCCGCGCCTCGCAGAAGCGCCGCCAGATGGGGGATGTTGGTTTGGTCGCGCAGCGTTTTAATCTGATGCTTTTTGGCAATGCCGAGAAACTGGAATTGCAGACATGGCAGCCCGAGACGGAGCGGACAACCGGCGCGAAGTACACGTGGAAAGGCGACACATGGTACACGCTGAAATTGCGGGTGGAGAACCTCGCCGATGGGCGTGTGAAGGCCCAGGGAAAAGTTTGGTTGAAGAGTGAGGCCGAGCCGGCGGCGTGGACTGTGGAGCGCACCGATCCCGCGCCGCTCGCGGAACGCCAAGGCGCGCCCGGCATTTATGCCGACGCCCCATTTGAAGTCTTTTTCGATAATGTGAAGGTGACCAGGAACTGATGACACGCAAAATTTTGATTGGTACGCTGCTGGGCGGCTTGCTGGCCAGCGACGTGACGAAGGACTGGCCCATGTGGGGCGGCACCATGGACCGCAACATGGTTTCCAATATGAAAGGCATTCCGGATAAATGGGATGTCGCCACAAAAGAGAATATTCGCTGGACGGCGACGCTCGGCTCGCAGAGCTATGGCAATCCGGTGGTCGCGAATGGTGTCGTTCTCGTCGGCACGAACAACGAAGGTTTACGAGATCCCAAGCAACCGGGCGACCGCGGCGTGTTGATCGCCTTCCGCGAATCAGACGGCGAATTTCTGTGGCAGATTACGCACGAAAAACTTGCCGCCGGCCGCGTGAACGATTGGCCGTATCAGGGCGTTTGTTCTTCGCCTTTGGTCGAAAACAATATCGTCTACTACGTGTCGAGCCGGGGCGAAATTATCGCCGCGGATCTGATGGGCATGGCCAACGGGAATGACGGCCCATTTAAGGGCGAGAAATTCACCGGCAAGAACGACGGCGATATTCTGTGGTCCTTCGACATGATGGAAGAGGTTGGCGCGTTCCAGCACAACATGGCCAACAGTTCGCCGGTTATTCTCGGCGATCTGATCTACGTCTCAACGTCGAACGGTCAAGATGAAAGTCATGTCAATGTCCCGTCGCCGAAAGCGCCGTCGATCATTGCGGTCAACAAGAAGACCGGCAAGCTGGTGTGGGAAGACAATTCCGTCGGCGATAGAATTCTGCACGGCCAGTGGTCGTCGGCGGCGGTTGGGAAAATCGGCGATGTTACCCAGGTTGTGATCGGCCAGGGCGATGGCTGGGTGCGCGGCTATGAATCCGTGACCGGCAAGAAGTTGTGGGAGTTCGACATGAACCCCAAAGAGACCGTTTGGCCGAAAACAAGGAATGAGGTCATCTCGACGCCCATAATTTACGAAGGGATCGTGTACATCTGCAACGGGCAGGATCCCGAACACGGCGAAGGCCCCGGCCACTTGTACGCCATTGATGGAACCAAGCGCGGGGACATTACCAAGACCGGATTGATCTGGCACTTTGATAAGATTCGCCGTTCGATTTCCACCGGCGCGCTGCACAACGGGCTGCTTTACTACGCTGACTTCTCAGGCTTCCTGCATTGCGTCGATGCCAAGACTGGGAAGGAGATGTGGAATCACGACATGCTGGCGGCGGTGTGGGGCTCGACGATTGTCATTGATGGCAAGGTGTATCTGGGCGACGAAGATGGGGATGTTTCGGTATTGGCGGCGGGACCGGTGAAGAAGCTGCTATACGAAACCAATATGGGCAGTTCGATTTATTCGACGCCCGTTCCCGCCAACGGGAACATGCTTATTGTGAATCGGAATCAGTTGATTTCCGTTGGCAAGACGGCTGCGGCGCCGGCGAAGCCGACTGTTGCGCCAGCCAAGAAGTAATGTCTATCCCAACGGATTCCACACTGAATCCAACTCCAACACAAATCCAGCCACCGGCCCCTCCCCGTTTATCGATGCGATGCCGGTGAGCGTCTCCACCTCGCCCGTCTGCCGGTAAACGGAAACCGAGCGCGTCTCGGGATCGATCAGCCAACCCAACTGGGCGCCATTTGCGAGATATTCACTCATCTTCTCGTGAAGTTTCCGGGGCCGGTCGGACGCGGATTTGAGTTCGATAACGAAATCCGGACAGAGGTGCCAGAACTTTTCCCGTTGGGCCGCGTTCATCTGTTCGATGCGGCTTTTCAACGTCCAGGACGCATCCGGCGAACGGCGGGCGCCATTGGGAAGGACGAACCCGGTGGAGGAGTCGGCCGCGCAGCCGCGGCCATCCAATTTCGCCCACACGGCCAGTTGCGCGCCCATATCGAGATTCCGCACTCCCGTGAATGAATAGGTGGGTGCCATAACAATAAGTTCCCCGTCTGCTGACATCTCAAAAAAGAGGTCGGGATGTTCGGAGCAGAACTCGGCGAACTCCTCGTCGCTCATTGAATGAGCCGTTAAAGTGGCAGGCAGGAACTCGTAATCGATGACGAACGCCATGGCTTTATTCTAACCCGACTTTCGCGGTTGAATGAGGTTTTGCGCCTTTTTCGGTGAATAGCGAGGAGTAACCCTATCTGCTGCAACAAGTGATTTTGAAAAGTTGTGCGGTGAAGACCTGCCTACTATCTTTGTGACGGAGTATCTGGCAGTCTGCGGTTGCGATGTTCTTGCGAAGTACCAACCGGAAAAAGGACGGCAAAGACCACCGCTACTTCAGCGTGGTCGAGAATCGGCGTCTCAGTTCGGGAAAGGCGAGGTCAACGACAAACAGGCGTCGTCGTAGCGGAGAACATTGGAGATTTTCGATGAAGACCGGCAGCGCCCGAGTAATCTGAGTCTATTTCCCGAGGATCGCGAAATACCCGCCGATTCCGTCGATTCGCTCCAAGTGACGTTGAGCGGACTGGAAATGCGGCGGCCGCGGGTGTTCGGCAATTGCTGGCTGGTCTGCCAGACGCGGCGGCAACTGGAATTGGATCGCTTCTGGCAACAGCGGCTACCCGATGGCCGCGAAGCGGTGAGTTGGGAGAAAGTGTTGCAGCGCGATGGACGAACTGCTGCGGGTTCCGGTTCAGCGTGGACAAAAGTAAGCTGAAAGAGACCGAACTGCGCGATGGCCACTACCTGCTGCGGTCCAATGCTGACGGTGAAGATCCAGCCGTCCTGTGGACGCGCTACGTTCAATTGATGCAGATTGAATCGGTGTTCCGTTCCTTGAAAAGCGAACTAGAGATCCGCCCGGTTTACCACCGGTTGGAACATCGCGTGGACGCTCACATTCTGGTGGCGTTCCTGGCCTACTGCCTGCAAGTCACACTGAAGAATCGGCTACGGCTTCACGCACCGCCTCTGACACCCGCCGCTGTGTTGGACAAACTATCGGCAATTCAAAGGATCGACGTCTGGGTGCCGACCGTTGACGGACGATGGCTGATTCTGCCCCGCTACACAAAACCGGAGAAGGACACGCTGCTCCTCCTGCAAAAGCTTCATCTGGAGCTCCCCGCTCAGCCTCCCCCACGCAACACATCTCTCGCATCCCCCGCTCAAAGCACCGTTTCCGGGTCGGCTAGTTCTGATTTGTGGTGAAGACCTAGCCGATGCCACTGTTCAATCAAAAGCACTTAGCAGCCTCCGTAGCTCCCAACTGCGAAAGTCGGGCTAGAAGGTGTAGGAAAGCCCGATCATAGGGGCGGCACGGTCGCGCAGCCCGTTGTCGTCGAGGGCGAGCAACAGATTGAAGGTCACCAGCAGCTCGGCGATGGGGTTTACTTTCATACCGAGCGAGGCCGCGCTTTGGTTCAGGCGGCCGCGGTTGACCTGGACATTAGGGAAAGTCGCGCCATTGGCGGCGCGAAAATCGACGAGTCGTACGCGGTTGCCCTGGATCTGCTGCTGTCCCAGATAGTCGGCGGCGAAAGTGAACTTGCGGGTAACACCGAGATCGAAGCCAACGGCGAGCTGCAACTGGTCCGACTGGTTTCCCGTCGTACCGTTCTGAAAGTTACCGGCGAGGATGGAACTGCCATTCCATTGATACGCGCAATTGGCGTGAGGGGAAAAGTTCCCGCGGCGATAAGAAATGGCGAGGAACGGACGTGCGCCGACGGAGCCGGCGCCCAGAAAGTTGTACTCATCGCCCGTGGGCAGGCGGGCATCGACGCCGGTGGCGAAAGCGCCGTTCTTCCAGCGGATGGCGGTATATTTGGCGCGGACCAGAACGTCACCGATGCCGCTGGCGCTGCCGGAAGCGGAGAAGGACTGCTGGTCGCGAGTGGGGAAAGGCGAGTCGAAGTAGTGGACATCGGGATCATTGGATGTGCCGATGCGGCGGATGGTGGCGTCGCTGACAATCCCGACGCTGGCCGACGCCATTGGCAACGCCACGGAGACATCCAGGCGGTCCGATAGCCCGTAAGTGAAGTAGGCGACCGTCTGGCCCACCTGAATATCGAAGGCATTCACGGTCGTAATTACGTCCTTCTGAAATTCGATATTGGTCGCGGGTTGGTGCTGGAACAGGGCGGGAATTTTCTTAATGCTCAGACCATCGAGACGATCGAAATTGAAGTGCTGATAGCTGACGCCGGCGAGGAACTTGTTCTTGCCGATGGTCTCGGCGCGTTCGGCGAATATAGGGCCGAAGCTCTGGCCGGAACGCGTATAGACGCCGAGACTCGAATCGAAGCTGTACAAAAATCCCGAGGCCGGGGAAGGAATCGGGATAGAGGTCAACTGGTTGACGATGGAGCCGACGAGGGGGCTGAAATTGGACTGGAAAGCGCTCGTGAAGTGGGCGGCATGTTCCGTGTTAGGCAACACTATGCCCGTTGGACCGTAGAGGTTCGGGAAAAGTGAAATGAGTTTGGAAGACGACGTTCCGGTGGCGCCGGGCTCATGCGGCCAAAGAGCCAGACAGGGGAGAAGAAGCAATAAGATTTTCATTGAATGGAGTCGATAATCCAGGCATCGGCTTGGCGGCGGAGTTTGACGGTAACGGGCTGATCGACGGGCCGCGGACTGCCGCCATCGTTTGACCGCATCTCTACTTTCAATCGGCATTTGACGGTGGCGGCTGTAGGTTCGAAGGCGGGCTCACCGGCGGGAGTAAGGGTGTATCGAATAGATTTGAATTCGCGAAAGGCCTGTTCCAGACGTTTCCGTTCCGCGGCGCTTAAGCCGGGACGAACGGCTTGCAGGGTATCGACGTCGCGGCTTTCGTAGGCCTTGCCATAGCGTTCAATGGCGGCGAGTACGGCGGCGTTAGCATTGGCTTTATCGCTGGATTCCTGCATTACGAGCCAACTGAGCGCTTCCCGATGCTGGGGGAAGCGCGTGAGAAACTGGCGAACGGATTTGGGCTCGGCGCCCGCCTTCGTGCGCTCCCATTCGAGGGACTCGATGCGTCTGGCGGCTTCGATGGCGAGGGGATCCACGGGGAATCGCTGGCGGAACGCTTCAAGGGTAAGAGGGTCGCGCGAGGAGGAAAGGCGATCCCATTCGGCGGCGGCCAGGGAGCGGGGAATGAAGGCGAATTCGTTGACAAGTGTAGAGATTTCCGCTGGGACCTGCTCGCCATTAGTGGCTTGGCTTACCTGCTGTTTGATGCGGCGGAGAACGGCGTCGATGTTGATACCGGGCTCCGCGGCGGCGTTGACCCAGGCTTCGGTAAAGCGGGCGATTTCGCGGCCCGGAGCAGGCGGAACCGCGCGGCCGGGAAGGTTGGCGAGGGCGAGTACGAGATTGGCGGCGCGAATGTCCATGGAGGCCAGGCCGGGTTCGGGGAACTTCTTATCGATAACGGCGTCGGTGGGCGCGGGGTCGAGGATAACGAGTCCGGCGGCGAGCTTTTTCGTTTCGAGATAGCGGACCAGGCGCTTGACGGAATACGACTGAAACTCGATGCCATCGGTGCTGCCGGGAGCGTAACCGACGGGCAGCAGATAGTTCTCGCCCATATCCTGAACCGCGTAGCCGGAAAAGTAAAAGGCGCTGGTGTCGCCGGGTTGCAGATCCTGGAGGAATCTGTTGATTTCGCGGCCGAGAGCGTCGGCTTCGACGTCAATTAAGAGGGCAACCTGGAAATGGCTGGCGGTCAGCGCGCGGCCAAGAGCGCGGGCGTTGGCGGACCCTTGCGCCGCAGGCGCGACGTTTTTATAGCTGCTGTTTCCGACGACCAGGGCGCGCCGGGTTTGCCCCGCCAATGCCATGGCGGCGCAGAACAGGAGGCCGATGAAGGATGCGCGGTTCAATGCGCCTGCTCCCGCCAAAGGATAGTGAAGGCGGAGATCTCGCGACCGGACTGATTAACGACGATCAGCCGGAACCCATTGTTCGCGGCGGGCTGCTGCATAACCTTAATATCGGCGGGACGGGCCTCCGTCTGTACAGGCACCCCGGCGGGAAGCCCATTTCCCGAGATGGATCCCATTCGAACACGATTGCGGACGATGATGAGCCGTTCGCCGGCAGGCAGCGATCCGGCCCACGCGAAGCGGCCCTCCGGGGATCCCATGTAGCTGGTGGCCGGCTGATCGGGGCCGGGGTCGGGCGCTTGGGCTGGAACGGCGGGAGCGGCGATGGTTGGCGGCGGAACCGCGGACGCCTTGGTTTCGGCGGCTTTAGTCTTCTGCTCCTTCTTTTTTTGCTCCACTTTCGGCTCTGATTTGGTTTCGACGGCCGGATCCATGCGCGGCGGAGCGGGTTCGGCGGCAACTTGAGGCGGAGGCGTTGCGGTTGCCACCTCGGGGGTGTGGCGCTGCGAATAAAAATAGCCGGCGACGGCGAGGCCCAAGGCGAGAAAAAGGAGCGCGCGGGTAAGATTGCCACCACCGCGTGGTGCTACCGGCGCCATTGTCTTTTCAACGCTTTGTGTTTGGGTGACAACCGGGACTTGGAGCGTACCCTGGTTAAAAAGAAGCGCGTCGGCAAGGGCCTGAATGAACTCCGAACATGTGGCGTAGCGCGCGGTGGCTTCCTTACTTAATCCTCGGCGGATAATGGATGCGGCGGGCTCGGTGATCTCGGCGTTTATTTGGTCGGCTCCGGGCGGGTCAACGGAAAGGATCTGGTGAATGAGGCCGGGCAGCGAGTCCGACTGAAATGGTTTACGGCCCGTCAGCATCTCATAGGCAATGACGGCAAGAGAAAACTGGTCGGCGCGCCCATCGAGCGGTTTCGTGAGAATCTGCTCCGGGGACATGTACGCGGGGGTGCCAATAGCCATGCCGGTAGTGGTCATGGAAGCGGATTCGAGGATCTTCGCGACGCCGAAATCGGAGACTTTGGCGTGACCGGCGGACGAGATCAGGATATTGGCGGGCTTGATGTCGCGATGAATAATCCCTTTAGAATGAGCGAAGTCGAGGCCGGAGGCGATTTCCCGGAGGATCTGCAGCAGGCGGGGCCAAGGTATTGGACCCTTCCCCATAATGGTGTCGAGAGGAGGTCCGTCGACATATTCCATAACGAAGAAAGTGATGTCGTCTGCCTCGGCGAGTTCGTAAACGGTGACGATTGCGGGATGATTGAGGGAGCCTGCCGACTGGGCTTCGCGAGTGAGGCGGACCTGCAGTTCGTTTCCGCCGGGAGTATTTTGGAGTTCGCGCGTGAGGATTGTTTTGATGGCCACGAGGCGATTCATCTTCAAATCGCGGCCAAGGTATACGATACCGCACCCGCCTCTGCCGAGTTCGCCTTCTACGGTATATCGACCAATCCTGTCCATGACCCTGGTTGAATGTGGAGTTGTACTATTAGTTTACCCGAAGCCCATCCGCCAAGGAATCAAGAATTTACACAAATTATGTATCGACTACAAAAAGAACACGAGGCCCCGGTGGTAGTGCCGCCGGACTAGCCGCTAAACCACCAGTACTGGGTGGCACTGACCTATTGTCACGTGGTTTTGTGGGAACAGCAGATGCGTCCGGAAAGCGAAAAGTTTCACGGGATAACGGATTTGTCCCTATTTTTGTCAGATTTAATGTTGACACGGGCATAGCCCCCGTATACTATTAGCTAACGCTGTGGTTTAGTGAATTTAACAACTTTGAGAAGGTGTAATCATGGGTCCCTGCACGACCTTCCACATTGGCGATAAAGTAGTTTACCCCAACCATGGTGTTGGTACGATCGAGAATATAAGCACTCGCAATTTTGGCGCCCAGTTGGAGCGCTTCTACTTATTGCGACTAAGCTACAACCGTATGACCGTAATGGTCCCCTTCAGCCACGCAGGCGACGTCGGCCTGCGAAAAGTCACCAAGACCACGGAGGTTAACCGCGTGATGGCCTTTCTTGCGACCGGCGAAGTTAAGCGGACGCAGGACTGGAAAGACAGGTTTAAGGAGAATTCCGAAAAGATGCGAGTTGGCGGGCTAATGGGCTTGGCCGAGGTTTTTAAGGAATTGGTGATCCTGCAGACGGCGAAGCCGCTCTCTTTCCGGGAGAAGAAGATGCTTGATTGCTCGCGGCGGATGCTGATCACCGAAGTTTCAATCGCGCGTGCAATCGGGGATCGGGAATCGATCGAGCTGCTGACGCGATCGCTGGCGAAGGCGAGCCTGCCGATGCCGGTGGCGATGTAGCGTTCGCATCTTGCGAATTACGGCAATAGAGACTCTGTATCTGGCCGGCGGCATTACGGTTCATGCTGGCCCGATTCAGTGGCTCTGGGTTCGAATCCATACCGAAAACGGCCTCTATGGCCTGGGTGAGACGTATCCGCACCCGGGTTCGGAAGAGGCCGTTATTCATTCGCGGCTGGCGTCCCGGCTTTTGGGACAGGACGCGGGGCGAATTGAGGGTTTGTGGGCGTCAATGTTTGACGCCGTTTCCTATTCCGGATGGGCGGGCGCGGAGATGCGGGCGATCAGCGCCGTGGACACAGCCTTGTGGGACCTTAAGGGGAAGGCTTTGGGCGTCCCCGTGTATGAGCTACTGGGCGGCGCGACGCGGGACCGGATTCGCACCTATAACACCTGCTATGACCACATCTCGTTTCTGAACGAGCCGGTGCGTTTGGCGGAGAGTCTGCTCGACTCGGGCGTTTCCGGAATGAAGATTTGGCCGTTTGATCCGATAGCTAAATTGACGGGTGGGAATTACATTACTCCGGCGCAGGTTAAAGAAGGGCTTCGGCCGTTGCGTTTAATAAAGGAGAAATTTGGCGATTCCATGGAGGTGGCCATGGAGTTTCACGGCTATTGGAATTTGCCTTGCGCGATTCAGATTGCCAGGGCATGTGAAGAGTTTTCGCCGATGTGGCTGGAGGAGATGCTTGGTCAGGACAACATGGCGGCTTATCGGGAACTGGCGTCTTCGACGCGGCTGCCGCTGACGATTAGCGAAAGGCTGATGACTACTTGGCAGTATCGCGAATTGTTGGCGAATGGCGCGGCACGGATCGTGATGCCGGACGTGGCGTGGTGCGGCGGGTTGACGCAGGCGAAGAAGATCGCGGATATGGGTACGACGCATTATTTGCCGGTAGCCCCGCACAACTGCGGCGGGCCGGTGCTACACGCGGCCACGATGCACTTGGCGGCGGCGGTGCCGAATTTGTATATCGCGGAATCGGTGCGGTGGCATTATGCGGATGAGTACTTGCCGATCGTCGGCCCGATTGCTGGGCCTCGGGACGGATTCTTCGATTTGCCCGGCGGGCCGGGATTGGGGATGGATTTGCTGCCCTCTGTAATGGACCGTCCGGATTTGGTACGGCGAATAACGGACTTGCGCTAACACCGGCTTTGGCCCCCGCGGTCCTGCTATTGCGCGTATAATCGCTAACGGAGATCCGCATGATACTTAGACTTTTTTTGGCGGGATTGGCTTGTTTACCTTTGACCGCGGCGGCGGATGTGTTCGCAGCGATTCGCGGGAATGACTTAGCGCGATTGAAGGCGTTATCGCCCGCTGAACTAACCCAGCGGGACAAGAGCGGTGTGACGCCGCTGCTGTATGCGTCGGCAATGGGAAGTCCGGAAGGAATGAAGATCTTGGTAGCGGCCGGGGCGGACGTGAATGCCGCGGACAACGGCGGGTCCACACCGCTGCTGTGGGCGGCATGCGATCCGGCGCGGGTTTCGATTCTGTTAGCGAATGGCGCGAACGTCAAAACGAAGACGAAAGGCGGAAGGACGGCCCTGATGGCGGCGTCAGCGTGCGAGAGCGGAGTGGAATCGGTGCGGCTAATGGTGGCGAAAGGCGCGGATATCAATGCCGTCGCCGAAGACCGGCAGACCGCAATGCTGGAAGCCGCATTTTTCGGTGGACCGCGCGTAATGCGGGCGCTGCTGGAGGCCGGAGCGAAGCCGGACGATGCCGATGGCGGCGGATTCACGGTATTGATGGGTGCGGTGGGTTGGAGCGATGTGGGATTGGTGCGGATGCTGCTCGCGAATGGCGCGAAAGTGAACGCGGCGAATACGTTCGCCGGTAAGGTGGTCCACGGGGACATTGCGCTGAAACAGTTGACGCCATTGATGATGGCGGTGCCGTTCGGGACTCCGGAGATGGTGAAGACGCTGCTCGATGCGGGGGCGGAGGTGAATGCGAAAGATTCGCGGGGGATCACGCCGTTGGCATTCGCGGTGGCGAGCACGCGGCAGGATGCGCGGGTGGTACGAATGCTGCTGGAAAAAGGGGCGGACATTTCGGTGGTGAGCGAGGCGGGGGAGACGGCGCTCGATTGGGCGCGGAAGTTTGGATCGCGGGACGTTATTGCGGTGCTGGAAAAAGCGGGTGCCAAGGGTAGCACGGCGCCGGTGGCGCCGGTACGTTCCGGACCGCCGTTGATTGCCAGGGCCGCGGCCGAGAAGAGTGTGCGGTTGTTGCAAAGTTCGGTGGATTCGTTCTTTGCCAAGAGCAACTGCGTGGCGTGCCATCATCAGCCGCTGGCCGCAATGGCGGTGAAGGCGGCGCGGGAGGCGGGGTTGCCTGTGGATGAAAAGCGATTCGAGCTGATGAAGAAGACGATGGTCGCCTTGGCGCCGCGGCCTTCGGAAGTATTGGGGATGCAGGTGGGGCCAGCCGGGCCCGACGGACTGTCCAACACAACGCTCGCGTTGGCGGCGGCCGGTCAGGAACCCGGAATGTTGACCGATAGCGCCGCGGCCTATCTGGCGGCGCGGCAAAACGTGAATGGCGCCTGGGACGAGTCGCACGGAGTAGCGCGTGCCCCGATGTTCGATTCGACAATTACAATCACCGTGTACGCGATGCGGGCGATGCAGTTGTATGCGTTCCCGTCACGAAAGGCGGAGATGGACGCGCGCGTAGCGAAGGCGCGGGATTGGCTGACGCAAGCGAAACCTCGCACTTCCTACGAAAAGGCGGAGGTTTTGATGGGATTGGGATGGGCGGCGGCCGATCCCGCGGTTGTGGAGAAGGCGGCGGCGTCGCTGGCAAAGGACCAGCGCGCCGACGGCGGTTGGGGCCAATCGGCGGGATTACCGAGTGATGCCTATGCAACGGGAATGGCGTTACGGGCGATGAAGGAAGCGGGCACGGCAGCCAAATTCTCAGCGGCGTACGAGAAGGGCGTGGCCTATTTGCTCCGGACGCAGTTGGACGATGGGTCGTGGTATGTGCGAAGCCGGGCGGTGAAGCTGCAGCCGTATTTTCAGTCGGGGTTTCCGCATGATCATGAGCAGTGGATCTCGTATGTGGCGACGGCGAACGCGGCGGTGGGGCTGCTGCGATAGGGGAACTACTGTTTCACTTCGATGGCTTTAGTGGGCAGGAAGTTCAGTGTGGAGAACTGGCAATAGGCGTTGAAAAGTGCGTGAGGCCAATCTTCGGGAATGCGAAGATCCAGTTGGTAGATGCCGATCAGCCCGGGGGCGAGTCCTGCGAATGGAGCTTCGATCGCTCTCGGCGGAGAAGCGGCATTGCCGATGGCGCGCCAGTCACAGGCGGCTGTCATCCGGTAAAGGCGCGTGCGGGGAGTAGGCTGGCCGGATTCGATGACGCCATCGATAGGGCCATAGCCGGCGCCAATCAAATGGATAATCTCTCCGGGCCGCGCGGGCGAGCCGTCTGGCGTAATAAGGGAACTCCAATCTTCGTGGACGGCCGCCAATATGACGGAACCGTATGGTCGCACCGTAGCGTTCAACGCAGGTTCCCAAGCGATTTCTGGGAGGTGGAGGATTACTTTGGCACTGGAGTCCGGCTGCGCCTCCCAGGGCACTTGGAAGGCGAAGCCGGATTGCGTGCGGCCGAGCAAGACGATTGGTTCTTCGCCTAACCGCAGGTCGGGCTGGAAATCGGGAGGGAAACTGCCCCGCAACTCGTTGTAGCCGCCGGGAGAGGGAGGGGCCAGCAGGTAGGCGTAGGGACCGGAGGCGTCGAGAAGCTGCGTAGCAGCGCCGGTAAATGTGTTTATGGACAACAGGCGGCCCGTCCGCGTCGCGTCGAGCCGCTGACGGCGTCGCCAATCCAGAGTTCGGCGGACTCGGTGAGATAGGAAAAAGTCCGCCCAGCGGCGGCGAGCATAGGAAGTTGGCCGGGGCCGATGGCGCGATCCCGGTTGGAGGCGCTGTCGAGTACCCGAATTTCGGCCGGATTGGAAGTGTCGTAAATAATACGGGTAGCATCCGATGCCAGGACGACACGATTCCATTGGCGAGCGGCGGTGAGATCGATGGATTTGTTGGGACCCAGAAGTCTGAGACCGCCGTCGCGGGTCACGACCACGGTTCCATCCTCGGCAATAAGGTGACCGGAGTTGGCCGGTTCCGTCCCGAGCGATGTGGCGATGCCCGTGGATAGGTCGACCCGCTCCAGCGAGCGGGCGGGCCGGGGAGTCCCGGGAGCGCCATTAGTCCTGCCGTAAAGAACCGCGAATTTGCCGTTGTTGGCGATCGCGGCGAAACCGGAGAATTCGAAGCGGCCGGATGGTGTTTCGATACGCGTACCGGCAAGTTCGCGAAAGATGCAAGAACTGCCGCCTATGCAGTCTGACCGGCGATTGATAGCGCGGACGGAACCGCTTGCGTCGAGCCCTGTGCGGCTGTAGCGATAGCCCGTGATTGAACTGAGGGCGGGGCTTTCGGCAATCAGCGTGAGCGATTTGCCGCGAAGAAGGAAAACCTTGGGAAACCCGGACTGGCCGGAATCACGCTGCACCAGGCTGGCCGTGAAGTAGATGTCGCTTGCGGAGTAATTCGTGGAGAGATTTTCAATCGGCGATTGGCAGTAGCCGGAGACCACGGCAAATGCCGCGCAATATCTAACGAAAATGCTCATGGCTCAGTGTAGCCGGTTACAGTTCGTCGCCGGATTCGGGCGGACGGCCCCGTCCGGCGCGATAGAGAACGGCTACCGCCTTCGCGGCGCCGGCCCGCGCGGAGCGCTCGCGAAAATAGCTTTCTGTCCGCATCGCCGGGAGTTTCCCGGCTACGGCGACATTGATTAACTGGTTCAACGCCACGCCTTCATCGGCGGCACCTTCTTCGCTTCTTCCAGCAAGGAAGGTTGCATCCTTAACGACACATTGCTCTTTCTCATTTCATACTCCTGATCCACTTCAGCGCGGGTCCCGGCACCATTGCCCGGATGCCGAACCTGACGAAAAACATTCTCTACCGCATCATACTGCCAGCGCTATTGCGGGCAGTACTACTCCTGCAACAACTTGAGAAAACTCTCCGCCGCGCCGCTCAGTTTTCTCCGCTTCCGGTGAAGTATTCCAAGCGGGCGTGTCAACGGATCGGCCAACTGCACCGAGACGATGCGGCCGGCGGCTAGTTCGGCGACAAGAATGCGCTTCGGCGTAATACTCACGCCGTGGCCCAGGACAACCGCTTCCTTAATCATCTGCAGATTATCGAAGTGCATCACATAATTCACCGCGACACTATGATCGCGGAGATAGCGGTCCACTTCCCGGCGGATAGGCAGTTCTTCATCGAAACCGATAAAGTCGACGCCTTCCAAGGCACGAATCGAGATCCGTGGGAGCCCGGCCAATGGATGCGTCGGCGCACAAGCCAGAACCATTTCCTCCTTGCGCCATGGAATGACGGCGATTTCCTTCGTCGGCTCCGGATAGCTGACCAACCCTAGGTCGGCCTGCTCGCCGGCAACGTGCTCGTATACTTTTTCCGGTCTAAGGTAATCCACCCGGAGCACGGCTTCGGGCCAGCGGTTCTGAAATTCCGTCTCCAGCCGCGACATCTCCGATAAGCCCACCGAATATATGCTAGCGACGCGAACCGTACCTTCCACACCATGAAGTAAGCCGCCCAGCGACGCCTCGAACTCCTCTTTCCTCCGCAGAACATCGCGGCACAAATCGTAGTAAAGGCGCCCGGCGGAGGTAAGAACAAGCGGGCGTGTCGAGCGGTCGAGCAAGCTAACTGACAGATTCTTTTCGAGTTCCTGCAAGTACTGGCTCGCCGCCGACTGGCTGACTTCGTTCAATACTGCCCCTCGGCTCACACTCCGGGTCTGTGCAATGTCGCGGAAGAGCTTCAGATGATCGAAGTTCACTGAGGCCAGAATACCATAAGTTTATCTTATTTCCACGTTTTATAAATCCCGTTCTTCTAATTCTATAAATATAAGTCTTACTGATTATGTGATTTGGTATCTTCCAGATTGACTAATACTGTGACTAAGGTTATTCTGGGTGGAATCAAAGGTAGAGGTCAGAAGTTCATGTCCAACTCTCAAGACGAACTCCAACCGGTCCGCGGTCTCCCTCCGGCGCAAGGGCTCTACAGCCCGGCGAATGAACGAGATGCCTGCGGTATCGGCTTCGTGGTCAACATCCACGGCCAGAAATCGCACGACATTATTACCAAGGGCGTTCAGATTCTGATCAACCTGACGCATCGCGGGGCATGTGGGTGTGACCCGGAGACCGGTGACGGCGCTGGATTGCTGATTCAGATTCCGCACGCGTTTTTCGCGCGCGAATGCGCTAAGGAGGGTTTCACCCTGCCGCCGGCGGGCGAGTATGGGGCGGGCCTCGTGTTTCTCCCGGTGGAGCGGACCGCGCGATTATTGGCCGAAGGCGTATTTGAACGGATCATCCGGGAAGAGGGGCTTGAGGTTTTGGGTTGGCGGGACACGCCGCTGAACGTGGACGCGATCGGCCGCGTCGCGCGCGCGTCGCAACCTTATATTGAGCAGATTTTCATTCGCGGCGTGAGCGGGATGACGGAGATTGAACTGGAGCGGAAGTTGTACGTCATCCGGAAGCGCGCCGAGCACGAGATTCGCGCGTCGGACATCCGGGATAAGGACTTCTTCTACGTCCCTTCGCTGAGCTGCCGGACCATTGTTTATAAGGGCCTTCTGCTGGCGCCCCAGATCCAGAAGTTTTTCAAGGATCTGGCCGATCCGGAGTGCGCGTCGGCGCTGGCGATGGTCCATCAGCGCTTCTCGACGAACACGTTTCCCACCTGGCCGCTGGCGCATCCGTTCCGGTATCTCTGCCACAACGGAGAGATCAACACCGTACGCGGGAATGCCAACTGGATGGCGGCGCGGCAGGAGGTGATGGAGTCCGATGTTTGGGGCGGCGATCTAAAGAAGATTTTGCCGATCGTGGAACCGGGCGGTAGCGATTCGGCCACTTTGGATAATGCAGTCGAACTGCTTTATCTGTCGGGCCGGAGCATTCCGCATGTGATGTCGATGTTAATCCCGGAAGCGTGGGATGCCGATTCGACGATGAAGCTGGAAAAGAAGGCCTATTACGAGTTCCATGCTTCGCTGATGGAGCCGTGGGATGGGCCGGCCGCGGTCGCGTTCACGGACGGTCATATTCTGGGCGCGACGCTTGACCGGAATGGGCTCCGGCCGTCACGTTACTTAATAACTAAAGACGGGTTGCTGATTGTAGCTTCGGAGACTGGCGTGCTGCCCGTCAAACCGGAGGATGTTACCTTCAAAGGGCGCCTGCAGCCGGGTAAGATGCTGATCGTCGACCTGGATCAAAAACGGATCATCCCGGATGAAGAAGTGAAGCGGGGATTGTGGGAGCGCCAGCCGTACGGGCAGTGGATTAAGGATAACCAGATCACGCTGGATGTCCTGCCGGAGCCGGGACGGGTCTATGCCACTAACCATGAGACGATGCTGCTGCGCCAGCGGGCGTTCGGGTATTCCGACGAGGACTTGAAGACCATACTGACGCCGATGGCGGAGAAGGGCGAGGAGCCCATTGGCTCCATGGGCACGGACACGCCGCTGGCGTGTTTGTCCGATAAGCCGCAGAGTCTATTCCACTATTTCAAGCAGCTTTTTGCGCAGGTGACCAATCCACCGATCGATCCGATTCGCGAAGAACTCGTCATGTCGTTGACCAGTTACATCGGCACCGAACGGAACGTGCTGGCGGAGACGCCCCAACATAGCCACCTGCTGAAGTTGGAACATCCGCTATTGACGAACCGCGACCTGGAAAAGATCCGACGGGTTAGCTGGGGCGATTTCCTTGCTTACACTCTGCCCGTTCTTTACAACGTGCATGGCGGCGAAGCGGAACTGGAACGGGCGTTGGACTCGCTGTGCAAACGGGCAAGCTGGGCGATCCAGGCGGGATATACACTGTTGATTTTGAGCGACCGCGGCGTGGATGCCGATACGGCGCCGATCCCGTCTCTATTGGCTTTGACCGCGGTGCATCATCACTTGATCCGCGAAGGTTCGCGGACGCAAGTGGCGCTAATTGTCGAGAGCGGCGAGCCGCGAGAAGTAATGCATTTCTGTTGCCTGATCGGCTATGGCGCAAGCGCCGTGAATCCATATCTGGCGATTGAAACGCTGGATAACCTGGCTTTGAAAGGTCTCATAAACGTACCCTTTGAGACGGCGCTGAAGAACTACAAGAAAGCCGTCAACAAAGGCCTGTTGAAGGTCTTCTCCAAGATGGGTATTTCGACGCTGCAGAGCTATCGCGGCGCGCAGATTTTTGAGGCGATCGGGCTGAACAAAGCGTTGGTGGATAAGTACTTCACGGGTACCGCGTCGCGGATCGAAGGCGTAGGTTTGGAAGTGCTGGCGCGCGAAGCGAAGATGAAGCATGAACATGCCTTTCATCCGCTGACCGAGGCCGACGAGGAGCTTTCGGCCGGCGGTAACTATCAGTACCGGGTGCGCGGCGAATATCATCTGTTGAATCCGCTGACTGTCAGCAAGATGCGCGCCGCGGTCAACACGGAGAGTTATTCAACATTCAAGGAATACTCCAAGCTAATTAACGAGCAAAATCAGCAGTTGTGTACGCTGCGCGGGTTGCTGAAGTTTAAGACCGCCGATGCGATATCGTTGGACGATGTGGAGTCGGCGAAGGAGATCGTGAAGCGGTTCGCCACTGGCGCCATGAGCTTCGGCTCCATTTCGAAGGAAGCGCATGAGACACTTGCCATTGCCATGAATCGCATGGGCGGCCGTTCCAATACGGGCGAGGGCGGCGAAGACGAAGCGCGTTTCAAATTGATGCCGAACGGGGATTCCAAACGCTCCTCGATTAAGCAGGTAGCCAGCGGGCGGTTTGGCGTCACGGCCAATTACCTGGTGAATGCCGATGAGCTGCAGATTAAAGTTGCCCAGGGCGCAAAGCCCGGCGAGGGCGGGCAGTTACCAGGCCACAAAGTGGATGACTTTGTGGCCAAGGTGCGGCACTCGATTCCCGGTGTAGGTTTGATCTCGCCGCCGCCTCACCATGATATCTATTCGATTGAAGATCTGGCCCAACTGATCTATGACTTAAAGAACGTCAATCCACAGGCGCGAATTTCGGTGAAGCTGGTGTCTGAAGTCGGCGTCGGTACGGTGGCGGCCGGTGTGTCGAAGGCGCACGCGGATCTGGTCCTGATTGCGGGTGATTCGGGCGGGACGGGGGCGTCGCCGCTGACGTCGTTGCGGCACGCGGGCGTGCCGTGGGAATTGGGCTTGGCTGAAACGCAGCAGGTGTTGGTGATGAATGATCTGCGGTCGCGGATCCGGGTGCAAACCGATGGCAAGTTGCAGACGGGCAAGGACGTGGTGATCGGCGCGCTACTTGGCGCGGAAGAGTTTGGTTTTTCGACGGCGCCGCTCATCGCGCTGGGCTGCATCATGATGCGAAAGTGCCATTTGAATACTTGTCCGGTGGGGATTGCGACGCAAGACCCCGCGCTCCGGGCGAAGTTCATGGGCACGCCGGAGCACGTAATTAATTTCTTCTTCTTCATCGCCGATGAAGTGAGGGAGATTATGGCCCAACTGGGCTTCCGGACCTTCGATGAAATGGTGGGACGCGTCGACATGTTGGAGATGCGCGACGTGAAGGATCACTGGAAGGCGAAGGGGTTGGACCTATCGTCGATGTTATTCAACCCCCCTGTGCCGAAGAGGGTTTTCCGGCGTTGTGTGACCACGCAGGATCATGGGCTGGAAGGCGCCCTTGATCATAAGCTGATCGAGTTGGCGCACGATGCGTTGGAGAACAAAGTGCCGGTGGAATTTGTGTTGCCGATCCGTAACATTCATCGGACGGTGGGCGCGATGCTGTCCGGCGAAGTGGCGAAGCGGTATGGCTCCGAAGGGCTGCCTGCGGACACGATTCAAATAAAATTCACCGGGTCGGCCGGGCAGAGCTTCGGCGCATTCCTCGCTAATGGGATCAACCTTGAATTGGAAGGCGATGCGAATGACTATGTCGGCAAGGGATTGAGCGGCGGGCGCATCGTGGTTTATCCCCCGCGAACGGCTTCGTTTGTGCCGGAGCATAACATCCTGATTGGCAACGTCGTTCTATACGGCGCGACCAGCGGAGAATGTTTCTTCAACGGTATGGCCGGAGAACGATTCGCGGTGCGTAACTCGGGAGCGACGGCGGTGGTGGAAGGCGTCGGCGATCATGGTTGCGAATACATGACCAATGGCTTGGTTGCCATTTTCGGTGAGACGGGCAAGAACTTTGCCGCCGGCATGAGCGGCGGAGTTGCCTTTGTTCTGGACGAGAGCGGCGAGTTCTGCCGGAACCGTTGCAACCGTGCGGGCGTCGATCTGGAGCCGGTCGAAAGCGGGAGCGATATCAACGCGCTGCGTAACTTGATTGAGCGTCATGTTGACTTCACAGCGAGTCCGCGCGGTAAGTGGATTCTGGAAAACTGGGGCGAGATGTTAGGCAAGTTTGTCAAAGTCTTCCCGCACGAATACAAGCGCGTCCTGGGAGTCGCCAAGCGCGACAAACCTTACTTTGTTTCCGCGGAGCGGGAAGAGCGGGTGTTGCATGGGTAAGGTTACTGGATTTATCGAGTATCAGCGGGAAGTGGCGACCCGTCGGCCCGTGGAAGAGCGTGTCAATGATTGGTTCGAGATCTATCAGCCTTTTAGCTATGACAAAGTCAGGACTCAGGGTGCGCGCTGCATGGATTGCGGTGTGCCGTTTTGCCATACGGGCTGTCCGCTGAATAACATCATTCCGGACTGGAATGACTTGGCGTTTAAGGATCGGTGGAAGGACGCGATCCGCGTTTTGCACTCGACCAATAACTTCCCGGAATTTACCGGACGTGTTTGTCCGGCGCCCTGTGAGTCGGCGTGCGTCTTGGGAATCAATGAGCCGGCGGTGGCGATTAAGCTGATTGAGCGGTCGATTATCGACTATGCGTTTGAGCAGGGCTGGATCAAGCCGGAACCGCCGGAAGTGCGGACAGGGAAGCGCGTGGCGGTTGTCGGCAGCGGTCCGGCGGGGATGGCCGCGGCGCAGCAGTTAAACCGGGCCGGGCACACTGTGGTGGTTTATGAGAAGGCGGATCGCGTGGGCGGCCTGCTGCGCTACGGCATTCCGGACTTCAAGATGGAGAAGCACCACATTGACCGGCGCGTGGAGCAGATGGAGGCGGAAGGCGTTGAGTTTATCGTAAACGCGCATGTCGGCGTGACGGTTTCGGTGGAGGAATTGCGGACGAAATACGATGCGGTGTTGGTTGCGGGCGGGGCGGAGAACTCGCGCGATCTGCCGATTCCGGGCCGGGATCTGAAAGGCATACACTTCGCGATGGATTTTCTGCCGCAGCAGAATCATCGGGGTGCGGGGGACGCGGTGGACCCGGCTGTTTCAGTGACCGCGCACGGCAAGGACGTCATCATCATTGGCGGCGGGGACACAGGCGCCGATTGTCTGGGCACGTCGCACCGGCACAAAGCGAAGAGTGTGCACCAGTTTGAGTTGATGCAGCGGCCCCCGGACGACCGGAGTTCGAACACGCCATGGCCGATGTGGCCCATAATGATGCGAACGGAAAGTTCGCACGAAGAGGGCGGCGTGCGGGAGTTTGCCATATCTACGAAGGAGTTCGTAGATGATGGGAATGGGAACGTGAAGGCATTGCGGACGGTGCGTGTGGGACCGCCGCCAACGTATACAGAATTGCCCAGTTCCGAGCAGATCTTCCCCGCCAATCTAGTGCTGCTCGCGATGGGCTTCACCGGGCCGGTGAAGAACGGATTGCTAACGGATCTGGAAGTGGAGTTAGACAGCCGGGGAAACGTGAAAACCAACGACTCCTACATGTCCTCGGTGGAAGGCGTTTTCGCCGCCGGAGACATGCGGCGCGGGCAGTCCCTGGTAGTGTGGGCGATCGCGGAAGGACGGAAGGCCGCGCGGGGCGTGGATCAATGGCTGATGGGCGTGACGAAACTGCCGTAGCCGCCTGTATTTGGCCGAGCTCGGCATCGTGGCCGCCGCCTGTGAACGCCCGAGCGGTCAACCGATGCCCCGGCGTGAATCGTGGGAAAGGCGCGGCGAATTCAAACCACATTCATCGCGGTGCTTTAGTTTCTCCGGATGTACCCCAAGTACCTAGCCATTTGGCGACCTTTTCATGAGGGACCGTTTTGTTGGCATCCAATTCGGCGATTCCTCCCGCGATCTCGCCGAGTTGCCATTCTTCAGATTCGACGAAAATCAGTTTTGTCATGGTGTGTCCGGTTGTACCACACAGTGCGCGGTTCCGCGGAGGGCGGGACTTGAGCAAATTGTTCCGCGTGGCGGGGACGTGGTATTCATTGGAGATGTCCGAGGTTCTACTTACCGAGCTTAGAGTTCAGGGATGGAAATCCTTTCGTGACGCCACAGTTAACTTTGGTGCTTTAACTGTTCTGATTGGGGCGAATGGAGCGGGTAAATCGAACTTGCTTGGTTGCTTCTCGCTGATCAGAGCGGTCGCTGAACGACGGCTCAAGGAATATTGGGCCAAGCACGGCAGAGCGCATCAGCTTTTTCACTACGGACCCAAAATAACAGAAGCGATCCAGGTCAATTTGGAGTTGGCGGAGGGTTCGGATTTGATTCTGATCGAGGCCAGCCAAGATGGCGATTACGCCTCCGACTCGGGGACTCTGAGCGGGATGATGTATAGCGGAGGACGCCCAAACTTTGAAGTGGATGACAGGCTGAGAGAACGCCGCGAAGCGCGGAGAGCCGAAATCGCAAAGGTCCGGGTTTATCAATTCCACGACACGTCGATTTTCTCTCGAATTCGGGGATTTGCCGACATTCACCAAACGCAATACCTGCACGAGGACGGTGGAAACCTAGCAGCGGTCCTATACCAGATGGGGAATGATGAGCCACGCCACTTTGCAGAAATCGAACGCCAGGTACGAAGCGGCATCCCTGGGTTTTCTCACTTCGTTTTGGAGCCGGCACGGACGGCCCGCGAGGAGGTGAGACTGGAGTGGATCGGGGCTGAGAGCGACTATCCGATGACTCCTCATCAATTTTCTGATGGAAGCCTACGATGGATCGCTTTATGCACGCTGCTCATGCAGCCGGCCGCATGGCGGCCGGGAGTGATTTTGATTGACGAGCCGGAGTTGGGGTTGCATCCGGCAATGTTAGAGCGGCTAGCCGGACTGATTCACTACACATCCGCAAAAACTCAGATTGTCCTTGCCACGCAATCGCCGTTTCTCTTGAACTTCTTTGATCCTGAACAGGTCGTGACGATCAATCACGATGGGCGCGAAAGCCGCGTTCAGCGGCATGATACAGAATCGCTTCGCGGCTGGTTGGAGGACTATTCGATGGGGGAGTTGTGGGAGAAGAACGTACTTGGGGGGCAACCGTCGGCATGAGAATATACGCTCTCGTCGAAGGGAAGACGGAGAGCCGATTCGTTAGCGCAGTGCTGTCACCGCACTTCGCGCTGCGTGGCAAGTCTCTTGCACCTGTCCAACTTTCCACAAGCCGGGACCATCGGGGCGGGATGACATCATTCGATCGGGTCAAGCGCGGGTTATGGGCGCTGATGCGACAACATCGTGGGTTGGATGTTGCATTCACTACAATGTTCGATCTGTATGCACTTCCCACGGATTTCCCTGGCTTCGATCCCTTGCTTCGAGATTCGCACGAAAAAACTCGACGGATTGAAGCCGCGATGGGCGCTGCTTTCGATGATCGCCGATTGATTCCCTACATTCAGGTTCACGAATTTGAGGCGCTTTTGTTCGTGGATCTTAGCGTGTTGCCGCCGCTGTTCGTCGACGAAGACTATAGACACGCCATCGAAAGCCTTCGAACTTCAGTCGGAGCTGACGCAGACCCGGAACGCATCAATGACAGTCTGGAAACTTCTCCAAGTCACCGGCTGATCCAGTTCCTCCCAGGCTACGAAAAACGAAAGGCCGAGGTTGGGCCGGACGCGGCTAAAGAGATTGGATTGGTCAGGTTGCGAGATCGCTGCCCGCATTTCGCGGAATGGATTGGCAAGCTGGAGGCGTTGGTTCCCTGGCCCCCTAAAGTATATCCGGCGCCGGAGGCCTGACCTGTTCTCGCAGCGTCACCATCAGTTCCAGGAGCGTATCAATTTCGCTCTGCGCATGGAGGTAATAACCCGCCCGGCTGTGCCAAGCGCGTCCGATGCGCACCGCGATCGTTCTGCCGCCAATCGAGAAGGCGTCTTCATCATTCCGGTCGTCCCCGACGTATAGCACTGAGTCGCATCGCAGCCGCTCGCGCTCCGCAATAAGGGCCGTTCCCTTGTGCGGATCGCCGTCCACCACCAAATTGACGACGTATTTGCCGCCAAAGACACGAGCTCGTTGGAGGTTCTGGGTTGCCTTGAGTATTTGCCGAAGGACTTCGGACCTTCGGGGAGACTGTCTGTAATGCACGGCCAGGGAAAGGCCTTTGTCTTCTACCCATAGGCCGGGCACCGGACCAAGCTCAAGCTCAATGGCGGCCTTCCATCGCTGAACATGCGGGCGCCTCCACGGTTTCGGTCCCTCTCCCTCCGCGCCGTGATTGCCGAACACCCGCTCCAGCGGCATTCCGCCGAGTTTGCCCAGCAGATCCGTTCGAGCCCGGCCGGAGAGAATGACGCAGGGATATAGCGCCGCCAGACGGCCCAGCAGTTGCCTCGTTCCGCCGGACAACATCGCTTGATCGGGGTTATCCACGATGGGCGCCAAAGTCCCGTCGAAATCGAAGGCGCAAAGGGTCCGTTCTAGAGCCAACTGCGCCAGAATCGAACGGCACGCCGGGGAGAGAAGATAACGCATCTCAGAGCGTGGTGCCTGTAGCGGGGCGCGCGGCCAAGCGCCCCGAGACTCGTTCCTGATTCCGAAGCCGGGCCGCGTCCACCAGCATCTTACCCGCCCAGCGGTAAACATTGAACTGCGCCAGCAGGGATCGCATGGAGCGCATCCGATCCGCCTGTTCATCCAGCGGCATCGTCAGCGCCACCGCAAGCGCCTCGCTGCTGCCTTCCAAATCGTAAGGATTGACGATGAGCGCCTCGGTCAGTTCCCGTGCCGCGCCAGTGAATTCGCTAAGCACCAGCACACCCTTCAGGTCCGTACGCGCGGCTACGAATTCCTTCGCCACCAGGTTCATTCCGTCGTGCAGACTGCTGACGTAGCAAACGTCCGCGGCTCTAAAGAATCGATAAACGGCGGCCGGTTCGTGATGGGAGCGGAGCAGAATAATCGGCTGGTAGCCGGGGGTACCGAATCGTTCGTTGATCCGGGCCGCGACCTTTTCCACCAGTTCGTTTAGATCCTGGTAGCGCTCGATTTTGGTTCGGCTGGGCGCCGCCAGTTGCGCAAAGCTGAACTTGCCGCGAAACTCGGGGTGCCGTTCCAATAACATCTCGACGGCCAGCAACCTCTCCTCAATGCCTTTCGTGTAATCCAATCGGTCAACCCCGACACCCAGAAAAGCTCCCGGCTTCAGTCCGAACTCACGCCACACCTGCGCCCGGCACTCTTCTGGACTCGGCGCCGCTTCGACCCAACGGACGGGCCACTCCAGCGCGATGGGATAGGGCCGGATCAATGTACGGTGCCCCCGCATGACGATCGCGTTGTGCTCGCGATCGATGCGGGTTTCCATGTACCGGTCGATGGAGTCCAGGAAATTGTTGCAATCAAGCTGGGTGTGAAAGCCCACAATGCTGCTGCCCAGCAGGCCCTCCAACAGTTCCTGACGCCACGGGCATATCCCCATTCTCCCGGCATTCGGCCAGGGGATGTGCCAGAAAACGATGACCGTCGCGGTGGGCAGACGTTTCCGGATCATCGCTGGCGCAAGCGCGAAGTGATAGTCCTGCACAAGGATGATTGGGTCCTTGGAGTCAACTTCTTCGCAAACCACGTCGGCGAACTTCTGATTGACAGCGCGGTATTGACGCCAGTCCTCCGCACGGAACATCGGCCGCGCATGCGCCACGTGGCAGAGCGGCCACAGTCCCTCATTTGAGATGCCGTAGTAATAGCCCTGTTGCTCTTCTTCTGAGAGCCACACGCGGCGGATGTGATAGGACTCCTCCCCAGGCGGCACCCGGACGTGATCGTTCTCGTCCACCGTTTCGCGATCCGCGCTTCCACTGCCGTGCGCCACCCACACACCGGAACACGCCCGCATGACCGGTTCCAGCGCGGTGACCAATCCGCTCGCCGGATGCTGGACTTCAATCGAGCCGTCCGCCGTGCGCTGATGGATGTAAGGCTCGCGGTTTGCCAGAATAACGATCTTTTCTCCATGCAAGTGGCGGTTCAGCGTTTGCTTCAGCCGCTCGGCGGTCCATTGCCCGGGCGCGTCCTCCCGGTCGTTAGCCATGCGCCCCACCAGTTCACGCATATCGCTAAGAATCGGCTGAAACTCAAGGCTCTGTTTCCCGCCGCCCCTCATCAAACGCCGCAGTTCGTTGCTCCAGCCGTAACGCGCCCATTTTGCCACGAACATCGGAACGCCAAACGCCATTATCGCCAGGACACCGAAGGCAATCAGGAGAAACTTCCGTGCTTGCGCTTCCCGCCGCTCGATAAAGCTCAGATCGTGGAGCAGTACGACGAACCCCATCTGTTGTTCCTGGCTCTCAATCGGCATAACGCTTACATGGACGCGGCCCGTTGGCAGCGTCGCCACGGTGTGCCACTCCTGCACCGCGGCCGGATTCGTCTCAACCCGGGCCCGGCTTCCGACAACCGGGCATCCAAACTCTTCCAGGAACTCGGGAGTGCTAACGTGCGCGGTCAGGTCGGCGTTGCAGATCAACACCCCCATTACGCGTTCATCGCGGGCAAGATCGTTCAATTGTTTTTGCAAAACCGGCGGACCGGCGTACCAGTTATTGGCGAGTGAATGAGTCGCGCCGACGAGCACCAGGCGAGCCCGGGAACTGACGTCTCGCTCAAACCATCCGCGCGCTGTATTCTCCACCACGCTCGCGGCGGCCCAGGTCAATAGGGCAAGGCCCACGAGCAGCGCTAACACGAATTGGGCCATGCGCGGCATAAGCCATTATGGCATCCGGCCGCTTTTTTCTTCGTGGTAAGGTACCAGACATGATGCTCGAAAACCTGGGAGTGATCGGCAACTGCCAATTCTCAGCCCTTGTGGATAACAGGGGAGAGGTTGTTTGGTGTTGCATGCCTGGATTTGATTCCGAACCGGTCTTCTCCACGCTGCTGGACGAATTGGCCGGAGGCCGTTTTCGCATCGGTCCCGCGGAAGGCGAGATCGGTATCCAAAGTTATGCGCAGAACACGAATATTCTGGAGACGGTTTTTCAAACGGCTACCGGTTCCTTCCGCGTCATTGATTTCGCGCCGCGGTTCTTCCAGTTCAACCGCGCATTCCGGCCTACACAATTGATACGGATCGTCGAGCCGATCGATGGAACGCCCCGAATTAACGCTCTCTGCGAACCCCGGCTCGGATGGTCAAAGGATCGGCCGGCGATTGAACATGGATCCCATCATGTGCGCTACCAGGGATTCGCCGGCCAGGTACGGCTCACCACGGATATCCCGCTTTCTTACTTGGGCGGCCAGCCTTTCACGTTAACCGGGAGGCAACACTTCGTACTTAGCTGGGGCGCTCCGGTGGAAGAACCTCTGCCGCAGTTGTGCGAGCGCTTTTGGAATGAGACGGCCCGTTACTGGCAGAACTGGGTGAAACACTGCAATATCCCTCCGCTGTTTCAACACGAGGTAATCCGCTCCGCCCTGGCGCTGAAACTGCACTGCTTCGAGGATACGGGGGCGGTGATCGCCGCCATGACAACATCCATACCCGAATCGCCAGGCAGCGGACGGACGTGGGACTACCGTTATTGTTGGTTGCGGGATTCCTACTACGCTCTGAATGCCTTCGGTCTGCTGGGGCAATTTGAAGAGCGCGAGGATTTTGTCCGGTATCTGCTGAATGTCGCCGGCGGAGCGCCGGGGCTCAATCTGGCTCCACTTTACCGTGTCGACGGATCGCAGGACCTCGAAGAATCTACACTCGACCATTGGCCGGGTTATGAGGGGGAGGGGCCGGTACGGATCGGGAATGCCGCCGCGAAGCACTTGCAACACGACGTTTATGGCGAAATGGTCTTGGCGCTGACGCCAATCTTCTTGGACGAGCGCATGGGCGAAGAACGCTCTCCGGCGGCCTTGAAGCTGATTCAAGGTTTAGCGCGTACGGCAATATCGCTTGCGGGCGTTCCCGACGCGGGCATCTGGGAGTATCGAACGGAATGGAAGCCGCAAACATTCTCGAGTCTCATGTGTTGGGCGGCGGCCGACCGGATGGCGCGGATTGCCGACCTTCACGCGCCCGCCGGCGCGGGAGAGTTCCGCTCCGCCGCCGGCCGGATTCACGCCCAAATCTGCGAACTGGGCTGGAACGTTACGAAAGGCAGTTTCGTGGGCCACTACGGCGGCGAGGATCTGGACGCCTCTCTCCTTCAGATGGCCGGACTGCGTTTTCTCCCGGAAGGCGATCCCCGGCTTCATAGCACCATTGACGTGATTAACAGGGACCTGACTCGTGACGGGTGGTTGCTGCGCTACCAGCTTAACGACGGCTTCGGAACCCCTACCGTTGCTTTCGTTATTTGTACGTTCTGGCTGGTCGAGGCGCTCGCTGCCGCCGGACGGCGAACGGAAGCCCGGAACGTATTTGATCGCATTCGCGGCGCGGTGTCCTCGTTAGGGCTCCTTTCGGAGGACTATGACGCCAGGACCCGCCGCATGTGGGGCAACTTCCCGCAAGCTTATTCGCACGTTGGTTTGATCCACGCGGCTTTTGCCGCCTCGCCTTCGTGGGCGGAAGTGCTTTAAGGGCTTCCGCTCCTGAAGTGACGGTGATATATTTAGGGCACTCCAACATTCGGGAGAAGTGTATCCATGCGCCTACTTACCGCCCTGTTCATTGCCGGTGCCCTCGCCGCCGCCTTCGCTGAATCCGGTCAGCGAAAAGAGTTCACGCCCATTCAGAAAAAATGGTGGGCGTTTCAGCCTGTGAAGGCGGAGCCAGCAGCCGGCATCGACGCGCTGCTGCTCGCGAAGATGGCGGAAAAGGGTTTGACCCCGAATGGCCCCGCGGACAAGGTTACGATCCTGCGGCGGGCGGCGCTGGTGCTGACGGGATTGCCGCCCACGCCGGAGGAGACGCAGGCGTTCCTGGCGGATAGCTCGCCGACGGCGTTTGAGCGCGTGATCGACCGGTTGCTCGCTTCGCCGCAGTATGGCGAACGCTGGGCGCGCCACTGGCTGGATCTGGCGCGGTACGCCGATTCGGAAGGCTTTAAGGCGGACGAGACACGGCCAAATGTTTGGCGGTACCGGGACTACGTGATCCGCTCATTTAACTCCGATAAGCCCTATGATCGTTTCGTTAAGGAACAGATCGCGGGGGATGAGTTGTTTCCCGGCGACATGGACGCGAAGGTTGCCGTCGGGTTCAATCGGCACTTTCCGGACGAATCGAATGCGGCCAATATCCGGCAGCGGCGGCAGGAGTTGCTGTTCGATATTACCGACACGACGGGATCCGTCTTTCTCGGCTTGACCTATGGCTGCGCGAAGTGTCACGACCATAAATTCGATCCGATTCTACACACGGATTATTACCGGTTACAGGCGTTCTTCGCTAATACCCGGATTGAAGACGCGGCGGTGTTGATGCCGGGCCCGGAGTTGGATGCGTGGAAGTTGCAGAACGCGGCGTGGGAAGCCAAGACGGCGACGATTCGAGCGGAGATGCAACAGTTGATCGAGGCGCCCCGGAAGAAGTTGTTCGCCGAACGGCTGTCCAGATTCCCGGAGGAGATTCAGGAGACTATTTTGTTGGACCCGGCGAAGCGGACGCCGTTTCAATGGCACATGTTCATGAAGGCCAAGGATCAGGTGACGTTCAGCGACGCGATGTGCGCGGCAACGCTACGCGCGGAGCCGGCGAAGCGCTATGCGGAGTTGAAGAAAGAGTTGACGGCGTTCGACTCGATCAAACCGGCCGAATTGCCGATGGCGCAGACGATGGCGGAAATGCACACCGACGCGCCGAAGACTTATCTGTTAAAGAACGGGAGTTTCGAAGCGCCAGCGGAGGAAGTGGCTCCGGGCTTCCTGACGATTCTCGATCCCAGCGATGCTTCGCTGACTGGCGGACGGCGCGCTGCGCTGGCCAATTGGATTGCCAATCCGGCGAATCCGCTGACGGCGCGGGTGATGGTGAATCGAGTCTGGCACTACCATTTCGGACGCGGCATCGCGGGCACTCCCAGCGACTTCGGATTGATGGGCGAGCGGCCCACGAATCTGGCGCTGTTGGACCATTTGAGCGGTTCGTTTGTCGCGGATGGCTGGAGTTTAAAGAAGCTGCACAAGAAGATCATGCTTTCGGCGGTCTGGCAGCGGGCAAGCGCTAACCAGGCCGGGAATGCGGAAAAGGACCCGGAGAACAAACTGTGGTGGAAGTATCCGCGCCATCGTTTGGAAGGGGAGGCCGTACGCGATTCGATGCTCGCCGTTTCGGGACGGCTGAACCTGAAGATGTACGGAACGCCAGTGTTTCCGCCGCTTCCGGCGGGCGTCGTGACGCGTGGAGGTTGGAAAGTCAATCCGGATCCATCCGAGCATGACCGCCGCTCCGTATATGTATTTGTGCGGCGCAATACGCGATACCCGATGTTCGATGCGTTCGACATGCCGGACACGCACGAGAGTTGCGCGCGCCGCAATATGACGATTAATCCGGCGCAGTCGCTGGAGCTGATGAACAGCAGGCTGGTGACTGATTGGTCGCGGAGCTTCGCGGACCGCGTGCGGAATGATGCGGGCCAGACGGTGGACGGCATGTTGGACCGGGCTTGGAAGCTGGCATTTCAGCGAACGCCGGCGGCGGCGGAACGCGTCGAGGCGCGGGAGTTCTTGGAGCGGCAAACGAAGTTGACCGGGAATGAGGCCCAAGCTTGGGCGGACCTCTGCCAGACGCTGCTTTCCACCAACGAATTCCTTTACGTGAACTAACATGAACCGGAAACTGCGGCATCATTGGAACGTTTCAAACCGGCGGGAATTCTTCTCCCGCGCGGGGAGCGGGCTGGGCGCCATCGCGCTGGGCAGCATGTTGGCCGAGGGCGCCGAATCGCCGAAAAAGACACACTTTCCGGCAACAGCGAAGTCGGTCATTTGGCTCTTTATGGAAGGCGGGCCGAGCCACATCGACCTGTTCGATCCGAAGCCGGAGTTGAACAGGCTGTCCGGCCAGCCGATGCCGGCGAGTTTCGGCAAGCCGATCACGGCGATGGGCACGGGCGGGAACACGCTGATGGGCTCGCCGCGGACGTGGAAGCAGCATGGCAAGAGCGGCATGTGGGTCAGCGATTGGTATCCCCATATTGCTCAGCATGTGGACGATATGACCGTTGTTCGGTCCTGTTGGGCGAATGGACTGAACCACGTCGGGTCGGTGTGCCAGATGAACACGGGCGACATCCTGGCCGGGCGGCCGGCGCTGGGAGCGTGGGTTACTTACGGCCTGGGAACGGCGAATAAGAATTTGCCGACCTTCGTCGTTTTGACGGATGACAAGGAAGTGCTGGGCGGGCCGAAGAATTGGTCATCGGGCTTTTTGCCCGCGACTTATCAGGGCACGCAGTTCCGGCAGGGCGATACGCCGATCTTGAATTTGAAGCCCGCGGAGGGCGTTACCGATGAGCGGCAGCGGAGCCGGTTGAGTTTGTTGAAGCAACTCAATCAACAGTGGGGCGCGGATAAGACGGAAGATTCAGACCTGGACGCGCGAGTAAAGTCATTTGAGCTGGCGTATGAGATGCAGTCGGCGGGCGCGGAGGCGGTGGATATTTCGAAGGAGACCGAGTCGACCAAAGCGCTGTATGGGATGGACTCCGAAGATACTCGGCAGTTCGGGCATAACTGCTTATTGGCGCGGCGGCTTGTGGAGCGCGGAGTACGGTTTGTAGAGTTGTACTGCGGATCGGGCTCGGGCTGGGATGCGCACGCGAATATCGAGGGCAACCACGGGAAGTGGTGCAGGACTTCCGATCGGCCGATTGCGGGATTGTTGAGTGATTTGAAGCGACGGGGCTTGTTGGAAGACACGCTCGTCGTGTGGGGCGGCGAGTTCGGCCGGACACCGTTTAACGAGAAAGGCACTGGGCGCGACCATAACCCGTGGGGCTTTTCCATGTGGATGGCGGGCGGCGGCGCCAAGGGCGGGCAGTATGTCGGGACCACCGATGAGATCGGTCTGCGGGCGGTGGAAAAGCCCTGTCATGTGCATGATATTCACGCGAGTATCTTGTACGCGTTGGGGATGGACCACTTACAAACGACCTACCAGCACAATGGGCGCGCCGAGCGGCCCACGATTGTCGGCGGCAATATTTTCAAAGAGATTTTTGCTTGAGTCTTTTCTTTCCACTCCTCTTTGCGGCGCTTGATGCCGAAGGCGACCGCGAACTCGCCACGCGGCTGCAGCGCCGGGACCCGCAGGCGTTGGCGGAGGTTTATGACAAATATGGCCGGATCGCGTTTGCGTTAATTGTGCGGATTGTGCGCGATCAGGGGATCGCGGAGGACCTGACGCAGGAGACGTTTCTGCGGGTTTGGAACCGGATGGCGGGGTTCGACGCGCAGCGCGGCGCGCTGGGGGCGTGGGTTCTGACGGTGGCGAGGAACAGGGCGATCGACTATCTGCGTTCGGTGGACGGGCGGACGCGGCAGAACGCGATTGAGCTAAGCGCGACGGAAACGCCGGCGGTCTTTGTCGATTTGGAAGCCAATCTGATTAACGGCGACCGGGCGCGGCAATTGAAGGGCGCGTTTGAGAAATTAAACGAAAAGCAGCGAATGGTGATCGAACTTGCCTACTTTGAAGGCCTGTCGCAAACCGAAATGGCGGAGCGGATGAAGCAGCCATTGGGGACTGTGAAGACCTGGGTGCGAACGGCGCTGCAGGTATTGCGATCCGAGTTGGAACAGGCGGTGCCGGCATGAACCCCGGGAACGACCATAACGGGCTGTACGAGTTCTACGTGCTGGGCTTGCTCGAAGAGCCGGAGCGCGGGCGGATTGAAGACGAACTGCGCCGGCGCGATCCGGCGGCGCAATCGCGGCTGCGCCGGGCGCTGGAGACGAACGCGATATTGGGGACGCTGGCGCCGGATGTGGCGCCGTCGAAGCAATTGCGGCGGCGGGTGTTGTCGATCGCCGAGCCGCAGGCGTCGCGGTTGCCGTGGAACCTGGCGTGGGTAGCGTTAAGCGCGTGTTTGGTGGCGGGGCTCGTCTATACGGGTGTGCAGCGGCAAGGTTTGCAGGCGGAATTGGAACTCCGCGATGCGACGCTGGCATTCCTGCGGCAACCGGAAACGCGACTGCTGAAGACGGCCACGGCGGAGGTGCGGCAGCCGGTGGCGAAGGTTTTTGTGAACGGCACGCAGGGAGTGCTGCTGGTGGCGTCGAATCTACCGCCGTTGGAAGCCGGGCGCGCCTATGAGATGTGGGTGGTCCCGGAAGTGGGCGGGCCTCGGCCGATGGGGCTTTTTAAACCGTTGGCGGATGGCAGCGCGATCCACTTGCGGCCGGGGGCGGTGAATTTGGACGGCGCGGCCGCCGTGGCCTTATCGGTGGAACCGGAGGGCGGTTCACCGGCGCCGACGACTACGCCATTCCTGATTACGCCGGTCGCGGAGTAGGGCGGTGAAGTGCCGGGCGGGCTGCGGCGCGTGTTGCATCGCGCCGTCGATCACCAGTTTTATTCCGGGGATGCCGTTGGGGAAGGCGGCTGGGGAGCGGTGCGTGCAATTGAGTTTGGACAACCGGTGCCGGTTATTTGGAGATGCGAGGCGGCCGCTGGTTTGCAGCGATCTTCGGCCAAGCGGGGAGATGTGCGGCGATTCCCAGGCCGCGGCGTTGGTATATCTGGCGGAACTCGAAGAGCGGACGCGGCCGTAGCTCAGATCCATCCGCGCCATTTGAGAAGGACGATGAGGACCGCGGTGATGGATAGCGATGTCGCCGCGGCGTAGAGCAGGCCGTTGGGCGAGTGGATCCAGGGCATGAACTCGAAGTTCATTCCGAATATGCTACTGGTGGCCACGCTGGGGAGGGCGATGGTGCTTAGCAGGGTTAGGATCTTCATGGTTTGATTGGTGCGGTTGGCGACGCTGGAGAGGTAAATGTCGAGCGCGCCGCTCAGGAGGTCGCGGGACATTTCGACGGTTTCGATGTGGCGGGAGAGGTGGTCGTAGACGTCGCGGAAGTAAGGGCTGAGCTTGGGGCTGATGAGCGAGTGCTCGGAGCGCATGAGGTGGCCGGTGAGGTCGCGGGTTTGCGTGAGGACGCGGCGGAGCTCGATGAAGGCGCGCTTAAGCGTAAAGATGCGTTCGAGCAGATCGGGCTTGGGATCGGAAAGGACCTGGTCTTCGATGACGTCGATTTGCTCGCTGTAATTTTCGAGGACCGGGACATAGGAATCGACGATGCCATCGAGGATCCGGTAAAGGACCTGGTCGTTAGTGAGGGCGTGATTGTCGCGGTACTTTTCGACGAGCGCGAGGAGTTTTTCGCAGCCGGTTTCTTCATAAGTGATGAGATAGCCGGGGCCGATGAAGACGTCGAAATCGCCGTAGGCGAGGGTGCCGTCATCCTGGGAGAAGACGGGCTTGAAAACGGCGAACAGGTAGGTGTCGGCGTCCTCAAGCTTGGCGCTTTGGTCGCGATGCTGGCAGTCCTCAATGTGTAGGGGATGTAGTTTGTAGCGGCCGGCTAACTCGAGCAATTTGGGTTCTTCGCCCTCGTGGAGCGCATGCCAGTCCATGTATGTACTATACTGATCCCGATTGCCATGGCTACGGTAATGCAGATTCAAGGGTGGCGGTGCTACTTTACCTCGAATGAGGCGGAAGAGCCGATGCACGTATATGCGCAGAAGGGGCAATCGGAGACCAAGTTCTGGCTGCACGCGGACCAGTATGTGGTGGAGGAGGATTTCGAGCACAATCTAACGGCGCGGGGGCGGCGGGAAATCCGTAAGATCGTCTATCTCCATTTCGATGAGATCGCCGGGGCGTGGTACGACGCTTTTGGAGGCCGGCGTGCCTTCTAACCTGACCGTTTTCGCCAGGGAAGCGCAGCCGACCGACACGCATCTAGTGATCAACACGCACCGGGGGAAGCACGAAATCCGGTGGGAATTGTGTTCCGAGAAGCTGGCGCAGGCGACGCAGGCGGAGCGGTCGCGAATGGCGCTATCGCCCTCGGGGTGTTCGATCCGGTGGCCATTGCTCGAAGAAGACCTTGCGGTTGGCCCGTTGATTATGCCGACCCGATAATTTTTAGAAACAGCTGCGCACGGTGGACGAGCTATGAAGTGGACCGGCAGTTTCGGTCCGCCGGGGCGAGATGGTGGCGCAGCCTGACAACGCAACGGACTAGCAACGCGAGCTGCCGCCCCTCATTTACTGCGGGGCGGCCTCGCGCGACGGCGATTTTTCGGCGACGGCGAGGACGGTCTCCAGATGCGGAGCCTCGTCTTCGCGATGAACAATGGCGACGTCGGCGGCGCGGAATCGGGCCTTGCGGAGAAAGTCGAGCAGTTCGACCTGGGTGAAGCCCAGCCATACGTCGGCGTGAAGTTCCCGGGCTTCTTCAAAGTTGTGACGCAGCAAGTCGAGGATGACAACGCGGCCGCCGGGCCGGAGAATGCGGGCAGCTTCGTGAACGGCTTTCTGCGGGTGCAGGGCGTGATGGAGACTTTGACTGAACAGGGCAACGTCGACGGAAGCGTCGGGCAGGGGCAGTTCTTCGAGATCGCCGAGTTTAAACTCCACATTTTTGACGCCGCTGCGGCGGGCGGCGCCGGCGGCGTACTCGACCATTTTTTCCGAATTGTCGATGCCGGTGACCTGTTCGGCGCGCTGGGCAAGGAGGAGCGCGAGTGTCCCTTCGCCGGAACCGATGTCGGCAATGCGCATGGGCGGAAGTAGCTTGATAAGCATCTCCGAGAGGCCTTTCCAGGAGCGGCCGGGGACGTAATCGCGGCCGAAGCGGCCGGCGAGATCGTCAAAGTAGGAACGAACGCGGTCTTTGCGCTTCTTGAGGATGAGGCGGAGGGCTTCGTCGTCATCGCGCGTTTCGGCGATTTCCTGGGCGCCCTGATGGATGAGACTGGAGATGGTCCCACCGCCGCGATAAGTGTAGAGGTTCTTCTGGCCGGAGCGGCGGAGTTCGACGAGATCGGCTTGGAGCAACTGGGAGAGAGCCATGGAAATGCGGCTTTGGCCCATGCCGAGGATCTCCTGGAGTTCGACGACGGAAAGCTCCTCGCGTTCGAGGAGCCGGAGCATGCGGATTCGGCTTTCGTCACCGAGGAGGCGGAGCGCTTTGAGGAAGCCGGACATATCGTTTTCTCATCGTATCAATAAATCATGATTCCTTGATACTTTTATGATACGCTAGTTTTATGAGCACCTCAGCAAACACACTGGCGGCCGAGTATAAGGTTGCCGATCTAGGACTGGCCGACTGGGGCCGGAAAGAAATTTCGATCGCCGAGCACGAGATGCCCGGCTTGATGTCGATTCGCGGGAAGTACGCGAAGGACAAACCGTTGGCAGGTGTGCGGGTGACTGGTTCGCTGCACATGACGATCCAAACGGCGGTCTTGATTGAGACGATGGTGGACCTGGGCGCGTCGGTGCGCTGGGCGAGCTGCAACATATTCTCGACGCAGGATCACGCGGCCGCGGCGATTGCCGCGGTTGGGGTTCCGGTGTTCGCCTGGAAGGGCGAATCGCTGGAAGAGTATTGGGAATGCACGATGCGCGCGATTGACCACGGCGGCGAACAAGGCCCGGAATTGGTGGTTGACGACGGCGGCGACGTGACATTGTTGATTCACAAGGGCTACGAACTCGAGAACGGCAGCGACTGGGTCAACACGCCGCCGGGCAGCCACGAAGAGAAGGTCATCAAAGACCTGTTGAAGAAAGTGCAGGCGGAGAAGCCGGGGTACTGGCATGGGCTGGCGGCCGCATGGCGCGGGGTCTCCGAGGAGACGACGACGGGCGTACACCGGTTGTATAAGATGCAGCAGGAAGGCAAGCTGCTGGTTCCGGCGATCAATGTGAACGACTCGGTGACGAAGTCGAAGTTCGACAATTTGTACGGCTGCCGCGAATCGCTGGCGGATGGCATCAAGCGGGCGACCGACGTGATGCTGGCCGGTAAAGTGGCGGTGGTCTGCGGTTATGGGGACGTAGGCAAGGGTTCGTCGCAGTCGTTGCGCGGAATGGGCGCGCGCGTTATTGTTACCGAGATCGATCCGATCAACGCGTTGCAGGCGGCGATGGAAGGCTATCAGGTCACGACGATTGAAGAGACGCTGGGTCTCGGCGACATCTATGTGACGACGACGGGCAATGTGGACATCATCACGCTGGACCACATGAAGCACATGAAGGATCAGGCGATCGTTTGCAACATCGGCCATTTCGATAACGAAATTCAGGTGGACCGGCTGGCGAAGTCCGAAGGCGTGGTGCGGTTGAACATTAAGCCGCAGGTGGACAAGTACACGTTCCCGGCGGGCAACTGTATCTTCATGCTGGCGGAAGGCCGGCTGGTGAACCTGGGCTGCGCGACGGGTCACCCGAGCTTCGTGATGTCGGCGAGCTTTTCGAACCAGACGCTGGCGCAGCTTGACCTGTGGGCGAACAAAGACGTCTACAAGATTGGCGTTTACACGCTGTCGAAGAAGTTGGACGAAGAAGTGGCCCGCCTGCACTTGGAGAAGATCGGCGTGAAGCTGACGACGTTGACGGCGGCGCAGGCTGAGTATATCGGCGTGCCGGTGGAAGGCCCGTATAAGCCGGATACTTACCGTTACTGAGTTTGATTCGTTGACACTCCGATTGGTTGCGCGGCCCTCGTTTTTTGACGGGGGCCGTCTTTTTTGGCGTCCCCAGGCCACGGCTGCGTGATTTGTTGCGTACATCTCGACCTGAATCGCTCACTCGAAATCCGCCGGGGTGGTTCGCTGACGATTGGGGGACGGCGAAGAACGAGAACTGATGGCCGAAGGCGCGGCGCATTTTGTGGTCGAGGCGGATGGCGTATGCACCAGTTGCCGAAGCGTGTGGCTCAGATGAGGGCGGTCGGATCTCTATACAGAGGTTTTTTGGCGCATTCGGAACACGAGAGCAGCGTACATTGCGAAGAACTTATCAGTCTGCCGAAGTCAATGCTCACACGATTCATTAGCCGCTTGGATCGGGATAAGCTCGGTGCGGTGGATCGAGCACTCGCGGTGGCACTAGACCTGGAGGCGTAAGGGCTCCGGGTGACGGCGGGTGAGGCGCCGTTTGGAAGCTCATTGATTCCCGGGCGCCCGAGAGAGCCGTTGCACACTCGGCGCGGGAGTGAAAAGGAAAATGATCGACGATTGCTTCGACCGTGGCCGGGACGGGATATTGGTCTTGGTGGACGGTTCCAGCAGGCGGGCGAAACTGCGTGGCGGAAACCATCCGACACTTGGCTAGCCGCAGGAGCTACCGGCAAGCTAATCTCCCGGTTACGCCTACCCGATTTTGAAGACACTTCGGGTAGGCGATGGAGGCCGCGAGCCCTATTTATATTCAGTTTTCCAAGATCATGTCCGGATTGTCGACGATGGGAAATCCCAAGATCAGATCGCGGTTGGGTTTCGCAGTTAGAAGAGCGGGCCTTGGCCGTTAAGGCCGCGGCGGATTGTTTCGTCATCGGCTTCCGGGAGGAGTTCAGGGAAGTCAGAGGCGGCCGCCCAGGCGGCGATGCCGGTGGCGATGGCGAGATCGTCATGGGCTGAGTTTTCGGCGGGCGGGGTGTCGGCGCCGGAGAGTTCCAGGAGTTCTTCCTTGAGCAAGGACCAGCCGGTCAAACTGCTGTCACACCTGAGCGTCTTGGCCGCCAGCAACAGTTGAAGATTCGATACAATCGTCCGGCGGGGAACGCCGGTGTAGCCGCCGATGAGGGTGTTGGCTCCTTTGCCTCCTGTGATGATGACCGGCTTGATGGTGACGTGCCGGGACAGGTTGGCGCGCAGGCGATCGACGAGGGGCGGGCCGGGGCCGGATCGAACTCCTGCAGGCGGTCCTTGAGCATCTCGTAGAGGTTTTCGTAGCTGAGTCCGATGGGGAATCGCTTGAGGTAACGGATCTCGAGTTTTGGTTCGAACAGGTATTCGTACGTCGTGCGGCACTGGCCGTGGGCGGTCCAATAGAGAAAGAGGACGGCGAGGGCGGAATGGTCACGGCGCTGGCCGGCGTCGAGGGCGAGATACCACAGCGGAC
>Ga0163151_10000528_pt1 | contig 66868 bp, 50 predicted proteins | sample OliLakLV19MP5IB2_FD_145596 | JGI IMG/M metagenome (GOLD analysis project Ga0163151, IMG submission 145596) | Freshwater microbial mat bacterial communities from Lake Vanda, McMurdo Dry Valleys, Antarctica - Oligotrophic Lake LV.19.MP5.IB-2 | ecosystem: Environmental > Aquatic > Freshwater >... | reverse complement strand
AGCGCGATCATGTCGGTGCGGTCTTCAGGGGAAAGAAAGCCGGGACGAATCATGCCCCCAGACGAATCCAAAAATCGGCGGGCCGCAACAAGTTTTTCGGATTACCGCGGATTCAGGGTATAACATAGTACATTTGTGTCACTTACTCTCTCAAAACTGGCGGAGAAAAGCCAATTCCCACAGAATCGAGTGTCATTTTATCCAAGTGTAAAACGAAGAGCCGGAGACAGTGGTAATCGCTGCATTTGAAATTTCGATCAATTGCTTCGCGCAAAAAGGGAAACGCAATGCCATCCATACTCAGCCCAAGCGAAACGGCAGGCCTCGCAGGCGCTTCGTTGGACAGCCGCATTCGCCGCGCCGCCGGCCACGTCAGCGATCATACATTCGACCGCATCTCAAAGCGCCTGCGCGACGACGCACTTGAAAACGAACTAACTTACGAACGCGACGGCAAAATGGAAGCCATTCCCGTCATGCTGCGTCCGTTGTTGGCGATGAAGGAACAACTGGGTTACGTCCAGTATGTCTGCCAGCGCCTCACTGAAGCGCTTAAACGTCTGCCTTCACTATATCTAAACGTCGGCAAAATCCGACAGATCATCGCGATCTCACCCGGCGAAGAAGCCTGGCTCCGTGAAATGTGGACACCGGCCCATGATCGCAACAATACCGTCTACGGCAGGCTCGACGCCGTTTGCGATTTTACCGCGGCAACCTGGCAGGACACACTGCACTTTATGGAAGCCAACCTGTCCGGCGTCGGTGGCATAAATTACTCGCCGCTCGCAGAACACCTCGTCATGCGCGACATCGTCCCAACCCTTCTCGCCCATGACCCCACATTGCGCATAGAGCTGCCGCGCGACCAGCGCGACCTCTTCATTCAAGTGTTGATCGACCATGCCCGCGCCATTGGCCGTGAAACCTGCCGACTCTGCTTCGTGGAACCTAAATACGCGGAAGACGGTATCAACGAACAATCCGTACTCACCGCATACTTCGCCAAGAAACTCGGCCTCACCATTACCCACGCCGACCCTTCCGAACTTCGCGTCAAGGACGGAGAAGTCTACTACGAAGACAATTGCATCGACGTCGTTTATCGCGACTATGAAACGCGCGACCTCATCGAAGCCGAAGCAGAACTGGGTGAACCACTCGACGGCATGCGGGCACTGTTTAAACAAAACCGGGTCGTATCATCCATGGTCGGCGACTTCGATCACAAAAGCTGCTGGGAAATTCTCACCGACACCGACATTGCTGAAACCTATTTCAACGCCGAAGAATGCCGCATCTTCCGCCGCCATGTCTTATGGACACGCGTCATCAATGACCGACGTACGTCGCTGCCGCACAATGCTGAGGGTGATCTGCTTGAATTCACCCGCAGCCACCGCGAACAGCTCATCATGAAGCCCAACCGCTCATATGGTGGCGAAGGCGTCACCATCGGCCCGGCCACCACTCAAGCCGATTGGGACCGCGTCCTCGACGAAGCCGCCGCAAGTGCCGGCGATCCCGACCTCTCTTGGGTCGTGCAATCCATAACCCGCCTTCCGGTCAGTGAATTTCCCATCGTCGCCGCGGACGGCCGCGTCCACAGCGAACCCTTCTATTCCGTCATGGGTTTTGCACCTACAGACAGCGGCCTCGGCATCATTTGCCGCGTGAGCCAGAAACAGGTCGTAAACGTCGCCCAACACGGCGGCATGGCGGCCGTGTTGGTCGGGCAAGCCCCTGCAGAGCTCCGCGTTCCCAAACGCTCACTCAATCGGGTCGAAGGCGCAGAGCTATCATTGCGCAAAAAAATCTCGGACATCATGCATTTTGACAACGCGATCGCCGTCCTTGAGTGGGACGAAGAAACAGTTCTCCCACAAGGATCCCGCGAAGAACGTAGCGAACAACTCGCGGCCCTCGAAGCCGCACGTCATGGCCTCCTGACCTCCGATCACCTCGGCGATCTCATCGAAGAAGTTGCCATCGAGATTGAGCCCGGCAATCGTTGGCAACGGGAAATTCACATTCTACGCGAGCTTCGCCAAACCGAGATGGCATTGCCCGCTGATCTGGTCCGCGCCTTCGCCAGCGCACGCTCACGCTCTGCAGGCGCATGGGAAGAAGCGCGTGAAAAAAATGATTTCACACTTTTGAGCATTTCTTTGGCGGAAACCGTAAACCTGCTGCGCCAAACCGCCAGCGCATTGGACAGCACCGCCGATCCTTATGACGTTTTGCTCGACGAGTATGAGCCCGGCATGACCCGCGCGCGTTTGGACCCCGTGTTGACCGATCTGCGGACACGCCTTGTACCTTGGGTGACGGCTGCCCGTTCGAAAACCGCGTCTTGGCCAACCGGCATCGTCCGCACACGCAAAGCGCCCGACGCGGACATGTGGAAACTTTGCAGGGACATACTCACCAGGATCGGCTTCAACTTCAAGCGCGGACTGCTTGATCGCGCGACCCATCCTGGCACCTCGGCCGTTGGCTTCGACGACGTACGTCTTGCACTGCGCACCCAAGGGGACGACATCGCAAGCACCATCCTGATCACACTTCATGAGGGTGGTCACGGGCTCTACGATCAAGGATTTGCTCGCAAGGATCGCGGCACGCTGCTGGCGCAAGCGCCATCTATGGGGCTGCACGAAGCACAAGCGCGCCTCTGGGAAAACCACGTGGGCCGCAGCCAAGCGTTCTGGAATTTCCTGATTCCGGTCATGAAAAAATCGTTGGGAAGTACCATCGATGGACTCGATGCACAGATGTTCTTTCAAGCCGTCAATCACGTGCAGCCAAGCCAAACCAGGGCCAATGCCGACGAGCTCTCATATCACTTGCACATCCTTCTGCGCTACGAATTGGAGGTCGCCATGATCGCAGGAAATCTCAATGTGGCTGATCTCCCCGGCACGTGGAACGAACGCAGCAAAGCACTAATCGGTGTCAAACCTGCTTCTGATCGCCAAGGCGTGCTCCAAGACGGGCATTGGCCGGCCGGCATGTTCGGCTATTTTCCGACCTACACAATAGGAAGTCTGTACGCGGCACAACTAGCCGAAACCTATGCTCAAAACAACAAGCTGGACGATGAGATAGAACGAGGCAACTTTGCGTCATTGCTGAACTGGTTGCGAAAAACGACCCATGAACCCGGCGATCTTTTCCCCGCTGAAGACCTTATAAAAAACACGACCGGTCAGCCGCTGGATACCGAAGCCTATTTTCGTCACATCGACAGGAAATTCCGTTGACGACTAGCCAATGGACGAATCATCGGCACGGCGGTTAAATCGCCAACGCATCACGATTCTCTCCAGATCAGCCAGCGTGGCCGAATCCTTACCCCACATCTCTGAAAAGAATGTGCCCGCACCTGCGGGCAGTTGCGATGGCTCGAGGCGCGACAAGCGGATACGCATCGGCATGCTGACGCCCTGCCCGATTGCGATGGCTTCTCCATCACCCAGCGATGAAAGAAAGTCCAGCAATCTCGCCGCACAGTCGGCGGAACGCGCACGCACGGCCTGTTGATCTGCGTCATTTGACAAGCGGTAAGCAAATATGGTGCTGCATTGAGACAACAGCGTCGGGTCAAGCTCGGATGGCCGCTGTGTGATAACACCCAACGATATTCCGTATTTCCTCCCCTCCTTGGCAATGCGTGCAATCGACTGCCGGGTCGGTTCAAATCCCAGCGTCCGGTCCAACGGCGCATAGCGATGGGCTTCTTCGCAAATCAGCGTCAATGGCAAATGCCCTTTGCTCCAAACGCCAAGGTCAAATGCCAGCCTGCAAATCACAGAAATCACGACGTTCAAAATTTCCGAGGGGACGGCAGACAAATCAAGAATGGTCACCGGCCTGCCATTTGTCGGAACACGGAATATCCGGCCGATAATTTCAGTCAGTTTGTCTTGCACAGTCAGACTGCCGAACATGAAAGCGTAGCGCGGATCCGCCATCAAAGTTTCAATACGCGCCTTGATGCGACGCAGCGCAATGACACTACGCGTCCGGTCCAACTTGCCCATTTGATCGTCCAGATAAGCGGAAATGTCGGCAAGCCGGAACGGTGTCGGAGAATCGACGCCAGCCGAAATGGTGTCTCCAACACGCCGTAATGGCGCTCCCAGTCGCGCCACCATCCCCTCCCCGGCGCGTTTTTTCGCGTTCATGACGGCTTCATGCAGTATTTCCATGTCTTCAGCCTGGGCGACATCTGACGTTACAAACACGCTCGCCAGTTCGTCAAAACTCAACAGCCAATACGGAAGAAACAGGTTCGCCGGGCTGACAATTTCCGCCTTGCCGCGAAACGCCGCGCTGTACTCGTTGTGCAGGTCCAATACGACAACGCGTGCCGCCGGATACTTATCGATAATCCCGTGCAGCATCGCAGCCACACCACACGACTTACCCGCACCGGTCGATCCCACAACCGCAAAGTGCTTCGATAAAAGATCATCGACCAGAACATGCGCCGGAACCTGAGAGTCTTGATAGAGCGTTCCGATCTGCACCGACGGACGGCCCCGTGACGAATAGACCTCCGCCAGGTCCCGATAGGTTGCAAGACTAAGCGAATCGCCAAGTGTCGGCAAAACGGTGACACCACGTTTGAACCGGCGGTCGCCTGTAAGCGCATCCGCTAAAATCTCGCCGACGAGGTCAAGCTCCACTAAGCGAAGCACGCTCTCGCCGCCGGCCAGCTCTGCGGTTGGAACAGACAGACTGGTAACCACCCCAATGACAATTGACATTGGTGTGTGAATGGAAACCGCGGAACCGATAACAATTCTCTCGTCAAGTTCAATGCCCAGCGGCCGGCGGGCGTCAAAGGCCGCAATGGCCTGCCCGCCCTCAACCGACACGATGTGTGCAAAGCGGTTTCCCGGGACCACCGCCACTGGTTGCTCGGAATTGCTTACGTCGCTGGTGAAAGCTGGCGCGCTCTGCGGCGCAAATTGTGTCGACTGCATGACAATTCTCTCCCTACCCTAAATCCGATCCGGGGTGTTACATTTTCCTGGAAATGTCACGCTTGCGCATGTGCCCTTCCCGGGGCTGCTGCTCAACTCAAACCGGCCACCTTGGGCCTCACACAGTTTTTTCACAATCGTCAACCCTAGACCGGTACCTTCTTGAGCGCGCCTCGATGAGTTTTTGACGCGTCCAAAACGCGATTGCGCAAGCTTGAGCTCTGCCTGGTTCATTCCCGGTCCGTTGTCCGACACCCGAAGCACCACACCACCATCCGCGCTTAGCCTCGCTTCGAGGGAAATTATTCCCCCGAGCGGTGTGAACTTGATGGCATTCGACAACAGATTGATGATGACCTGTTTTATTCGCAGCGTGTCCAGCAGTACCAACGGCAAGCCATTATCCGAGTGCGCGGTCAAAGTTTGGCCCTTGGCATCCGCCATTGCGCTAACAAAAACCGTCGCAGTCCGCACGATCTCAGACACTTCGCAACTTTCAAGTTCTACGACAGGCTGACCACTTTCAAGTCTCGCCAGATCAAGCATGTCGTTGATGATGCCAAGCAAATGATGGCCAGCGCCGCTGATGTCTCTCGCATACTCCTTGGTCTTGACGGCATTGTCTTTCGAAATATCTGTAAGCGCCAACACCTCCGAGAACCCAATTATGGCATTCAGAGGTGTCCGCAAATCGTGGCTCATGTTCGCGACGAAATCGCTTTTGGCGCGGTTGGCCAGTTCCGCGTCAATTCGGGCGGCGTTGAGTCGATTCTCCGACCGCAGCCTTGATATCGCAGCTCCCGCAAACTCGACATAAAGACGCAACAAACTGCGTTTCTTTGGAACATTACTATCGACCACGGCCATGCACACCTCTCATGATCGCACAAGGCTAGGCGGCTGCGGTTAAGCCCACTGCAAAACAAAAACGACAACTGTTTGGATCGGACCCACAAAGAAGTATTAAGCTCAACGCTTCGTTGACGGAGCGGGCTTTACTCGCGGAAAAGGGAAATCGGTCACATCGGTCACGCCGGCGACCGGGCTACCGCGTCGCGCCGCTGTTCATCAGCAAATCCAAACCGCGCAACCCCTTCTTCAGCTGTTCGGTTACCTCGCGCGCCGCAGCCGGGCTGCGGATGATCCGCGGGCGCAAGAAAATCAACAGCTCGGTCCGTTCGCCAGTTTTCGAGGTCGAGGAAAACAGGTGCCCCAGCACCGGAATTTCCTTCAACACCGGCACACCACTGTCGCCGTGCGTATCGCTTTGCCGGATCAAGCCGCCCAATGCGATTGAATCGCCGTCCTGAACGGCAACGGTGCTGGATAATTTTCGTTGTTGGATGGTGGGTGAGTCGATACCCGACGACGTTGTCGGAATGGCAGAGCTGACTTCCTGATTCACATCAACGAACACGGTGCCGCTTTTGCCAATCCGCGGCGTCACGCGCAGCACGATGCCGGTATCGCGAAACTGAACCGAATTGACGATCGTCGGATCGTTGACATCGCGAACGCCGGTCGCCGATTGAGTGATGATCGGAACTTGATCGCCGACTTGCAACGATGCGGCCTTGTTATCAAGCGTCAGAATTTTCGGTGCCGAGATGACTTTGACATCGGTAACTGTCCCCAGCGCGTTCAAGGCGATTTCAACATCGGGAATCGTGTAGGTAAAGTTGAACCCCGGCACCAATGCCGCAGGCGTCAAGGTGCGCCCAAGCGAGAAATTTTGGTTGCCGCCATTCTTGAAGAACCATTCGACGCCAAAGCGCAAAGTGTCGTTCAGCGTCACCTCGGCGATGGTCACCTCGATCAACACCTGATCCGGCGCAATATCGATCTCCTTGAGAAAACGCTCAAGCGCTGCATATTCGCTGGCACTCGCACGAACGATCAGCGCGTTATTCGCACCGTCGAGCGCGATCTGCAAACCCGAACTACGGCTTTCGCCGCTTGCGTTGCTGATTTGCGGACCGGCAGGTGCCGGACTGGCGCCCTGCGAAGCGGTTGCCGCATCTGGCGCAGGGGCATCATCGGCGGCGTTGCTCCCTTGGCCTAAACTCACCGAATTTCCGTATACCGCCGACAAGGAACGCGCCACGTCTTCGGCCTTGGCATTTTGCATTCGATAGTAATACACACCGCGGCCAGGACCGTGCGGTGGCACGTCAAGCCGGTCGACCCATTTCTGCACAGCACTCAGTTGCGCAGAGCGTGGCGAGACCACCAATAAGGTGTTCAGCCTCGCCAATGGCACAAACCGCAGAAGCGACGCACTGGCCCCACCCGTCGTCTGAAACACGCGCGTAAGTTCCTGCGCCAAGGTGGCGGCTTCGACATGCTCGGGCCGGATCAGCGCATAGGACATGCCTTTGAGATAATCGACGTCAAACAGCCGGATTGTGTCCAGCATCGCAGCACGTTCCTGGCCCGTGCCGGCAATGAACAATAAATTGCGTTGCACATCAGCAGACACAACTCCCCCGGCAGGCGCAATAGGCTCCAGTATTTTCTGCATTTCCGTGACGGCGATAAAGCGCATCGGGACGATCTCGATGCCGTAACCCGGGAGGCGCGAACGCCGGCTTCCCGAGAGCTCGAACCCGTCGATGCGCTTCTGCGCTTCCGTTGCAGGTACGACATTGTAAACGTTGTGGGCAAAGACGATAACCGCCCCATTGACTTTCAACGCCGTTTCAAGCGCCGCCACGACATCCTGTTTGCGCAGAGGCGTACTCGTCCTCAGCGTGATCTTCCCCTGCACTTGCGGGTCAACCGAATAGGGAACTTTGAGTATGTCCCCTAAAACCGTTCGCACGACGTCTTTAACATCGGCATCGGCAAAGTCGAGAATAACGTCCCCGCCTTTTTGCCCGTCGCGCTGTCGCGATCCTTGATTCACGAACCGGCTGTCGCCTTCGAATATCTCGGTTTTAGGCAGTTGGGTGTTGTTCGCGCCTTCGCGCTCAATCATGACACTTGCGGGCGGCGGGGCTTCCACGGGCCCCAACGGTTCGCCCATGCCCGGCGCGCGCGACTGGGCGACGAAGTCGTCATCCAGGGTTTCACATCCGCCCAGTCCAATGGACATGCCCAGCACTAAAAGGATTATCCCCGAATTCCGGGAACGCAATGATTTGATACAACGCAACGTTACAGACCTCACCACAAACCAGCCACAAGACGAACAATGGGAAATCTCACCGGTCGCCTAGCGATATAGACTGTCAATTAAGAAATTGTATACCTCAATTAGGTTTCCTTTCCCTTTCTAAGGCGGCGCCGCAGAGTTCCGCGCCTTGGAAATTGTAAGAAGTTCCTGACGCCCGGCACCCGAGACGGCGACTCCAGCCGCGCTAATCCGCCCAATCGTCCAGCCGTCAAAAGTGTCACCGGGTTTCAAAGTCATCACGGTTCCGCCCGCTTTTTGAACCAACGCCAGTTGGTTTTTGCTGTCACCTGTCAGACCCAACAGGCGGTATTGAGACAAATCGCCAAGTGCGGGGGCGGCAATCGCGCCAGATCCGGCGGCAACCGCCACCGCCACAGGATCGGCCCGGCGGTCGGGATTGAAAAGTGGCCTGAGTGTTACCAAATCGTAAAACTCAATAACCGGCACCGGCTGCAGCTTGAGTGGAGGCGGCGCTTTGATCTCCAAGGGTGGCACGGTTTGAAATAGGTCCAGCACGCCAAAAGGCGATGGCACGAATGCCAGGGCCCCAGCGACAAGTCCGGCAACTGCGGCGCCGATCATGACCCGGCCAAATGCGCCGTCTTCACCCAGCGCACTCATGGCGCACGCATATAGGCTGAAACGACAATCTCAACCTGCAGCCGGTTTGGTTGAGCGAGCGGAGTGGTCAGGGCCCAGTCACCGTCGGGATCTCGAATGACCAGCTTTTCGACCGTCAGCAATGGCCGCGCCTTATCAATACGGTGCAGCGCGTTGACAAGTCCCTTGACGTCCGCCTCCACCGTCATTTGCACCGCGATCTTGACCAGGGCCCCGTCGAGCGCTTCCGGCAACACTTGACTGCTCGCCACCGACGATGACGTGGCGACAAACATCTGATTGAGGTGTCCCTGCAATTGTGCGATCGCGAGTGCCGACTGCGGCGCGGAATAGGTCAGACCCTGAATTTCCGGATTGGCCGCGAGCTTTCTTGCTTCAATCTCAAACTTAGGCGCCGCATCCGCGAGTGCCGTCATGGCCATGGCCTGCCGCTTTAGCATGCCGATGCGTTCACCGTGCATCGACGACGAAGCCCATAGCGGCAGCACCAGCCAAAAAAGCATGACGAGCATCAGAACAGCCAAAATGGTGACAGCAACAACGCGCTGCCTCCACGGCAAAAGCTCAAGCATCATGGCTTGGCACCTCTTTCAACCTTCAGCGAAATCTCAAAGCGGTCCTTGTTCGATTCCGGACGCCGCAAAACAGGCGACCTGAACGTGACGTTGTTGAATAATTTCGATGAGTCAATTTTTGAGATCAGTTGCGTTGCCTCGTTAGCCAGCCCCGCCAGTTCGATCCCATCGCTTGAGTACCTGAATTCCGTGAGCCGTGCGGTGTCAGGCAAAAGCGCCGTGAGCTCCTTCAATGACCCCAAAACCACACCAGGCTTGTGCCTTTGCGCAATCGCAATAGGCTGTGTCATGCCTTCAACCTGTTGCCGTAGAGCGGCGCCACGCAGGGCCAGGGGCCGTAATTCAACAATGCGCAACCTCCAGGCCTCGACCTCCCGCTCGCGCGCCGCATCCCACAACACGCCTGCAAAATACCAACTGCAGATCGCAGCCACAACGAGCCCCGCCTTGATGACGGTTGAGCGCTGCGACGCCGGTGGTTGCGCGGCGCGAAGATTGAACCCTGCCCGCTCGCCTGCAACGTCTTCAAAATCGATGACGCTCGCCTTGAATCCCAGGCGCGTCAGCCGTTGCTCAAGCCCATCGACAGCGGCACGCGGCGTGATCGCGGCATCAACACTCAATTTGCCTTCGATCGCGTCGCGTGCCGCAATCCGCACGGCAAAACGAACGGCATCGGATTTGAAAGGCGTCAAGCGGTCAATCTGAAGTTCAACCGCAGAAAGCACCTGATGCTCCGGCATCATCGGCAGTTCAATGCGCCGGCGCAGCACCGTGGAGGACGGCAATACGACGGCGAGCTCGGCCAACCCGAAGTTCGGTGCCGCCTGCAAAATTTGATCGGCGATGCCCTTGTCGTCTTGGCTGGAGTCGATGTCCAAAGCCTGAGTATCAGGCAGGGCGGGAACGATGTGCCACAGACCTTCGCGAACATACAGGGTTGAAAGCGCTACCGGTTTGGGAAACAACCCCTGCGCCCAACCTGGCGCCAGCTCGGCGATTTCTCCCACCCACCACCGGAAAAACCGGCGTGCGAGATCAGGCACATCCGCGATGCGCACCGGCGCGTTCAAATCAATAGTGATCGGACGATCGGACACGAAAGACTAGCCATCTCCAACTTGTGAACCCAGCCGGTTCAGACGTGCAGTTGAACACAAACGCTCTTCACTCCCGGTTAAACCACGCACTTTGCCCCGCCGATGTGTTTTCTCGTTTTCCCGTGCATGTGTACATGATAAGGATTTCCGCCATTTCTTATCGCGTCATTCTCGGAATATTTCCCGGAATTCTGCGAAATCTCGTTAGCATGCACGATACATGCACGAGAAAGCTGCCGCGGCGCTGCAAGAACATCTACTGCGCACGCCGTCACTTGGCGCAATTTCATACCACCTGGATCCGTTCCACTTTAAAAAATGCTTATAACACACCAAGGATACAAAACAAGAACATAATTGCCCCGGGACCACCTCAACCATCTGAGGCTGTGAAGGAATGCCACGCGGAGCCGCGGTGAGCGCGGAGAGCGGCGGATTTTCAGCGCAAATCTCTGCGCCTCCGCGTGATTTCTTCACACACTCTCTTGCCCGCTCTTACGCTCAAGGGCGGGGCAAGTAATCCGCGCTCCCAGCAAAACACGCCTTCAATTCAGTTATGGCTGCCCGGCATTGAGATAAGCGTTTGGACCTCAGGACCCGTAGGCTCGGTCCAAAACTTCACAGGTAAAAAAACGGCCCATTTCGGCTGGTTGGGGGACTAGGATTCGAACCTAGATAAGCAGAGTCAGAGTCTGCTGTCCTACCGTTAGACGATCCCCCAATGGCGGGCGCCTTCTTAACCCTTGGGGCGCACCGCTTCAAGGGCTTCGCGTTTGCCAAAACAACCCCTAAATAGGTGTCCAGGCCAACCATCGAGTCAAAGCCCGCCCCATGCCCGTTCGCGCCGAAACCTTCGAATTCATCTCCAATCTCGACACGATGTGGGCGGTCGTCGCCGGTGCCTTGCTGGCCACCGCTGGTGGCTTCGTCGCGGCCCAGATCGAGCACCGTGTGGATACCCGCCGCCGCGAACGCCAGGCAGCACTATTCTTTGGTGAGGTGATGTCGATGATCCGGGTCACCACCGAATCCGCCGAACGCACGCGCCGTGTCGGTGATCCCTACGGACCGGTGACCATGCGTCTTCTGCGCATGGTTCGCCGCGAACTGGACGTTTATGACCGCAACCGCGAACGCCTGTTCGAACTGCGCGAACCCGCCATGCGCGCCCGCATTCACACCACACTGCTGCGGATCATGATGGGTGTCGAGGGCACAATAGAATCCGCCGATGACGTCATCGAAATTGAGTCCGAGCTTGCCATCAACCCAGACCTGTCAGGTCCACGCCTGGCTCACTTGCAATCCCGCATCGAGCAGCAAAAGCAACGCCGGGACTTTTCATTCGACTTTCTGACCGAATCCTCAGCACAGGCCGTAGACCTGGCAAAGAAACTGGAACCCATCGCCCGCGTTGATTTTTCAGCCTTGATCAAGGCAACCCGCGACGCGTGAGCTCATACCCGCCACTCATAGTACCACGTCTTCAAGCCGGAAGTCGCGTTGACACCCTCGCCCCAGCGGCGGAACCCTTCACGCTCGTAAACCCGCACTGCCCGCAGATTGTCCTGATTGACGTCAAGGAACAGCCGGGACGGCGAACGCCGCTTCGCCTCATCAAGCAGAGCCTTGGCAGCACCCGTACCCCAATAGCGCGGATCAACCGCCAGCTGATCAACATGCCCGCTTTTAATGTCGACGGTCACAAATCCAGCCATATCGCCGTTGGCTGTGTTGAACGCGCAGGCAATATCAATACCCTGATCATTGAGCGTGGCGATATGGTCGCATATCCACACGCGCCGCGCTTCGAAGTCGATCACGGGCATGGCTTGCGACCACGCGGCAATCCACAAATCAATCAGTTCGCATGAATAGGCATGGATGAACGGATGGAATTGAAATTTCAAACGTCGCTCACTGAGCTGCGTCCTTGTGCGGCTCACTCTCTGACTCATCCAGCTCATCACCCCGCCGAGGGGAGTCCGCGTAGTCAACTTCACGTACAACATCGGTATCGTCGTGACGCACGTGGTCGCTCTCTTCGGCCTGCATTTGAGCAGACGCGTCACTGGCGGCCTGGTTGGCTGCAGCTTGTTGAGCTTCGAATATCTCTTCGCGCTGGTGACGGATAAAGGGCGCGGTGTCTTTCAACTCGTCATAAAGGCCAAACGTCAGGCGCTTGGCGCGCGCAATCAGTTGGCCATAATCATAAGAGGTGATGCGCACGTTCCTGTGCCGGCCCTCAATCCGCGGATTGCCTTCATACTCGTCAACGGTACCACCGATCACAAAAACATCGACCGGATCGCGCTCGCGAATTGAACCGCTGCGAATGAGGTCGCGCACATTGTTCCAGGCCTGCATCTGCTGCTCGCCGCCGACAGTCACTCTGGCTCCCTTCAGATCAATGACAAGGGTCGGCTCACCGTCTTTGTACAAACCGGTGTGCAGACCAACACCGGTTGACGCCTTTGCAACGGCTCCCAATTTCGTATCGACGTCAAACTGCCCATCGCCAACAACATATTCGGGCTCAAAAACCCACAAGGCCCGCTCGGCCATCGCATGGCCTTCACGCTCAAGCATGGTGTGAGGATCGGCCCAAACCATTTCCATTTCGCTGATCGACGCCAACCGTTCTTTCATCCGCTCAAGCACGGCAGACACGCCGGGCGCGCCCCAGTCTGCTAACACCTGGGCCAGCAGCGTCGCCTCCGGCGCAGTTGCGCCCAACAGGCGCGCTGCAGCCTCTTCCGGCGGCCGCGTGCCCAGACGTAACCACTCAAGCAGTATGCCGCCCTGAGCCAGTTTGGCCGTCAGTTCCTGCACCTCACGCCGCTCTGCTTCGCTGTTCACCGGCAAAGGTTCACCAGCAGCGGGCTTTGAACCCATCGCCATCTTTAGGCCGTGATTATCCTGGGCCAAACGCTCAATACGCATTTTGAGATACGAGCGCCGACGCTCCTCTGACCACACAACAGCCAAGGCCGCCAAGAGCGGCGCCGCTACAGCGATGATGAATAACAGGAATGATCCCATCTATGGGCCCCCACCCGACGCGCCAAGAATTGTGAAATAACTTCCCCAATCAAGCGTATTCTATAACAGTCCGACCCCTGGGGGTAGCAACCTTAATTAAATTAGCCTTACGAACCTATCCAGCGGGAATCCTCAAAATTTTGGCTCTTGACCAAATCTTTTTTTGCAAGACCAGGCACCTTGCGCCCCCGGCTACACAATTCCCATAAACCATATCACTCAAATTTCACTCGAACGTGAAGGTTCGCGATGCAGATTTGGTGGAGGTGTGTCCTCGCAATGTGGTGTGTTCCTCCAATAGTCGCGGGGGGAAAATGCGCGGTTTGGTGGGGGTGCCGTCAGGTTTGACGGCTATGGGACTGATTGTGTCCTTGCTGTGCTTTGACGCGCAGGGCGCTAACGCGCCACCAGCGCGCGATTTTCAAACGTATCAGCCCAGCGTCAGGCCGGTGCGGATTCAGGCAAGTGACGCGCCGTCCATCGACGGCGACATTTCCGACGCCGTTTGGGCTAAGGCGCCATCCATAGACGAGTTCTATCAATTGACCCCCAAAGAAGGCGCCCCCGGCTCGGAACGCACCGTCGTTCGCGTTCTTTATGACGAAAACAACATCTATTTCGCCGTTCACGCCTATGACCGTGAACCCGATAAAATTACCGCGACCGTCATGTCTCGCGACGGAAACTTGTCGAAGGACGACTTTATCCGAATCTACCTCGACCCTCATATGTCCAGGCGTGACGGCTACACCTTCGAAGTAAACCCTTTGGGCGCGCGCCTCGACGCGCTCATACAAAACAACACGCAATATTTGGCTGAATGGGACACCACCTGGAGTGCCAAGGCCCGGATCGTCGACGACGGCTGGATGGCGGAAGTGGCCATTCCGTTTCGCAGTATCTCCTACGACATTGCGCGCGAAAACTGGGGCTTCGATCTGTTCCGCCTCATCCGGCGCAAGGGCGAGCGCATCCGCTGGTCACAAATCAAAAGACAGTTGCCGGTGATCGACATTTCCAGATCTGGATCAATGCTGGGAATCAAAGACACGACGCAAGGCTTGGGCTTGGACGTGCAACTCTATGGCTCCTTGCGTTTCAAGCATGAATGGGCGGACCCGCGTGAGAATGATCTGACATTTCAACCAGCCGGAAACGCCTATTACAAAATCACACCTTCGCTTACCGGCACACTGACGTTCAACACAGACTTCTCCGATACGCCGCTCGACGCCCGCCGGGTCAACACTGGCAGGTTCGGATTGTTCACACCGGAATCACGCGACTTCTTTTTGCAGGATGCTTCCGTCTTCGAATTCGGCGGCGACAACCTTGACGAAAACGTCAATGGCCGGCCATTTTTCTCACGAAACATTGGCCTGGTGAACGGAGAGCCGGTTGACATTGTCGCCGGTGGCAAGCTTTCGGGACACTATGGAGGCTTCGGCGTCGGCGGCTTGCTCGTAGCGACGGAAGGCACGGACACCACGGACGGCCAAATCCTGTCCGCCGCGCGCTTTACCCATCCCGTGCTCGACCAGTCGAAGATCGGACTGGTTTTCACGAATGGCGACCCCACTGGAACGACCCAGAACACCGTGGCGGGCGGCGATTTCCAGTTCCGCAATTCCACGTGGTTCAAAGGCGACACCTTCAAGGCCGATTTTTTCTACGAACGCAGTTTTTCCGATGTCTACGGCAACGACGACACATTTGGCGTGGCGATTTCCTACCCAAATGAACCTTTCGGCATGGGCTTTCAGTTCAAGGAAATCGGCGAGAACTTCTTTCCCGCTCTGGGTTTTGTGAACCGCTCCGCCATTCGCGAATACGACGGCAGTTTCGTTTACAAAAAAACCCTGGACAGCAATCCCACATTCCGCTGGTGGGAGACGGGCACATTTTACAATTTTGTCACTGACCTCAATGACAGGCTGGAATCACGGATAAATGGCGCCTGGTTCGGCTTCATGACCCAAGACACCGATATCGCGTTCGCAAATATGTACAACAGCTATGAAGCCGTACCGGCCGATTTCTACCTGCCGCGAAATGTCCTGGTGCCGGCGGGCGAGTACACCTGGAACTCTGCGGACATCCATGTCGAAACCTCCGTGGCGCGCCCTATCTCATTCGTTGGCGAGATCGAGTGCTGCAGCTTGTACAATGGAGATCTGTTGCGCACATTTGCCAACCTGAACTGGCGGCCCAATTCAACCTTCGATTTTGGACTGCAGCATCAGTTCTTCAACATCACACTGCCCACGGGGGATGTCGAAATCCAGATCTATGCCATTAACGTCGCGATCAATTTCACGCCCGATATGCAAATCAGAACTCAAGCCCAGTACGACAATATCTCCGAAGGCTTCGGGCTCTCGGCCCGCTACCGTTGGGAGTTTGCACCGGGATCGGAATTGCTCGTGGTGCTGGGCGAAAGCGGCTCACTGCTCCACGGCGCACATTACCGGTCCGACACCACACAAGCCTCTGTTCGCATCGGCCATCTCATGCAGTTCTGATCCGCTTCACCACTTCAGGCGGAACCCTGCCGACAGCGTATGAGTGACAATGTCGGTATTAAGCCCCGCGTCATAGTCAATAGCGATTGATGCCTCGTCGGACAACGGCACAGTGATGCCCGCACCCAGAATAAGGGAATCACGCGCGTATTTCTGGCCCTCGACGTGGATGGGGCCGAAGCCTTGAAGCACCGCGTCGAACTGCGAATGGTCATCGGCATACTCATGCGCCCAGATCGCGCGCGCTTCCGGCACCAGTTTTCGCCCGCTCTCCAACTCGATCGGATGAGCAAACCGCGCGCCGATCATACTCTTCAACGACGTGAACTCCGCGTCATCGACCGACAACAACAAGGCCGACGACCCGCTTTCGTTGTAGGCGTCGGTTTCCAGATGCGCAAAGCTGAGCCCGACCAGTGGCTGTATGCGCCAGTCTTCCGTTTCAAATATCTTTCCGGCTTCCGCATACGCGGAATACGTCGTTCCGTTATAGCTGCCGAACGCCGCCCCATCGGGCAGGAACCGGCGAACGCCGAAATCGTGCCAGATGAAACTCGCGCTGGCGTTCAGATAAAGCCGCGTATCGCCCCACGCCACATAGGTGCCCACTTCGAAACTATCGATGTCTGCGTTGTCAGGCCCGTCCGCGAAATCAATGTCGTCGGTAGTAAACTGCAACGCCACACCGGCAAGGAGCACCGGCGTAAACACGTGATCCATTCCAACAATGCCGCCGGCCAAGTTGAAGTTCATCCCGCCAACGCCGTCTTCGCCGTCCGTTCCACCCCATACGCCGACCATGCGGCCCCAGGCAGCAGTCTCGCCGACGCGTCGCGTCCCCGTGCGCAGCCACTCGAATGGATCGGCCCCCGGCGTTGCGTCCGTCATCGTTTGCGTGGCGCCAGATTCATTGGCGGCGAAGCGGTTGAGACAGCCACCGCTTCCGGCAAGGTTACAACCCGCCGCACCCAAACCGTTCAGCCGGTCGTTGACCATGGACTTCCATGGACCCGCGGTCTCCACGGTAACAGCACCCAGATCGGCAAGGCCGTCGAAGTCAACGTGAGTCAGCCGCAGGTCGACCGTATTGTCACTATCGATCAAGTGTGAAAGTTGAAAAAAGAGGGATCCATTGTAAATCAGTTCGTCGTCAAAGTCCGTTGTGATTGGCGAGCCACTGATAATCACGTCGTTGTATTCAAACTGGGTGATGTTCGTCCCCGAAAACGCAGTTGGATCAAGCACCGCCTGCAGCGTTCCCGCCAAAAAGACATCTCCAGTGGTAATAATCTGACCGTAATGCGTGCCAGCCGTAGCAATAGGAACCCCAGGTTCGCCGAGGAAGAACGAAAGCGTGCTTCCCGCCGTCTGCGTAAAGTTTACCGCGTTTAAAGTGCTTTGGTTATCGACATAAAGGTGCCCGCCCGCATTGAGGTTGAGGTCGCCCACATTGACCAGGTCGTATCCATTGCCGCCGGTAGAGCCAAAAGAGTTCGACCCCATGACGGCAACACCGCCGGAATCGATATCAAAGCTCGCGAAGTTACTTGCGCTACCTGTTCCCGTTCCGCCATGAGCGATAAAATACTGCGTTCCGTTTTGTACGACGATGGAATCGTCGTTGCCCGTATAAAAAACCGGCACACCTATCAAGTCGCCCTCAACGCCGCCGCCCTCGCCGATAAACTGATAGGCCGAACTCTTCCCGCCAAAGAACACGTCGCCTTGGATGACGCCGCCGCCTGTGTTGGTAAATGTCGTCCCGTTGTCGATAAGTAGATTGACGGCCGTTTGACCAATGATCGTTGCTTCGATGAGACCGGTATTCGTCACCGACCCGTTCAACGTTCCTATGTCCAGTATCAACGCACTTGAAGCGGCGTCCAGCGTTCCATTGTTGATAATATTGCCGGTATGCGTGCCCGTGACGATGGAAAGACCCGGATCGTCAAGAACCAGTCCCGAAAAGCCCACGCCCCCGCTGATCACTCCATCATTGACAATCTCGCCGTCGAACGTACCGGCGCTGATATAGACGCCGGTAATACCGCCCGCAATCGTCCCGGAATTGGTGAAGTCGCCGGATACTGAATCCGCCGTAACAAACAAACCCACCGTACTGCCTGTGATCAAACCGCTGTTATCAATCGTGCCGGTAAAACTATTGGTTACACGTTCGATGGTTGTCCCACCGATGGAGCCCGGATTGATTATGCCACCCACGAGCAATCCAACGACACCTCCGTCAATCAAACCGGCATTGCTAATGTTCCCGTTCCAGTTGCCAGCGGCCAACACCACCCCGGCCGATCCGCCGGAAATAGTCGGCACAGGTGGAAACAAGGTGTTCGAATAAACATTGCTGAAATTCGCATCCGCGTACTCAGCGCGGATGAACACGCCAAACGAGCGGCCACTGATGCTGTTCGTATTCACGAACTCCGCAGTACCCTCGCTGGGCCCCTTAAATACGCTGCCTTCGCCTTCAAAAAAGAACCCTGCATATCCACCCGATATGCTGCCCGAGTTCGAGACATTGCCGGCAAACGTTGCGTCGTCAAAATAAATGCCAATGCCCGAGGAGCTGCCGCCTTGAATTACGCCGCTATTGTTGAGATCGCCTGTCCAATTGCTGGTGACGTAAACGCCGTTGCCGTTTTCGCTCGACGCCGTGATCTGACCCGAGCCGTTATTTTGCATTCCCCCATCGAAATTCCCACTTTCGATGGCAATGCCGTCATCGACGCCCGCGATAGTGCCGTTGTTTGTGATGCCGCCGATAAAGTCCGACGTATAATCGGATATCAAAATTGCGGTCGCGCCCAGGCCTTCAATCAGACCGCCGTTTGAGATCCCGCCATTGAAAGTCTCGGCGGTAATCAAAATGCCGATCCCGGCATAAGATCCTTCGCCGCCCGCGGCTTCCAAACTGCGCTGAGTAATCGTTCCGGAATTCCAGATACCGTCGTCAAACGAAGCTCCGCCAACGGCAATCGACGGACCGTCCAGACTGTTGATGCTTGCACCGGACTGGTTATGGATTCCGCCGCTGAACGCCACAGAGCCTTCGCCGCCGCCCTCACCACCAATGTCGCCAATCTGAATGCCGGACGAAACACCCTGGATTTCTCCAGCGTTCGTAATACCGCCGCCCCAACCGGTAAAATCATCGGCGATGTAAACGCCGCGGTCCCCGCCGCTGATCGTACTGTCGTCCTCGTTGAGCAACCCGCCCGTCATCGACCCAAGAATTGCAGCAATGCCGTCACCAAGGGTCGCCGTAATCGCACCGGAGTTCGTGATCGAACCCGTCATAGATGCGGAGGTGTAACTCTCTGACGTACTCGTACCGAGTTGAATGCCGTTGCCGCTGGCCGATGAGATTATCCCTGTGTTGGTAACACCGCCCGAAACATTGGTGGCAATCGTTAGCGCACCAAGGAAGCCGTCGTAGTAGGACTCTCCGCCACCCGCGATGACACCGTTGTTGAGCAGCGAGCCCGTGATGCCGCCTTTACCAACGAAAAATCCTGCTTCTCCGTCGCCCGGTGGTCCAATCGTAGCGTTGTTAGTAACATTGCCAACAACTGAGTTCGCTTCCGCGCAATCATGCGTCCCCGTAATTGTCCCCGGCACTACGGTAAGGCAAGATGCCTGCGCCGCCCCTATCGATCCAACCGACGCCAAAAGCGCCAATGTCGATACCCGGGACAGCAACCTGGATTTGTTCAGTGCGCGGCGGCCCATCATTCATTCCCCTTCAACAATTTGTTTTTCATCGCGCGAACTTTAATTGCAACCTTCAACCTGGCCATCGACGATACCTTCGAACACCCCATTGCTGTCGAAGCCAATTTTCTGACCCGAGTGCAAGGTGACCACTTTGCCGGTCGCCTTCGATGTGATGAACACCTCATAGGTTTCGCCATTCGGGCCATATTCAACCGAGACCGCGCCCGATTGATCGTCATTGACCGCGGAGCGGAAAATCGTTCCCCGGATACCGATAGTAACGGAGGGCGTTTCAATTTTGACTTTGTCCTTCGGGATCGACCCCGACACAAAACGGAACAGCCCCTTCGTGTAACGCAGCGATTGCTCTCCCGCGCCCCTGGGACCTGCATAGACAAACTTATCGACCGTCAGCCGCGAGTTCTGACCCATCGAAAGTCTTGATCCATCGAGAAATGTAACTTCAAGCGCACCACGCTCGGCCGTCACAAGTTCAGCGTTACGAATGATCGGATCACGCAAGCGCAAATCCGTCCGCGAGCCTTGCGGCGCCGACTGTGTTACCGCCGGCTTGATCGCCGACGCATTGCCTACCGGTTCACCGGACGCGGCGCTGCATCCGGCCACAAACATCACGCCGGCAACCGCGGTGCGAATACACAATTTCATTTTGAACAACCCCAACATGACACCTGACCCATCTCAGGCAGTCATCGAGCTTTCAGTAATGACACCGATGCGTCTCAAATTCCAACGCTTCTGTGACTGAAAATAAAGTTCATGCCCGAGTTGTAGAAACGAGCGCCACTCGTGCAGTAGTTTGCCATACCAGCGCACGAGGAAGCGAGTCCGGTACAACGAGGAATTGTTTCTCAACAACACTTTTTCGAGACTTCACCGTTCAACGCGCAGATCACGCACCTTTGAAAACTGCAACGGCTCAGGCTTGGTCCACACCAAGCGCATTTAAACTTAACCAATTCTGACCTTTTAGTAAGCTTGCGACATCCCAAAGGGTAGAAATCGACCCCTTCACACTATTGTAAGTTGCTCAATTGCGGTTTGCTGGTTAACGAACACCGGGGTGTTCCGGCAGAAAGCGCAAAGTCGCAGCGCGACGCTTTCGCAACTGAGATATGCCATTCTAGACGGGCGCGTCACTGCCAAGCGGCGAAACCATTGAACGCAAACTATTGTGTGAGTAATTGATGAGACTCGACCTCGACAAAATATCTGCCCCTGCCATTCGCCGGTCCTATGTGATTGCCGGCGGCATTTTTCTGTTGCTTGTTGTGTACGTCGCATCAGGCATTTTTGGCGGGACCGCAAAAAATAATTCAGCCAAAGGCGAGAACGCTGAAGGCGGAAAATCAACCAAAGCGAACGAGATTTCAACGCCAATGGTTCGCGTACGAACTATCATGGCCGAAACCCGCCGCCAGGACTTGGTAGTCCGTGGACAGTCCGAAGCTTTGCGCAAGGTTTTGGTACGTGCAGAAACCGCTGGAAAAGTTTCCGCTGTACGGGCTGACAGGGGCAAGGCCGTCAAAGCAGGTGATACAATCTGCGAATTGAAAGTTGACGAGCGTTTGGCGATGCTCAAGCAGGCGCGCGCCGTCATGAAACAACGCCGGCTCGAATACGACGCCTCAAAGCAACTGAAAGAAAAAGGCTTTCGCTCCGATACCGCAGTCGCGGGCGACCAAGCCGAGTTCGAAGCCGCCAATGCCCAAGTCGAACGCATGGAAAAGGAATTGCAGAACACAAAGCTCAAAGCGCCATTCGACGGCGTTGTCGACGCGCGCATGGTCGATGTGGGAGACTATTTGGCGCCCGGCCAACCATGCGCATTGGTCATCGACCAGGACCCCTTCCTTGTAGTCGGCCAGGCGTCGGAGAAAGACGTCGGTGCCATTCACACCGGTGATGTCGGTTGGGCCAAGCTGGTGACCGGCGAACGCGTCGATGGAAAAGTCCGCTTCATCTCCAAAAGCGCCGATCTCGCCACCCGCACCTTTCGCGTAGAGCTCGAAGTCTCCAACAAAGACGGCGCAATCCGCGATGGTGTCACCGCCGAGATGCACATCACGGGCGAGCAAGTAGAGGCACATCGCATTTCACCAGCAATTCTCACGCTCGACGAAAAGAACGCTATCGGCGTGCGCATTGTTGACGCGGGCAAACGCGTCCGGTTCATGCCGGTCACAATTGTGGCGGAAGCCGCAGATGGAGTCTGGATTTCAGGACTGCCAAAATCGGTTATGATCATAACGGTCGGTCAGGACTACGTAACGATCGGCCAGGAAGTCAGGATCGCTGAGGACAAGGTCGCCCAACCATGATCGCTCTCGTCGAATGGACGCTCCAGCGCGCGCGCCTGACGCTTTGCGTTCTGGGGGCGGTTCTCATTATGGGAACGCTTGCATTTGTCAATATTCCCAAGGAAGCCGACCCCGACATCCAGTTTCCGTTTTTCACCGTCGTCGTTGTCCATCCCGGCATTTCCCCCGAGGACGCTGAACGCCTCATCGTTCGACCGCTTGAAACCCAGCTCAAGACGATCGAAGGCCTCAAGCAGATGACGTCAGCAGCCTCGCAAGGCTACGCTGCCGTCAATCTGGAATTCGACATAAATTTTGACAAGGAACTCGCACACCAGCGCATCCAGGAAAAAGTCGACACCGCCCGCCCGCAATTTCCCCAAGACGCCAATGAGCCCCAGATCAACGAATTCAACATCGCGTTGAACCCCGTGATCTCGATTGTGTTGTCGGGAAACGTGCCGGAACGCACGCTCCTGCAAACCGCCAAACGCATGAAGCGCGAGCTGGAGTCCGTTCCAGGCGTCCTGACGGCCGAACTCTCAGGCCAACGTGACGAAGTCCTGGAGGTCGTCATCGATCCATCTCGCCTGCAGAGCTATGGCGTCACCGGCAGCGATCTTTTTCGGGTCGTCACGGCAAATAATCAGCTCATTCCGGCAGGCAATGTCGACACAGGCCGTGGCCGGTTCGCAGTGAAAGTTCCGGGCCTGGTGGAATCCCCGGAAGACGTGCTGCGCTTGCCCCTCAAGGTCAGCGGCAACAGTGTTGTAACGTTGCGCGATATCGCCGACGTCCAACGCACGTTTCTCGATGCGAACACCTACCTTCGCTACAACGGTCAGCCCGCTATCGCCATCGAAGTCACCAAACGCATCGGTGAAAACATCGTCGATACCATTGGCAAGGTGAAGGCGGTGGTTGCGGCCTCCAAATCGTCGATCCCTCAAGCCATAAAGATCGACTATTCCTTCGACCAGTCATATTGGATCGATTCCCAGCTCACACATCTGACCAACGCCATCTTGCTTGCGATCGCACTTGTCATGGTGGTTGTGGTTGCTGCATTGGGACTACGCTCCGGCTTGATCGTTGGCTTCTCGATTCCTGCATCGTTCCTGATCGGATTCCTGTGCCTGTCGTTCGGCGGCTACACGCTGAACATGATGATCATGATGGGAATGCTGATCACCGTCGGACTGCTTGTCGATAACGGTATCATCGTCGTCGAGTTCGCAGACCGTAAAATGACGGAGGGTTATTCCAGGCGCGATGCGTTTGCCCAGGCAGCCCGGCGCATGTTCTGGCCTGTCGTGTCTTCCACAGCCGTGACTCTGGCCGCCTTCGCTCCGATGCTGTTTTGGCCCGGCGTACCAGGAAAGTTTATGAGTTACCTTCCGCTGACCATGATCTTTATCATGACGGCATCCATGGTGGTGGCGCTGATTTTCTTGCCTGCCATCGGCGCGCTAGTCGGCAAAGCGGAAGAACCACACCCCGATACCGCGCGCGCCATCCGCCTCTCAGAAAGCGGCAATCTTTACGACATCCCAGGCTGGGTCGGCCGCTACGTTCGCATTGTCACCGTTGCGGTCCAACGCCCCTTCATGGTTTTGGGCATCGTTGCCTTCGCCTTGATCGCAATCCTGACCGCGCTGTTCAACTTCAACAAGGGCGTCGAGTTTTTCGTGGAAACCGATTCCAACGAGGCAACAGTATTCGTCCGCGCTCGGGGCAACCTTTCCGCAGCCGAAAAACGTGATCTGGTGGTCGAGGCCGAACGCCGCATTCAGGGCACTCCCGGAATCCGGGCAATTTACACGGTCTCCGGAGGCGGCGGCGGAAGCTTCGGTCCCAACCAGGCGCCGGTCGATACGATCGGCCGCGTCGCCATGGAACTTCTGCCTTACGAAGAACGCGGGCCATCAAAGCCCATTTGGCTGGACGTCAGAAAGCGCCTGGAAAACATGCCTGGCATCTACGTTGAGCTCTTTGAAAATCAGGGCGGGCCGCCAACGGGTAAAGCGATCCAGATTGAAATTGGCTCTGAGAATTATGTGCTGCTCGAGCAAATCACCGGCCAAATTCGCAGTCACCTGGAATCTGTAAAAGGATTGCGCGACATCGAAGATTCGCGGTCACTACCGGGTATCGAATGGGCTCTGACGATCAATCGCGAAGAAGCGGGACGCTTTGGTGCAGACGTCGGCACCGTCGGGGCGGCCGTCCAGCTCGTCACCAACGGCATCAAGGTCGGAGATTATCGGCCCGACGATTCAGAGGACGAAGTTGACATCCGCGTGCGTTACCCCGCAGAGAACCGTGGCATCAGCGCCCTGGACGACCTTCGCATCAACACACGCGGCGGCAGTGTCCCGATCACCAATTTTGTAACCCGCAAGGGTCAGCAACAGGTCAATCGCCTTCAACGCGTCGATAGCCTGCGCGTTTGGACCATTCGTGCAGGCGTGAACATCGAGGCCGGTTTCAACATATCCGAGCGCATCAACACAATTCGAAATTGGATCACGGCGCAGGGACTGGACAAACAGGTGCGCATCAAGTTTCGTGGCGCCGACGAACAGCAAAACGAATCCGGACTGTTTCTGTTGTTCGCATTTGCCGTAGCACTTCTGGTCATCGGTATAATCTTGCTGATCCAGTTCAACAATTTCTGGCACGTATTCGTCATTCTCTCGGCCGTCATCCTCTCGGCCTTTGGCGCGTTGCTCGGCATGCTGATTGAAGGTCAAGCCTTCTCGATCATCATGACCGGAACAGGCATCGTGGCGCTGACCGGCGTCATGGTGAACCACAACATCGTGCTCGTCGACACATTCCACCACTTGCTCGATGCAGGCTTCAAGCCCATGGACGCCATCATCCGCACCGGCATTCAGCGCATGCGCCCTGTGCTGCTCACGACATGGACCGCCATCTTTGGGCTGTTGCCGTTGATGTATAAATTCGACGTCAACTTCTTTGACCGCACCATTCAGTTTGGTGGCCCCAGCGCCGATTGGTGGGTGCCGTTGGCCACCGCCATCGTCTATGGTCTGGGTTTCTCGACATTCCTGACCTTGTTCGTCACCCCGGCATTGCTGGCCATAGAGCAGAAATACTTCGCCAAAGGCCGCAAGCACTGGGGCGAAATGGGAATGATCGAAACGGGACCCAGTCCCGCACCTGCAGAATGAGGCGCCAACCTGCCATGACCCAAAACCGGAATTTCAATCGCCGCCTTTTCTTGTTAGCCGCCGCTACCGCCGTCTTCGTTTTGCCTGCGAATGCCGCGAAGGCACCTCCCGCGATCAAAGTCTACAAGAGCCCAACTTGCGGCTGCTGCACCGAATGGGTTGTTCGCTTGCGCGAAGCCGGTTTCACGGCAACAGTCGACGACGACAGCGATCTCGACGCGATCAAGCGCAAATTCGGGGTTCCGGACGATCTCGCGTCATGTCACACCGGCGTCATCAACGGCTTTGCCATCGAAGGCCACGTTCCGCCAAGCGACATCAAGACTTTTATTCTGAGAAAGAGCTCCGCCTTGGGGTTGGCTGTCCCCGGAATGCCAATGAACTCTCCCGGCATGGAAGCGCCCCACATGGCGAACGAGCCTTACACCGTTTGGGAATTTTTCAAAAACGGCAAGCGTAAGGCGTTCGCCCAACATTGATCACAAAACGGGGTTGAAGCCGTTCGGTGCCAACGGACACGCGTATCAGTTAACCTTTCGCCAATTTGATCTGGATCAGTGAACCGGTTCCCACTCCGGGCATAGTGCAATTGCGACCAAATTGCATCTTGCCCTTTAGTTGCGAATGATTATCAATAGCATGAATATTGGGAGACGGCCATGAAACTAGCTTTTGCTTCAGCATTAACCGCGTCAGCGCTCATTTTTGCCGGCGTGCTGCATGCCGATGACACTCCAACATTCGACATCATCATCAAAGATCACAAATTCGCGCCTGCGACGCTCGAAATTCCGGCCAACAAAAAGGTCAAGTTGATCGTCAAGAACCAGGACCCAACGCCGGAAGAATTCGAGTCCTACGAGCTCAACCGCGAAAAAGTCATCCCCGGCAATTCACAAGCGATCATCTTCGTTGGCCCACTTGACCCCGGCACCTATCCGTTCTTCGGCGAATTCAACCAAAAGACGGCGCAAGGCAAAATAATCGCAAAGTAATCAGCCTCCCAGGTCAGGACCAATTCCATGTTTGCCTCCGCCATCATCGTCTTCCGTGAAGTCCTTGAAGCAGCCCTCATTTTATCCATCGTTGCCGCCGCCACCACCTTGGTTGCCGGCCGCAATCGCTGGCTGATGATCGGTGTCGGCGGCGGGTTGCTCGGTGCCGTCATCGTTGCTGCTTTTGCAGCCCAAATCGCCGAAGCCATGGAAGGTGCTGGCCAGGAAGTCTTCAACGCCTCCGTCTTGTTCCTCGCCGTCGCCATGTTGGGCTGGCACAATATTTGGATGCAGCGGCACGGACGCGAACTTGGCGCCCGGATGAACAGAGTGGGCGCGGCAGTCGCGGAAGGCTCACGCCCCCTTTACGCCGTCGCCATCGCTGTGGGCCTCGCGGTTTTGCGCGAGGGCTCCGAAGTCGTTCTCTTCCTCTATGGCATCGCCAGCGGCGGCGCCAGCGCGATTGACCTCGCATTGGGCAGCGCTATCGGTCTTAGCCTTGGCGCCCTCGCCGGTCTGGCCCTCTACGTAGGACTTCTTAAACTATCCATGCGTTACCTTTTCAGCGTTACAAGCTGGATGATCCTGCTGCTTGCGGCGGGGATGGCGGCAACGGCGGCAAAATTTCTGTCCCAAGCCGACCTTTTGCCCACCTTGGGACACGCGCTGTGGGACACGTCGGCGGTATTGGCTGAAGACGGTATTGTTGGAGAAATCTTGCATGTTCTCATTGGCTACGTCGCGCGCCCTTCGGGGATTCAACTTGTATTCTACATCGCCACCATTGTCGCAATTGGGGGCCTGATGATTGTGCTCAACCCGCGCCGCAAATCGCTGCCGGCTGGCGCAGTTTCCGTTGCGGCTCTACTTTTGACGCTGGCCGCAGTGTCGCTGAACGCACCCCAAGCCCACGCAGGCTTGAAAGTCTACACACCTTACGTCGAGTATCACGAGTTCGAAATCGAATATCGCCCCTCGCGAACCATCGACAGCAACGACGCCAAAGACAACAAGCAGACCCACCTGCTCGGCCTGGGCTACGGCGTCACCGAATGGTGGTTCACCGAAGTCTACGCCGAGTGGGAACGCGAACCCGGCGCCGGACATTCCATCAACTTCGAAGCCTTCGAATGGGAGAACCGCTTTCAACTCTCCAACCCTGGCGAGGATTGGGCTGACTTCGGATTGCTCGTCGAATTCGTGCGCACCGACGGCGGCAGCTCGCCCGACAAGCTCGAAGTAGGTTTCTTGTTCGCCAAGGAACTTGGCAAATTCGACGCCGCATTCAACCTGATCCTCGAGCGTGAGCTCGGCACCAACGCCGGCGACGACCTCGAGATCGGCCAAGCCTTCCAACTCAAATACCGCCTGGACCCCGCCTTCGAACCCGGTATCGAACTCTACAGCGAATTCGGGCCGGTCGACGACATGCCAGGCTTCGACGAGCAAGAACACCTTGCAGGGCCAATCATCGCAGGCGTCATCCCGCTGGGAGATTCCGGCACCAAACTCAAATACAACGCCGGCTACCTCTTCGGCCTAACCGACGCCGCCCCCGACGGCACCATCAAAGCCATCATCGAACTGGAATTCCCGCTCTAAGGATTGCAATGCCCCCATCCCCTGCAGCAGCAAACGCTGCAGACGATGGCACGGAGTCCGGAAGTAATTCGGTGGGAAGTAATTCGGTGACAGTGCACTTAATTGACACCTTTTCGCCCAGGCGGTAGAGAGCCCCATGGCCCGCCTTTATCACGACCTCCTGGCCGAGCATGCGACGGCCGCCGGTGCCGGACGCGGAGGCGAATTAAGTGCACTGTCATCGATTTAGCCCACCGATTTGGCCACAATCGCCGCCACCATAAACGCAAGCAGTTGCCACAACATAGCCATAATTCCTGATCTATGCTTAAGTTATCGAGTGAAAAATGGGGCCGCGCCGATGAACAATTCAAAACTGTTTAGTGCTTTTGCGTCACTCATAGCTGTCGCACTTGCGTCGCTGTCATATTTATTCTTCTGGCACGCGGGCCTAGTGGATCTCGCCTGACATTTGAATCCGAATTCGGATTCCCTTTTCTGTTGAACGGTGCGATTCAGGGGGATGCGCAAAGATGTCAGTGTCGTGGTGACGGCCACGCAGCGAGTTGAGCTTGAGGCGATCATCAGGGATCGCAATCGGCCCCAGAAACATGTGTGGCGTGCCCAAATTGTACTGGCTACGGCCGATGATCTGGGAACCGAGTCCATCATGAAACGCACCGGCAAGAGCAAAACTTGCGTCTGGCGGTGGCAGGAACGGTTCATGCGCGAGGGGATAGCCGGCCTGTTACGAGACAAGACGCGGCCGTCACGTATCAAGCGATTGCCGCAGGAAACTGTGGCGCAGGTGGTTGCGCTGACGCAGAAACCAGCACCCGGCGAGACGACGCATTGGACCTCGGCAACAATGGCCGAGGCGAGCGGCATTTCGCAAAGCGCGGTGCTGCGCATCTGGCGTGCCCACGGCCTTCAACCGCATCGTACGCGCATCTTCAAGCTGTCCAAGGACCCAAAGTTCGTCGAGAAGCTCAACGACATCGTCGGGCTTTATGTCGACCCACCTGCCCATGCCATCGTGCTGTCGATCGACGAGAAGAGCCAGATTCAGGCGCTCGACCGAAGCCAGCCGGGACTACCGCTCAAGGTTGGCCGCTGCGGTACTGCCACCCATGATTACAAGCGACATGGCACCACCACGCTGTTCGCCGCCCTCGATGTATTGGACGGCAAAGTCATCGGACAGAACATGCAGCGTCATCGGCATCAGGAATTCATCAGGTTTCTGAACACGATTGAGCGGCAACTTCCGGCCGGAAAGGTGATCCACGCCATCGCGGACAACTACGCTGCCCACAAGCATCCCAAAGTCAACGCATGGCTGGCACGCCATCCGCGTTGGACAATCCACTTCACGCCAACATCTTCCTCCTGGCTCAACGCGGTCGAAGGGTTCTTTGCAAAACTCACAAAGCGCCGCCTGAAGCGGGGCGTGTTCGGCTCGGTCGTCGAACTCCAGGCCGCCATCAATCGATTCATCGCCGAAACCAACAACAATCCCAAACCCTTCGTGTGGACCGCCGACCCCGACCGAATCATTGTCGCTGTCAGACGCGGGCACCAAGTGTTAGATTCGATCCACTAGGTGGGTCACTCAACGACTTTCTCACCCAACTAACCATTGAATATGACATCTTTCTACAAAGGGTAATCGGTTGGCTTGATCCCTGGATTAAAGAGTTCTTCAAGTGGCTCAAAGAAACGATCAATATCGACTTGCACCTGCAGCCGCACTGGCGACACGCCTTCTTTCTGCAGTGGATTTTTTTCTACTCTTACAGCAAGGCGACGACAGGTTCGCTCATTGAGCGCAATGCACTGCTCCGCATAGGTATGGCGATTGGCATAGCGTTTGTGTTTGCCCTGGTGTTTGGGGCATTGGCAGGCACCAAGCCTTTGGCGGCGCCGGCCGTAGCACTTTGGCCGATTTCAGGATTGTTCTTTTTCCTGTTCGCGAACAATATCGGCGCGGACCGCGTGACAAACTTTTTGCGCGCTACAATGTTTGCGGCCCTTGCGATAATTGCTCCCGAAAATATTTCAATCGCATCGGGTTGGACCCAAAGCTTTCCGCTCGCGTTGCTCATGGTCATAATCATCGTATTTGCACTTTATCTTTTGATTTGGGGACTGCCGACCAGAGAATCGATACGCGGTGATTGGCTGCAGCAAAGGAGGTCAGATCCGGGGACGAGTATGGCTATAAGCATCCTTTCGCCAATGTTTATTACGTTTATTTTAATCACCGTGTTCCCCGACATTCCAGTGCAAATGACAGAGTACCGTAAGATCCAAAATCCGGACGGTACCTTCCAAGACTGTCCCTACTGCCCACGCATGTTGAGCGTACCCAGTGGGACATTCAACATGGGCACTACGAACGAAGAAACCGCTTGGGCTACAAAATTGGGCGCGCCAAAGGAATGGTTGGATCGCGAAAATCCTCGGCATGAAGTTCGCCTTCGGTCGTTTTCCATGTCAGCCACAGAAGTTACTAGAGAACAGTTCTCCGAATTTGTGCAACAGTCACGCCATCCCGCCGAAGGCTTTTGCTACGCCATCGAAGAAAATACCGTCAAAATGGGTGGCGTCAGAACATGGCGTGATCCTGGCTTTCCACAAGCTCCCGATCATCCGGTTGTATGCGTCACGCACTGGGATGCTACCGAGTATGTTCGGTGGTTGAGCCGCATTACCAAGCACAAATATCGGCTGCCCAGTGAAGCCGAATGGGAATATGTTGCCAGAGCAGGCACGGCCACGGGCCGATATTGGGGTTGGGATGATGCGACGGCATGCGAGTTTGAAAACGTCGCGGATAATCAGTTTTTCGCGACTTTGAAAATACCGAGACCTCGGAAATTTGCTTCCTTTAGCTGCTCGGACGGCTTCGCTTACACCGCGCCGGTTGGAAGGTTCAAGCCAAATGCCTTTGGCTTTTACGACATGCTTGGAAATGTTGCCGAGTGGACCGGAGACTGGTGGAATGTAAACTACATTGGCGCACCTGAGGATGGCTCTATTTGGCAAGCAGGGGACCGAAATCTCCGCGTCTTTCGCGGCGGCGCCTGGATCTACTATCCGAGGCTCGTCCGCTCGGCGAGCCGCGGCAGGATCACTGCAACAGACCGGGGCGACAATGTAGGTTTCCGCGTGGTGAGAACCGATTAATTCCTGCATCCTGAACTCTTTACATCTTGATACAGCGGCGAAGCCGCTGGTTTTTTTTACGGTGGAGCAGTCAAATGTCGAAAGACAAGAACCCAGATGACAGAGGAATGAAAGGCGAAGCACGGCAGGAAAGTGGCGCAACAAGACGAGGCGGGCCATCCTTGGAAGCCGCCTATCAACTCGTACTTTGGCTGACACAAGCCATTGAAAAGCACCCGCGGGGATTCAAGTTTACCCTTGGCGACAAGACGCAGGTTGCGGCACTTGAAGTTCTTGAGAACTTGATCACGGCGACTTTTGCAAGAGACCGCATGCACAATTTATCCTCCGCAAACTTGGGATTGGAACGACTGCGTTTTCTTATTCGGCTTGCCAACGATTTGCAGGTGCTGGATCATCGTCGCTATGAACATGCCTCTCGGCTGATCGACGACTCGGGGCGTTTGGTCGGCGGGTGGATAAAGGCAGATCGTGCCGCGAAGACATGATGACCTCTTTCCTCAAATAGCGTCGTTTCAGGCGCTGCGCAGCGCTGCGCGAAAAGCGATGTTGGGCAAACGGCGCAAGCCCGGAGCAACTGCATTTCGAGCCGGTCTTGAGCGTGAATTACTGCGACTGGAGCGCGAACTCTTGGGTACCAGCTATTGTCCAGGACGGTATCTGGAAATCCAAATACATGCGCCAAAACCAAGGCTGGTTTCCGCAGCACCATTTCGTGACCGCGTAGTCCATCATGCCGTCCATGAAATAGTGGCCCCAATTTTTGAGCGAGGGTTCATCGCCAACAGCTTCGCCAACCAAACTGGTAAGGGTACGCATGCTGCCGTGCGGGCGTTTGAAAAATACCGCGACCGTCACCGCTTTGTCCTGCGTTGTGACATTTTCCGTTACTTTCCAGCTATCGATCACCTGGTGTTAAAGTCTGACCTACGCAAGCGGGTCGCATGATTCACTTCGGACAACGGTGAATCGCGAAGACTGTTACTTTTCAATGGCCGATGTGAATATAGACCCTAGAACGGTGGCGGACCGGGCGGCGGCAATCTGGAGCGATCGCATGGGTAATATTTCTGATCAGTTGCAACTGCGTGACCATACCACACTAACATGCATGATACGTCGCCCCCCGCAGCATTGAAGCAAATACCAACTGGTCGCTTGTGAGCTTTATCGATCGCAACGATATTGCAACGAGCATTCTGACCCAACATCCGTGCGCGCAAAAATTGCTTGGCCTCGACCCCTTTTGGGGAGTTGTATTCTTGAGCATTTATTCCGAAGAGCCGAACCTGCAATAAGGTTTTAGGATTGCCGTCTCCGTCGTCAAACCAAAGCCCATCTCCGTCGTACACCTGCAAAACTTGACCCGCCACGACTTGACCTGGCAAAGGCATTGGGCCAGCGGCCGCTACACTCGAACCCAGCAGTGCAGCGATCGCCGCTAATGCGAACTTTCCGTCAAAACTCTTTTTCATGTTTGCTCTCAACTCAGACTTCCCACATTCGCGATGAAATGTGGCGACATTGTGATCTGCTTGTCGATACTGATGATTAGGGAAACTTTTTTAATGCGAGTCAGAATGCATTCACTTGAGTTGTGCGCCGCAACACTCTCACTCCATGTTAGCGTCGAGGCGTAACTTCGATTTCACTGCTATCTGCTCGGGCGCTGTTTTGTCGAGGACCGGGCGCTGCATAAGATCCGGCGCGGGAATGAAGGCCAATCTGCAGCACGACAATCAGGATGAGAATGGTTTCCGGGATTGGGGAAGTGGCGCAAGAGTGTCGCGTCGGGGGTACGTTTGCTGCAAGATGACGGGGTGAGGCCGTTCACGGCGATGGGTGTGCAGAATGTTTCCGTGTCCCTAAGGGACACTCGAATTGCGGGGTCCGATGACTTTTGACCGTGTCCGGCCAGGCGGTCTTGACACCGCGCTAAAGTTCACTATATGTTCTATAACAACTAATTGCTGATTTTATAGCGTCAATTTCGCCTGCGGGTTTAGCCTCAAGGCGTTGCGACTTGAAAAGTGTGAATCGATTTGAGGGTAAATTCGGGCCCTCTCGTGAGCTTGCGCGGGAAGTAATCGCGAGTGAGTGCCCGGAATTGCGTCTTGAATTTGGCGGGCGGGGACACATAGGACAGTGTTCGAGCGGACGGCGGGCGGCGTCCTATTCTGCGAGGTCGAAAACGGGCGGGGGCCTGCGGGTTTCCCGGCGAACAGGACACAATAAGACACTGTTCTGAGACACTGTTCTGTGTCCTACCGTCCTACTGTTCAATGGCGCGTTTCTGCCCCTTTTTAGGCAAAAGCAGGACAGCCACTTCGGCAAAAGTTGGCGAAAGTCGGCGAAAGCACGAATTTCTAGCCGAATACCTTCACAAGCAGTCAAAGAAGCCCCTTCATTCCCCCGCCGCCACCACCGCCGCAGGTTGCGCCCGGGCGATCTCGGGATTGACGGCAGGGTCGGCTTCGACTTCCGCCAGCTTCTCGCGCGCCGCTGCCGCTTCGCGTTGCCGGTTCCACATTGCAGCGTAAGCCCCATTTTTGGCCAGCAACTCGCCGTGCTTGCCGCGCTCGATGATGCGGCCCTGATCCAGCACCAAAATCTCATCGGCGTCGACCACCGTCGAAAGCCGGTGCGCGATCACCAGCGTCGTGCGATTGCGCGACACTTCTTTCAGAGCCGACTGAATCTCGCGCTCCGTATGCGTATCGAGCGCCGACGTCGCCTCGTCCAAAAGTAAAATGGGCGGGTTCTTCAGAATCGTCCGCGCGATCGCAACGCGCTGCTTCTCGCCACCGGAAAGCTTTAACCCCCGCTCGCCGACCATCGACTGAAACCCATCCGGCAACTGGCGGATGAAGGGTTCAATCTGCGCCAGCCGCGCCGCCTGCTCGATGTCTTCATCGCTGGCGCCGATGCGGCCATACTTGATGTTGTAGCGGATCGTGTCGTTGAACAGCACAGTGTCCTGGGGCACGATCCCAATCGCCGCGCGCACGGAATCCTGTGCCACGTCGCGAATGTCTTGTCCGTCGATCATGACCCGCCCCGACTTGATTTCATAGAACCGGTACAAAATACGCGATATCGTCGACTTGCCCGCCCCCGATGGCCCAACGACCGCAACGGTCTTTCCGGCAGGCACTGTAAAGCTCACGCCCTTCAGGATCGTGCGCTCAGGCTCATAGGCAAACACCACATCTTCGAAGCGGATCTCACCGCCTGAGATTTTTACATCCGGCGCGCCGGGCTTGTCCTTCACTTCCGGCGGCACATTCAACACGTCGAACATCTTCTCCATGTCGATGAGCGCCTGATTGATCTCGCGGTAAACCGTACCCAACAAATTCAGCGGCACGTACAACTGTGTGAGAAATCCATTGACGACAACAAGATCGCCCAACGTCATCATGCTCAGCGAAATGTGATACGCCGCCAGACACATCACAGCGACCAAACCGACTGTAATAATCGCTGCTTGCCCGGCATTCAGCACCGACAATGACATCTGCGACTTTTCCGACGCATCCGCATAACGCACCATCGCACTGTCATAGCGATTGGCCTCGTGGCCTTCGTTGTTGAAGTACTTCACCGTTTCATAGTTCAGCAAACTGTCAACGGCCTTGGTATTGGCCTCGGTGTCGCTGTCGTTCATCTGACGGCGAATTTCCGTCCGCCACGACGTCACGCGTATTGTGAACACGCCATACACAACTACGGTGACGATGGTAATCGCCACATAGCCCCAGTGATAGACCCATAGCAGATAGCCGCAAACGAGCACCAGTTCGAGAATGGTCGGCGCAATTGAAAACAAAACATAAAAGAGCAGAACGTCGATGCCCTTGGTGCCGCGCTCAATCACCCGCGTCAGCCCCCCGGTCTTGCGCTCAAGGTGGAAGCGCAACGACAAGGCGTGGATGTGCCGGAACGTCCGCCCGGCAACGGTACGCACCGCGTTGTACACGGCTTTGGCGGCAATCGCATCGCGCAGCTGCGCAAAGCCCTGCATCAAGATACGCGCGACGCCATAGGCAACGATAAAGGCAATTGCCACGCCAACAGCCTGCACGGCCTCGCCGCTGCCGCCCAGCGCATCGACCGCCGCGCCGTAGAACAATGGAAAAGAAAGCGTGGCGACCTTTGCCAACACCAACGCCACCATCGCGATAACGATGCGCACTTTCAGATCAGTGCGGCCATCCGGCCAAAGATACGGAACAATTGCCTTGATGGGGCCGAAGCGGCTCATGCCCTTTTGAGCATCGCCCGCACTCACTGTTGATCGTCCTGGAGAAGGTGCCATGGCGATCCCTTACGCCATACACAATGCAAGTTCCAGAAAAACTGTCTGCCTAACCCTATCCCGGAAGCACCAAATTATGACCCGCATAAATCATGTCGGGGTCGCTGATCTTGCCTTTGTTGGCGGCATAGATTGCCCGCCACTTCGTGCCGCTGCCGTAATGGCGCTTTGCGATCCGCCACAGACTATCACCGCCGCGAATGGTAATCACCGCGCCGCTCGCCTGTTGGGAGTCATCCGCCGCAAGTTTCGCTGCCGGCAGCTTAAAGGGCACGTGCGCTTCATCGAGGGCAACGCCCGCAGCACTTATCAGCTTGAGCGTGACTTTCGATGAATCTTTGCCGGTGGCGTTTTGAACATCCATCGACCACTGGCCACGCGCGTCAACAATCGTTTCACCTGCGCGTGCATTGTTGAGCGCAGCCTTGATCGTTGCGCCGGGATCTGCTCTGCCGGTGAACACGGCATGCCCATCGGGTCCGGATGACACGTTTCCGACGATAAGCCCGATCACGGGGTCGCCGCTCTTTGTCTGATCAGGTGCCGGCGCATTGTTCGCAACCGCCAACAATGTGATGCGAGCCAATCCGCTACTGCTGGTGGCAGGACTGACCAGGGCGCGCTTTGGCCCCGCAACAATTTTCCCCGTTTTACCCTTGGCGGAAATGTTGAGATCGAATTCCTGGTGCACCGGAGGAATTTTGAGTTCAATCGACCAATTGCCTCTGCCGTCCGCAACGGCATTTCCAAGCGCCTTACCATCACGGGCGATCACCACATCATCGCCAGGCGTTGCGGTTCCGGTAAACGACGCACGCCCCTTGTAATCCATGCCCGCTGTTTCAAATGACGGCGCTGCCCCACCGACGGCGCCGCTCAGGACCTCCTGCGTGCTCGAAGCTTCAGCCGGCTCGTCGCCATTCAGGATCGAGGTGACAACCGTGTCCTTCATGTCTGCTGGCAAATCACCCAGCGGAACCGTCGTACGTGCCTCTGCATCCGATTTCGCGGAGTGATTTCGCGTGACCGCAAATATCAACGTGGAGATCAAAAACATGAGTGCCAGAATTACAATGACGCGCGCCATATCAGCCAAATATTCCTATCAAAGCCGGATCACCATTTTAGTCGCACACACCGCTGCCGCAATTGCGGCATGACCGGCTGTCAACAAGTTCGTTAGTGTTGATTTAGCGACTTCAGATAGAGCGCAATTGCCCGCCGGTCTTCGCTTGTGAGGTGTTTCGTGTTGTCTTCTATCACTTCCGCCATTGGACCTTGAGCCGAATCAAAGTCTGGCTTCACCCCACTCTTGAGATATTCTGCTATTTCTTCCACAGACCAATCGGCGAAGTTACTCTTGGTTGCACCAACGAGAGCGGGTACCCGCCAGCCATCCGGCCCGCTCCGGTTTCCTTGCAAGTGAGCACCACCATCAAGCGCGCCAAAAACGTTGCGTGGCGTATGGCATTGCCCGCAATGACCCAGAGCCCTGACCAAATACTCGCCGCGCGGCCAAGCCGCAGTTGGAGGGCTATCTACGAACAGCAGCTTCCAGCCCTTCATCAGCGCCCGCCATGAAAATGGAAACGAAATGGTGTTGTCGAGGCGCGGCGCCTTCACGGGTTTGAGCGTAAACAAATAAGCCTTGATCGCAAGCACATCTGTTACGCGTATCGCCGAATACGACGTGTACGGAAATACCGGATAAAGCTGCTCTCCGTGAATGCCCTCTCCCAATGTCACGGCACGAACAAAGTCCTCGTCACTCCACCCGCCTATGCCGGTTTCTACGTCGGGCGTAAGATTGGGTGAATAAAACACGCCGAATGGTGTCGCAAGCGCCCGGCCCCCGGCAAACGCAATGCCGGCACCCTTCCGGTCCCAATGACAACTGATGCAACCCGCAGCGCGCACAACGTAGGCGCCACGCTCCGCCATGCCAGGGTTGCGGCTTGAACTCGCTTCGGGAATGATCACCGGCGAATTAGACGGCACAGACAACCAGACGAGAACCAAGGCGCCGGTTACGAGCACCCCAATAATCGCAAGCCGCAACAGCCGCATGGCTACGGAACTTCTGGTCCACGAAACTGATCGTGACACCCCTTGCAGGACTTCCCAAGGGCACCGAATGCCGCATCGAACTTTGCTTGATCTCCCGCAGCGGCATCAGCAGTCTTCAGGGCACTGCTCAATGCTTCGATTGCCGCTTTGAATTGGTCGGGCTTCGTCCAGATATCCGGCAAGGCCCGTGACTTCGTAACGCCGGCATCTCCTATGCCCGTTCCCTTGGGAAAGCGCGATTGCATCGTCTCTGTAAACGCGATGGCCTTCGCAATTTCCGCCTTCGCTCCCGCAGCGTCGGTCGCAGTCCGCGCCCCTTTCATGTTGCCGCCAAGCGCTTTCATTCCGGCGACACGCTCATCGACAATTTGCTGCGGTGTGAGCGCGGCCGATGCCAAAACACCTCCCGCAGACAAGGCCAATCCAGCAACCACAGCACAGATCCAAACTCGCATCACATATCTCCCAGATTTCTGAATTAACCCATGGTTACCCATTGCGCCGCCCGCGCCAAGCCCCAATTTGACCCTGATGCCCAAAACGGTCGCCGTTTCGACACACAAAACAGCCACAAACCCAATCTCTTTACGGCTGATCCTTATAGTACGCCGTCGTAGTTTCAGACTTGGATAGAGCAATGCAGAAGTTGATAGGTGTTTGCGTCTTTTGTGGATCCTCCGAAGGCAGCGACCCTGCCTACTCGCAGGCCGCGAAGGCCCTAGGCCGCCACATCGCCGAAGCCAAGGCAAAATTGATCTACGGTGGCGCTTCGATCGGCTTGATGGGCGACGTCGCGCGCGCAGCCCTTGATGCTGGCGGCGAAGTCATCGGTATCATCCCGCAGTTCCTCCGCGCCCGCGAAATCGAACTGAGCTCTTTGACGGAACTTGTCATCACCCCGAACATGCACGAACGCAAAGAGCGCATGCACAGCCAATCCGATGCGTTTGTTGTGCTACCCGGCGGGCTTGGCACGCTTGAGGAAGTTCTCGAAGCGATGACCTGGGCGCAATTGGGCTTGCACAAAAAGCCCATTGTCTTTGTCAACATCAAGGGCTTTTGGGACCCGCTCTTCGCCACGTTCGATCGTGTCGATACCCACCACTTCGCACGTTATGGCCTGAAGGAACTTTACACCTCTGTCAGCCGTGTCGAAGACACGCTGCCGGCCATCATGAACTTCCGCCGTCAGGCCGCCGAATAGCGCTCGCGCTGCAAAGCCTCCCAGGACACAAGCGCCAGCGCGCTCCAAATCAGCACAAACGTAATCGTGTGCGCGCGTGTAAAGGGCTCATCGTACAAGAACACTGCGATCAACAGACTGATAGACGGCGCCAGGTACTGCAAAAACCCAAGCGTCGACAATGGGATCAAACGCACGCCCGCTGAAAACAACATCAGCGGAACGGCCGTCAAAGGCCCCGCGAGCACAATGCAAAAACTGATAAATGCCCCCGCATGCACGAACGCACCCTGATGGCTTGCCGTGAGATAAATCGCGTACCCCAGCGACACCGGCATCAGCAACAGCGCTTCCACTCCCAGACCTTCGATTGATTCCACGGCAACGGTTTTTCGTATCAATCCGTAAACGCCAAAACTAACCGCAAGCACCAGCGACACCCAGGGCAGATACCCTAGTGATAGCGTGTAGTTGGCAACCCCAAGCCCGGCCAACCCGATCGCGATCAACTGAATCCGCGACAATCGCTCTCCCAGCACCACCACGCCCAGAACAAAACTCACCAGCGGCGTGATGTAGTAACCCAGGCTGGTTGCAATGATCAGTTCATTGATAACCGCCCAAATGAAAACGCCCCAATTCACCGCAATCAACACGGCGCTCGCAAACAAGGCAGCAAGAGAATTCCGATTCCGCAGCGCCTGCCACAGTTTCGGCAACCGTCCCCAAACATACAAGATCCACAACACAAACAGAAACGTCCAGACAATGCGGTGCGCAACGATTTCGACCGCACTTACGCCCACCAGCAACTTCCAGAAAATCGGGACAACACCCCAGACGATATAGGCGCTCGCCGCATAGATAACGCCGGTGCGCGCAGACTGCTGTTCAGGCATTGCGCATAGGCCTCTCCTCAATCACGCGACGAAGGCGCTCCGTCGCGCAGCAGCTTATAGGTGATGGAGTCGATCAGCGCCTCGAATGAAGCATCGACGATATTGGCTGATAGGCCAACCGTCGACCACCGATTACCCGCCGCGTCCGCACTCTCGATCATCACACGCGTCACAGCCTCGGTACCAGCAGTGAGGATGCGAACTTTGTAATCGACAAGCTTCAAGTCTTCGAGCCATTTCGAATAGCGCCCCAAATCTTTGCGCAATGCATTGTCGAGCGCATTCACCGGACCATTCCCCTCCCCCACATTCATGATGCGTTCGCCGTCCACGGCCACTTTTACCACCGCCTCCGAGACCGTCACCTCTTCGCCAAGCGCATTGTGCCGGCGTTCTACCGAGACCCGAAACCCATCGACTTTGAAAAAAACCGGCACCGCCCCCAGTGCCCGCCGCGCCAACAGCTCAAGTGAAGCTTCCGCGCCGTCATACGAATAGCCCAGGAACTCGCGCGCCTTGATCTGATCGAGCAACTGCGAGACGCGCGGGTCCTTCGAGTCAGCATCGATGCCAAGCTCCGTCAGGCGCCCCAGCAGGTTCGACCGCCCCGCCTGATCTGAAACCGGAATTTTGCGCGCATTGCCCACCAGCTCCGGCGGTACATGCTCATACGAGCGCGGGTCCTTCATCACCGCCGACGCATGCAAACCACCTTTGTGCGCGAACGCCGCCGCCCCTACATAGGGCGCGTGCCGGTTGGGTGCCCGGTTCAAAATCTCGTCAAGCAAGCGCGACACACGCGTAATAGGTTTCAAACGATCCGCAGAAATTCCGATCTCGAACCGCGTCGCGAAGTCGGCCTTCAGCAAAAGCGTCGGGATGAGCGAAACCAGATTGGCATTGCCACACCGCTCACCCAATCCATTCAGTGTCCCCTGAACTTGCCGCGCACCCGCGCGAATGGCAGCCAGCGAATTGGCCACCGCATTCCCGGTGTCGTTATGCGCATGAATGCCCACACGATCACCGGGCACTGACTTCACCACCTGCGCCAAAATCTGCTCAACCTCGTGAGGCAGTGTGCCGCCATTCGTGTCGCACAACACCACCCAGCGCGCCCCGCCATCAAGCGCCGCCTTCAGGCACGATAGCGCATAATCAGGATTGGACTTGAAGCCATCAAAGAAATGCTCGGCATCGAACATCGCTTCGCGCGAGCGTTTCACGATCTCCTGCATGCTTTCACTGATCGCCGCAAGATTGTCAGTGCGTGAAATCTCCAGAATCTTGTCGACATGAAAGTCCCACGCCTTGCCCACCAGGCAACACGCCTGCACTTTCGCATCCAGTACGCTGGCCAATCCCGGGTCATTGCCCGCACTGCGCCCAACCTTCTTCGTCATACCGAACGCAACCAGCCGCGCCTTCTTCAACACCGGCGGATCGGCAAAAAATCCGGTGTCGGTCGGATTGGCGCCCGGCCACCCACCTTCGATATAGTCCAAACCAAACTCATCCAGCGCCAACCCAATTTGCCGCTTGTCCTCTACAGAAAAATCCACGCCCTGCGTCTGCGCTCCATCGCGCAATGTGGTGTCAAACAAATAGAGCCGTTCGCGCGTCATGACACCACCTTCCACGTCGTCCCGCCCGCGCCATCTTCGATCGCTACGCCGATCCTCAACAACTCAGCCCGCAAGCGGTCGGCCTCGGCGAAGTTCTTGGCCTTGCGCGCCGCGTTCCGCTCGGCGATCAGTTCTTCAACCCGTGCAGCTTCAATCGCCTGCGCATTCACCGACAAATCCGCCTCTTTCTCGCCGCCATAGAGACCCAGGAAATCAAGCGTCGCCTTCAATCGCGACAGGTCACCGTCATTGTTGCGCGCCGCAGCCGTCAGCCCGTGCAGCACCGTCATCACGGCGGCCGTGTTCAAATCATCGTTCAGCGCTGCAAGAACCTCGCCGTCCACTTCGCGTCCCGCCTCCACACCATGAAGCATCCGCGCCCACTCAAACACCCTGTTGCGTGATTGCTCCAGCCGTTCAACGGTCCAATCGATCGGTTGCCGGTAATGCGTCCCTAACATCGCCAGCCGCAGCACCCGCCCATGCCACGACTGACCACCAAACTTCTTCTCCGCGAGCAACTCGCGAATGGTGATGAAATTCCCCCGGCTCTTCGACATCTTCTCGCCTTCGACCTGCAGAAAGCCGTTGTGCAACCAGTAGTTGGCGATGGGCTTGCCGTGATGCGCTCCTGCACTCTGTGCAATTTCGTTTTCGTGATGGGGAAACAAAAGGTCGATGCCGCCGCCGTGAATGTCGAAGGTCTCGCCCAAGAGCTTCTTCGCCATAGCCGAGCACTCGATGTGCCAGCCAGGGCGGCCGTTGCCCCACGGGCTATCCCAACCGGGCATCGTGGCGTCAGAGGGTTTCCACAAGACGAAGTCCATCGGGCTTTTCTTGTAAGGCGCCACTTCAACACGCGCGCCCGCAATCATTTCGTCGAGTGCACGCCGGGACAATTTGCCGTAGTTGGAATCGGACGACACGTCGAACAACACGTGACCTTCGGCCACGTAGGCGTGATTGTTGGCCACGAGCCTGGCGATCATGGCGATGATCTCCGGCATCGACTCAGTGACACGCGGCTCCAGAGTCGGCGCCAGATTGCCCAGGGCAAGCGCGTCGTCCTGATAGATTTTCGCCGTACCTTCGGTCAGGTCGCGAATGGAAACCTTACGTTCGGCGGCGCGGGCAATGATCTTGTCTTCCACGTCGGTGATGTTGCGCACGTAAGTAACGTGGCCTTCGCCATAGCTGTGGCGCAACAAACGAAACAACACGTCGAACACGATCACCGGCCTGGCATTGCCGATATGCGCAAAGTCATAAACCGTCGGTCCGCACACATACATGCGCACGTTTTTCGGATCGATAGGCGTGAAGACCTGCTTCTCGCGCGCTGCGGTGTTGTAGATCGTCAATGCCATTGTACAAATCCTCAAGCGTTCCGGTCCGGTGGCCGGTGCTGGGATTCGAACTCTCAACTGAGAAAGGAATCGGGTGCGCGGCCGCCTAAGTTTGGTTCAGCCACAAATACAAATGAACAGGCCCGCGTGCACCGTCCTTGGTGCCGCGGCGATCAATTCAGCAGTGGAGTTCATATAAGCCACGCCAGAAGATCCCTATGCTGCCTGTCCGGAAAGCCGCTTGGCCGCCCGCTCAGGTCCGATTAACGGTAGCAGCTTCTTCATTTCAGGTCCATGGGGCTGCCCGGTCAAAGCTAAACGTAGCGGCATGAACAAAGCCTTACCCTTGGCCCCCGTTTTTTTCGTAATTGCCGCCGTCCATTCGCTCCAAGTGACTTCGCTGAACGGCCCATTAGGCAAAAGACCCCGCGCCTGCTCGGCGAATTCCGCATTCTCGATGACCGGCTCAAGCGGCCCCTCGACCACCTGCCACCAGCCACGCGCTTCATTGAGCAGCTGAATATTATCGCGCACCGCTTCCCAAAAGGGCGCGCCACCGCCAACGCCCAGGCGCGACAGATCGCCGGCAACCGCAGCATATGACATGCCATGCAAGACCTTGTGATTGATCGCTTTCAATTCTTTTGCATCAAAATGCGCCGGCGCCCGCGAAAACTTCGCGAGGTCAAAATCAGAAACAAGTTCATCCAGCGACGGCCGCGCCACCACCGGATCGGACGTCCCAAGCTTGGCAAGCAAACTGTTGATCGCCTGCGGTTCAATACCCTGATTGCGGAAATCTTCGATGGCAAGCGACCCGATGCGCTTTGACAGAGCCTCGCCGCCTGCGCCGATCAGCATCGAGAAGTGCGCAAACACCGGCACCGGCGCACCCAACGCCTCAAAAATCTCAACCTGCACGCCAGTATTCGTCACATGATCTTCACCGCGAATAATGTGCGAGATATTGAAGTCTATATCATCGACAACGCTGGGCAAGGTGTAGAGGAACCGCCCATCCTCGCGGATCAAAACCGGATCAGACAGCGACGCCGTCTCGATGTGCACCGGTCCACGGATGAGATCGTTAAATTCGACACCCTTGCCTGAGAGCTTGAACCGCCAATGCGGGCGGCGCCCTTTGCTTTCAAGTTCGGCGCGCTGCTCTGTTGTCAAGTTCAACGCCGCCCGGTCATAGACGGGCGGCTTGTGCTGCGCCAACTGCCGCTTGCGCCGCCTGTCAAGCTCATCCGCCGTCTCATAACACGGGTAGAGCCGGCCCATCGCCCGCAGCGTCTCAGCCGCAGCTTCATATGCCGCAACCCGTTCAGACTGCTTGGCAAACAAATCATGCTTCAAACCCAACCAGGCAAGGTCCGCATAAATGCCCGCAGCAAACGCCTCAGTCGATCGCTCGCTATCCGTATCATCCAGCCGCAACAAAAACTTGCCACCCGACTTGGCGGCAAACAAATAATTCGTCAACGCCGCACGAATATTGCCGACGTGTAGTTTGCCAGTGGGGCTGGGAGCGAAGCGGACGGTGATGGTCATGGCGCGGTTCTTAGCGCGTTAGGTAGCGTCACGAAAGGCATTCGTGATCGGATAGCGCCGGTCACGCCCGAAGTTTCTGCGCGTGATTTTGACGCCGGGCGGCGCCTGGCGCCTTTTGTACTCCGCAATCGAGAGTAAATGCTCCACCCGCCTGATCGTCGCCAAATCGTGCCCGCGCTTTACGATCTCATCAACCGGCATCTCACCCTCGACCAGGCATTCAAGCATATCGTCGAGTTTCGGATAAGGCGGCAGGGAATCCTCGTCCTTCTGATTGGCCCGCAACTCAGCTGTCGGCGGCTTGCTGATGACCCTCTCCGGCATAACCCGGCCCATGGGCCCCTGCGCCCCCTTCGGTCTGTGCTGATTGCGCCAGCGTGACAGCGCAAACACCTGCATCTTGTAGATGTCTTTGAGCACGTTATAGCCGCCGCACATATCGCCATAGAGCGTCGCATAGCCCACCGACATCTCCGATTTGTTGCCGGTGGTCACGACCATCGGCCCGAACTTGTTCGAGATCGCCATCAAGATCACGCCGCGAATGCGCGACTGGATATTTTCCTCTGCCGTATCAGGCGCACGCCCGGCAAAAGCCCGTGACAGCACCCCGCCAAACGCTTTCACTGCGTCCTCAATCGCAATCGTCTCCAGCGGCGAGCCAAGCAGCTGCGCCACCTCCGCTGCATCATCCAGACTGTCTTTTGAGGTATAGCGCGACGGCATCATCACGCAGCGCACGCGATCTGCGCCCAGCGCATCGGCAGCAACCGCCGCCGTCAGCGCCGAGTCGATACCGCCCGACAACCCCAGCACCACGCCCGGAAAGCGGTTCTTGCGCACATAATCGCCAAGCCCCAGCATCATCGCGTGATAGACCGCTTCAAGGCCTTCCGGTAGGACAGCCTTCGCACCCGCCTCACAGACCCACCCGGCGCCACGGCGATGCCACTGTGTCACCGTCAGCGCCTCTTCCCAAGCGGGCATTTGCACAGCGACACTGCGATCCGCATTCAACACAAACGAGGCGCCATCAAACACCAGCTCGTCTTGCCCGCCAATCTGGTTCAAATAGCCCAACGCCAACCCGCTTTCGACCACACGCGCCACGGCAATATTCAGCCGCACCTCGTCTTTCGTCGCCTCAAAAGGAGAGCCATTGGGCACCAAGAGAAACTCGGCCCCCGTTTCCGCAAGACATTCAACGACATCACTCGTCCAGATGTCTTCGCAAATCGGCACACCAATGCGCACGCCGCGAATATCGAGCGGCCCTGGCATCGGCCCGGGAACAAAAAGGCGCTTCTCGTCGAACACACCATAATTCGGCAGGTCGACTTTATATCGCAACGCCTTCACGACCCCGCCATCAAGACAGGCCATGGCATTATAGAGCTTTCCGTCATCGACCCACGGCGTCCCGATCAACACGGCAGGCCCCGACGAAGTCTCAACCGCCAAAGCTTCAACCGCCGCCCGCGCATCCGCCTGCAAAGCAGGTTTCAGAACCAAATCCTCTGGCGGATAGCCAACAATGAACAACTCGCTGAACAGGACTACATCTGAGCCCAGCGCAGCCGCATCACCGCGCGCCTTCCGCGCCTTGGCCAGATTGCCGGGGATATCTCCCAGCGTCGGGTTGAGTTGAGCAAATGCGATTTTTAAGGCGTTGGTCATGAACTCTGCAGAATTCGCCGAACGGTGTTTGGTTCGTTTTCGATTACTTTCAGGAATGCTCGAGCGGTTGCATCCGGCAGGCGACGGCCTTGCTCCCAGTCCTTCAGCACGGCCAGCGTAATTCCAAACTGACTCGCAAATAGCGATTGTGACAATCTGAGTTTTTTCCGAATGACACCCACATCGATTCGCGCCTCAACATGCACCGGCCGCATCTCGGCCAACTCCCGTTTGGTTAGTTTTGGTGCGTCACGGCTATACTTGCGAGCCGCGTCAGTGCCGGCCTTGCTGGGATTAAATCGTGGTACAATTTCATTCCACTTACCGGTCTTGGCGTCGAGCGACCGCAGCTTGCCGTCAGTCCCAAGCTCCACCTTCACGATATGCTTTTCTTTCGTGCTCATCTGCTTCTCGTGCCGAAATGATACGTATTGTCTTTCCACGATACGTATCGACGACGTGATAGACCTCGCTTCCAATCTCTCCGAGTGTTTGAAACCTGACCTCCCAATAGTTGCGCCTCGAATCCTGGCGTTCAAGCCGCCGACGATCCCGAAACACAAAATTTCCGAAGGCAAAATCAAAGCCCCGCAACTGCAAGCAGGCCTCACTCTTCAAGACGTCCCACTCGAAGGACATCTGGGATTATACGGCAACGCCGTACAGAAAGCAATAACGCACAATCCTCACAAAACCGCCCCCTTCACCGCCGCCACCACCCTGTCTACCTGGGCGTCGGTCAAATAGGGGTGCATCGGCAGGCTCAGCACACGCTCGGCCAGGCGCTCGCAGACCGGCAATCCGCCCTTGGGTGCATACGCCGCAAACGCCATATGCTGGTGCAGCGGCTTGTAATAATAGATCGACGACGGCACGCCCTGATCCTGTAATTTCTTCATGACCTCGGCGCGGTTATCGACCATAACCGTAAATAGCCCCCAGGCGTTCTGGCTGCCGGCCGGAACGTGCTGCATTTCGACCGCGTTACCCAGACCCAGGCGATAACGCTGCGCGATCCGTTCTCGCGCTTTCATCTCATCGGCAAACACCGTCAGCTTCGACAGCAGCACCGCGCACTGCATCGAATCCAACCGCCCGTTGACGCCAACCCGGATCGACTCTTTCTTTGCCGCATCCGTGCCGTGCCAGCGTATCGACGACCAACGCTCAAAGCGCGCCGCGTCATCGGTCAGCATCGCGCCGCCATCACCGTAACAGCCAAGCGTCTTGGACGGATAAAAGCTCGTCGCCGACATATCGGTCAGCGCGCCAATCCGCCTGCCGCCCTGCGCCCCGCCAAAACTCTGCGCCGCATCGGCCAGCACCAGCATCCCGTGCGCCTTCGCGATCCGGTTGATCGCCTCATAGTCAGCCGGCAATCCATAAAGGTCGACCGCAATAATCATCCGCGGGCGAAGTTGGCCTTCCTTCCAGACTGCATCGATCTGCGCCTCGAGATGTCCAACGTCAATGTTGCAGGTATGGGCATCAACATCGACAAACACCGGCGTCGCCCCGGCGACAAGCACCGCGTTCGCCGTCGCATTGTAGGTAAATCCAGGGATGAAAATCGCATCATTCGCCTTAACATCTTCGCCCATCAAGGCAATGACCAACGCGTCCGTCCCACTCGCCACCGCCAGTGCGTGCGTGGTGCCAGCCCAACTTGCCAACTGCACCTCAAGCTCGCCAACTTCCGGCCCGCCGATGAAGGCGCCATGATCCAGAATCTTCTGCCAGCGCTTTTCAATGCCGGCGCGCAACATCTTCTTGGGTGTTTCAAGATCAAAGAAACGGATCGATCCCGCATCCGCGCTCGCGGTGCGGGGCTCAATCGATTTTGCTTCAGGCATGGACCAATCTCTTTTGCGGGGCAGCCGTTCTGGCTGCCTCAAGAATCAAGAGCGCCGTCTCAAGCGCCCGGCGCGCCTCGCGTGGCGCAATGGCTGCCGGCCGTTGCTCGCGCACGGCGCGCACAAACTGTGCAACGCCATGCCCCAGCGGATCGGCAGATGGACATGGCATGCCGTCGACGCTTTCGCCGTGGCTGCCTAACTGTTTGATTTTGCGCGGAGTGGAGTTCGTCATCTCACGCGTCAAAAAGTCGATGTAAATTTCACCATCCGGATAGGTCACACGCATGAAGCGCTTGCGCGCCTCAGCCATGCGGCTGGCGAAGAGATCGATTTGCATGCCGTCGGTCAAAGTCACCAGTGCTGCAACTTCGTCCGACCGCGAAGGCTTCGAACGCTCGCTGGCCTTGATGCTGGCAATTGCCGCCGGATTCAATTGATGCGCCAAATCAATATCATGGATCATCAAATCCAGCGCGACGCTGACATCCGTATTGCGCGGATTGAACGGTGCCGCACGATGAGACTCGATGCGCAAGGGCTTCACGTTTCCGTCAAACAATCCCAGATACCGCATCACGAAGCGTTCCTGATGGCCCGTATGAAGTATGGCGCCCCTAGCTTCGGCCACGCGCACCAGTGCATCAGCCTCGCGCATATTGGCGGCCAGAGGCTTCTCGATGAATACGTGCTTGCCTTGATTGAGACAGCCAACGCCGATCTCGCCGTGGAAACGCGCGGGTGCAGCGATCGTTACAACATCCACATGCGGCAGCATCGCCCGCCACCCGGCAAAGGCCGTCACGCCAAAATCGTTGGCCAGAGTTTGCGCCCGAACCTCTGACACATCAGCAATCCCGACCAGCGTAACACCGGGCGTCGCAGCATATTTTTGCGCGTGCAAACGGCCAAACGCGCCGGCGCCAATGACGCCAGCCTTGATGATCCGTTGGTTGTCCGCTTGCATACTCAGTACCCGTTCCTAGACTACGACACGCAACCCGTACGTGCGGCCTGATGATCGCTTCTTTGATTCTTCTACGCCACAGGGGCGACTGACGCAGCAATTCAACAAATATTGCAACCCTGTCATGTGGATAGCCACGCTTCTCGTTGTGCCCGGTTCTCCTCACCGTATATGGTTGACGGTATCACCATCTACAGATTGGAGACTACCAAATGAGCAACCTCAAAGGCCACGAAATCCGCCTGAAGAGCCGTCCTGTGGGCATGCCAACCGCCGAAAACTTCGAATATGCCGAAAGTGCCATAGCCGAACCCAAGGACGGCGAAGTCCTGGTCCGCAATATCTGGATGTCGGTTGACCCCTACATGCGCGGCCGGATGGTTGACCGCGAAAGTTACGTCCCGCCGTTTCAAATTGGTCAGGCCCTGCAAGGCGGTACTATCGGTCAAGTCATTGCGACGGGAAAAGGCGCACACTTCGCCGTCGGCGATTACCTGAACCACATGCTCGGCTGGCGCGAATACGCGGTCGTCGGTCCACAAGCCATGCCGCAAAAAATTGACCCCAGCCTGGCACCGGTTCAAAGCTTCCTCGGCGCCCTCGGCATGCCGGGCCTCACGGCCTACGCGGGCTTGTTCAAGATCGGTGCATTCAAACAGGGGGACACAGTATTTGTCTCTGCCGCGTCTGGAGCCGTTGGCTCAATTGTCTGTCAACTCGCGAAGGCTCATGGAGCCTACGTGGTAGGTTCAGCCGGCTCCGACGAAAAGTGCCAGTGGCTCTTGAAAGAAGCCAAAATCGACAAGGCGATCAACTACAAGACCTGTGGCGATCTGGACAAGGCGGTTGGAGCCGCTTTCCCGAAGGGCATCGACGTCTATTTCGAAAACGTCGGCGGCAAGCATTTGGAGGCAGCCCTCAACCACATGCGCATCTTTGGCCGCATCGCCGTCTGCGGCATGATCGAACAATACAACGCCACCGCACCCGCGCCGGGACCGTGGAACATCATCATGACCATCCCGAAAAGCCTGCGCATCGAAGGCTTCGTTGTCTCCAACCACTTCGACATGCTGCCCAAGTTCCATCAAGAGATGGGCAAACTCGTCGCCGAAGGCAAAATGACGTGGAAGGAAAGCGTCTCAGAAGGATTACAGAGCGCACCGAAAGCCTTTCTGGGTCTCTTCAAAGGCGAAAACTTCGGCAAGGCTCTGGTCAAAATCGGGCCCGATAAGGCAGTGTAGTGAATCAATAATCGCGACGGTGCATTCATGACGACCTTCAAACGCTGGGTACTCGCCAAACGGCCCGATGGCGTTCCGTCAACGGATGATTTCCGGCTTGAACAAAGCGCCCTGCCCGAACTGCAAGACGGGCAGGCGCTGATCCGCGTTGATCACATTTCCGTCGACCCCGGCATGCGCTCGCGCCTGTCCGGCGATTCCTACGCACCGGCATTGGCCATCGGCGCAACCATCGAAAGTGCGGGCATCGGCAAAGTCATCACCTCGCACAATGCCAAACTCAAGGAAGGCGCACTCGTGTGGGGCGGCTTCGGCTGGCAATCGCACCTGCTAAGCGACGGCCGCGGCGTTCAGGCGCTCGACCCGGAACTCTATCAGGGCAAGATCAAACCAACTTCAGCCATCGGACTGTTCGGCATACCGGGCCTCACCGCCTTCTTCGGCCTTTTCGAAATTGGCAAACCCAAGCAGGGCAACACTGTTGTCATATCATCCGCCGCAGGAACCGTAGGCGCTACCGCCGGACAAATCGCAAAACTCCAAGGTTGCACAGCCATCGGCCTTGCCGGTTCAGATGCGAAATGTGCTTACCTGAAAGAAATCGGCTTCGACATCGCCATCAACTACAAAACCGCAGGCGACCTCACGGCTGCACTCAAAGAAGCGGCCCCCAAAGGCATCGACATTTATTTCGATAATGTTGGCGGTGAAACGCTCGACGCCGCCATCCTCAACATGCGCAAGAACGGCCGTATCGTCGTCTCAGGACAAATCTCGGAGTACAACACCCAGACCCCGCGCGGCATTCGCCATACCTTGCCCTTCATCACTCAGCGCCTGAAAATGGAAGGTCTCGTCGTCTACGATTTTTCTGTCCAATTCGGGGAGGCGAGGCAGCAAATGGCGGAATGGGTCAATGAAGGTAAACTCACCTACCGCGAAGAAATCATCGAAGGCCTGGAGCAAACGCCGCAAGCCTTCATCGGTCTGTTCTCGGGCGAAAGCTTCGGCCGCCGCCTGGTGCACGTCAACTAGTACCCGGAATCGTAGGCGGGTGACACGGTGAACGCCGCAAGAATTTCACACGAAGCCGCAAAGACACGAAGAAAAAGGAAAAGAGCGGGAAACAGTGGGCAGACGCGTGAGCCAGCGCGCCTCGCGTCTTCTTCGCGTCTTTGCGGCTTCGTGTGAAATTCCTTTTTTACTGTGTTTTGACACTCTCATCTGCGTCAGGCGATCGCCGCCGGGCTTTTTACCATTTGTTTGGCGCAAAATCGACAGATGGTCTGTGTATATACAAACGCATGCATACGTGCATATAAGGAAGAAAGACCGTTATATTTCAATCTGTTAAGCCCTAAAAAGCCACCTGAAAAATCAACATGTATGCATGCAGTCGCTGTAAGCCAGGGCTGAGAAGTGGGGTGTGCGCCCCGTCAGATTCGGGGCGCACTCCACCCGTTCCCCGCCTTTAGGGGCGGGGTTGCTCGACTATTCAAAATTCAAGTCGCAGCTGAGCATCGCCCTTTTTTAGAGCGAATCCAGAATGGTGGAACATATATAGAACTTCCTTGCCGCGTCAACCTGAATTTCAAGCGGCGCCTCCCGGCTTGTTCGGTTCGAGGTTTGCAAGTGGTAAGGAATTTCACCGCGTAGGCGCGAAGGACGCTAAGAAGAAAATTGTGGGAGTGTCGCGCAGAACAACTTATCGGCCGACGCGCCGCGCCTATTTTGTACTTTTCTTAGCGTCCTTCGCGCCTTCGCGGTGAAATTTTCTTGTGCCAGCAATATTTGAGAGTCAGTACTAGTATCCGGAATCATAAATGGGCGACACAGTGAGGCGCCGCAAGGGTTTCACACCAAGGCACAAAGACGCAAAGACGCAAAGACGCAAAGAAAAAAATGGGGTCGCGCTTGCGCGCCAGGAACGTCAATCAATGGGTCTATTGGCAGTGATTCTCCTTCTACTTGGCGTCTTTGCATCTTTGCGCCTTGGTGTGATCCGTTTTTTTTGCAGTGTTTCCGTGTCAGTTACTTCAGATACCAGGTACTAGCGCCGCCAGCTTCTGACCAGGGCGGCACTTCGATCTCGTATGAGCGGGAACCGCGAGAGGTTGTCCGGGTCGAGCGTGTAATCAAGCGCAACCCCATAACCCAAATGCGAAACAAAACTGCAAGACATACCGAGGTCGCCGGTACTGTCGGGACGAAAACATCTTCCGGCATAGTAGGGCGCTATGTCCAATGACCGCTCCGGCTCCGCGCTCAAAAGATAAATCCAGGGCGTCCCCGCAGACTCAATTCGAAACAGCTGCCAGTCTCCCTTGCCAACAACACGCCGGTTCATCCATGCGCCTTCTCCCGCCCAGGCCTGGCGAAGCTCTCGCAAATGTTCAGCAGGCACGGTGTAGTTCCGCCACAGCGCAAAATCTTTCGGAGCCCCGTCCGGAACAATGCCGCCGTCGATCGTCCGGGACAATCTTGTCAGATCAAGTTGTAATGCTTGCGGCTCAGCGCAACCTGCAAATGACGCGGCCGCCTTTACAACACCGTTCTCGCGCGCATCCCAACAGCCGGACAAGCGAAGCAGGTCGGCACGCCACCCATCGATATTCTTGACGAGATTTCGCGGCACAAAATAAACGGCGTTGCCCGCGCGAACCGCCACATCGGAATACTTTCCCGCCGTGAGATCAAGATGCGCCTTCAGCCCGATCAGACCGGCACCCAGAACGCACCACGCAATCAATCCCCACCGCACCGCACGCGCCCCCAAAATGCGAACCCGATCCTATCTCCGCCAGAGCACAAAAGCGAAGGCGTTACTGCGCCGCAGCCGGGCGCTGGGTCTTGAAACGTTCCGCGCGAATGCCTTCCGCCACCAGGAAAGCAAGCTCCAGCGCCTGATTGGCGTTCAACCGCGGGTCGCAATGCGTGTGATAACGGCTCGACAGATCAGCGTCCGTAATTGCCGTAGCCCCACCCGTACACTCCGTTACATTCTGACCCGTCAACTCAAGGTGCACCGCCCCCGCATGCGTGCCTTCTGCACGATGCACCACAAAGAACGCCTCAACCTCTTTCATCACCTGATCAAATGGCCGCGTTTTGAAACCCGTCGAAGCCTTGATCGTATTGCCGTGCATCGGATCGCACGACCACACAACCTTACGCCCTTCGCGCTTGATGGTCCGTATAAGACGCGGCAGGTGCTCTTCAACTTTGTCTGCGCCAAAGCGCGTAATCAACGTCAACCGCCCCGGTTCATTGCCAGGATTCAGAACATCGCAAATGCGGATCAGATCGTCGTTCGACAGGCTTGGCCCGCACTTGACCGCCAGCGGGTTCTTGATCCCACGCGCAAACTCGATATGCGCCCCGTCCAGCTGACGCGTCCGGTCGCCAATCCACACCAGATGCGCCGAACAGTCGTACCAATCGCCCGTCGTCGAGTCGATGCGTGTCATCGCCTGCTCATAGCCGAGCAATAACGCTTCATGGCTGGTATAAAAATCTGTCGTCCGCAATTGCGGCGCCGAATCCGGCGTGATCCCGCACGCTTCCATGAACTCAAGCGTCTCGGAAATCCGGTCGGCCAAAGCACGATAGCGCTCCCCCGAAGGCGAGCCTGCGATGAACCCCAAATTCCACCGGTGCACGTTATGCAAATCGGCGTACCCGCCTTGCGCGAAGGCCCGCAGCAGGTTCAAGGTCGACGCCGCTTGCCCATAAGCCTGGATCATCCGTTCCGGGTCAGGCTCTCGCGCCAGCTTCTCAAACGGCGAGGCATTGATAATGTCCCCGCGATAAGACGGCAATTCAACGCCGTCAATGGTTTCCATATCGCTGGAGCGGGGTTTGGCAAACTGTCCGGCGATGCGCCCGACCTTCACAACCGGCATCGCCCCGGCAAAAGTCAGCACCACCGCCATCTGCAGGATCACGCGAAACGTGTCGCGAATGTTATCAGGATGAAACTCTGCAAATGACTCTGCGCAATCTCCGCCCTGCAGCAAGAACGCCTTGCCCTCGGCGACTTCCGCCAGCGAGCGCTTCAAATTCCGCGCCTCGCCGGCAAATACCAGCGGCGGATAAGATTTCAAGCGCAGTTCAGCCCGCGCCAGCGCTTCGCCGTCTTGATAGACCGGAACCTGTGCAACCTTCTTCGAACGCCAACTGGCGGGAGTCCAAGTCATCTGTTTTGCCCTTCTGGCAAGCTAGATAGCGCGCACCAGCGCCCTTTGCCAGTTCCACGAATCCGCGCGGTTAATCGAGTTCAGCGCCGGGCCAATTCGATGATCTTAACCCCACTTTGTGAGCCGACAAGGGCAAGGCTCGCCAGCGAAATAAACAACCCGTGATCGACCACCCCGGGGATACCCTCCAGCGCCCTGGCCAGGCGTTCGGGATCTGGAATGGTTTGCGCTGAACAATCCGCGATGTAATTGCCGCCATCGGTCTTGAAGGCATGGCCTTCGCCACCGCGCAAGTGCATCAGATTCTGCGCGCAGCCACATCGCGCCACGGCCTCTGCGATCCGCTCCATCGTAATCGAATAAGCAAACGGGACGATCTCAACCGGCAACGGAAACCGCCCCAGCGTCTCGACCACTTTTGCACCATCCGCTATCACGATCATGCGATCAGAAGCCGACGCCACAATCTTCTCGCGCAGCAACGCCCCGCCGCCGCCCTTAATGAGATTGAGCCCGGGCCCAATCTCATCGGCACCATCAATCGTCATATCGAGATGGCGCACCGCGCCCAACTCCGCCACCTCAATCCCCAGCTCACGCGCTAGCTCTGCCGTGCGCTCCGACGTTGCAACCGCAACGATCTTCAGCCCCGCTTGCACGCGAATACTGAGTGCACGTACGAAGTGCTCAGCGGTAGAGCCCGTCCCAAGCCCCAATTTCATCCCGGGCTTGATGTATTCCAACGCCGCTTCGGCCGCAGCGCGCTTTTGATCTTCAACTGTGTGGAGGTTTGTCATAGGCCCACTATAGCGGCATGACCGCTCAATTCGCAAAAGCCTTCGAGAATAAAATCTGTGCGTGAACTGCGCGGCGCAGGCTTGCCCTCGCCGCATCAAGGGGCGCAACGGCTTCGAAGACGAAACGTCGCACGCAACTATTTCCGTTTACCCAGCGTTCACAAAGACACGTCCTCGCCTGCGCGATGGTTAAGTTCGAGTGAAGGCGATTTACCAAATGCGAACAACCTTCAACGTTCCTGAACCAAATGCAGGTCATACTTCGCGCTTTCGTACGGACAAACTCTTGGCATGGTGTTGCCATGCTTTCGACTTCGTTTCAGGTGAAGTGTTCCAGATGAGCGTTTCAAACCAAGAACATGAATGCGGACGCCGCTTCCCAACCTATTCCAGGGGGGAAGTCTGGGCCGATACGGCTGCACACGTGATCGGGTTGCTGTTCGGTCTGGTGGCCACCGTCGCCCTGATCTCGACTGCCTCGCAGAACAACCACTTCTTGGTGATTTTCGGCGCCAGCCTCTATGGCCTGGGCCTGCTCGCCATGTTCTCATTCTCGGCCGCCTACAATCTCTGCCCGCCGTCCGACACCAAGGAGCTTCTCCGCCGCCTCGATCACGCCGCGATATTCTTGATGATCGCGGGCACCTACACCCCATTACTTCTCAACCGCATCGGCGGCGAGTGGGGCTTTGGCCTGCTCTATTTTGTCTGGAGCGTGGCCATTACCGGCGCCGTCTTGAAAATCATCTTCCCGCGCAAATGGGAAATGCTCTCGATCGCACTCTATGTGGGCCTTGGCTGGTCCGTTGTCGTTGCCATCAACCCGATGCTCCAGGCGCTGGCCATCGACAACCTCATTCTCATCGGTGCTGGCGCCCTGATCTACACGATCGGTGTCGCCTTCCACATGTGGGATCGCCTGCCCTACCAGAACGCGATCTGGCACTGGCTGGTGCTCGCCGCCGCCACCTGTCACTACTTCGCCATTCTCAACGAAGTCGCCATCGCCGCGACGTGACCGCCATCGCTTGACGATGGCAACCGAGCAGCTCATTTTCCTGACGGTTTTGAAAATCGTGCGAGAGACTTCGATGATAGGTTCACCCAACAAGCCACTCCCGCGCGCGCCCTCTGTCGCCATCGTCGGCGCCACCGGTGCCGTCGGCACTGAAATGATTGCTTGCCTTGAACGCCGGCATTTCCCGCTCTCCCGCTTGAAGCTCCTGGCCTCGCCGCGTTCAGCTGGACGAAGTACAAAATTCAAAGGCCACGATGTCCGCATTGATGCGCTCGATGCCCTAAGCTTGCAAGACATAGACATCGCCCTGTTTTCGGCCGGTGGCGCCATCTCCAAAGAGTTTGCAAAGACAGCGCCCCGTCACGCCGTCGTCATCGACAACTCCTCCGCCTTTCGCATGGAACAACACGTGCCGCTGATTGTGCCGGAAGTGAACATCGATCAGATTGCCTGCCATTCTGGCATCATCGCCAATCCAAGCTGCGTTGCGATCATTGCGGCCCTTGCACTCTGGCCGCTTCATCGTGCCAACCCTATCCACCGCGTTGTCGCCACAACCTATCAGGCAGCGTCCGGCGGTGGCGCCGCGTTGATGGAAGAACTGCGCGCTTCCACCAAGGCGTTTCTCACCAACCAGAATTTCACGCCGCGGGTCGCGCCGCACGATTATGCCTTCAATGTTTTCAGTCACAACACCCGCGTCGATTCTGAAAGCGGCAACAACGAAGAAGAAATCAAGGTCGCCCGCGAACTGCCCAAGATCATGAACGCCCCGAACCTGCGCGTCGGCGTCACCTGCGTGCGCGTTCCGGTATTGCGCGCCCACACCATCGCGATGACCGTCGAATTCGAACACCCGCTAACGCCCGGGACCGCACGCGAAATCCTGCGCAACGCCCGCGGTTTGGAGATCGTCGACGACCGGAAGTCCAACCGCTTCCCGATGCCCCGCGACGCCACGGGCCGGGACGAAGTGCTGGTAGGCCGGCTGCGCCAGGACCAAAGCGATCCGTCCGGCCGCTCCATTTCAATGCTGGTCGCCGGCGATCAACTGTTGAAAGGTGCCGCCCTCAACGCCGTACAAATTGCGGAATACCTGATGAAGAGCCATGATGCATAAAGCCTGATCTTGCCAGGCTAAAGACACATTTAGGCGGCCGGCTACTCCACCGTCACCGACTTCGCCAAGTTGCGCGGTTGATCGACATCGGTGCCCTTCACCACGGCAGTGTGATAGGCGAGCAATTGCACCGGCACTGCATAAAGCAGCGGCGTGATGAACGGATCGACCTCGGGCACTTCGATCCGCGCCCAGACCTTGTTCCCCGCCAGTTCATGCCCACGTTTGTCCGAAATCAAAATCACCTTACCCTTGCGTGCCATCACTTCCTGCATGTTCGAAATTGTCTTGTCGAACAGACTGTCATAAGGCGCGATCACGACCACGGGGACAGTTTCATCAATCAGGGCAATCGGGCCGTGTTTCATCTCTCCTGCCGCATAACCCTCGGCATGGATGTAGGAAATTTCCTTCAGCTTCAGGGCCCCTTCCAGAGCAATCGGGTAAGACAGACCCCGCCCCAGATAGAGCACGTCGCGCGCCTTCGCCAACTCGTGCGCTAACGCCTGATAAATCGAATCTTGCGCCAACAACGAGATCATGTGACGCGGCACTTCCATCAATGTCCGCGTCAATCGGATCTCCGCCTCACGCGAAATCGTATTCCGGGCCCGGCCGGCGGCAATGGCAAGCGCCGCCAGCACCGACAACTGACAGGTAAAAGCCTTGGTCGAGGCGACGCCAATTTCAGGCCCGGCATGGGTCGGGAACACAACTTCGGACTCGCGCGCAATCGATGACCCGGCGACGTTCAAAACCGATGCAATATGCTGCCCATGTTCCTTGCAATAGCGCAGGGCGGCGAGCGTATCGGCGGTCTCGCCCGATTGCGAAACGAACAGGGCCAAACCGCCACGCGGCAAAGGTGCCTCACGATAACGGAACTCCGAAGCCACATCGATCTCGACTGGCATGCGGGCAATACTTTCAAACCAGTATTTGCCAACCAGCGTCGCAAACGAGGCCGTGCCGCAAGCAATCATCGTCATCTTTGGCAGATTGGCAAAATCGAATGGCGTCTTGGGCAGCGTCACCGATTGTGTCGCCGCATTGATCACCGTGTTCAGCGTGTTGCCCACCACTTCCGGCTGCTCGAAAATCTCCTTCGCCATGAAATGGCGATGCGCACCTTTATCGACCAGGCTCGAAGACACACTGGTGATCTGGATCTCGCGATTAACCGGCCGGTCCTGCGCATCATAAATCGCCACGCTGTCAGCCTTCACAACCGCCCAGTCGCCGTCTTCCAGATAGGCAACCCTGTTCGTCAGAGGCGCCAGCGCAAACGCATCCGAGCCCAGGAACATCTCCTTCTGGCCATATCCAACAGCCAGCGGCGGTCCTTGGCGGGCACCGATCATCAGTCCATCTTCGCCGGTGAAAATCATCGCAAGCGCATACGCGCCCTTCAGCCGCTTGATCGCCGCCGACGCTGCCTTTTCAGGCGACAGACCCTGGTTGAGATATTCCGTGATCAGATGCACCGAAACTTCGGTGTCGGTCTCGGTATGAAATTTGTGTCCCTTCTCTTCAAGTTCTGCCCGCAACTCGTGAAAGTTTTCGATGATCCCATTGTGAACAACTGCCACCCGGTCTGAAATATGAGGATGCGCATTGGTCTCGTTGGGAACACCATGCGTGGCCCAGCGCGTATGTCCGATGCCCGTCGAACCCGGTAGAGGCGTTTCGCGTAAAACTTTGTCCAGCCCCGACAATTTACCCGGCGCCCGCCGCCGCTCGATCCGTCCCTTGACCAGCGTCGCAATACCCGCCGAGTCATAGCCGCGATACTCAAGCCGCTTCAGGCTTTCCAGAATGGTAAGCGCCGCATCTTCCCGGCCGGCGATCCCGACAATTCCACACATGCCAGACTACTCCTTCGGTTTCTTCTTGGCCGCCAGCTTGCGGGCGCGAAACGCTTTCGCATAACCATCAACCTGCCGCTGCTCATTGCGTTCAATCGCCAACGCTTGCGCATCGACAGCCTTGGTGATCACACTGCCCGCACCCACCATCGCGCCATCACCAATTTTCACCGGCGCCACCAGCGCCGTGTTCGATCCGATGAAAACGTCGGCGCCGATATCGGTGAAGTGCTTGTCAAACCCGTCGTAATTGCAGGTAATCGTACCAGCCCCGATGTTCGAACGCGCCCCGACTCGCGCGTCCCCGATATAGGCCAGATGGTTTGCCTTTGCCCCATCCTCGATCACCGACTTCTTCACTTCGACGAAATTTCCAATATGAACATCGCGCCCGATCATGGCGCCCGGCCGCAAGCGCGCATAGGGTCCGATGATAGCGCCTTCACCAATCGTGCAATCCTCGAAGTGACAAAACGGTTTGATCGTCACATTGCCGGCGATCACAACCTTGGGCCCAAACACGACATTGGGGCCCACCGTGACATCGCGCCCAAGCTTCGTATCCATGCTGAACCAGACAGTATCGGGATCAGTCAGTGTCACGCCTTCCAGCATCGCCCGCTCACGCAAGCGCCGCTGCATGATCGCTTCGGCCTTCGCCAGCGCCACCCGGTGATCAACGCCCATCACCTCGTCTGCCGCAGCCTCGGCCGCCACAACCAGCAATCCCTGAGCCCGCGCGATCGCCACGATTTCAGTCAGATAGTACTCGCCCTGCGCGTTGGCATTGCCGACCCGATCCAGCAACTCAAACAGATATCGCCCTTCAACAATCATGATCCCGGAATTGCAGAACCCAACCGCGCGTTCTTCCGCTGTCGCGTCCTTGAACTCTACTATCCGCTCAAGCTCGCCGTCTTTCGTCGCGATCAACCGCCCATACACGGCAGGATCGGATGGACGAAAACCCAACACGCCAATGGCGGCACCGCCGGCCATCGCGGCTTCGACCGCCGCAATATTGCCGGGCCGGATCAAAGGCGTATCGGCAAACAAAACCGCAACGCGGCCCTTAAAACCCTTCAACGCATCGCGAGCGGCCAAAACTGCGTGTCCCGTCCCCAGAGCTGGCTCTTGAATTGCGATCTCGGCCGGGGCAACGGCTTTTGCAACCTCGTCCATGCCCCTCGCCAGAACAACCACACATTTGACTGCCCCGGCCTCACGCGCCGTCTCCAAAACATGGAGCACCATCGCGCGCCCGGCCACGGGATGCAGCACTTTGGACAGCGTCGATTTCATGCGCGTGCCCTTCCCCGCCGCCAAAACCACAGCGGCAAGAGAAACGGATCGCTCATGCAAGGTTGAAGACGTCAAGCCTGGGCCTCAATAAAAATCTAACGGAATCCGGCGTTTGGCCGCCGGAACGCTCGCACACTCGTTATCGCATACTGAAATAAAAAAATGTTTCGCATTCTTGCCAATCCCATGGCAATTGGCTTGAAAGCGCCATGAACCGAGCTGAACGAACTTGCCCGTCAAACTGCCTGAAACAATCATTTTCGACCTCGACGGCACACTGGTCGATACCGCCCCCGATCTCACCGCAGCTCTTAACGCGGTGTTAATCAGGGAAGGGCTGCCGATCGTGCCCCTTGACCAGGTCAGGCACATGGTTGGAAGGGGTGCGCGCGTTCTCATCGAAAGCGCACTGACCTCACATGGCATTTCGATCGACCCAGATCGCACCGCTGATTTGATGAAGCATTTCCTCGAATATTATGAGGCAAACATCGCTGAAACCAGCCGGCCCTTCAACGGAGTTGAGGATCAGCTCCACACTCTATCCAGCCGTGGTCACAAACTCGGGGTCTGCACCAACAAACCCGAAGCTCTGTCGCTAAAGCTACTGACGAAACTTGGACTGAAAAAGTACTTTCCGGTAGTCTTGGGCCTTGACAGCAAACCCTATCGTAAACCCGACCCGCGTCACCTGATCGACACAGTGGCAGAGCTCGGTGGCAACCCTTTGGATAGCGTGATGATCGGCGACAGCGAAACCGACGCAAAAACAGCTCAGGCCGCCAGCATCCCCGTCATTTTAGTCAGTTTTGGCTACAGCGAGATCCCGGTCCGCGACCTCAAAGCCAATGTCGTGATCGATCATTTTGACTCACTCCAGGACGCCCTAGCCAAATGTGCCCGCGCTTGACTTGGGCGTCAACGCGCCCCTATAGCAACCGTCCTTCAAGAAATTGGGCGCTTAGCTCAGCGGGAGAGCACTACCTTCACACGGTAGGGGTCGCAGGTTCAATCCCTGCAGCGCCCACCATCCTCTGGCAAAACCCGCAGAAACTTACCCTATAGTACCTCAACCAACACGATTGACGCGCGCACAATGGAACTGCTTGCAAACCCAGAAGCCTGGATTGCCTTTATAACTCTGACCACGCTCGAAATCGTTCTTGGCGTCGACAATATAGTCTTCATTGCCATTCTCGCGGGTAAGCTGCCCGTCGAAGAGCGGGCCAGCGCCCGGCAGATCGGATTGGCCGTGGCATTGGGCACCAGACTGGCTCTTTTGTCGACCCTGTTTTACCTTTCACACCTCGAGGCCACGACCGGAATTTGGCTCTTCGGCAGAGACCTTTCATGGAGAGATATCGTCTTGGGCGCCGGTGGACTGTTCCTGATTTGGAAAGCAATCGTGGAGATGAACGAGTCGATAAGGCCGCACAAAGCCCACCGCAAAGACAAGAAACATGTTGCCCGAGCGGTGTTTGCCTGGATCATAGTTCAAATAGCCATAATCGACATTGTCTTCTCGATTGACTCGGTCATCACCGCTGTCGGAATTGCCAACGACATCGAAATTATGGCCGCCGCAATCATCATCGCTGTGTTCGTGATGATGGTCGCCATCAATCCGATCGCCATTTTCATCGACAAGCACAAAGAAGTGAAAATCGTTGCCTTGAGCTTCCTTTTGCTCGTGGGCTTCATTTTGGTCACCGAATCCATGGGAACCGCAATCCCGAAAGGCTATCTCTACTTCGCGCTGGGTTTTGCCAGTTTGGTTCAAGTGCTGGTTCTTTGGGCCCAATCCAGCGAAAAGCAAATGGAGACCCTTGCAGCACGTGAAGAAAGCAAAGACTAAGTTGCAGAAACAGGTTTCCTCATAGCCACTCGCGGAGCGCGAAGTAAACCGATAGATCGCTCGTGCTCAATGATCGAACCAAGCTCCGCACGCATGCCATCGGGCTGGAAGATCTCAAAGCCCAATCGGGCATAGGTTGGAGCGTTCCAAGGCGCATCTTTGAAAGTAGTCAGGGTAACTTCGTCGCATCCTCGACTCTTTGCCCATCGACAACCTGCCTCGATAAGGTGTCTGCCGGCGCCTTGACGCTGAAACGCCATACGAACGGACAGTTCCCATATGTGTCCGCGCCCATCGACCACACCCAGCAAAATAATCCCCGAAATTCCCACGGCGCCTTCCGATACAAAAGCGTTCCCCGAACGGACGAACTCTTCGTACTCACTAATTTCTCGAGGGGGATAGTCCAGAACAAATGCAAGCTCCGGCAAAGATCTGAACAAGACCGAAGCATCGTCTTCGACCTCCTTCAATGTGGAAATCTCGCTTATATCTGCCAAGCGCACCTTCATGAGTACTCCAAATTCTCGCCATCCTTAGGTGCCAAACTAACACAAAAGCGAGCGCGCCTTTCCACCCTTCCCAATCCTGCCTCTATCTGTTACATGCCCGCCCTCTCTGCTTGTGAAATGCGGTCATGGCGGAATTGGTAGACGCACTGCCTTGAGGTGGCAGCGGGGCGACCCGTGGAAGTTCGAGTCTTCTTGACCGCACCAAATTCAGAATTTGTTGATCCGGCAGGCTTATGGTCAGCGCTGCCATCCTCCCCACCTCCTGAGAGGTGCCACTTTTGACTGAAAACACCACCAAACCACGACCGGCAGAATATCGGGACGTCACATCCCCGGCCTTTCTGCGTGCGGTACTTGATGCCATCGACGGCCAGGACGAGGCAGGCGTCAAGGCCCTGGTCGAGCCGCTGCACGCAGCCGACATCGCCTGGCTATTGGGCGCTATGGACGCCTCAAATCGCCGGGCGCTCGTTAAAGCGCTGGGCCCGGACATCGATCCGGAAATTCTGTCCGAACTCGACGAAGATTTGCGCACGGAGCTGGTTCGAACACTGGGTCCAAAATCAGTCGCCGACGCCGTCAAAGAGCTGCACGTTGAAGACGCTGCCTATGTTCTGGAAGATCTGGAAGACTTCGAAAAGCGCGAAGTCCTGTCGCAGGTCCCGCTCGCAGACCGGGCCCAGGTTGTCGATGCGCTGTTGTTCTCCGAAGAAACCGCAGGCCGCGTCATGCATCGCGAATTTGTCACGATGCAGGGAAGCATGACAGTCGCCGAAGCACTGGCACGGTTGCTTTTGGTTGATATCCCTGAAGAGTTTCAAGAAATCTATCTGGTTGATAGTGAGCGTAGGCCCGTTGGCTTTCTGGCATTGAGCCGGCTGTTGCGCGCCACACCTTCATCGCTGCTCCATGACATCGCAACGACTGAAATGACCATCATTCCGGCAACCGCACATCAGAAGGCGTTCGCCCATCTCTTTGAGCACTACCATTTGACGTCGGCCCCGGTGACTGACGAGACCGGCAGCCTGGTTGGCGTGCTCAGCGCCGGATCAGTGGTCGAAGTCCTCCAGGAAATGCACAAAGCCGAAGTGCTGGCACTGGGTGGCGTCGCCGAGGGAGAATCCCTGTCGGGATCACTGACCAAAACCACCAGACTTCGATTTTCCTGGCTCTTCGTAAATCTGCTCACCGCAATCATAGCGTCGATCGTTATCGGCTTTTTCGAGGCCTCGTTGGAAAAGGCCGTAGCGCTGGCAATTCTGATGCCCATCGTGGCGTCGATGGGCGGCAACGCCGGCACCCAGACCTTGACGGTTGTCGTGCGAGCACTTGCAACAAAAGAACTAAATCAGGCGAATTTATGGCGTGTTATCAACCGTGAGATGATCATAGGCGTGACCAACGGCACTGGTTTCGCTTTGCTCGCAGCTGGCATAACATGGGTGTGGTTTCAAAACTTGGCGCTTGCGGGCGTGATAGCATCTGCGATGCTGATCAACCTGCTCGCCGCTGCAGTGTCGGGCGTGTTTGTGCCGCTGGCATTGAATAAAGCAGGTGTCGATCCGGCGGTCTCTTCTCCGGTGGTGGTAACGACGGTGACCGACGTCGTCGGTTTTGTATCTTTTTTGGGATTAGCAACGTGGCTGCTTCTGAATTGACTCGATTTTTCTTGCAGGCGTTGGCCTGCACAATCGTGCTCACCGCACCAGCCTTGGCGGGCAACTGGAACTCGTCCGAGCGTCTTGAGCGGGCGCGTTCAGGGCTCGCGGCAACCTCGGTGAACGACCTCATCTACGTCGGCGGTGGAGCGGCCGCCGGTGACCCCGCAAATGCGTTCGATGTCTTTGACCCCGAAAAGGAGTCGTGGCGCGCCCTTCCAGCCTTGCCCGTCGGCCTCATCAGCTTTGCAATGGCAGCGACCGGCAAACAGATTTATATCACTGGCGGCTATTCAGCCGACGACCCCGGTGAACCCCGCAAGGATGTCTGGGCCTATGACATCGACGCCGCCGCCTGGACACGCAAAACCTCAATGCCCTTGGCGCGAGCGGCCCATGCGATGGCGTCGGTTGGCGGTAAAATTTATGTGATCGGCGGCGCCGGACCGCAAGCCGGCAAAACCCTGATCTACAATCCGCAATCAGACAGTTGGAAAACCGGAGCAGACCTCGTAACCCCAAGGCGCGCGCTCGCAGCAGCGTCCGACGGAAAACGAATCTACGTGATTGGCGGCATCAAGAGCGACGGCGGCGTCTCAGCGGCACTGGAAGTGTTTGACCCGGCAACTGCGGCATGGACATCATTACCAGCCTTGCCTGCGGCGCGCGGCGCTTTGACCGCCGCCATCGTCGGCGGACAGTTGCACGTCGTCGGCGGCGCGACGTGGAAACCTCTCAAAACCTATGCAAACCACGATGTATTCAGTATCGCTGCACGCACCTGGAGCAAAGCCCAATCCCTTCCTTCAGCCCGCCAGGGCATGGCTTCCGGGGTGGCTTCTGGGCGCTTGTGGATTTTCGGCGGCGGCAGCGGCGCCGGCGTATTTGGAATGTTCACGGCCTCCGACTCCGTCGATGCCTACGAGCCATGACGAGCGCTAGATGATCGCAAACACCTTTCGTGGCCTGAACTTCGCGCTTGGTGAAACAGCAGACGCCATCCGCGAAACCGTTGAACGCTTCACGGCGCAAAATATCACGCCACGCGCGGCCGAGATCGATAAGTCGAACAAGTTCCCACGCGACCTCTGGCCAAAACTGGGGGAGCTCGGGCTACTCGGGATCACCGTCGAAGAAGACTACGGTGGCGCGGGCCTGGGTTATCTTGAGCACGTGGTGGCAATGGAGGAAATCAGCCGCGGCTCGGCCTCGGTCGGTCTGTCCTACGGCGCGCATTCCAATCTGTGCGTCAACCAGATCAAGCGCAACGGCGATCACGCGCAGAAGTCGCATTACCTGCCCAGGCTGATTTCAGGTCAGCATCTGGGGGCACTCGCCATGTCGGAGCCGGACGCCGGTTCCGATGTGGTGGGCATGCGCCTGCGCGCCGACAAAAAGGGCGACCGCTATGTCTTGAATGGCACGAAAATGTGGATCACCAACGGACCCGATGCCGACGTGGTGGTCGTCTATGCCAAGACCGATCCGCAGGCGGGGCCGCGCGGCATCACCGCCTTTATCGTCGAAAAGGGCATGAAAGGTTTTACGGCCTCGCCCAAGCTCGACAAGTTGGGCATGCGCGGCTCGGACACGGGAGAGTTGGTGTTCACCGATTGCGAAGTGCCGGTGGAAAACGTGCTGGGCCGCGTCAACGAAGGCGTACGCGTGTTGATGTCGGGCCTCGACTACGAGCGCGCGGTGCTGACAGGCGGGCCGCTCGGCATCATGCGCAATGCGATGGATATCGTGCTGCCTTACGTCCACGAGCGCAAACAGTTCGGCCAACCGATCGGCACCTTCCAACTGATGCAGGGCAAGCTTGCCGACATGTACGCGCGCATGAACGCCTCGCGCGCCTATTGCTACACCGTGGCCAAAGCGTGTGACCGCGGCGAGACCACGCGCAAGGACGCGGCAGCGGCGATTTTGTTCGCCTCCGAAACGGCAACGTGGATGGCGCTGGAAGCCATCCAAGTTCTGGGCGGCAACGGCTACATCAACGACTATCCAACCGGCCGCTTGCTGCGTGACGCCAAGATCTACGAAATCGGCGCCGGCACCAGCGAGATCCGCCGCATGCTCATCGGCCGCGAACTCTTTGAGGAGACGGCCTGACATGCCCACCTCCAATCGACTGTCCCTGCTCGTCTCGTTGATCCTGCTGATCGTCATCCCGGTCCTGTTGGGTCAGGCCATGATCATCAGCCTGACCAAGCTGCACCTGACGCCAGACCAGGCTATCCAGATCATGATCGCCATCGTCCTCGGCGGACTGGTAAATATTCCTATCAAGCGCATCGTGCGCGAGCAACCGGTGTGGTCGCATCCGCTGGCGATCTTCGGCATCGATCGCAGCCTGCCGCGCTGGACCATCCGCCGCCGCGAGACCATCATCGCCGTCAATGTCGGCGGCTGCCTGGTGCCGCTTGGCATCGCTCTCTTTCAGCTCGCCTACCTGAGCCGCATGGGCGCCGACACAATGTGGGCGGTGGCCGCAGCCGTCGCCATCAACACCATCGTCTGCTACGCCGCAGCAACCCCGGTGCAGGGTGTGGGCATCGTCATGCCGGGCTTCGTCGCCCCCATCACCGCGGCCCTGTCAGCACTTCTGCTGGCACCCGAAGTGGCCCCACCGGTGGCTTTTGTTGCAGGCGTTCTGGGGCCACTGATCGGCGCCGACTTTTTTCACGTCCACGAACTGATCCGCCACCCGCGCAGCGTCGGCATGGCCTCGATCGGGGGTGCGGGCACCTTTGACGGCATCGTTT
>Ga0163151_10000526_pt1 | contig 66947 bp, 60 predicted proteins | sample OliLakLV19MP5IB2_FD_145596 | JGI IMG/M metagenome (GOLD analysis project Ga0163151, IMG submission 145596) | Freshwater microbial mat bacterial communities from Lake Vanda, McMurdo Dry Valleys, Antarctica - Oligotrophic Lake LV.19.MP5.IB-2 | ecosystem: Environmental > Aquatic > Freshwater >... | reverse complement strand
TATATATGATAGCTAATAATAAAGATCTGAAAATACATAATGGTAAGTTGGCGGATTTAGCTCCAACAATTCTGCATTTGATGCATTTGCCACAGCCTGGTGAAATGACGGGGAGAAGCTTGGTGGACTAACGTCATTCTGAGAATTGCTTCAATTCGAAGAATCTGTTGAATCGTGGACGCTATTAAAAGATTCTTCGCCTCGATAAAATATTAGTATAATTTTTGCAATTTTCTCCGAGGCTCAGAATGACGTCCTACTTCTATAGTACAACCTTCAAAGCCTTACTATCACTACCAGATTGAATATTCAACATATAAATTATACCGAAACTCAATATATAATAGTCCAAAAAAAGGGGACTAATCCCCCCGCATCCCGATAATTATCGGGATTAAGCGGGGCTTTCGGGATGTAGTTCGGCATTACCATTCTAAAAACTAATCCGCCACAGACCTATCGTGTGGACACAAAATTGATTACTTATCTTTGCATATATGCAAAAGAGAGAGTTTACAGACTTGGACGATTTACGATTAGTTTACCGAGGCAATAAAATATTACTAGACTTATTTCAAAAGAATGTTCATTCAATACGACAAGTATGCTCTACTGATTCTGAAGCAAAAGGGTTTTATAGATTTTTGAAGAATGACAGGGTAAGTGAAGAAGATATTATATCGAACATGCTTAACAATTGTAGGAGTGCTTGTGCAGATAAGTATGTAATATGCATACACAAGACTCAACAGAGATAAATTTAAGCGGTCATCGCAACAGGATTCACAAGAATAATGATATAGGTACTACTAATTCGAACAACACTCAGGGGTTAGGTTTTTTCTTCATCCAAGCTTTGTTATTGACGCATACAGTGGAATACCCTATGGTTTTGCCACAGTTAAAATATGGAACAGGTCATTAGATTATATACCTAGAGCAAACCGAAAGAAAAAATATTGCCTATTGAAGATAAGGAATCATATAAATGGATTGAAACATCCGAGAACACAAAATCTGCCCTGTCAGACATTGTGAGGGAATGGTTATTATCCAAGACAGGGAAGGCGATATCTATGAGCAGTTTGCCTTAATCCCTGATGCGAAAACTGACCTATTAATTAGGTCAAGGGCAGACAGGACAATGGCAAATAACCAAAAGCTATATAGTTGTTGTGACGACCAGGAATGTCAGGGTTCTTATACTATTGATGTGGAGGGAAAAGGAGGAAGAAAAAAACGAAAAGCCTTAATTGAAATTAGGTATCAAAAGGTGTCAATTTTAAAAACAAAACATACAAGCAAAGACATACAGCAAACAACAGATTTGTATTATATAGAAGCAAAAGAAATTAATTATAGTGGAAAGGATAAAATCTGCTGGCGTCTGCTAACTTCGATACCTGTAACAGATATTGTAACAGCAAAACAATGTGTAGAATGGTATAGTTGGAGATGGTCTATAGAAGAGGTCTTTAAGGTACTAAAAAAAGAAGGCTTTAATATAGAAGCCAGTGAACTAGAATATGCATCATCCGTCCGAAAATTATCACTATTGCTATTAGAGGTAATCATCAAATTATTTTTAATGAGACTAGCCTATGAAGAACCAGAAATAGAACTGGAAGCTGAAATATGTTTTAATAAGGAAGAGCAAGAATTTTTAGAACACCAAATTGGGTACTACGAAGGGAAAACCGAAAAGCAAAAAAACCCTTTTAAAAAACAAAGATCTGAAAAGATATGTATGGGTAATAGCAAGAATGGGTGGGTGGAAAGGATCTGAATGGAAAAGACACCCAGGAATAACAACACTTTGGCTAGGGTTCAGATATTATAAAATTGCAATGCAGGGGTGGGAACTAAATAGAAATGTGTCCACACGATAGGCCACAGGCGGAGAACTATTATAGTTTAAGAAATAGTATTACCTAATTAGATATAAGTACCCCATAAAGTCGTGTTTGAAATTTGAAAAATCAGTAAAGGTAATCGTATATAAATAGATTCCCTGTTCACAATCTGAGGAGTTATTCATAAACTTTCCATTCCATACTGCACAATCATTTCCTCCTTGATATTTGCCATTAATAGGCTCACACCCTATAGGGGTTTTATATACTAATTCTCCCCATCTATTATATATACTCATATCAATTATTTTGGCATCATTAATTATTGGGTAGAATATATGGTTGCCAACTTTACTTTGGGGATAAAAGGCATTAGGTATATAACAAGTAAAGGTATCAGCAATGATAATAGTATTAATGCTTGAATCTAAACAACCAAAATTGTTGCTTGCCACTAGTTTAACTTTATAGGTTCCCGTATCTCTATAGTTATGATACTGAGAAAAATTTTTCTGATTCAACGAAGAATCTCCGTCTCCGAAGTACCAGTTTGAATTATTTGAATTTACTGTTTTATTATTAAAAACGATCTGAGGATGAAATATAGTTGTTCGATCAGGCACTGCATCAAAAAATGCAGTTGGACTGTTTACATTTACCATAACAGTAGCTGTATCGTCCTTCAAGGTGCAATTGTCGTGTAGCGTTACTTTATATAGCGTTGATGTAGTAGGAAAAACATGTTGCGACTTTCCCTTTTTTAATCCATTATCCCAATTATAATTATAGGCGAGACTATCTCCACCGCTTCCTTCTACAAATAACGCAGCAGTATCTCCTCTACATATATCAATGGGTGAAGTAAACTGCACTTGTAATGGTTCACGTACATAAATGGTAACAGTATCTGTATATATTAAACACTTATCCGATACAGAATATATATAACTAGTTGTTGTATTTAATATACCCGTATTATAATTTTTATTATTGCTAATTATATTGCCTTGCATATCAAACCAATTGTATTTTATAGTTGCCATGGCCCCTCCTTTTGTATTAATATATAATACTATTTGCTGTCCAACACATATAATTGTATCTTCCTTATTTGTAATTTTAAGAGAATCTATAAACATCACTTTAAAAGAGTCAATCAACTTGCATCCATACTGATTTTTTATGGTAACCTTGTATACTCCTGCAGCACTAGCTTTTATATACTGAGTTGTATCACCAGTACTCCAACTATATGAATATATATTGGCAATGGTTCCATTTTTTAATTGTGCGTTTAATGTTATTTGATTACCTGCACAAATTAATGTATCCCTTGTTGATACTATATTGTCCATGGGAGCTATTATAACATATACACTGTCAATACTCTCGCATATACCTTTTACCACACGCAATTTGTACGTGCCAGTTTGTGTAACAGTAATACCCCTGCGGTCGGTATCTCCTGTGCTCCAATAGTATTGGCTATTTGGGTTGCTTTTAAAGTTAACAATGTGATATATATTAGTATCGCATACTATAATAGTATCTTGCCCTAAAGCCGAGCCTATACCAGCAAATGGTTCTTGCGTGTTACAATAGGTACGTTCTCTTACAGCCACATCTTTCACTTTCATATACATGGGATAGGTCACCATATCTGTTATTACTGAATCATAAAGTTTAATGTTTGTATCTATTTTAAAAGTCCTATCAGTTACCACCACATTTATATCTTCATAATCGCAGGCCGACTTACCCAAGCTATCTACCTTTATGAAATAAAAATCCTGGTTGTTTATATAACTTAATTTATTGCCAAGCAGGTAGTATCCCCCATCTTCAGTCTGTAGATGACATGTAAAAAAAGCATTGTTACTATCATTATACTTCTTTGCCCATTTAAAATTACCCATAGTATCAATTTTAATAAGTGCGGCGGACACAACTTTGTTTGGTTGAGGTTGAGAAATGCCTATGATTGAAATATTATTATCACTTGTAATTAAAGGCGTACTAAACATAACAGTACTGTCATTAAATTTATATGTTTTCACTATGTTTGTATTCCCATTTAAGTCTAACACTAACATTAAACCCTGATTACTACCAGAATCATTTACATAGCCGCAAATTATAATCTTTTGATTAAGTAGTGTTGCAGAATTTGGATATAAATCCTCATAGGGTTTGGTGCTAACAATATATCGTTTCCAAATTAAATTACCAGAACTATCAAACCTAAATATAGCTATGCTATGTGGATATCCTAATTGAAGATGAGCTATTGCTACAAATTCATCATTAATTAAAGGGATAATTGAAGAAGGAACGAGCGCATAGCCGATATTTGATGATATTTTTTTCATCCAAAGTATATTACCTGCACTATCAATTTTATTTATCGAAAAACCAAAATCAGAATATCCTCCACCCGAAGTGTAATAACACCCGCTAGCACTTCTACGTATTACGTTCCAATAAATACCTCCCTTGATATTACTATATGCTTTAGACCATACCGTGTTACCACTTTTATCCACTTCCATTACAAATGGGCATCCATTACTGCCACTAAATTTTCCAGTATTTCCGCATAAAATTAAATTATTATTTTGTAAGTGATCAAAATAATTCGTACCTAGACCATTACCGCCAATTCCTTCTACATCATTTTCTTGATACTCTTTATTAAATTCAACATTCAGACATGAGTCTAATTTTAGTAGTTGTACCTTTCGTTTATTGTCTGTTAATACTATTCCACCTATCAGTATTTTACTTCCTTCCATCTTTGTAACAAAACAACCTTGCTCATTAGAAGGTGTTCCATATTCCTTTTTAAATCCTACTTGTGCACGGACCAACAATTGGCTGATTGTTGCCAATAAAAAAAGTATAAATTTGGGGGATAGTTTGTGCATGCTAAAGATGTATTATTTATTAGTTTGATCCTTGGTGTGTTGAATGGGGGGGGAGATGCTTCATATCCACATCAAGCAAATTTAATACTTTATACACCAATAAAAAATTTGACCTTTCAGGGCGTCGTTCTAATTTACTGTATGCCTGTTGGCTAATATCAAGTTGTTGGGCTATGTAATATTGGCTGTAGTCTTTGCATTGCCTTGAATGACGAATGATGCTAGAGAGTGATTCCATAAGTTTAAGTTTTTTAAAGTTTGTGATGCAAAAGTATACGTGATAATTTGTTTTTGCAAATGTTTTTTTTGCCACTTTTAATTTCTAGACTCCATAATACTTATTTTGGTTGTCTTTTACTTTTATACGTTGTTATTTACAACCCATAGTTGTTGGTTTCAATACAGCTTACTTAGGTTATTTGTGGCTCACTTAAAAACAAAATAAATAAAATGAACACACATCAAATTACTTTTAAAGCCCCAAAAGGCAACCTATTGAAGCAAAGTTTTATTTGCCTCTCTTTCTATTTTTGTTTTGCCGTAAGTCCTTTAGTAGCACAAGTATGGCTACCTATGGGAGCTAACAATCATACTCAAGAGATATATAGAGACGGAAATGTAGGAATCGGACTATCAACATCTAATCCCGGCGGCACTAAACTCTATCTCAAACATATTCCGATAGGTCCCGGATTGAACACTTCCAATTTTGGGCATTTACATGAAGGCACTTATGGTGCATACAGTACTGGTAACGTGTGGGGAACATTGGGTATGCACAGAAATAACATACCGAATGAGTATTTTGACTATGGGCTTTCTTGCGGCATTGATAAATATGGTGCTACCTTTGGGTTAATGAAAAGGCCAAGCGGTGGTGGCATTATGGACGCATATATTCGGTGGTCTTATAATGAAGCAGATCCAATAGTACCAAATGACTTACAATTTCAGTTTAACAATCTCACTTTAGGTACGAGTTTAGATGCAGTTACCTTCACTTCAACAGGTAGAGTGGGTATTGGCAGTAAAGCACCTCAGGAAAAATTATTTGTTACTTCAAATGATATAACTCCCTTTAGGGCACAGCAACAAGTAAATGGCCCATTTAATTATTGTGCAGTATTCCAAGTAGAGAACCTATCTACAAAAGCAATAGTAGTAAACCAAGGAGGTTGGGCTGAAAACTTTATTGTACTGGGTGATGGGACAATAAATCCTTGGGCACAAACTCATATAGGGGATGACTTGAAAATAGAGGGTAACACTTCAATAAATTGTGCTGTAAGCAGCAGTTGGGACCTGAAAGTAAATGGCGATGCTTACTGTACTAGTCAATGGACTGCATCAGACAAAAATCTAAAAAACAATATAAAGCCACTAGCATTTGCAACTGATAAGATTATGAAACTTAAACCTGTTACCTATACTTTTAAACAAGATATTATGCTTAATGAAAATGGCAAACAAATACCTTTTAATTTACCCAAAAACAATCAAATAGGATTCTTAGCCCAAGAACTTGAGGAAGTTTTACCAGAAGCTGTGAGAGACGCAGATGGCTTTAAGGCAGTAAACTATGATATGATAATACCTGTGCTAACCCAAGCTATGCAAGAACAACAGGCTATGATAGAAAATCAAAATGAAGAAATACAACAATTGAAAGATAAAATAGGCTGCCTTCAACCATGCAATGGAACAAACAATACTATTCCTCAATTAAATAATGTTCCAAAATTAGAACAAAATGTGCCAAACCCTTTTGGAAGTAGTACTTTGATAAAATTCTATTTACCTTCTAATAGCACCTCAAACATTCTTGTAATAAGTGATTTAACAGGTAAACAAATAAAGAAGTACAATATAAATAACGCAGGAAATGGGAGCATTGAAATACAAGGGAAAGAATTTGTGCCAGGTACTTATTTATATACATTGTTGAGCAATGATAAAGAAGTTGACACTAAGAAAATGATTATAATAGGTGAGTAAAATCTAATAAAATGAATTAAAAGTTATGGTAAAACTGTTTGTTCAGAAAAATGGGCTTGTCCAAAAATATAGGCAATATAAACTTTACCGTTAATAATGGTATAATGATTATTTGATTTTATTGTAGTAAACTTTGCAAACCCTGATATGGTGGGGCATACAGGCATTTTATCGGCCGTGGTAAAGGCTATAGAAAAAGTAGATGATTGCACCAAACAAATTGTAGCACAAGCCATTGCAAAATTTTGGAATGTACTCATTACCGCCGACCATGGCAATAGCGAATATATGATAAATCCTGATGGTTCGCCAAACACTGCACATACTACCAATGACGTTCCATTATATATGATAGCTAATAATAAAGATCTGAAAATACATAATGGTAAGTTGGCGGATTTAGCTCCAACAATTCTGCATTTGATGCATTTGCCACAGCCTGGTGAAATGACGGGGAGAAGCTTGGTGGAAGTATAATAAGTTATTGAGATTTTATTTCAATACTTTATACAACCAAGTTTTATCTCCCTGCTTAATAGAGACTGACTCAATCACAGAATAATTCTCATCAATACTTTTCCAAATGCCTTCACTCTTTTCACTTATATACATACCAATTAAAAATACACCATTGGGTGACAAATAGGGATGATACTTTTTTAATAACTGCATGGGATTTTTACTATAGTACAATACCTCATTCATGATGATATAATTGAACGAATTTATAGTTGGTTGGTAGTTTTCCATATCGGCAGCCGCAAATTTAGTATTGGCAATTTCTGGCGTTTTATTTATTGCAATTTCCGAAATATCAATTCCTTCATAATAGGTATACTGATCAGTTGGTATTATATTAAAGAATATGCCTTCGCCACAACCAATTTCCAAAATATTTCCCTTCCATCCATATTTAATTATCAAATCTCTAGCTATATATATTCGCTGTAGCTCATCCTCCGATTTTAAGCCTTCCCAATTGCCTTTGGCGTACTGATAATCCCAACGATCCTTATCTATTCGGAAAATTTTTCGTTTGATAAATGATCGTATTTTTTGCATCTCTGAAAATATTATATAAAAAGCACGGTATTCTTTACTGCGGCATTGGTAGGTTATAAAACCAACTTAAAAGATTTATTTGAATTTCTCGATTGGATGCTCAATATATAAAAACCGCTATATAAATTTCTGTCCAAAGCAATTTGATGCGTTTTTATAGTATTGTTATATATCAGTTTGCCAGCAATATCATATAGACTATAACTTATTGATTCTATATTTCCCATGTTTACAATAACAAAATCTTGCAAATTTTGTATAGTAATTTCCCATAGATTATTTCCCAAAGTTATATTGTTATTCAATCTCACTTCAAATTTTCCACTATCGTTTAGCGAATTATTATAATAGTATTTATAAGTATAAAAACCATTGAGGACAGGTCGGTATATATAGCTGAACCAGTAGTAATACCAGTAGTCTTGCGTATTATGCCCAAAAGAATAAGTATAATACAACTTTCCTTGAGGGTCGTACCAATCAGTACGGCTACTATCGCCAGGGTGCACTCCTTTTTGCAGAGCCCAGTGACAAACAATCGAATCATTGATGCCATAGATATACTTATTAACGGGCCGTTCTCTTAATATATCTATTGTGGGTACAATATTAACAAGACCTGTTTCTATAATACCATGAACGGTGTCATAAACGGGTTGAGATTTCCATAAACCACCCAAAGTTTGGCAATTACCTGCAAAAGGATCTATCAAAGAAGCACTATCATACCATACTTCGAAATGTACGTGTGGATCGGTGGAATTGCCTGAGCTGCCCACCAAAGCAATCACTTGCCCTTGCTTTATATTATCTCCCTTTTTTACTTTAAACGATTTGGTTTTGAGGTGTGCATAATAAGTAAAATATTTGCCACTGTGTTTGATACATATATAATTCCCAAATCCCAAACTATTCCCTGTTTTATTCCTATCATAAAAAGTATCCACCACCGCAACTACAATACCTGCTTCGGCTGCCAGCACATTTACGCCGCTATCCATTTGTCTGAAACTTCGCAATACAAAATCTGTCCCCATGTGGCCATCATAGCTTTTGGAACCACAGTTAAAATCTTTAAATTGACCTACAGACAAATTTTGGTCGACGTGGTTCACTATATAAAAATCTGTGCCTAAAGTGCCCTGTACAGGCAGGGTGAAACTGGGCAATTGTCCAAAAATATGGGCAATTGGAAATGCAACTGTGAAAAATAGTATGGTGGTTTTTAGCTTCATATCCTTTAAATTTGTAGTGCAAATTAATACTATATAATTAAATTCGATGAACAAAATATTTTATTTACTTTTATCTGTTTCTGTTTCAGTAGGATTATATGCCCAAACACCCAATTGGGCTGAAAACGTAGCACCTATTTTATATAATAATTGTACCTCGTGTCACCATAGCGGAGGGCTTGCCCCATTTAGCTTGATGGACTATCAGGATGCTGCAAACTATTCAAGCTCTATTAAAAGCGATGTAACTACTCGCAAAATGCCACCGTGGCCTGCCGACTATAAATATACGCAACTTGCCCACCAGCGTGTATTGAGCAATGCAGATATTAAAACGATACAAGATTGGGTGTCTGCCGGAACGCCACAAGGTGATATAGCGAAAGCACCTACAAAGCCTACTTATAATGGCAATAGTTTAATTACCAATCCCGATTTAACCGTTACCATACCATCATATACTTTACAATCAAGTATTGATGAATACCGTTGCTTTCCAGTGCAAAGCAAGTTGACAAAAGATATGTATATCACCGAAATAGAGGTATTACCAGGCAACGGAAAAGTGGTACACCATGTTTTGGTATTCCGCGACCAGTCTAATATACCTTTCAATTTGGATGCAGCAGATACATCGGCTGGTTATTTAAATTTCGGGGGAACTGGCTCTAGTACCAGTGAAATGATTGGTGCATGGGTTCCTGGCCAAGGATTAATTTCTTACCCAAAAGGTCTTGGAATAAAATTACCTGCGGGTTCTAATATTATATTACAAATACATTATCCAGGTGGATTAGCAGGTGAGCAAGACCAAACCAAAGTGAAATTTAAATTGACTGCGGCAGGAAATGTTCGCGATTTATATATTTCACCATTACTTAACCATAGCACAAGTCTTATCAATGGCCCATTATATATACCTGCAAATACGACTAAAACTTTTAAAGCAAAATATATAACAGGCTTGGATGCATCCATTTTGGGTGTAGGGCCACACATGCATTTAATTGGTAAAAAAATAACTGTATATGGAATTTTGCCCACAAAGGATACCCTCAAAATGATAAATATTGATGATTGGGATTTTCATTGGCAAGGTTTTTATCAGTTCAAAAAAGTTTTAAAATTGCCCAAAGGAACTACTTTATATGCCGATAGTTATTATGACAATACCACCAATAATCCCAACAATCCAAGCAGTCCTCCTAAGGCTGTATCCTTGGGCGAAGCCACTACCGATGAGATGATGTTGGTGTATTTTACTTTTATGGGTTACCAAAAAGGGGATGAAAATATTGTAATTGATAGTACCTCTGATTTTACTGGAGTAAATGGTTATTTGTTAGAAAGTGGTAGCGATAAAATTTCCATTTATCCAAATCCTGCAAGCAATTATATACATATTAATGCCAAAGATATACCTATTGGAAATTATCAAATACAAGTATATGATATCGCTGGCAAATGTGTAATAGATGAAAAACGTAGTCTCAACAATATCAATACTTTCAGCCTAAGTACAGAAATGCTCAATAATGGCAACTATATGCTTAAACTTAGCAACGACCAACAGGTGTTTTTGCAAAAATTTGGGGTGAACAGATAATACAAATTGTATATGAACACATATATAAAGTATAAATTCTTATTCCTATTTGCTATTATAAGTTTTACTACATCGGCACAAACACATATAACAACAATCGAAAAAAAACTGCTCGATTCTGTATCATTAAGAATATCTCTTAAGACTGTTATACTGATGGAAACGGATACTTTTATCTTATTCACCCCAAGTAAATATTTTATTGAACCTTTTGAACTTTGGGTAAAAGAACATCCCGAACTTATAGATGACAAACGACTATGTAATGCTATAAAAAACGACACAGCCAAACGTTTGGTCAAGGCTCATAAGATAGCAGATGAATACAATTTGACAAAAAGAATGAACCCGCAAATAGCACGATGTTTAAAAATTGGCCGTTGCCTTATATATAATAAAATAACCCAACGCCTCGAAATGAAAATAACAATGGAAGATTATTTGGTGGAGGACCATGGAGAGGTGAGATATATAGTGAATGGGTCGTTTTTGTTTAAAGTGTTCGATTAATTCTCCACTTCCTCATAATTAAGTGCGTCAAAGAAAAAATTACCTTAAACAAATACAAATTTAGTTTTTTTGTCCTACATTCGCTGCCAAAATAAAACAAAAGTATGTCAAAAAAAATCACCTGGCCTGAGGCACAACTTTGCATCCAGGACTACCTAGCCAATGTTACCACTCCCATTCAAGATAATCTAAGCAATACCATTAAAGGTTATCGTATAGATGCTAACCATGTCCTTGACATTTTGGGTGTAGTAGGAGTACCCAAAGTGAAAGATATCTTTATCGTATTTGGTGTGAGCCCGCTTGATCTTTCTTCAACAGGGCATAAAACGATCACCACAATTGTAACAGGTATCGACGCACTCGATAATATTACTACCAATAAAGTGTACGATATGTGTATCCCCTGTCCTACTGGCTGCCCCAAGGGGTTTTAGGGCTAAGGTTTGTTACTTAATTACCAGATATATCTTATACTGCTCTATATAGGGGCAATATATGGTTTTGTATATTATAAAAAATATACCTTTGCAGCCAAACTTGTAGTTTTTTATCTTGCTATTACAGCGGTGATTGAAACAATAAGTTATATATTATCTATTAAAATGTCGAATGGTTATACCTCTCCTTACCATTTACAATGTATTATACAATTTGCGTTATTATCAGGGGTTTATTATTATTATTTAAAAAGTCATTCTCTATATAAAAAATACTTCTATCCTGCAATTATTTTGTACGCTTTATTCTGTATATACAATTCGATATTTCTGCAATCTATATATGAAATACCTTCTAATGCGGCAGTAGTATGTTGTATATTAATGTTGGTTCAGATATTTATATTATATAGTAAACTGCTCCAAAATCCGCTAGTGGAAAGCGTAATACATTTACCCATTTTTTGGTTCAATACTGGGCACTTTATTTTTTGCGGTGGCACACTTTTTATCTGGTCTTTCTACCACTATTTCATGGGCTTGAGCCATTTCCCACCTTTTATATTAATTGCTTTATGGGCAGTGAATATGGTATTTTATATATGTTTGATTTTATACTTAGTATTTGAGAAGAAAAATACTGTGTCTAGGCTTTGATTAATTATCATACCCCAACACCGGACTCAACCATTTTTCAATAGTTTCAACAGGGAGATTTTTGCGTACTGCATAATCTTCAATTTGGTCTTTATATATTTTCCCCAATCCAAAATATTTGCTATCGGGATTGCCAAAATAGAAACCAGAAACGGAGCTTGCGGGGAACATCGCAAAGCTTTCGGTGAGTTCAATTCCTGTATGTTTTTCAGCTTCTAGTAAATCAAACAACAGACGTTTTTCTGTATGATCAGGGCAAGCGGGATAGCCTGGTGCTGGGCGGATTCCATCATATCCTTCATGTATAATTTCATCATTTGTTAAGTTTTCATCGGCAGCATAACCCCATAAATCGGTACGCACAATTTCATGCATTTTTTCTGCAAATGCTTCTGCCAATCTATCAGCCAAAGCTTTCACCATTATACTATTATAATCATCATGGTCGGCATCATATTTATGTACCAATGCATCTGTTCCAATTCCTGCGGTTACTGCAAATCCACCTATATAATCTGTTTTGCCTGTGGATATAGGAGCAACAAAATCTGCCAATGATATGTTAGGCACTCCGCCACCCTTTTGCCCTTGCTGGCGTAGGAAGTGGAAAGTTGGTCCATTGTTTAGTTTTACATCATCGCCCTCTGCATTCGCTTCAAATAATCCTGCAATACCTTTTGCTTTTAATAATTTATTTTGTATAATATCATCTAATAATCTGTTGGCATCATCAAATAATTTTTTAGCTTCAACACCTACATAAGCATCATTAAATATATTCGGATATCTTCCCTTCAATTCCCAAGTACTAAAGAAAGGTGTCCAATCAATACGTTCACGCAATAAATTCAAATCAAAATCGTCATATACTGTTATGCCTAATTTCTTTGGTTTAACAGGCTGGTAACTATTCCAATTTATCATAAACTTATTACTCCTCGCTTGCGAAATACTTATATAGTTTTTATCTTGTTGACGATTGGCATGGTCAACACGCATCTTCGCATATTCAGTTTTTGTTTGAGTAAAATATTTGTCTTTTGTATCAGGTCCCAGTAAATTTCCAGCAACAGGAACACTACGACTGGCGTCGAGTACATGCACAACGGGGCCACTATAATGCGGGTCAACTTTTACTGCAGCATGTATACGCGAAGTAGTTGCACCACCTATCAGCAATGGTATTTTAAATCCTTCACGCTCCATTTCCTTTGCTACGTGAACCATCTCATCCAACGACGGAGTTATCAACCCACTTAAACCTATAATGTCTGCATTTACTTCTCTGGCTTTTGCCAATATTTTATCGCAAGGAACCATAACACCCATGTCAATAATTTCGTAATTATTACAGGCCAATACAACTCCTACTATATTTTTTCCGATATCATGCACATCACCTTTTACGGTAGCCATCAATATCCTTCCTTGTGCAGTTGTATCGCCCGATGCTTCCTTCTCTGCATCTATATAAGGTGTTAAAACGGCAACCGCTTTTTTCATCACCCTTGCACTTTTTACTACCTGAGGCAAAAACATTTTTCCGCTGCCAAATAAATCACCTACGATATTCATCCCATCCATCAGCGGGCCTTCAATCACATCAAGGGGTCTGGGGTATTTTTGACGGGCTTCTTCAGTATCGGCTTCTACATATTCTATAATACCTTTTACTAAGGCATGACTCAATCTTTTTTCTACAGGATCATTTCTCCAGGCTTCATCTTTTTCTATTTCTTTTCCGCCACCTTTAATTTTCTCGGCTGCTGCTACCAATTTTTCCGTAGCTTCTGCATTGCGATTTAACAATACATCTTCCACCATCACCAACAAATCTTTGTCTATCTCATCATATACTTCTATCATACCTGCATTTACGATTCCCATATCCATGCCTGCTTTAATAGCATGATATAAAAATGCAGCATGCATTGCTTCACGTACCTTATCATTTCCTCTAAAAGAAAAAGATATATTACTCACACCACCGCTAACCTTTGCGTAGGGCAGGTTTTCCTTAATCCACTTTGTGGCATTTATAAAATCAACCGCATAATTATTATGTTCTTCTAATCCTGTGGCTACGGTTAATATATTCGGATCGAATATAATATCTTGTGCAGGAAATTTTACTACTTTGGTTAATATATCATAACTGCGTTTACATATCGCAATTCGTTTTTCAAAATCGTCTGCTTGTCCGTTTTCATCAAAGGCCATCACCACCGTTGCAGCTCCATATAGTTTTATTTTTTTTGCACGTTCAATAAATTTCGCTTCTCCATCTTTCAATGATATAGAATTCACAATTCCTTTTCCCTGCACACATTTCAAACCTGCTTCTATAATTTCCCACTTCGATGAATCGATCATCACAGGTACTTTTGATATATCGGGTTCGGCAGCTATCAAGTGCAAAAATTTGGTCATGGCAGCTATACCATCCAACATGCCTTCGTCCATATTAATATCAATAACCTGAGCTCCATTTTCTACTTGTTGGCGGGCTACAGAAAGTGCAGAATCATAATCACCATTTAATATCATACGGGCAAATGCACGAGAGCCTGTAATATTGGTACGCTCACCTATATTAATAAAGTTTGTTTCGGGCGTAACCGTAAGCGGCTCTAGTCCTGACAGGCGAAGGTAGGGATTAATTGTAGTTTGCATATTATATAGTTATGTTTGAAAACTTTTGTGAGTGTTGTAATATATAGTTTTTGAAATTATCGGTACATAATTTCGTATTCCTTGAATTAATAAAATCAAAGTTAATTTTTAAAGTTTGATTTATGTAATGGGTATCTGTTTGTAGATAGTTTGAACCGTTATCATTCATATATATAATAGCGTCGGCAACCTTGTGCTTCTCTTTCTCATTCACGCCCAAAAGCCAGTTATGGTTGAGTACTTCGCAGAATTGCAATTGTTCAGCATCTATTATAGAACCTGTAGTATTATTATAATGATCGCACATTTGTGCAAATAAATCTTTGAGTGAAACATATAAGTTTGTCTTTACATTCCAATCACGGCCTACTATTTTTTTTGCTTGTTCGATATATAATAACAAATAAAATCCAGAATCTGAAAAAGTACAATATACAATGTTCACACTCCTATCCAGTATGGCTTTGAATGATTTGATGAAATGGTCGTAGTCGGTATTTTCCAAAAATAATTTCTCTTCGTTAGTATAATATAATAGTATCCAGTCGTGGTCGTTTATTGTCATATATTAGTAAACCAAATGAGGTACTTCACGCGGTGCAATATTGGCAACCACATCGGCTATAGCTTTTATATGTGCAGGCGTGGTACCGCAGCATCCGCCAACGATATTGAGGAAACCACTTTCGGCAAAATCTTTTACAAGAGCAGCCATGTGTGCAGGACTTTCATCATACTCACCAAACTCATTGGGCAAGCCAGCATTGGGGTGACAGCTTACATAGCAAGTAGCGATACGCGACAATTCTTCTATATAAGGACGCATTTCTTTTGCACCCAAGGCACAGTTCAAACCTACGCTGAACAAGCCCGCATGTGATATTGAATTATAAAATGCTTCGGTAGTTTGTCCACTTAAGGTACGACCCGATGCATCGGTAATAGTTCCAGAAACCATAATAGGATAATGTTTTCCTATGGTATCAAAATATTGGTTGCAAGCAAACAGAGCTGCTTTGCAATTGAGTGTATCAAATACAGTTTCTACCAATAACAAATCAGAACCGCCGTCAATCAATCCGCGAATTTGCTCGGTATAGGCAGTTACCAATTCATCGAATGTTATAGCACGATAACCAGGGTCATTTACATCGGGCGAAAGCGTTGCTGTTTTATTAGTTGGACCAATTGAACCTGCTACAAATCTGGGCTTATCGGGAGTGAGTGCATTATACTTTTCGCAGGCAGCTTTGGCAGCTTTTGCCCCTGCAAAATTGAGCTCATATACCAAATCTTCCATGTGGTAATCGGCCATACTTATATAAGTACCGTTGAAAGTATTTGTTTCTATAATATCAACGCCACACGCTAAATATTCTTCATGAATTTCTTGTATAATTTGTGGCTGTGTTAGCACCAGCAAATCGTTGTTTCCCTTAAGCGAATGCGGAAAATCTTTGAATCGTTCGCCACGATATTGTTCTTCGGTGAGTTTGTATCTTTGAATCATGGTGCCCATGGCTCCATCCAAAATCATGATACGTTTTGCTAAAATTTCTTTTAATATTTCCATCTTTGTTCTGATATTAATTTATCCGGAAAGATGGGCGGTAGTTGAATTTACGCTCTCTTATCTTTTCCTAATACCAATAACTATCGGTATTAAGATAGGAATTAGCACCCTGTTATGTGGGTTGCCAAGACATCTTCGGGCCTATTCCCTCCGTCTTTCTGGATAAGTGCTGCAAATATAGGTCAAAAAAATATTTTGTCTAGATTTTTTTCCAAGGCGTATGATATGCATGGCGAAACGTAAAACTATCAAGGGGCATTTATTTTATTAAATATTGTATTTGGGCGTGCCGCCGAAGCGGCGTCGGGCTATACGCTGCAAGTCCTCGTTCGCCCGATAGCTATCGGCCCCTCACTGTGGCCTGCCGGCGGCAGGTCCGCTTCTATCCCTCACGCGGCTTACGCATCCTTTTTTGTCCTTCTCACCCATGTCACCTTGAGTTTATCGAAGGGTTATCGGAAGACAATTAAATGGAAAAACAAAAATCCCAGCTCCATTTCTGAAAGTGGGATTTTTAAAATAAAGATTCGGAATTGTAGATTCAGGAGTTGGGAATGCGTGATATATAATTGGTTTGTTAAGGCAATAATTTATATATAACATTCCAATTCAAAATATGCTTATTCTTCTATTTCATATTCATTCATACTCACGCCCAAAATTAGCCATAAAACAAAGGATCCTGCGATAATACCAAATGCGGTAAGCGGGAACCAAAACGATATTGCAAACGCAAACACATATAAGAAAAATCCATATAATACATATTTATTACTAGTTCTAATTTTATCCATATCCACACTTGTTTTATATAATGGCATTGCTGTTTTTATTATCACTAGCCAAGAAAAATTATTAAGTAAGGAAATCATACAATAGAAACTGATGGCGGGTTGTGCATAATCGGTATGGATATACTCACCAACAGCAGCCGTAGGAAAAGGTAAAATAGCAATGGACAACAACAAAAGTCCATTTGCATAGGTAAACTTGGGCGAGGTTTTATCTATTAATTTTGTAGCATGATTATGATTTACCCAAGAAATAAGAATCGTTATAAAACTTATTAAGAAGGCAAGCCAAGAAGCCCATTGATGTATAAACGCTTTTAGTAAATCCTCTTTAGAATGAATGAGATGTTCTGCCGGAACTTTAATTTCGATAATAAGCAAAGTGGCGGCAATAGCAAAAACGCCATCGCTAAAAGCTTCCAAACGGGCATTGGGGTTGTGGGTTGACATTGATATATATTTTTCGATTATTTTATTATACAAATGGTCTTTACTATTTTTTAACATTGCAAACCATTCGCTAATTTAATACAGGCAGCAAACATAAACCTAAAAAATATATTTTCAATTATGTTGCAAAAAAAATCCCAGCTCCATTTCCGAAACTGGGATTTTTATGTTTTTATAATTCCCATGAATGAATTCATGGGCTGATGGTTTTATACCAATTCTTAAACTAAAATAGTTCTCCGCCTGTGGCGGATTTAGTTTTTAGAATGGTAATACCGAACTACAATATGTTTAGTCCCTTTCTTTTGGACTATTATATATTGAGTGTCGGTATTATTGCTTCACAAATTTATAAGGAACCACCATTCCGTCTTTCGTTCTAATCTGCATAATATACAATCCTGCATCCAACGATGAAACATTAATTGCATTTTCTAATTTGTTGATTTCCAAAACACGTTTGCCCGTGATATCTGTTATATAAATATTCGAAATAATATTATTTGATTTTATATATATAATATCATTTGCTGGATTGGGCCAAAACTCAATACCTGATTGAGCATCAATTCTCTTGATTGCAGTTAAGGATGCACTCACATACTTCTTGTTCACCTCAATAAATACAGTATTGGCTGATGGGTTGCCGGCATTGATTGTTACTTGTATATCATTTGATTTTTTACCGGGAATTTCAGGATGTATATAATAAGTACCATAAGCAATATTTTGGAATTTAAAATCACCATTTGCATCACTATAAGTATAGGCCACTGAATTTTTATTTACATCCATCAAATTAATCTGTACTTGGTTTACGGGGTCACCCACTGAACCTGTTTTATTGGCACCTTGGCTGGTTTTGCCACCAATGAATCCGGGCCCGCCTGCAAAATTTCCCGCTAGCAAATTGATATTTATATTATAATAGTCGGTATCAACTTGCAATTGAGTGGCACTATCCCAATTGAGTTTATTAATATAATAAGTTGGCATATAATTACTGCTACCTCCATTGGCATTATATAATGCAGCTTTAATTAAATAGTAACCTTTGTTTAATTTGAAATAATAATAACCTCCGCTATCTGTCATAGTTGAATCAACACCCGTAAGTGTTCCCGCTGCCGAATCATAATTAATAGCCCATACCATCGCAGGATATGCATAAGTATTGCCCGCAGAAATTTGCCCAGCTATATAATAGCGACCATTGTTATTACCACTTCCTCCTATTTGTACATAAGCAGAATAAGAGCTACTGCACGATGAATCAGCAATTGCAAGTGTAACATAATAATATCCTACTACTGCATATATATGTGTTGGGTTTTGTTGTGTTGAATTGCTTCCATCTCCAAAATCCCAAGTATAATTTACAGTACCTGAAGTGCCTTTTATAAAGGTAGTAAAATTAGCTGTATCTCCATAGATAGAATCTGTAAAATATACACTACAATTTCCGCCGCCATTGGGGTTACTATATAATGAATCACAGTAAGTATCAGTGCAACCACTATCCTTTACAGTTAAGCAAACATAGGCATTTCCTGTAAAATTGTATGCATGCGAAGGTGATTGCTGTGTAGAAGAAGTTCCGTCGCCAAAATCCCAAAAATAACTACTATAGGTTCCGCCGTTTGCATTAAAAGGGCCATTGAAATAGTAGGTAGTATTTTGTCCATAAAATTTATATAATGCCGAGCAAGTACCATTTCCATTCCCGCCATGTGTTACAGAAATATTCTGGCAGAGAGAATCACTGCATCCTCCTATACTGTCTTTCATATATAAACACACGGTATAATTTCCAGATGCAGCATAATAATGGCTCGGATGCTCCACAGTTGAATTGCTCGTGTCGCCGAAATCCCAAAAGTAGCTTGCAGTTCCTGATATAGAAGTACTCGAATTGTAGAAATAGGTAGCCGTGCCGCTTGTATAATCTTTGAACAGAGTTTGACAACGCGGTGCAGCAATCACAATAGAATCGCAAATTGTATCGGCACAATTTGCAGAAGTTACCCCATGACATATAAAATAAGTTCCATAATTGGAATAAGAATGTGTAACATACTGACCTGTGGATGTAGTGCCATCACCGAAGCTCCAATAGTAAGTAGGATTAGCTTGGTTCACAAAAGAGGAATCATAGAAAGCTATTGTCTTTCCATTTTGGTTGTATATGTAGCTGGCTTTGCATTGTGCATTCACATTGCTGTAAGCAGCCAAGAGTAATAGAACTGTAATTAGTAAATTTTTCATTTTATAATATTTATTTTTTATTGTTACCGTCATTCTGAGCGATGCTTCGAGCGAAGAATCTGCTAATAGCGTCCACGAATTCAACAGATTCTTCGCATTGCGGCAATGTTCAGAATGACGATTTTGGAATCACAAATATAAGCATAACTCACCTATTGTTTCACAAATTTAAACGGAACATTTATGCCTTCTTTGGTCATAATTTGCATGATATATAATCCTTTCTCCAAATCAGACACATCTATGACAGTTTCGGGTTTGGATATATTCATTATTTGCTTACCAGTGATATCACTTATATATATATGAAATAATTTTATCTGATTTTATATACAAATTATCCCTTGCTTTATGCCCGTATTTAAAAATGAGCACGCCACATAAAAACGATTAATATCTACCTTGATAATATCTAAAAGAAGAGCGTGTGGCGGAGAATTATCTTCAATTCAATTGTTTTTTACCAAATACCTCGGGGTGCAAATATTAGGTAACGTAAGCCAAATTACTGAGTTTAAAAGTTCCAAAAACTAGTTTATTTTTTTGTGGTTCGAATATAAGATGCGGGAAATGTTAAGTGGTTGCCTAACCTTTTCAAAATTACGTATAAATATCAGTTTTTTAATTGTTTAAAAACTTCCATCCACGCTTTGGGTTGCACCAATTTGAGTGCATACATTAATACAGCACTGCCTAATCCCACTATTAAAAATGAGCTTGAAATATTTAGTTTTATATAAACAAGGGCGTACAGACCCGAACCAATTAATACTATCAATAATAAATACTTTAATATAATGGATGATGAAATTTTAACCTGCAATTTTTTCATGCAGAAATATATAGTACCTATTACTGCAAACAGTTGTGTGGCCATAGCCACATAGCCAGTTCCTATTGCACCATACTTTGGAATAAATATATAATTCCCTATCAAATTTATGGTGACAGCAAACAGGGATATCCTGTTTAGAATTTTGATATTCCCAGTCGCAGTAAGCAATGAACCAAATATATAGTTCATGGCCATAGGGATGATGCATAATACTACTGGAACAAATACTGTCATTTCTGTCTCCCCAAAATTGCCATGATATAGTAAATCTAATACAGGTTCTACTTGAAACAAACAGAAACAAACAACAACGGAAGCAGGAATTACCAAAGCTATGAAGGCTGTTTGTACCAAAGGTTGTATATCATCTCGCTGTTTAATCATTCGTGCAAACATGGGCATTAATAATCCCGCGGCCAGTACTGCCAACATATTAAAAGCATCCAACAATCTATAACATTTGGCATAAATACCTGCCTGTGTATCGCCCTGTGGGTGCATACTTTCGAGTATCACCACATCAGCCCTATTATATATGGCCATCATCACGGCAAGCAAGGCAAAAGGATAACTTTTGCGAAAAACTTCCTTTAACATTTGCTTGTCAATTGCAAATTTGAAAGGTTTTATATAAGGCAGTAATATAATAAGTCCCAATAGAGTTGTTATCAAATATGCAAATAATTGTGCACTCGCAAATTTGGAAACCGTGATAGACCCAAACATATTTGTATATAACAATAAGGAACAAAACCCAATCATTAGCGTCTTATCCAATACAGAAAAAAATGTATCCGTTTTAAATAAATGTAACCCAGTGAAATGGGTACGTATATATAATATAAAAAAAGCAAATACTTGATTCAAACCTAATATAACCAGCAATGTCCACTCATCGCTGCTAAATTTAAAACCTTTTGAAATTCCCAAAACTAGTACAATAATTATATATAATAACATCAAGCCCAGCTTGGCAGGAAATATATGGGAAAACATACTCGAAGCCCTTTCAGGATGCTTGGCCAAGGTATTATTATTATATTGATTGAGCCCTGCATCTAGCAACATAGTAGGCAATAAACTTAAATTAAATAATGCATAATACAATCCGTAAGCATCTGTACCCACGGTATTCTGCACTACCCTATCTACCCCAAAAACCCAATAAGGTTTCACCAATAAATTGGCTATAATTACAAGGAATAGATTTGCGACGAATTTTTGAACCACTAGGAATATTTTAAAATTACGAATTACGAATGCTTTATGAAGAAAATGGATTTATGTATTTATATAAATATCAAAAATGTTGATTTTAGATTCGTAATTACCAACTCGTAATTTGTAATTGTAAATTCGTAATTCTTCATTCAAACTCAACTCGTAAACTTTAAATCTTTCAAATTCAACTGCACGGTTACGTTTCCGTTAAAATGATTTTCTTCAATAGTATATAACATATCGAACGAGCGGCCGCTACTCACATGCTCATAAGCTTTTCCAAGCCCGAAAGCTATGGCACGCATGGGTTTGGTTCCATCAGCTTGGGTGATGTTCATCGATAAATGTCCACCATTCCCTACCTGTTTTGCATAACCGGTATCCCAAACATTTCTACTTAAAAAAACGGGATTCATATTATGAGGACCAAACGGTGCAAATTGATTAATGACTGCCACAAATTTGGATGTGATACGTGATAAAGGAATTTCCATATCATATACAAGCGATGGCATTAATTGTTCGGGAGTGATTTTCTGTGAGACTACTTGCTCAAACTTATCAATAAATAAATTCACGTTCTCCACTTTCATCGTCATACCTGCTGCGAATTGGTGACCGCCAAATTGCTCCAATAAATCGGAACATTCTTCGATGGCAGTATATATATCAAAATCGTTCACCGACCTAGCTGAGCCTGTAGCTTTCCCATTCGATTCGCATAATACAATAGTGGGTTTATGATAATGTTCTATCAAGCGTGATGCCACAATTCCCACCACCCCTTTATGCCATAATGGATTATATACTACGGTACTTTTTTTATCGGCGAGTGCCGAATCTTTCAGCAACATATCCAGAGCATCAGCAGTAATGGTTTTATCGACACCTTGCCTATCAGTATTGCGGCTATTGATAAGTTTTGCGTGCTCGCGTGCATCTTCCAAGGTTGTTGCCGACATTAGCTGCACTGCTTCACTGCCATGAGCCATACGACCCGCAGCATTGATGCGTGGACCCACAGAAAACACCAAATCGGAAACCTCATAAAAAGGCTTTTCATAATAGAATTCCAACAAAGCTCTGAAACCATGATTGGGATTTTCCTTTAATTTTTTCAAACCATTATAAGTAAGAATTCTATTCTCGCCCACAATAGGAACTATATCTGCACCGATAGCCATAGCTACCAAATCTAAATATTCGAACAATTCTTTGATGTCCAAATCCATCTTTTGGGTAAGAGCTTGACATAATTTAAAACCAATGCCACAACCTGGAAGTTCTTTGAAAGGGTAAGGACAATCGGCCTGTTTGGGATTTAAAATTGCTATAGCTTTTGGCAAAGTGCTACCTGGCAAATGGTGATCGCATATAATAAAATCTATATGTTTTTCATTGGCATAATCTACTTTCGCTACTTCTTTAATTCCACAGTCTAATGCAATCATTAACGTTGCACCGCTCTCGGCAGCACGGTCGATTCCTGTATAAGATATCCCATAACCCTCATTATATCTATCGGGAATATAAAATAATACATTGCCATATATTTTGCTTAGGAACATCCATACCAAGCTCACTGCAGAAGTGCCATCCACATCATAATCGCCATAAATCATAATGGTTTCTTTTTTCTTGATGGCTTTAATAATGCGTTCTATGGCGATGTGCATTCCCTTCATTAAAAATGGATCATGCAAATCGTTGAGCGAAGGTCGGAAAAATTTATGGGCTTCTTCAAAAGTATGCACACCGCGTTGCAATAGAAGTCCCGCTAAATCAGCTCCGATATTCAGCTCCTTGCCCAAGTGCTCGGCCTGTTGCTTATCGGGTTCTTTGTTCGCTATCCATTCTTTATACTGCATATTTCACTTAGGGCAAATGTAGGAACTTTTTGTTTGGAATATACACACAAAATATAAATGAGTTTTGCCCAAGGAGTAGAAAGTAGAAAGTAGTTATACCGCCGCGGCAGGAATTACTTGTTGCAACTCATGCTGAAGCGTTATTAAAAAAAAAGCCTGCTGTAAATTAATACAACAGGCTTTTTTTATTTTGTAACTAAATTTATTGTTTGATAAATTTACCCATCATCACATTATCATTGCTCAAAATGCGGATGCTATAAGCACCTTGTGCAAGGTTAGCCACATTCAATTCATTGATTCCTGATATAATATACTGTTCCATAATTTGCTTACCACTCATATCATATATCTGTATGCGACCGTTTGATTTGATATTGGTCAAATCAACAAACAATTTACTGCTTGCTGGGTTTGGATATACACTAATAGTATTATATATAGGAAGTAGGATACTTGTATTTATGGCAACATCTATATTGCTGGTATTGGCACATGGCCCTGTAACAGAAACTTTAGCTTGCCCTGCAGCACCCCAAAATACAGATATTTGATTCGTGCCTTGACCACTTTGTATGGTTCCTCCGGTTACTGTCCAGTTAAATGCATAACTAGCAATATTGGTTACCGAATAACTTTGTATTGAACCAGTAACAGCAGTAATGGGGCCTGTAATGGTTCCCAAATTTTTCTTGGGCGTTACTATAATACTTATGGCATTTGAGGTGCCGCTGCAGCTACCACTACCTACCATTACGGTATAGCTTCCACTATCAACTGTACTATAGGTATCGCTGGTTGCACCATTAATAGCTATACTGTTTTTATACCATTGGTAATTATAACCTGCTTTGCCATTTGCTTGCAATTTAGCTGAGTCGCCCATACAAACAGTAGTGGCCGACGCTGCTTGAATAGATACTGAAGGAATACTATCTACGGTTACATTTACAACAGTAGAATTCATGCAACCATTCACGGTTGAAACTTTTAATACAACTGCATATTGGCCAACCGCCGTATAACTATGCATTGGGTTTTGTGCCGTGTCTGTGTTACCATCACCAAAATTCCATGAGCGGGTGGTAGCACCAGCGGTACTTGTACTATTATCGGCGAAACTAAATAAATTACCTGTTAAACATTGTAATGATTTATCAACTGCTCCTTTTGCTGTTGGACCATCAAATACATCTACATTTTGAGTTACTGTATCAGTGCAACCATTCGATAAAGTAAGGATACATGATATATCGTAATTACCTGCTTTGGTATAAGTATGTTTGGTAGTAACGCCTGTATCTTTTTTGCCATCACCGAAATCCCAGTTTATGGTAGCGGTTTGTCCAGATGTATTGGTGGCAGTATCATTCAATATGAAATTATTTCCACCTATACATTGTGCATAGTTATTTATGGTAAACCATGGATGAACTGAAGGTAATACAGTTACTTGTTTTTTCACCGAGTCGGTACATCCTTCTTTAGTTACTACAGTGAGCGTAACTGTATAATTTCCAGCAGCAGAATAACTATGACTAGGCTTCACACATTGGCATGAAAATCCGTCGCCATAATCCCAAGTCCAGTTATAGTTTCCACCGCCTACTACAGTGCTTGTATCGTTGAAGAAGAAAGCATTTCCTGAATAACATTGAGTGGGACTATTGGTAATTTCATAACCTACTGTGGGTAACGACCCTACAGTAATGGTAGTAATAGCAGAAGTATCGGGGCAATTTTTGCCCACAGAAATAAATTGATAATCGCCTGAGGAAGTTAGGTTCAATTTAGCTAAAGCAGCGTTTGAAATAACCGACCCATTTTTCAACCACTGGTATGATGCTTCCCAATTAGCTGTTACACCATTGAACATAGAAGAAACGATACCAGTTTGGATATCAACAAAAATATCTAAACCTGCATTGTCTTTTCCTGAATTTGTGCCGTCTTCATTGCGAAAATTGATAGCTATATATTTTGGAATGTCCATTAAGTTAAGACTATAATAGTTGGTTACGTCAATAGTGATAGACCATTTATTATTACCCAACGATTTCATGATACCTATAGAATCATCCTGACCCCAATTGCCTACAGTGTTATACCACGAAGTACCCACAGAAGTGGTATCGGCCAAGCCAGAATGCATATATACTTTATTGGCACCTGTAAGTCCCGATTGGCCTTGGGTAGCATCATAAACTAAGGTCAACAAATTATTTTGAGAGCTCAAAGAACTAAAAGTATCTACCAATAGCGACAAAGATTTACCTGCACATGAGGTAGTTCCCGAGGGGGCAATAATTTTAGGATTAATAAGGGGGTTCACTTGCAGATTCAGTGTCGAGGGCCAACCTATCATAGCAGGCATATCACTAATTGTTCGCACTTTATAATTTGTGCCTCCAATTGTATTTTTGGGAATAAAACAAGTTACTTTACCTCCAATACTATCACTTAAACTTCCTATATTGGTAGTATTGGTAAAATCGCCCGAAGAATCGGAAAGCTGCACGGTGAAGGTATTGCCATCATCCAAAGTATCAGTAGGCGAAACCATCACCTCAAACGTTGTATTGGGGCAGGCCGTTAGACCTTTGGTTAGCACGGTATTTAAATTCATAGTGTCAAATTGTGTTACATAAGGCAGTTTACCTGCATTACTTGCCAGAGTGTCACCAGCCACAACATAACCTTGACCTTTAAGAGCAAAAGCCGCCGACATTTGACTTCTGTTTATATTTGCAGGGCCTGCAACCCATTTATCTGTTACAAAATCATATTTTTCCATATCGCTCAAAACTCCCGACAAGGTAAGTCCTCCTACCATATAAGCATAATCGCCAATTACAAATGCAGCAGCTCCGTAGCGTCCATTAGTCATCGAAGTTTTAGAAGTCCAGCTATCCGTGCCAGGGTCGTATTCATAAAAATCGGAATAGTAATTTGCTCCGTTATTTCCCCCACCAATATATCCTTTGCCACCATAGCTAAACCCTATGGGATAATTAAAACCTGTGCTACCAACAGATGCTTTAGAAGTCCATGCATCGTTAGCAGTATCGTATTCATACATATCATTATAATAAGTAGGGTTGTTCCAGCCACAGGCTACATAACCCTTGCCACCTGTTGCAAAACCTGTTGCTCCGCGTCTGGCAGCACCTGGATAACTTGCTTTTTGTGCCCAAGTATTGCTTGCTGGGTCGAACATAAAAAAATCTTGGAACGAATTTGCTGACGTATTGCGACCAGTTCCAACCCATGCTCTGTCTCCCACTACAAATGCTGCTGCACCCCAACGAACTGCACCACTAAAATTGGCCATTTGCGTCCAAGTGTCGGTTGTAGGATCATACTGCCACAAATCGTCGTTTGCGATATTATTACCGCTGCTATCACGGAGCCCAAGGCAAACATACCCATAGTCTCCAATTGAGAATCCTGAGACAAAATCTCTTGCCGAAAAGAAGTCGGTCATGCTACGCCATGCCCCTTGCGAATAGGCTTTGTTACCAATCACGGTAATAAGTAAAGCCAAAAATACAATTTTAGTAAATAGTGATTTCATTTTTTTTTGAATATAGATGATTAAGTTGCGAATTTAGGTTAAGAGTGCGGAATTACAAATTTAGTTGCCTGTGTGTGGGAATTTGGTTTGTAACTTGAATACAGCAATATTTATCACCAAATGAATTTTATTTATCTAAATTTGCAAAACAAAAGTTGCATTTGTAACTTGAATACAGCATATGAAAAAATCACTTTTAATTGCAATTATATTTTTTAGCGGACTAACCAATATACATGCACAAGTCACAACAGACTCTTGCCTTAGCTTAATTAACGGTGCCTTAAAAGGACAACCGGGAAATATTCAGGATAATATGTTTCACAACTTGATGATTGACCCAAACAATCCAAACATTGTGTATGCAGGTACGGAAACAAGCGGTATGTTTAAAACTACAGATGGTGGTCAAACTTGGCAACGTTTAAGGCAAGGGCTGAAATGCACAATTCAACAAACGGGGTACTCTCAAATTTTTAATATTACAGCTGACCCAATTAATGTAAATATAGTTTACGCATCAACAGTTTCAGGACCCGGGCCAGTTACAGGATATTTATATCCCAGTGCCTCTGCTGGGCTTTATAAAAGTATTGACGCGGGATTAACATGGCAACAACGGAACAATGGATTTACAAATTCTTATAATACCTTTTTATCTGTCAATCCAACTAATTCTCAAGAACTGTTTACTGCAATAGGAGGTATGAAATCTACACAACCAAGTCTTGGTGGTGCCTTTTTTACAGGTGGTTTATATAGAAGCACCAATGCAGGTAATTCATGGATAAAGTTAAATACGCCTATTCTTGCAGACTCAAATGCTTCATGGGGAATTATTTATGCCGCACAACCCAATTCAGCTATTTATTGCTCTTGGCATACTCATGATGCCGGAATTCCTTCTTTGGGATTAACAAAAAGTACTGATAATGGCAATTCATGGTCTGTAATAAATCCTTCGGGTATTGTAATTGGCAATTTTGATGTATTCAAAAAAAATGGAAATTATATCATCGGAACCGATAATACTTCAAACCATTTTGCTTATGCATCTTCTGATGGGGGAGCGAATTGGACTCCTTTAAATAAAAAATTTTACGGTGCATTTCAAATGCACCCCACAGACTCTTCCATTGTTTTCTTTTTAGGAGGGGGTAAAACTATTAATCGCACAACAAATAGCTTTCAGACCTCGCAAATTGTTCATACCGACAGCTCACTTATCAGTGGTCAGTACATGGAGGATATTAAAATTTCAGAATCCAATCCCAATATTGTTTGGGTATGTGCCCAAGGCTACTACTTATATAAAAGTTCAGATGGTGGGGCTTCCTTTACGAAAATAACGGCTGTTCGAGATTCTATATATGGCATAACTGGCATTGGTGATATGACAGATAACGAATCAACTATTTCAATATTTCCAAATCCATTCAGCAATTCAACATCAATTGATCTTCACTTACTAAGCGGAGGAAAAGTTTCTATAGTCGTTTTTAACACATTGGGTCAAAAAATTATAACAGTATTAAATGGAGAAGAATTATCAACTGGCAATCACTCTTTCAATTTAGATTTAACCTCTTTGCCCAGTGGCATGTATAATGTGCTTATAAATATTAATGATAAGATTGTTTCAAAAAAAATAATTCACTTGAACTAAACTCTCTTTTTCAAATATAAATGATTGTGAAATGGAAATAAAATTACAATTAGAGTGGTAAAAGTCCCGCCCTTCGGGTAGCTGCAAAACGTTAGCGGCAACCGTAGGACGACAGTTTAACCATCAAAGACATTTATATATAAAGTGAAAAATATTATCAGAAAATATTACTTTGGAATACTTGCTACACTGATTTATTTCGGACTAAAGTTCTATAGTCCTAAAATTTTCCCAGACTTGCTTAATCTTTCTTCTATAAGCCCGACTAATTACTTTGAACTTTTAATCAGCTCGACAACATCAATATTCGGAATTTTGATAGCAGTCATATTGCTAACATTTGAGTTTGTTAAACATACCTCGTTCAGGCGGAAGGAAGAAAATATTCTCACAAAATCAGTTGTGACGAACCTTGTTTCAATCGCAATATCTGTAATTGTCTTGTCCCTTATTTCTTATTCAAGTATTCAGGACTTCAAACAGTCAAATAATCTAACAACTGCTTATTTCTTAGGTTTCCTATTTGTTGGATTTATTGTTTCAATTTTCCCTGCTACAAAAGGAATTCTAGAGACGGCAAATACTCTGAAAAACACCAAAGAAGAAATCGAAAATTTGACAATAGTTCAATTTAGAGAAATCCTAACTCTACAGGACAATAAATTCATATCGAAAGACAGTTCACTGGCTCTAGTGAGAATTAGACACGAGTTGCTCAATTCTGTGAGAGAATGTGACTACGAAGCCTACACGGCTATACTTGAGGAACTAAATAACAAGGCAATTGAATTGATTGGCAAAGGTGACAATCGCCAGACAACGGAAATAGTGTTTCGTTGATGTTTACGGGAATTGCTAATTATAATAGCAGTGTATTAAATATATATCCGAATCCTGCACACGATGTGTTGTATATAGAAGTCCCGATAGCTATCGGGATGCCCATGGTTGTCCCGAATGCTTTCGAGACCACCAACCATCAGCACTTGAGCATCGCACTTTATGATATGCTCGGCAAAAAAGTATCCGCCGCGGCGGATACTTTTACCAAAGGCGAGAATATATATAGTATAAATGTGAGTCATTTGCCCAAGGGATTATATATAATACTAGTGGGGGATGTGATGCAAAAAGTTGTGGTGGATTAAATCTAAAAGATTTGCCAACGATGCGTTCGTACAGGCGTTAGCAGAGTCGTTAAATCACCCACATGGACTTAACAATACTGCTCAAACGCACCAATCAAATTATTGGCAATCATTTCAGCACTTCTTCCTTCTATATGGTGACGCTCAATAAAATGCACCAACTCACCATCTTTGAACAAGGCAATAGCTGGTGATGAAGGAGGATAAGGCAAGGTATATTCCCTAGCTTTGTTTACAGCATCGCCTTCCATTCCTGCAAATACGGTTAGTAATTTATTGGGCAAATGTTTGCCGTTTTCTACGGCAAGTCTCACTCCCGGGCGGGCAGTGCCTGCGGCACATCCGCATACGGAGTTTATCATAAGCAGGGCAGTGCCCTTGTTGTCTTCTAACTGAGTTATTACCTCTTCAGGAGTTTTAAGTTCAGTAAAACCTACTTGGGTTAATTCAGCACGCATAGGTGCTACGAGCATTTCTGGATACATTTTTTTTTTTTAATAATTATTATTTTTCTTCATACCATTTGGAAAGTTTAAAACTTTCCAAATGGTATTGTGTTATTGAAACAGTTTTATTTCAAATTTGTTTTATGTTTTTATCTATATACTGATTTCCCGGTGCAAGCACTTGGATTGGGTATTTTAATAAGTGATGAAATAGTGGGTGCAATGTCTATCATATTTACATGCTCAGTGGTTTGCCCATGTTTGATGCCCCAACCCATTAGTACAAAAGGAATATGGGTATCATAATCGTATGGCGAACCGTGTGTGGTTCCTGTCTTTCTGGGCATTTCCATCCATCCGGGTTTTAGGTTTATTATAATATCACCGCAACGTTCGAATCTATATCCTTTTTGTATTAAACTCATGGGGGCATTGCTGGTATAAGGTTCACTCATCATACTGCCTGTATATACTTTATCAACGCCTTCCATATTTTGCAAACGATCCATAAAAGGGTACATCGCAGGTGGCAAGGGGGCATTTTTGCTTAAAGTATTATCGTTAATTGTGAGATATATTTGTTGGTTTTCATAATAAAAATCCCATTTTTCAAATTCGTTATTCATATAACCCAAATAGGTTCTCAAAGTATCCATCATAGCACGGTCGTTAAACAAACCTGCGGGCATATTTCTGTCTTTCATATATTGCACATTATGTGCGGCACCATGGTCGGCAGTAAGGAAAACGAGATAGTTTCCTTTGCCTACTTGTGCATCGAGCTTATTCAAAATCTCTTCTATATCTCTGTCCAATCTTATATAAGTATCTTCCAATTCTATACTCATAGTTCCATAGTGGTGACCCACATAATCGGTACTGCTAAAACTAATGGACAAAAAATCAGCAATACTATCGGTTCCTAAATTTTCATTTTTCAAGGCTGCCAAAGCAAACTCTTTTAGGAGCGTATTTCCATACGGGGTTGTAAGCAAAGTACCATAGCCATCTTTCCGTATCAAGCCCAGTTTATGCGGAAACACAGGCTTTTCTTCTTTCTTGCTTAAAGGTGCTTCATATACAACATCGTCGGCAGTGCTTTCAGTATAAGTATTGATGGGGAAATAAGTATCCCACACTTTATTAATCAATGTTTCGGGCAAGTTTTGATTATTAAAATTCGTCACCCATTCAGGCAATGACCATGTATAATAAGTGCTGGTAATAAACGCTCCATTTTCGTTATCGAACCAATAAGCACCATTAGGTTGATGACCACCCGGCAATATACTGCCGCGGTCTTTGATGCATACTGCAACCACCTTACCTTGCTTGTTGGTAGCCATTCTCAGCTCGTCGGTCATAGTAGTACTATATAAATTAACGGGACTCATTTTCCCCGCTTTTTTATTGATGCTGCCCAGCGTAGTTACATTGCTATCGGCTACACAATACATGGTATCATTGAGGCTACGCTCATACCAATCGTTGGCCACAATACCATTAATACTGGGCGTGGTACCTGTATATATACAAGCATGCCCAGGGGCCGTGAAAGTGGGCGTATAATTTATATGACATTGCTCGAATGAATAACCCATATTGAGTAATCTCTTGAAACCACCCTTTCCATATTTATTTTGAAAACGATACAAATAATCGTACCGCATTTGATCTACCACAATGCCTACAACCAACTTTGGTCTTTGCTGTGCAAAGGCTTGCCCTACAATCAAGAGAGCAAAAAAGAGATAAATATTTTTTTTCATTGTTAGATGCAAAGGTAGGAAATGAATGAGAATGATTGGTGAAATTAAAAATTGTTAAAATTATATAACCAGCCTAACACCGATAGGCACTTGCATGGCATCATAAGTTGATGTTCCCAACTCAGGGATTTTAATCATTTCGAGACTGGGCCTCAACTCAAAATATAAATGCGTCATTGCCTTTGATTCATTATATTTTCCAAGTCTTACATCTAATCCTAAGGGTATATATACCGCCGAGCTAAAAGTGTTTTTATTCTTAAATACTTCCTCCTTATAGGAATAATATCCATTAATCCCATTATAATAATATACTGCTGCCCGATTTGACTGTTTTATACTATACACCGAGGTTCTAATTGTTGTATACGAATTAATTGAAACACCTAACGCAAAACCGAACCCTGTATAAAAACTAAATCGTCTTTTAGTATCCGTGCGAAATATATAAGACCCATTTATTCGTATCTGCGAATTTTTATAATTTAAGTTATGGCTAGTTCGTGTAACAGAATCGATATATAATACGCCAATACTTGATGAACTAAGCGTATCAACTCTTTGAGAACGCTCTTTGCTCCCATTCATAGCTTTTGTAAATGCTCCAAAACTACTAAAACCTATTCTAAATTCCTGGTTTTCCTTATATGCTGTTTTGCTTTTATTTCTAATTCTAGTTGAAATAAATGCTTCGAAAGACCCTCCGGGATTAGTAAAATAAGCACTATTATATAATTCTGATTGGTTAATGTTTTTCAATATATTTGATTGGGTGCAAGTTTTTCAAATTCACTTGCTGAAGTTAAAGAAGGTGATAAAGGTTTAACTCCAAATTGCACATATACACTACTCAGCTTTACCTTTTTTATCTTGTTTTGATTCGGAGCTTGGGCATTGAGTAATGCTGAAGAAATCACGAAAAAAGTTAATAAATAGACTTTCATATTTTTATTTTTTTGTACCTGATGCTTGGGCAAAGATAATTGTTAATTTCAAATTCCTATAATTTTGTACATTTGCAAGTTGCAAGGCATAAAATTTGCAAAATCGTTTTATATGAAATATACTCCTATTGTTCATTGGTCACTACGCATACTCGTCGCGACCCTCTTTATTTTCTCGGCCATCACCAAATTATTTCCTATTGAAGCTTTTGAAAAACAATTGGTCGATTTAGGTTTTGTCAATTGGTGCAATGCCCCCATATTAGCTAGGAGTATTATATCTTTTGAACTCTTTTTGGGACTAGCATTTCTGCAAAATCACTTTTTTAAGAAATTTATTATACCCACTACTGCGGGCATGCTATTGGTTTTTATTATCCATCTTTCGTGGCAAATTGCAATTGCAGGCAATAGCGGAAACTGCGGATGCATGGGCCAAATGATTCCTATGACCCCTTTAGAAGCCATCATCAAAAACATCATCACACTGATATTAATTGTTATTTTATATATTAAAACACCTGCCAAAAACGACAGTAAACATCGTTATCCATTTATTATAATGATTGTGGCTGCTGCTCCTATATTTTTAAGTTATCCTGCCCACTGTTGCTGTGATGTAAATCTGCTCACACCAACTGCTATTCAATTGGAAGATGAAAAACCAACAGATTCAACAAATAAAGATGTTAAAGAAATAAAGCATGATACTTTAGTAAAAAAATTTAAAGAGGATACTATTATAAAACATGATGAGCCCAAGTTAAAAAGAGTAGCGTCTGATTTCTCTGAATTTACAATGTTTAGTGGTAAAAAAGTAAACATTAATTCGGGCAAAAAAATAGTTTGCGTATTCAATACCTCCTGCGACCATTGCATGGGTATTGCAAAAAAAATGACTGCTATTGCAAGTAAAACAAATATGCCACCCATATATATATTATTTTGGAGCGAACTTGATGCAAAAGGCGAAGACCTAAATAAAGAAGTTGCAGCATTTTTTAAATTTAGCGGCAGTTCGCATCCTTATACTATGATAGGTGCTGCTGAATTCTTCCCCAAACTAGGCAAACATAGCAGTCCGCCCCGCATTGCCGTGTTAAACGAAGGCAATATGATGGGCGATTTTGGTGAAGAAAATTTTAGTGAGGCGGCGTTTTTGAAGGCGGTGAAATGAAATTATTACCCAATAGATCTCTACAAATTTGCTCTCAAAAAAAATGCTTCACCTATTATATTCGAAAGGGCAAAAGCATTAAGAAAAACCATCACCGAAGCTGAGAAAATTCTTTGGCAAAAAATTAGGAACAAACAAATATTAGGATTGAAATTTCGCAGACAACATGCAATTAATATTTATATATTAGATTTTTACTGCCACGAAAAATCTTTAGGAATTGAAGTTGATGGACGCTATTATAACAATAAAGATATAATCGAGAAGGATTAAAATAGAACTATGGAATTAGAAAAACTTGGACTCAAGATTATTCGCTTCACTAACGAAGAAGTGATAGAAAATACAAATAAGGTTTTGGAGAGAATTAGGGAGGTTTGTTTGTAGCATTTCACCACCACCCCCCCCTGTCCTTCGCCTTGAGGCGAAGGATGGTAATGTTCGGGGAATACTATCACTTTTGCATCATTCATACTATTAAACAAAACCGAGGAATACATCAACAATCTTAGTATTCCCCGAAAAGTATCGTCTCACTCCCTGAGCAGTGTGATATGAGAGCGAGGTGATACCACGATTGCTATAATATTCCTAATACTCATCAAGGAGAAGTGCAGGAGGTTAAGGTGACAACCGTGCGAGCATAATAGCTTATCTTTGCGGCGAATTTTATGAAGAATATCCGAAATTTTTGCATCATTGCACATATTGACCACGGCAAGAGTACCCTTGCCGACCGCTTGCTCGAATTTACCAAAACCGTTTTGAAACGCGACATGCAGGCCCAGTTGCTCGACGATATGGACATTGAGCGTGAGCGTGGCATTACTATTAAGAGTCATGCCATACAAATGGATTATATTTTCGAAGGCGAAAAATATGTACTGAATTTAATCGACACCCCAGGCCACGTAGATTTTAGTTATGAAGTGAGTCGCTCCATTGCTGCCTGCGAAGGTGCCTTGCTAATTGTTGATGCAGCACAGGGAATCCAAGCTCAAACTATTTCAAATTTATATTTGGCGTTGGAAAATGATTTGGAAATTATTCCTGTCCTCAATAAAATAGATTTGCCGGGTGCCATGATAGAAGATGTAACCGAGCAAATAGTTGACCTCCTGGGCGTAGACCCTGATACTATAATACATGCAAGTGGAAAAACAGGAATTGGAATTGAGGAAATACTGTCAGCAATTATTAAACGTGTAAAAGCTCCCGGAGGTGATGTGAAAAAACCTTTGAAAGCTTTGATATTTGATTCAGTTTTTAATTCATTCCGAGGTATCATAGCATACTTTAAAGTTACCGATGGCTCAATTAAAAAAGGCGATAGAGTTAAATTTATCGCAACAGGCAAAGAATATTTCGCAGATGAGATTGGTGTTTTGCGGTTAGAAAAAGAACCACGTCAAGAAATATTTGCAGGCGATGTGGGATATATTATATCAGGAATTAAAGAAGCCCGCGAAGTGAAAGTAGGGGATACGCTTACACAGGTAGACAACCCGTGTTTAGAAGGAATACAAGGTTTTGAAGATGTAAAACCCATGGTATTTGCAGGTATATATCCTATAGATACAGATGATTTTGAAGAGTTGCGTGAGGCGATGTATAAATTGCAATTGAATGATGCCTCGCTCACTTTCGAACCTGAGAGTTCAGCAGCTTTGGGCTTTGGTTTCCGTTGCGGATTTTTAGGAATGCTGCACATGGAAATTATACAAGAAAGACTGGAACGCGAATTTGGTATGACGGTAATTACCACAGTGCCAAACGTGAGTTATCATGCGTTCTTAACCAAGGGTGAAATGATTGTGGTAAATAATCCAAGTGACCTCCCTGATCCTAGCAGAATGCTTCATGTGGAAGAACCATTCATCAATGCACAAATAATTACAAAGTCCGATTTTGTTGGGGCAGTAATGACGCTTTGTATTAATAAACGCGGACTGATAAAAAATCAATCATACCTCACTACCGATCGAGTAGAAATGAACTTTGAAATGCCATTGGCCGAAGTGGTTTTTGACTTTTTCGACAAACTAAAAACCATTAGTAAAGGATATGCCAGCTTCGATTATAGTCCTATTGGTTACCGTGAAAGTGATATGGTGAAATTAGATATATTAATGAACAAAGAGGTGGTGGATGCTTTATCAGCAGTAATACATCGCGACCGTGCTTACGATTGGGGCAAAAGAATTTGCGAAAAACTAAAAGAACTAATTCCCATGCACCAATTCGAGATACCCATACAAGCAAGTATTGGTGCTAAAGTGATTGCCCGTGAAACCATAAAAGCCATGCGTAAAGATGTAACTGCAAAATGTTATGGTGGTGATATAAGTCGTAAACGCAAGCTGCTCGAAAAACAAAAAGAAGGAAAGAAAAGGATGAAAATGGTAGGCAGTGTTGAGATACCACAATCGGCATTTATGGCGGTGCTGAAGTTGGATTAATATATATTATTATACCGTATATTTGCAAATACCTATATATAATCATGGATTCTAAAAACAAAGCACGAAACGACGCATATAATAAACTTTCAGGTAATGAAAAGTTTAAGTTAATGATGCAGGTATTGGAAGTAAGTTATATATTTAATGGATGTAAACCCTTGAAAGAACCTCAAGGGAAAGGAGTTATATTTAATAAGCATTAATGGATATTTTCAGTAATGATGTATTTGCTTTCTTAAAAGCACTTTATATTCGTAAAGTAGAATACATACTCGTTGGAGGGTTTGCAGTAAACTATTATAGACATCCGAGAGCTACCGGTGATTTAGATTTATGGTTAAAAGACACAGAAGAGAATCGTAAAAAATTAATACAAGCATTTGGAGACGTAGGTGTAGAAAATTTAGAATCTTTGATGATAATGCCGCTATTGGCTGGATATTCTGAAATTATGCTTAACAATGGTTTTTATATATACCTGATGGCTGATTTAAAATCAATAAAGCAAGAGCAATTTGATGAATGCTTATCCTCGGCAAGCAATTTCAATTTAGAAGATATTATAATTAAAGTATTACATAAAAACACTTTAATTGAAGAGAAAAAATTATTAGGTCGATCTAAAGATTTAGATGATGTTGAAAACCTATAATATATAGTTTTTATGGCACAACAAAAGAACAACCCGCTTCATGGAATAACACTACAAACTATATTAGAATATTTAGTTGAAACTTATGGTTGGGAAGAACTTGCAGTCCGTGTAAGTATCAATAGCTTTATTAAAAATCCTAGCATCAATTCCAGTTTAAAATTCCTTCGCACCACGCCTTGGGCCAGACAAAAAGTAGAAGATTTTTATTTGTATACTTTACGTGAAGCACGAAGGACTAAGGATAAAAAGAGTAAGGAGTAAGGGGGCATTGCAAGAGGAACTAGGAGTAAGGATGCTGACTCCTGCTGCCGTATGGCCCTTATTCCTTACTCCTTATCCCTACAATCTTTTTTGCCATCTCCAAAACTTCCTTATGATGCGAAACCAATATCATAGTCAATTGCTCGGTTTCGTTTAATTCTTTCAGATAATCTAATATATCTTTTTCGGTTTCCTTGTCCAAAGCATTGGTGGCTTCGTCCAATAATAATATATGCGGTTTATTATATAATGCTCTTGCCAAGGATAATCTTTGCTTCTGTCCGCCGCTTAGCCTGTTTCCCATCTCCCCAGCTTTCATATTAGCTCGCTTGCTTAATTCATTACTCAAATCTTGCAGTTTTAACAGGTCAATTAATTTGCTCGCCCGCAGCATTTCTGCATCATTGGGTTGGTGACTAAGCGTGATATTTTCAATCAGTGAACCATTATATACAAACGTATCTTGCTTGGCTATTGCAATAGTTTGATATAATAATCCATCCTTATATATATCTTCATTGTTATTATACAATATTTTGCCAGCTGTCGGTTTATATATTCCTGCTATTACTTGCAACAGGGTAGATTTACCGCAACCAGATGGCCCTGTAATTCCTATTATATCACCTTTGTTTATTTGTAAATTAAAACTATTGATTACCTCAGTATCCGATTCATTATATATAAAAGATACGTTTTGCAATTCTATAGTTTCAAACGATTCAATATTGGCGTGGTTGTTTTTCTCTATCGTCCTATAAGGCAATAACTCTTCAATAGTGTAATGGTAATTTTTTAATTTGAGCAATGAAGAAGATATGCGATTAATGGATGGTATTAACCTAAAAGCCGCAGCAGTAAACAACCCCAAATGATATAATAAACGATTGGTGCCAAAACCTGCTAACATAGATGATATAATAATCAAAACCAAGCCCATCAATGCAGCAATTTCAACGATACGATGTGGGACGGATGAATACGTAAATAAAGCTGCGTCATTCGTATTTACTTTTTCTTGATTTTGAAAATAGTTTTTGAAAAAGAATTTTTCTTTGCCTAATAAGGCTGCTTCTTGCCAACCCGAAAAAGCTTCACTCAATTTATCATACGCATTGGTTGAAGCCTCGTTTCTCTCCGTGCCCATGAGGTGCATACGGTTTTTAAGCATTCGATAAATCAAGTACATCACAGGCCCTAAAGTGAAACCAATAAGCAAAAATAAATACGGTTTGAATAAGGCCAATGCTATTATAATAATACACATCAATAGTAACTCACTAATCAATATACCATAAGGCAATAAAATACCACTGGCAAATGCGGAGGGCACAAACATGATTCGGGTAATCAATTTTGCCGTTTCATGCTGTTTAAGTTGTTGAAAATTGTGACTATAATAATGTCCAAACATCCTCTCACTCAACTTCCCTGCAATTTGATGGGCAAGCTTGGCTTGCTTATTATTGATAATAATGCCCAATATGTTTTTTGCCATAAATAATATAAGAAGTACCACCACCAAAATTAATATAAATGATTGTTGGTTTTGTAGGGCAAGCCAATTATATAAACGCCCCCAATAATGATGAAGAGCTATATTCTCGCCCGAAGCTAAAACAGATAAGAGGGGAACCACAAATGCGAGAACTGTGGCATCTAAAAATATTCCAAAAATTACGAGCCTATTAACACGGTTATACTCAGCAAATTCTTGCGGGCTCAATATCTGCCCGATATATTGTCTTACTTTTCTGAAATAAAAAAGCCTGTTTAACAATGTTCTAAGAATTCTTTCAATGATGCTATATTGGGCACATTCATCGAATCCACTTGTTTATAATCTGCTATAAGGAGCGATAACCAATCGAGGCGGAATATTGTTTCGTATATAGCTGCCAAGTGAAAATCGACCACCGCTACATGCACCACTTTATGATACTCTACTTCGAGTAAGGAATTTAGGAAATCGAAACGGTTTTCGGTCCGTTCATTTTCTTGCGAATGTATAAATATAAATACCGAAGCAACCTGACCATAATATGTTTCTATCACATTGTGGTTGGCTTCGGGCAGTACATGCACAAATGCTTCAGCTTTGGCATTCTCCTGCACCTGCTGTGCAAACCTAATTCCCACCGCTTCAAATTGTGCATCCGTTACTATAATAATCTTTTTATCGAGGTGCTTTTTAATGGCTTCAAAAATATCTTCTGCAGTTTCTAAATAGGGTGTTTTATCACTTGTCTTTTCTACCAGTGCTTGCAGGCTTTCATCAGGATTTTCTCCCATCAACTCAGCAAAAATTTTCACCTGCACGGTAAGTGAATAACCTAGGGCCATTCGTGGTTGAAAACCTGACTGTATAATATTATAGTGAACACCATCTGCTTCGGCCAATTCTACAATTTTACCACCTGATGCCACTACCAACATGTGACAACCTTTGGTCTTGCCATCGGCATACATTGCTAGTGTTTCTTCTGTATTGCCAGAGTATGATGCCAAAATGAGCAAAGTGCTTTTATTGGCATAAGCAGGCAAACCGTATTCGCTCACACATTCAATAGGTAACGGGAATTTAGCTGCCACATAAGCTTTGATGAGCCTGCCTCCTATGCCGCTGCCACCGAGGCCAGCAATAATAACATTGGAGAACTGCGAAACTTGTAGTCCATGCGGTTTGTAATTATCCAATACATATTGAATTTGGTTTGGGAACTGCTCTAATGCCCTGTGTTGTGCTGAATTGTCAATCATCATATTGCGGAATAAAATTTAAAAAATTGAGTGCAAATATAAGAAAGGGAGCCAAAGTGTACTTGAAAAAATTGTTACGCTAAAAACCAATCACGTAGTTGTTATCATCTTACGGATATATTTTTCATACTTAACCAGTGTTTGGATTGAAAGCTTCTCTTTTGACTCCGCCAGCAGGCGGAGGAAGTTAAAAAACATGAGAGTTTATTCTTATAAATGCCCATTTTTTTAATAAGCGTAACGAAAAAGAGGAGTTTTCGAACAAGCATTACTTAGTTTTGGAGCTACTTATTAATTATATTTGCAAACTCCAAAATAATTTAAAATGAAAAAAATACCTTTACTATTTTCCATTCTCTTTATTCAAGCAGTATCATTTGCACAACTTTCCAGAGATGTTTCTGTTGAACTTAATGCTATTACTGACTCGGCCAAGCATAGTATTAATTTACAATGGTGGCCCGACTCTAATTGCACAAGCTATGTGGTATACAAAGTAAATACCTCAGGTGGATTTAGTAAAATAAAGACTTTGAAAAAAACCGATATCTCATACCTCGACACCAATATAGCGGTAGGTACTGCCTATGAATACAAAGTGGTGAAAACCACTACAAGCGGCGTTAATGGTGTTGGATTTATCAATGCCGGTATGCACATTCCCGCTGTGGGTTATCGTGGCCGTATGGTATTGATCTGCGAGAAACAAATGGCCGCATCGCTAAGCAATGAAGTGGCCGATTTAGTAAGCGATTTAGTGGCCGATGGATGGTTTGTTCATCGCCTTAATGTGCCTAGCAACGGTAAAGTAGATTCTATCAAAACCCTGCTCGATGACATATGGACACTCTATAGTGCCGACCTCAAAGCCATATACTTATTGGGGCATGTGCCCATCCCTTATTCAGGCAATATAAATCCCGACGGGCACTCCGACCACGTGGGTGCTTGGCCTGCCGATGGATATTATGGCGACATGGATCAATACTGGCCCGACCTTAGTGTGAACAACAGCATTGCGAGCCGTGCAGAAAACAGAAATATACCCAAAGATGGCAAGTTCGACTATAGTGCATTTCCGGGCCAAGTGGAGCTGCAAGTAGGCCGAGTTTACCTTGGCGATTTTAATATTTTCAGTGAAAGCGAAACCGAACTCACTCAAAAATATTTACAGAAATCGCACAATTTTAAAATGGGAAATACCAAACCAGAGATGTATGGCGTTATTGATGACAACTTTGGATACTTTGGTGGAGAAGCCTTTGCAGCCAATGCTTGGAGAAACTTTGCTCCCCTCATCGGACTTAACAATTACAGTAATGGCAAATATTTTAATTCGATGAAAACACATCCTTACCTATGGAGCTATGGCACAGGCGGTGGTTGGTATCAAGGAGCAAGCGGAGTAGGTAACCAAGACAGTTTTAAATATGATACCATACTTGGCACCTTTTCCATGTTGTTCGGTAGCTACTTTGGCGACTGGGATGTAACCAACAGTTTTCTTCGTGGGCCATTGGCCTCGCCATATTCTACTATACTTACCAATGTATGGGCAGGCCGCCCTTGGTGGCAATTTCACCACATGGCCTTGGGCAATAATATTGGTTTCTCGGCTAACCTTGCTATGAACAATACTGGAACGTATTCAAATGGTTATTCATTTGGGAATGGTTTTGTACATGTATCATTAATGGGCGACCCCTCACTCAGAATGCAGTATTTGCAACCCGCTTCGCAACTTGCAGTAAAGGCTAGTGCCAATGGGCAGCAGGCAGAAATGAGCTGGAAAGCATCGCCTGATAAACGTGTGATTGGTTATCATATATACCGTGCCGACAGTTTATTGGGGATGTATAAACAACTCACCACTAGCCCAGCTACAGGTATTTCTTATACCGATATCACCCCTAAAAACGGCAACAATGCATATATGGTACGTGCCGTGCTTTTGGAAGAAACACCATCGGGAAGTTACTATAACCAAAGCCTGGGAATAAGTGGAGAAATTAAACTAAATACAGGGATTTCAAAAATCGAAAATTCAATTGAAATGAGCGTATATCCTAACCCTGCAAAAGATATATTATATATTCAAACAACTAACAATACCAATAATTTCAGTCTTTCAATAGTGGATTTGCAAGGCAAAGAAATTATAAGAAAAAGTATTAAAGGCACCCTGAATACTATAGATTTGCAAGGCTTTTCAAAAGGTGTATATATGTTGCAATTATATAATAACGATATTCTCAAAACAGTAAAATTTGTAGTCGAATAAAGTTGCAAGTTGCAGCCCTGGGCGGCCCGCGGCGGCGGGGAAGGGTACAACCAACAACTTACAACTAAAAAATCATTCTCCGCCCCGGCGGAAAACCTCATTTAATAATTCAATAGTGAACTCTTGGCAATTCTATCAATACACACAATATCCCGATAACCTTAACTTGCACGATGAAGTGCAATTGCGAGGACTTATCAAGGATTATCCGTACTTTCAGGCGGCTCATTTACTATTGGCCAAATGTTTGAAAAACCAGGACAATTATTCTTTTGAGAAGCAATTAAAGTTGGCTGCCCTTTATGCTCCAAACAGATCATTATTATATAGTTTATTAAAATCGGCTGGCAAACGCGTAATGATAGAAGAGATTGCTTTCCCCGTAATTGAAAAAACTGTGGAAACACCTGTTACTGTTGAGGAAGAGTCTATAGAAATAATGGAAGAGGTAATTGAAGTTTCTGCAGCAGTAGCCGAAGAAACTATAAATACTGCTATTGATACGGAGTCAGATAGTAATGAGATAGAAACTACGGAACAAAAAGAAACGCCAATAGCTGCTGAAGATCTCGATAGGGCAGAAGAAACACCAGCCGAGACTGTTGAACCTGAATTGCCTGCAGGTGTGATATATATTACCGAAACCATCACCCAAGAAATCAGCGATGCTGATACGGTTATTACAGATACCTTTATTGAGGAAACCATCATCGAAGAGAAAACAGTTATTTCAGATACAATAATCGAAGAAATTGTTATCGAAGATAAGCTTACCGAGGAAGTTATTTTTGAAGAAGTTATTATATCAGACCGACTCAATACCACAGAAACGGTTATTGAACCACCACTTGCTGAAAGAGCATTCAGCGAATGGCTCAAGCAAACTGCATCATCCGATACCAGTGTATTCCTTGGCGATAGGGTAGGGGCAAATATATTTAAACAACCAGAAACCAGTTATATAATACCTAGCAAAGCTGCAGAAAATTTTGAAGGACTAACGATGCTTTCACTTGCAAAGACAGAACTCACTCAGCCAAGCACGCCAACGGCCAATGAGCTGCCTATCGAAGTACCAAAACGAACTTTCTCGGACGATATTCTGGAAAAGTTCATTACCTCCAACCCTACCATCAGTCGACCCAAAACCGAGTTCTACAATCCATCGAAGGCTGCAAAGAAAAGCTTAGAGCCTGATGAAAACCTTGTTACTGAAACACTTGCAAAAATAGCTCTGAAACAAGGAAACTATTTGAAGGCCCTAAAAATTTATGAAAAATTAAGTTTGAAATTCCCAGAAAAATTCACCATATTTGCAACCCAAATTAAAAAGATTAAAACCGACAATAATTTAGAATAATATGTTCACTTTTTTATGCATTATACTTATCATCATCGCCCTCATATTAATATTGGCGGTGTTAATACAAAACCCTAAAGGAGGAGGCATCGCTGCCAACTTCAATTTCCCACAACAAATAGTGGGTGTGCAACGTACCAGCGACCTCATAGAAAAAATAACTTGGGGTGTCGCTATTGGCATCTTCATTATTTGCTTGGGTACTAGCTTTAGCAAACCCGATCAAAGCCAAGGTTTTGACAATAAAGTAAAAGATGCCCTTGAGAGCATGCCAACTCCTCCAGATGCACAACCTCCTGCTGCTCCCGCGAAGTAATTATATAATAATTTTGAAAAAGCCTGTTAAGTTTTACTTGATGGGCTTTTTTGCTTTATTAAAATACCCGTTTTCGACGTTCTCCCAACTTTGACCTAGAATAATACGGGTTAATGGTCCAAAAGAAAGGGACTAATCCCGAATTCTTTCGGGATGTAGTTCGGCATTACCATTCTACAAACTAATCCGTCTCAGGCGGAGAACTATTATAGTTTAAGAAATGGTATTAGTACACTCTTTGCAAAGCGACAACAACGGAGGACAAGACAAGGTTTTTTGAAAATAAAATAATGAAAATTGGTTTATCCTACTTCCACCTATACCCATCATCGTCAGTAAATCCTTTTAGGTATTGCGGAATAAACCAACAGAACCTCATTGCGGGGAAATAATCAAGTTTGGTTTTGGTATCATACTGTCTTTCGTCATAATTAAACCCACGACGGTTCACCGTAAATGCCTCGTTCAATTCCAATCCTATTTGAAAGTTCACGGTTCTATTTCTAGGATCCATGTACTGATATGCTATATACTGACTTATGCACAGCCCACTATGGAATCTATCATATCCATGTTTATAGTCGGGGTAAAGTTGCGGTGCACCTTCTCCAGGAATTTCCAAACGAAGTTTGTGATGTATATAACCAGCACCAAAAGTTAGCAATATGCCTGTGCCTGTATTTCTTTTTTTATTGAGCAAAAATATTTTTCCCGCCTCAGCCATTATTTGCAAGCCTCTGGAATAGTAGCGGGGTTGTATTAAACTACCATCGGCATTTATTATATCCCCGTCGATGGTATTTATATATTGCAAGGGGTTTACCATAGTTACGCTATTGCCAAACATAAACCGACCAAATACTCCAAATTGCCAGCGATTGTTCGATTTATAGCCCATCCCAAATCCAATGGCATTCATTAGCCCGAATTTTTTTCCCATCTCTCCCATGGGTTTCAAAGGTGTATACTGAAAATTATAAGTTACAGCTCTATTGGGTCGTTTCATGGGTTTTTTCTCTTGGGCGTATATATGGGAATGAGCCAAACCAAAGAGTGAAACTATGATAACAAATATATGTGCTAACTTTTTCAATATATATATTATAACGCAGCAGCGTAATTTTTAGTTGTACGTGTTTATCAAAAAACTTTAGCGGCAAACTGTTCCAATTCTTTTCCACTATCGACCAATACATCTTTGTGCAAAGAAGTACCATGGCTATCCATCGTGCATATCGCTCTGAAACCTTCTACCTCCAATTGCCACATAGCTTCCGGTGTACCGAATTGCAAGCAATGCCCATCAATTACATCTTTAATACAACGGGCATAATATTGGGCAGCACCGCCTATCGCATTCAAATATATAGCTCCGTGTTCTTGACAAGCTTGCAAAGTTTTTGGACCCATACCGCCTTTACCCATCACTACCCTAGCTCCTGTTTTTTTCAATATAGTTCCTTGATAGGGTTCTTCGCGTATACTCGTAGTAGGACCGGCAGCCGTAATTTTCCACTTTCCAGCCGCATCTTGGTTTATTACAGGACCACAATGATATATCACCGCTCCATGCAAATCGTAAGGTGCATCATGCTCTAACATGTAATGGTGCATTGCGTCGCGACCTGTATATATAATACCATTCAGTTCTACCACATCGCCTGCTTTTATTGCACGCACCTGTTCTTCGCTAATAGGCGGTGTTAAACTATGCACACGCACTTGCGAGGTTTCTTCACCTTGTGGTTCATGATACATTTGTTTAGGCTCATCAGCATCACGATAAAGCCAATTTATAATACTTCCTGTTTCTGCATTTATTTTAATTCCCAAGCGGCGATAAGCCCAACAGTTATACGCTACGCTTACAAAAAACGACGCAGGCAATCTATTATACTTTCCAATTTTGCAACCTAGCAAAGTTACCAATCCACCAAAACCCATCGTGCCAATTTTTAATTTATCGGCATTGTTCATTATATAGTTTTCCAAATCACGTAAAACAGGATCTGGATTTTCATCATCTACATTTCTAAATAGTTGTTCTTTGGCAAGTGCATAACCGCTTGTTCTATCACCACCTATTCCTACACCTATAAAGCCCGCAGAACAACCTTGCCCTTGGGCCTGCCACACTGCATGCATAATACATTTTCGTATACCATCAATATCACGCCCAGCTTTTCCCAAATGTTCCAATTCGCTGGGCAAAGAATATTGTATATTTTTATTTTCGCATCCACCACCTTTCAATATCAAACGTATATCTATATAATCATTTCGGTGTTGGTGAAAATGTATAACAGGTGTGCCAGGGCCAATATTATTTCCTGTATTACTTCCATCAATGGGGTCAACAGAATTGGTACGAAGTTTTCCATCCTTGGTAGCTTTGGCCACCATCAATAATATAATTTCTTCTAAAATAATCTGGTCGAAACCTACTGGCGTTTTTACCTCAAAAGTGGGCATTCCAGTATCTTGGCATATTGGACCCACATCGCTGCAAGCCATATCAATATTTTTTGTAATCGTGTCTAGTGCAATGCCTGCCTTTGTTCCTTGCAATTCGCTGTTATGTGCTTTTACCATGCTTCTTCGCACATCGCTGGGAAGGTTGGTACTCGTTTGTACGATGAGGTCGTAAATACTTTGTTCTAATGTGGTCATAAATGTAGTATAAAGTAGAAAGTATATAGTATAAAGATTTTATGTTTTGTTATCAAACCGCAAGTATCAGGTAGCTGGTATAAAGTAGTAAGTATAACAGTATAAAGATTTAGATCAAATTTTTATTAATTGGTATCTAATATAATATATTTTTTATAAACAAGTCAGTGAAAGCTGGTACCAAGTACTTTATACTCTATCGTAATCCCCTACCCAATTTTTAATTTCCTTTTTTATCTGACTATTTTTAAGATTTTCTTTCAAGGTTTTTTCAATCAAACTTTGCAATTCCCCATCCGATGCAAAACGCAAAGCTACAATTTGTCCCATACTCAGGTTTGGGTCTAATGTTGTTCCAAATAATATATAATGTCTGAAATTTAATTCCTGTTTGATGATTCGATTTTGTAGTTTAATTGTAACTCTATTATAATGCCAATACAAACCAATAAATGCAATAGAGATTCCAATTAAATGTAAAGATGTATATAGTTTTTCATCGTGGCATATTCTATATCCCAAACTAAATAAGGATGAAAATAAAATAACAAGTATTAATAGAATTAAATACAAATGTATACCGCTGTATTTTGCTCGGTGGTTTTTATAGTTTTGTGTCGTCATTATATATTATTCTAAGGAAAAATTAATAGGTAAAACCATCATCATTCTTACCACTTTTCCGGCTGAAGTTCCCGGATTAAATCTAGGCAAAATAGCCACTACGCGTAGTGCTTCCACAGTTAAATAGGGTATTTCATTCAAAGCTTTTATATTACTGATACTGCCATCCGTTTCTACGATAAATTGTACCTTTACAGTGCCACCAATATTTTTTGTTTTGGCCTCCTGAGGATATATAATATGAGACGATAAAAAACCAAGTAAAGTATCCTGGTTTAAATAGGGTTGTACATAATTGGTATTGTCTGCAATAGCTTGTGCTTTTGCAAAACTCTGCAAACAACAAATAGAAATTATGATGTATAATGCCCGCACTATACTTCTCTGTTCACGTCCCATTGCTCTAAATAATCTGCTATGCGACGCAAAAAAGTTCCTCCCAATGAACCGTCCACTACACGGTGGTCATAGCTTAATGACAAGAACATCATGTGGCGGATTGCTATGGTATCTCCATATTCAGTTTCCATTACCGCAGGCTTCTTTTTAATACTTCCTGTCGCCAAAATTGCTACTTGTGGTTGATTGATTATAGGTGTTCCCATCAAGTTGCCAAAACCACCCACATTTGTTATAGTAAATGTTCCACCTTGTATATCATCAGGACTTAATTTATTTTGTCGAGCTCTGTTTGCTAAGTCATTTACTGCTTTTGTCAGGCCAAACAAATTTAATTGATCAGCATTGCGAATAACGGGAACTATTAAATTTCCTGTAGGAAGTGCTGCAGCCATTCCTATATTAATTGATTTGCGTTTAATAATTTGATTCCCATCAACCGATACATTAATCATGGGAAAATCTTTGATAGCTTTTGTAACTGCCTCAATAAAACAAGGAGTAAAAGTTATTTTTTCGCCTTCACGCTTTTCAAAAGCTGTCTTATGCTTTTCACGCCACATAACTAGGTTGGTCACATCGGCCTCCACAAAGCTAGTTACATGTGGGCTCGTTGCCAGACTCATCACCATGTGGTCGGCAATAAGTTTACGCATGCGGTCCATTTCTATAATTTCATCGCCGGGCATCAAAGCAATTTTCGAATTTGAGGTCTCGGTTTTAGCAGTAGGTATTTTTTGCTCAGCAGGTTGTGAAACTTGCGGACTAGCTTGTTTAGTGTCAGTTTGCGTAGTTTCAACTTTCACTTCAGGCGAAGCCGCGGCTGGTGTGGCAGCAGGAGCCGAAAGTTTGCGACCACCATTGATAAAGGCCATGATATCGCGTTTGGTTACACGACCCTCATTACCTGTGCCAGCAATCTGGTCCAATTCGCTCATCGATATATTTTCGCTGCGGGCTATGTTCAATACAAGCGGGCTATAGAAGCGATTTCCTTGTGCGGCTGCAACTGGTTTCACCGTTTGTGCGGCATGTTCCATCTGTTTTTCTATTACAGCTACTGGTTCGGGTGCTGGCTCTGGAGCAGCAGCAATCGGAGGAGGAGCGGTTTGCGTTGCACCTGCTTCAATACCAATAATAGCGATGGCCTGACCCACAGCCACCACATCGTTCTCATTATATAATTTTTTGAGCAACACCCCACCTTTGGGTGTGGGTACTTCGCTATCAACTTTATCGGTAGCTATTTCGAGCACACTTTCATCGGCAGCTATGGTATCGCCTTCGTTTTTAAGCCAACGGATTATGGTGGCCTCGGCTATGCTTTCGCCCATCTTGGGCATAATGAGTTGAAATTCTGACATGGTTTCTTATTAGGGTTTGCGTATTTGAGATACTGTGCAAAATTAAGGAATTTGCTTATTTAAGAAACAATAAGTTTTCCGCAGGGGGTAAACAGTGAAAATCAGAATTTTTTAATATTAAAATTATCGCAAAAATTCCGCTTGAAAACTCCCAAATAATATTATAGTTTTAATTCTGACTTATAATCAACTTTTGGCTCATCAAATAAATATAGCTCCAATTCTTTTTTATCATTAAACCCTCTTATTTTTTGTTTATATGTAGCAGCTATTGTATTGTTTTCTATTTCAAGTTTTCTATTTTTACTAATGGTTAAAAATTCTTCCTCTTTATCTATACCAAGAAATCTTCTATTAGCTAAATTAGCAGCAATGCCCGTTGTACTGCTGCCAGTAAATGGGTCTAATATCCATGCATCAGGTTTAGTTGAAGCAAGAATTAATCTCGTTAAAACAGATAATGGCTTTTGTGTTGGATGTTTGCCACACGATTTTTCCCAAGGAGCAATAGCAGGCAGTTTCCACACATCTTTCATTTGCTTATCGCCATTAAGTTGCTTCATCAATTCATAATTATAATAGTGCGGAACTTTTGCACTTTTGCGTGCCCATATAATTTGCTCTGTTGAGTGTGTAAAAAAACGACACGAAAAATTAGGTGGTGGGTTATTCTTCTCCCATGTTATTACATTCAATATTTTAAAACCTAGCTCCGTCAATATTTGCCCCACCGAAAATATATTATGCATGGTGCCACTAATCCATATAGTAGCATCGTCTTTCATTTTATCTCTAGCAAGCGAAAGCCATTCTCTGTTGAATACATTTATATAATCAAAACCCTGCGATTTGTCCCAATCTCCTTTATTTACACTTACTATTTTACCGCTCTGTATGGATAAACCATTGTTCGATAAAGAATAGGGAGGATCAGCAAATACCATATCAAACTTATGCTCAAACTTGGGCAAGAGTTTCATGATATCTCCGTGCAGAAGATAAAAGTTTTTGTCTTTGGATTTGAAAAAAGAATTCATATTTATTCTTCTAACATATCGGCCAAAAAATGCAATACCGAACCTAAATTATGTTTACCCTCAACAAAGCCATAAACTTCACACTCTTCTGGTATTAATAATGTTTCAATAGATATGTCTTTATCTTCTGAAACCAATCTTAAAGCGTCAACAAGCACTTTAATTTTATAGCCTCTATTTTTAATTAACCATTGATTAGTTTCTTCTTTTGTAGCGTTAGAATCTACAATAACCAATTTGTCCGAATTGTTTATTCCTACTATATTTTTCATGATGCAAATATACTTAGTTTTTAAAAAATGGTAACTACTCAGGTAGGTAAAACTCAATGGTGTCAAGGGCTTTCAATTCAAGTGGAAATGCAATGATATTTACAGAAGTGAGCATTTATAGGTATTCTTCAGAATATAGAATTTAGCAACATATTATCATAGTCAGACTTATCAAGGGTTTTGAATACGTGTTGTACCTGAGTAGTTACAAAAAATGATACTTAATGTATGTAGACTTATTGTAAACATTCCATCAACTTTGCCACGTGGAAAAAGATGCCACGTGGAAAAAGATATTCTAATAAAATTTGGAAGCAGGATTAGGGAATTACGTTTAGGTATGGAGTGGTTCCAAGAAACCCTTGCTGATAAAACTGGATTTCATAGAACTTATATTGGTATGATTGAACGAGGAGAAAGAAATTTATCCTTGAAAAATATCGAAATTTTTGCGAGTTCCTTTGGATTAACAATTTCCGATTTATTAAAATTCTAAAACATGGCAAAGGTACCTAACACAGTTGGAGGAGGAGCAAGAACTAATTTAAACGGACTTCAGTTTGAAGGAAGAACTGATTTAAGAGATGCAATACGACAACATCCAATTTATCAGTTAAATAAAAATGATGAAGTCGTTAAGTGCAATTTAGTGGTTGCTCAATATTTTGAAAAAAACGGACTATATAAAAAGCTGTTGGTACCTAAGGGTATAAACTATAAAACAGTATTAAGCAAAAAACTATAAAACAGTATTAAGCAAAAAACTATTACCCGATGGAGCATTATTAGTTGGAGATACGCTTTTTATAATTGAAAAAAAATACCAAGCAGGTGCTGGATCTGTTGATGAAAAGTTACAGACTTGCGATTTTAAAAAGAAACAATATCAAAAGCTATTTAATCCCATAGGTATAAATGTTGAATTTTATTATGTCTTAAACAGATGGTTTGAACAGGAATCTAATAGAGATGTTTTTGAATATATTAAAAGTGTTGGATGTAAATATTTCATTGAGATATTGCCTTTAGAGGAGATTGGATTGTAATATGAATATTGTAGATTTATCAAACCATCAATTTGCAAATAATCGAGATTTGTTTAGAAAGGAATTGATTAGTTTTTTTTGAATGAAACTCCTGGTACTGGCAAAAATGTAAACACCTCAAAATACCAGTATATTGTCAAAAGAATTAATGGGCATGAGTTATACTTAAGCCGGCCTGCACAATTTAATAATGGTTTTGACTTTACACTTAACGTATCAAATATAAATTTCAATGTTAGAGGTCTTAGGACTGCAACAAGACCCACACATCAAAATATTCTCGATGATTTGTTACCGAAGAAAACTGGGTATTTAGCCCTTTATACTAGTATGATGGCGGAAATAACTAACATCTATAATTGCCATTCTCCAATAACAGTAAGCTTTCCATTCATTATTGGCTATTCTTCTGAAATAATTCTGGAATGCATAAAATGGCTTTTTGCAGAGCAAGATGTTACATGCTGGAATTATTCAGGTAGGGCTATGTTTTATAACGCCATACTTGGTATTTAATTTTAAGACTCAGATCCTTTGGTGAAAGTTTTAAGCAAGAGATAAGAGTCTTTCTGTGTTATAATTTGTAATCAATAATTCATTCAACTCTCCTCTTTTATCAGCATTAGCATTTATACTTCTTCTTGCCCTCACTCTTGATATATTATAATCCACAAAAAGATCGTCAAAGAAATTATCGTCTTTATCTTTACCCTTTACATCAGAGTTGCTCAATATCCTCTTATGGCCTTTCAATTCTAATTTAGAGCAAAAATTCCTTAATCGTATTTGTTCCGCATCATTAAATTCATCTTTAGCGTAAGAATTAAAACTAGAAGTATTGCTCAATGGTTTGTATGGCGGGTCGAAATAGAAAATAGAATTTTTTGTGGCTTCAGGTAAGGTTTGTTCAAAATCTCCATTTAGTATTTCCACTTTTTGCAATACATTGCTTACCGCTAAAATATTTTCTTTATCGCATATAGTTGGGTTTATATATCTGCCCTTAGGCACATTAAATAAATTGCTCCTATTAACGCGGTATAGGCCGTTAAAACAGACCCTATTTAAAAATATAAAGAGTGCAGCTTGTGTGCTTTTTTCAGTTTGCCTAGTATTATATAATTCACGCTTACTATAATAGTATTCTTTTTCTTTTTCTTCATTACTTTTCAATCCATGATACTCTTTTTGTATTTGCTCTAAAACAGAAATGAGTTCTGTAGGTTTAGCGGAAATTACTTTATAGGTATTAATTAAATCAGCATTGATATCATTAATAACCGCCTTTTGCATTTTAGGGAAATTACTGAGCATCCAAAATAAAATTGCCCCACTTCCCACAAATGGCTCTATATAAGTAAATTTTTTATTTATTACTTCATGCGGTAATGAATTTTCAATCGATGAAATTAATTGGGTTTTGCCTCCAGCCCATTTTAAGAATGGTCTAGCTATTTTAGTCTGTAGTTTGCTTGAAGTTTCTTGAATATTCATAAGTATTCGCAAATCTAACATAAACACTCACACAGTACAATCCACAAACAATCGCCAAAAGTTAACAATGCTCTTCCTATGGTTCAAAATAAGCCACTTTATGAATTTCTAATTTCCATCAGACACCACTGCTTATTGACTCCACAATCAATCTTTCTCCTTCTTATTCCCAGCCACATACGCATCCAAATCCTCGGGTTCTATATGCACTATTTTATCGCCTTCCATCACTACTAAATCGCTGTTCATTATCTTCTTAAAAGCTATCAGTTTGTAAGAAACTAAGTCCATGCCTTCAATAATTTTAGTCATCTCAGTGCTTCTCTCACTTTTCATATATATAATCTAGTATTATTATACTCTTACGCTTTGGAAAATTCCAAACTTTGCAAAGGGTTTTCGGCGAAACTATTCCCCAAAAACCTCTTTCAACTTATCATGCAATGCTTGTCCCCGCATATTTTTGGCAATGATTCTACCATCTTTATCAAGTAATACATTAAAAGGTATCATCGATATCTCGAACTTGGTAGCAAGCGATGCCTGCTCTACTAATTCGCACACTTGAGGCCATTTCAAATCATCAGACAATACGGCTGTTTTCCAAGGGTTTTTTTTAGCATCGAGAGAAACACCTAATATTTCAAATTCCTTTTTCTGATATTTACTATATGCTGCCACCAAATTGGTATTCTCTTGGCGACAAGGTGCACACCATGATGCCCAAAAATCGACCAATATATATTTGCCTTTAAAGTCGCTCAATGATATAGGTTTGCCTTTGAGATTATTGAGCGTAAAATTTTCCAAATACCTGCCTACCGCAGTAGGACTTTGACTTCTCTCATTCAAAAATCCATGAATGGCGTTTATCAAAGGCATTGTATTGTATTGATCAAAATATTTCTTGTCAAAATCATAATAAAACAATTCATACTTATCAATGAGTAAAGGCAATTGTTCTATATTGTCATCATACACTGTCCCATTTCCCATTAAGTACAGGGCCGAAAATACTGATCCCGCAGAGACTTCTCGCTGCATGATAATTTTTTGAAGTGCTATTGCTCTGTTATTAAAAGAACCGTTCAGCGTTTTGTACGATTCTATATTCTTCACCACAAAATATTGTATATCTTCGTTGTTTTTATCACCTGATACTGTATAAGGAATTTCAGTATTGTTAAGATCAATTATTAGAATAATGTTTGTGGCTATTGCACTGCCCACAAAAACAGGAATGGGGTCATTCGCATTATTAAATTTAATAAAATAAAAATGGGCTTGGGCTGTTTTAGTTTGGCCATTAAATGTAAATTCGCCCTGTGCATTAATACTGGTGGTATCTATTTTGTTATTACCTTCAAAAGTTATTTCAATAAGCTCTAATTTTCCAATATTATCATAAGAAGTAAATTTACCTTTTATTTCATAGGTACTATGTGCAACAACATTTGAAGTAAGTATAATAATACCCAATAAGATTAATATATATTGTTTTTTTATCATAGAATACTTAATTCAATAATTGTATAGTTTCTACTTTTACCTTTTGGAAAATTCTAAACTTTCCAAAAGGTATTATATAATTACTCCCCCATTACCTCTTTCAACTTCTCTTCTAATGCTTCGCCTCTGAGATTCTTGGCTATTATTTTTCCATTTTTATCTACCAGTACACTAAAAGGGATCGAGCTCACATTGAATTTGCGGGCTATGTCAGCATCCCAGGCTTTCATCTCGCACACATGTGCCCAGTCGAGCCCATCAGCTTTAATAGCGGCCACCCACTTGGTTTTATCCGTGTCGAGTGATACACCCAGTATCTCAAAACCTTTATTATGGTATTTGCTATATGCTTTTAATACATTCGGATTCTCGGCACGGCACGGTCTGCACCACGATGCCCAAAAATCGACCAAAACATATTTGCCCCTAAAATCTTTCAATGATATCACTTTGCCATCGGGATTATTCAAAGTAAAATTTTCCATTTCGGTGCCAATAGCCGTGGAACTTTGTGCTTTCACAAATTTATGGATTCGGGCAAATGAAGGCTCGTTGCCAAAACGCCCGAAATGTTTTCTATCTATATCTACATAAAATATTTCAAACTCTTTTAAATACGATTCCAATATCGCCATGGTTTGTTGTTGGTCTTGCCCGGGAGGAGGCACCAGATATAAAGCACAGAACAATGCACCTGCACTAGGATCGCGGTCGCTAACTAATTTTTGAAGTTTTTTTGCACGCTCTTCAAATAATTGCTGCATGGTAGTTTCATAAGTTGCTTTAAGTGAATCGGACATCGCACCACTGCGGAAGTTCTTGGCCGTTTCAGAAATTTCTTTATAGGATTCGTTATTCCTTAAAAAGAAATACTGCAATTCCTCATTGTTTTTATCACCTTTAATGGTGTACGGAATTTCTTTATTTTCAACATCAATAATTAATTCAACATGGGTAACGGAATCTAAATATACAGGGATATTGGTAGATGAGTTATTATACCTGATTATGTAAAAATGAGGGGTGCCACCATTGCCTTTAAAATTGAACAGGCCATACTCGTCAATCTGAGTGCTGTCGATGGTTTTCACACCTTCGAAAGATACTTCTGTGAGTTCTACTTTATTAATACCTTTAAAGGTTTTGAAACGGCCTTTCAACTCATAGCCTTTTTTCTTTTGTGCGTCAGTATCATCATTGCTCGAAGAACATGCAACAATGGCAAAGTTCAAAATTAAAGATGCTGCTATTATATATTTTTTCATAAATTTATTGTTCATTATTTTCTTCAAATATTATATGGTATTTTTCAAGTTCGCTAAGGATGGGCAAATATAATTCTTTTTGGGTAGGAATTATAACGCCCCTTGCAGCTATTTTGTTTCTAAGTATCAATTTGGCCGCCAAACCCAAGGGTAATCCTACCGTTTGAGCCATTGCCGTATGGAGTTGGTCTTTACCTTTCACTATTAATGTGGAAGTACTTTTCCGCTTTCTCCCTTGGTGTTCGTATTCAAAAATATGGTGCATCACAATCATGTCCAGTTCTTGTGGTTCCAATCGCCATTTCCGTGCCAATAAATTTTGAATTATTTGTGCAGGTGTATGCAAACCATTCGGAATAAGTTCTTCGCTATATAAACCCAACCATTGTATATTTTGTTCGATGCGGCGGATAGTTTCTTGGTTGATAGAAATTGATTTTATATAATCATTTATACTATTATATCCTTTGGGCAAATAACTTTCAACCCAGTTTTTATAACTCAAACTATTGCAATCAACTTTATAGGAATCATCTGTGAGCCCCAGCGAAACCAATACATTCCAGCCTTCGCAAAATGGAGGAATGCGTAAGGTGCCACGCAAAACTTCTGTAGCACTTTGCAGTTGATAAGGTATTATATAGTTCAGTGAATCACGATTGGCATAGGCTTCATATATTCCTTTTTCGCCCAAATCTATGGTTTCCAATTCGCTAAAAATGCGTTGCGGAGTTATATAATGTATCTTTCCATTTTTTAGAAATTGTGCGGTAGCTTGTCCCGCCAAAATAACATTGCGGGGATTCCAAGTGAACTTATAATGCCACGGATTATTATCAAATTCAGGGGCAACCAATCCGCCGCAATAAGAACGAAAGGACGTAATTTCACCACCGCGTTCTCGTATTTCATCCATCACTTTCATTGCCGATAAATGATCGATGCCAGGGTCTAATCCGCATTCGTTCAATAATATAATATCTTTTTTTACCGCTTCCTCGTGCAAGTCTTGCATAAATGGCGACACATAAGAAGCGGTAACCAAATGTTTGCCCAACTTCACACAATCAACTGCTGCCAATGGGTGCAACATGGGTGGCAATAACGAAATAACTATATCACATGCAGCAATTTCTTCCGCTCTTTGTTTTTCATTTTGTATATCAAATTGTATAGGGCGGGCATTGGGATGGTTATGGCATTTGCTTGTAGCCATCGCAATATCCATATCGCCCACCGTAACTTGCCAGCCCTGTTCGCTGCTTTGCTCCAGCAAATAATCAATGAGTGATGCGGATGATAGGCCTGCTCCTATGACGAGTATTTTTTTCATTCTTGGTGCAAAGGTAAGTTGGGATTCAGGATTCGGGATTTTGGTTCCGATAGCTATCGGGATAGGGCCATACGGCTGATTATTGCGAATTCAATGCTGAGCGGTTCCGCTAGCTATCGGAACAAAGCATGGTTATTGTAGTAGGATTCTGCCCGTGGTTGAGTCCGATAGCTATCGGGATTATGACTAGCCACGCCCAACAGTAAATTAAAAAAACTGTATATTTCTGTTTTCTGAATATATTTGTGGTGCTTAGTTTAAAAGCGTTAAACAAATTTATATGCTGAAAAAATTTACATTTATCCTATTCTGTTTTGCGATTGTTGTGAATTGTGAAGGGCAGGATTTTAAGGAGTATAAAGGAACTTGGCTATTACTTGGTCATGAAAGTGACTATACAAAACTCATTAATATATGCTGCAAGGACTATTACAAATCTCTTATTTATAAATATGATAGTAATGAAAACAAGATTGTAGGTTTTGAAGGAACAGCTCACAGGTACACAGCTAGAGGTAAGAAACCCATAAAAATTGGAAATAATAATTCTTACGACACCTTATTATTAGCAGGGCCAAACATTACACTTACAGATCCTGAAAATTATTCTCATACCTACAAAAGAATTGATCAGAAAATATATGACTCGATAACAAATTTAATAACTCCTCAACCTAGATTACCAGCTAGTAGCAGTTTTATATTTACAAACTCCTTAAATAAAAATAAAAAAATAATTTATACAATAAAGAACAATTATGCCTCGTTTGCATTTTATGACACCTTGAATTCAATCCCAGTTATTAGTAGTTATCAAGGTAGTATTAATGACTTGATTCCGAATATATATCAATGAGGTTTTCTGAGACCACTATCACGAATAAAATACCAAATGATTTCGATTTTAAATATAATTCTCATTACTATGGTATTTACTATGATTCGAGCATTCAACTAAAAATAAAAGATTTACAATATTGTATTTTACATACTGAAAACACACAATCGTGGGGTAATTTTTTAATCGGTACAGGTTTATTCACCTCCCTTGTTTTAGCACCCTTAGTTAGCATCAATTATCATAATGCCAATTTTAATTCCAAACGCTACTATCATTGGGCTTTAGCAGGCCTCACCGCAGCGGGCGTTGGCCTTACTTTAAATTTAACACATTAAAACAAGGCGAGACTCCTGCAAAAAAATAAATGGACGGTGAAGTATTATAAACAGTAAATATAATACTTAATACCAATTCTTAAACTAAAATAGTTCTCCGCCTGTGGCGGATTTGGTTTGTAGAATGGTAATGCCGAACTACATCCCGAAAGCCCCGCTTAATCCCGATAATTATCGGGATGCGGGAGGATTAGTCCCTTTCTTTTGGACTATTATATATTGAGTTTCGGTATAAGACCCTGAAACATTCGCCGAGGCAAGGTTAAAAAAAGCTAACGCAAACAAATTACCACCCTTCCACTCCTCACGATAGCCTCGCCGCAGCCGGGGGAGCAAACTCACAACTTCAAACTCAACCCAATCCTCTTCCTTCCCATATCTACTTCTATAACTTTTACTTGCACAATTTGTCTTAGTTTCACAATTTCATTGGGGTCCTTTATAAATCGATTAGCCATTTGCGAAACATGTATCATGCCATCTTGTTTTACGCCAATATCTACAAAACAACCAAACTGTGTGATATTGGTCACTATGCCGGGCAGTATCATTCCGGGTCGTAAATCTTCGGGACTTTTAGCATCGGAGAAAGAAAAGTTTTGCAGCGGTTCGCGTGGATCACGACCAGGTTTTTCGAGTTCTTTTAATATATCTTCTATCGTATGTTTTCCTGCATTGGTATTTATATATTTGTCTGCTACAATTTTTTCACGAATGCTCCCATCTTTTACCAAATCAGCGATTGAGCAGTTCATGTCTTTGGCCATTTGCTCAACTATATAATAGCTTTCAGGATGCACCGCAGTGTTATCTAATATGTTTTTCGCTTGTGTGATTCTCAAAAATCCTGCACATTGTTCGAAAGCTTTTTCACCTAATCGAGGAATTTTCTTTAATTGATTTCTATTTGTAAAAGCTCCATTTTCGTTTCTATATATGATAATATTTTGTGCTAACTGTGGTCCCAATCCAGAAACATAAGTAAGCAAACTTTTACTAGCCGTATTCAAATTAACGCCCACCTTATTTACGGAACTTTCTACAACAGTATCCAAACTTTGTTTCAATTTATTTTGGTCTACATCATGTTGGTATTGCCCTACACCAATGGATTTTGCATCAATCTTAACAAGTTCTGCAAGCGGGTCGGCAAGGCGACGACCAATTGATACAGCACCTCTTACGGTCAAATCTTTATCAGGGAATTCTTCGCGTGCAATCTCAGAAGCTGAATATATAGAAGCACCATTTTCGTTCACCATATATAGATGAGGTACATTTTCAAAAACTATACTTCTTATAAATAATTCTGTTTCTCTTCCTGCTGTTCCATCACCAATAGCTATAGCTTCTATAGCATACTTTTTTGCAAGATGTATGATAGTTTCTGATGCTCGTTGGATGGCTCTTTGTGGTTCGTGTGGATATATAATATCATCAACTAAAAGTTTTCCTTCTTCATTCAAGCAAACTACTTTACAACCTGAGCGGAAACCTGGATCAATAGCCATGATACGCTTATTTCCCAAAGGTGACGACATCATTAATTGACCTAAGTTTTTTGCAAATACTTTTATGGCATCATCATCGGCACGTGCTTTTGCCAAGGCACGAAATTCTGTTTCGATAGAAGGTGCCAATAATCTTTTATAACAATCGGTAATAGCTAAAGAAATTTGGTTGCTGCTGGCATGTGCCGATCGTAAAAATATATAATCTAATCGTGGTATAGCTTTCTCATTGTCGGGTTCAATAGAGAGTTTTAATATACTTTCATCTTCACCTCTGAACATAGCCAAAAGTCTGTGAGATGGGCACTTGGCAAGAGCTTCCTGCGATGAGAAATAATCTTTAAATTTACTATCACTATTGTCTTTTCCTTTGGCAACTTTAGAATATATAATAGCATATTTTTCAAATTGCATTCTGACAGTAGCCCTAGCTTTTTCATTTTCGTTGATGCGTTCGGCAATAATATCTCTTGCACCTTGTAACGCATCATTGGTAGTTGCAACTTTTGAATTTATATATCTTTCTGCTTCTTTAACTATATCAAAAGGAAGTTCTTTTTGTAGCCAATCTGCCAAAGGCTCCAAGCCATTTTCTCTAGCAACAGATGCCCGCGTTTTGCGTTTCGGTTTATAAGGTAAATATATATCTTCGAGTAATGCCGAATCCCAACAATTCAAAATTTTGTGTTCCAATTCAACAGTCAGTTGATTGTTAGATTTAATAGTTTCTAATATGGTATTTTTCCTTTTTTCAAGTTCGTTAAATTTAATTAGTGCCAGCCTTACTTCTTCAACTACTACTTCATTTAATCCTTGTGTGGCCTCTTTGCGATAACGTGAAATAAAAGGAACAGTGCAGCCATCTTCTAAAAGTTTGAAAAGGGCTTTTGTTTGATTTACAGAAATATTACTTTGCTCAGCGATGAGCTTAATTGCGTGGTCGTGCATGGAACTGCAATTATATGATTGTTTTCGAAATTAATAATTAACAAATTAACTTCATCTTTACCCCTTGTGATGTTCTACCATTTCTTAAACTATAATAGTTCTCCGCCTGTGGCGGATTAGTTTGTAGAATGGTAATGCCGAACTATATCACGAAAGCCCCGCTTAATCCCGATAATTATCGGGATGCGGGGGGATTAGTCCCCCTTTTTTGGACTATTATATATTGAGTTTCGGTATTATCACCAAACAGTCCTATTTTTGCTCGCAAATTTGAATAAAGTATATATATAATATAAGCAGTATTCACAACCCACAACCCACAACTACCCCTTCTCCTCCCAAATACAACACAAATTCACAATAGTCTGAACGGCTTTTTGCATGTCTTGTATACTTACCCATTCTTTCAATGAATGTATTTCTTGTTCGCCAGCAAATAAATTGGGACAAGGCAAACCCATATAAGAAAGCCTAGAACCATCAGTGCCACCACGAATTGGTTTTTGTGTAACAGTAAGTCCTGTACGTTCAATAGCTTCACGGGCATACTGACTAACCTGTGGAAATTGATCCAATACTTTTTTCATATTTCGGTATTGTTCGGTAATACTAAATTCCATTTTCGCCCCTGGAAATTCATTGATCACCGTTTCACAAATATTATATAATTCTTCACCATGTCTTTTTAATAAATGGTCATCAAAATCACGAACAATAAAATCTAATTCTGCTTTTTCTACATTGCCACTCATGCGAACCAAATGTACAAAACCTTCTTTGTTATCGGTACTTTCGGGAGAGAGTCTATTCAATGGCAAACGTGCGATGAGATGGCCTGCCACACGCATTGCATTCACCATTTTATCTTTGGCATAACCTGGATGTATACTAATGCCCTGTATAATAACTTTGGCACCATCGGCACTAAAGGTTTCATCTTCAAACCAACCTGCATCACCGCTATCTAGGGTATAACAAAACTCAGCCCCAACTTTGGGAACATCCACATGCTCAACGCCACGTCCTACTTCTTCGTCGGGGGTGAATAATACTTTAATAGTGCCATGTTTTACTTGTGGATTGTTAATTAAAAAATGTATCGCATCCATAATACATGCAACACCCGATTTGTCATCACTACCTAATAATGTAGTACCATCTGTTGTTATAATATCATGACCGATTTTATCTAATAAGTGCGGACTCTCAATTGTTTTTAAAATCAAATCCGGATTATTAATATATATGATATCTCCACCTTGATAATTATTATGTACTTGCGGATTCACATTGGTTCCGCTGCAATCGGGAGCAGTATCAGCATGCGAACAAAAACATATAGTAGGGACTTTTTTATCAGTATTGCTGGGCAAGGTAGCATATACATAACCCCACTCATCCATGTGTGCATCGGCCAAGCCAATTTGCTTTAGTTCTTCTGCCAAAATTCTGAGCAAATCTTTTTGCTTTTCTGTTGATGGAAAAGTAGTAGACAATGGGTCACTTTGGGTATCAATTTTTGCATAGCGGATAAATCTATCGGCTACAGTGTAGTTGTAATTCTCAAACATATTATATATATTATTGTGATGCAAAGATGTGGGAATTAGTTGATTTGAAAAAATAATTCTTTTTCGGCATTGCGGCTAGTGGTCGTCACGTTGTTCGCCGCAGCGAACAGCATGACGTCGTACACAGAATGACGGTTCTTTTAACTGTAATACCAATTCTTAAACTAAAATAGTCTTTCGCCTGTGGCGGATTTGGTTTGTAGAATGGTAATGACGAACTACATCCCGAAAGCTTTCTTTTGGACTATTATATATTGAGTTTCGGTATAAAATAAAATTTGTTTTACAAATATTTTAGTTATATTTGCTCGGTCTATGAAACAAACCTTCATGGATCAATTTTTATGCTAAAAAACAATACAAAACATGCAGTGGTGCTAGCAATAGCAGCCCTTGCCAAAAAATCAACACACACACACACACAGGCTCAATTGCGACATTTAGGCGAAAGCCAAGCTGGTGGAAATGGAGTGTTTTAATAGCATTATTTATGTTAGTTCAACTTCAAAATGCTTTTTCTTTTACAATATCTGGGACTGTTTCGTTAGATGATGTCAGGAATAAACCACTATATGGTGGTGGTAACCCTATTACATTAATGGAAATTCCTACCAATCAAACTTGCTCATTATATTCATCTTCTTATCCCACCAAAGAAATACTCAAATTTGCAAAAGATATAGGATATATAAAAATAAATAAAGGAGCAAAACTTTATATTACTGACGGAGTACTGACATCGGCAAACAATACTGCTGATGATATGTGGTATGGAATATATGTAGATGGAACCTCCACAGCAGTACAAAATACCAGTTTAATTAATACAAATACGCAAGGATATTTATTTATGGAAAGAGTTGAGTTGAAACATGTAAAGAGAGGCTCATCTAGTAGTGCAACTCCTAATAGTATTTGCAAGGGTGCCATCACTGTTAATAGTGGAGGAATAATTAGAATTTACAAATCAACTCTTGATGATAATGAAGTTGGTATTCACTTTGAACCTTATGCTAACTCCAATATTAGCATGGTTCATTACATCACTTTCCAAAATTCCAATTCCTTTGCCACTGACCTAACTTTTAACCAAGCCTATAAATATACTGATAGGTATGTTGAGATTGACCAATGTGTAGATATAAAAATGGCCAATGACCATTTTCTGTACAATACAAGCTATTGGAGTGGTTCAACCTATTGGGCTATGGGCATTTATAGCTTAGGTAGCAGTTTTTCGTGTTTTGGTTGCGACTTTAATAGCCTTTACTATGGAATATATAGCTCATCATTAGGTGGAACTTACGGAATGCATATTGACATATGTACGTTTACTGAGAATGATAAGGGAATATATATATCAAGCGGAGCAAAAGAAAGAATATATAGGTCTACCTTTAATTATGATAGGAATAACTCACCCCGAAAACGTGCGGGTATTTATGTTTATTTATCACAAGGTATTGACATATATGGCAATACATTTAACTGCAATTACTTAGATGCGGCAAGTCATAATTCAAATTTAGATCAAGAATTGCTTTATAGTCCTTCTAATCCTTTTTTTGCAGACATAAATTTTGGGGGCTTGGATCCTAATCCCAATACTTGGGCTTTTACCAGAAAAATATATAAGAATAAACATTATAATACCGGCAATTTTTGGAATATTGGAATTATGCTTGTTCTTGACTATCAAAAATTATTGATTGAGTGCAATGAGTACAATGATATGGCTGCTGATTGGTTAGTGTATTCAAATAATGGCACTGGTTCATCAGATTTTGTTCAGGGTTCGAGTAGTTTTGCAGCAGGTAATACATTTTCAAACCAGGAACCAGTGAATGCTGATAACTGGCGTTATTTGAATGGCAACCATCAAACAGGCTCTCCTTTTTCTACCACCTACGATTATTATTATTATAGCCGTCCTGGGGGGAGAGTGAATCCCGCAGAAGTTATTACGGGAACTTCCATGGGCTTGGGTATAAATTCATATACTGCAGCCGCTGATAATGGTTGTTCAGATTATAATTTAGATGGGCCATGGAATTTCTTAAGCAAAGAAACAGTATTATTAATTGCGTTGAATAAAGCAACAAATGATAAGCAAGTAGGTGATTTGTTAAGACAATTAGTACTGTATTATCAGGAATATAACGAAATAGGTAAAGCTATCGATTTAATGAAAAAGTATAATCAGAATGGGGTTGCTGATTTCGAAATCACCAAGTTATATATTCAGCAAAAAAATTATGCCGATGCCACCGAATGGCTATTAACAGTTAAAACAAGTAATGAACATGCAGTAATGCTGAAGAGGTATTTCAACGTCGTATTAGGTGTTTTATTAGATAAAAGGGTATACCGTCAACTTACAAAAAAAGAAATTGAAGAGCTAGAAAAAATATATAATACTTGTACCCTTGCTGGAGTGTATGCTAACGAAGTATTGAACTATGGTACAGGAAAAAATTATCCAGAACGAAACTGCATTAGTGGTTCTGCTACTGGTGTATCACCCACAGTAAATAAAAAGAAATTAAAAATATATCCTGTTCCTGCTTCAGAATATTTTATTGTAGATAATGATGCAGGGTTAACCACTGCGAATATTAGTATATTTAATATTATAGGCAAGAAGGTACTCACTCAAAAACTTGAGGCAAATAGAATGGTGAATTGCCAATCATTGCCATCTGGTATTTATACCTATTCAATTACAAGCGATACAAATACTTTTTCTGGAAGTATTCAAATAGTTCGATAATAAATTATGAAATTGGGTGGATAAATTTATCCACCCAGTTTTTTTACAATGAAAAGAATTCTGTTCGTAACACTAGCTTTGTATTGCTATAACTTGACAGCACAAGATTGGCAGTGGTGCGATTTATATAAGAAGCATACAGATGGAAATAGCTATTACGATTATAATTCAGCTACAGAATTTAAGTATAAATTAGACAAATATGATAACTTATATGGTTTTGTGCAACCCTATACCATTAGCGACGAAGTGGGGAAAAACAAAAAAGATTCTTTTATTTATGAAACTTTTGTAAAACTGGGAAGTGATGGTAATGAGGCTTGGAGATTTGAGCTCATAGCTAAAAATGTCCAAAAATCACAATTTTTTTTACCCAACGATACAGAAATATATATCTTTACTAATTATAGACCCAATCCTTTATATGCAAACATTTATAATAATTACATATATGCTGGTAAAATACAGCTTATAAGTGTGTCAAGTAATTTCCCTAGTTTCTATAATCTTGCATTAATAGTACTCAACACTAAAGGTGAATTTAAATATTTTAAAAATTTGTTTATTGATATACCTAGCAGCAGTCATGAACCTCAAATGGTTTTTCTAAATAATAAGTTTTATTTGGCTTTAGAAAATTTTCATTCTACAACCTCTGTTACTTGGAAAATTTTGAACTCAAATAATGATACTATAACATCAATAATACCTGAAACCAACCGTAAAATATTGTTTCAAATGGATTCGGTGTTTAATATTAGCCCTGTTTTTTTTGATACTGCAAGTATACCATTTGATATAGTAAATTACGATGATAAAAATATTTATTTTTTACATTATAAGAGTACTAATGATAGACATATTTCTATTATGGAATTTAATACAGTTTCTAATAAAGTAACAGAGTATAATAATAGTATATATATATCGTCTTTTGGGAAAATACGTTATGATACTGCAAGTTATATTGCCTGGGTTAGCTCAAGGGGCAATACAGATACTGTTACCATTGATAATGTGCCATTACCTCTTGATATTACCACCAATACAAATTATTATTTACTAAAATACGAACATAATTATAAGCTTAAAAAGTATAAGCATATAGCCATACCAGATAATTTTATATTTGGTATTAGGGGGGGCGTGCATACAGTAAAAAATTATGGTCAAGTTTTTAT
>Ga0163151_10000519_pt1 | contig 67257 bp, 58 predicted proteins | sample OliLakLV19MP5IB2_FD_145596 | JGI IMG/M metagenome (GOLD analysis project Ga0163151, IMG submission 145596) | Freshwater microbial mat bacterial communities from Lake Vanda, McMurdo Dry Valleys, Antarctica - Oligotrophic Lake LV.19.MP5.IB-2 | ecosystem: Environmental > Aquatic > Freshwater >... | reverse complement strand
AAGTAGGCCAGCGAAGAGAGTAGATTTAAATCAAGATAAGTCTAAAAATATTCGGAAAAGTGAAGTTATTCCGGACCTCTCGGCAATTAAATCTCACCCGGTATACCCAACAAAGGGTATCAGTTTATAAGGCTTAAGAACCTGGCCGCAATAACAGCCCGGGCTTTGGCATATTAAAAAACTGTTCTTTAATTTTATTAATGAGGCGCTCTTCAGTTTGGCGCACAGCCTCTCGCGTAATTTTATATTTGTCTCCGACTTCTTGTAGCGTCATAGGGCTATCAGCCAATAGGCGATGTTCTAACAGAAACAATTCTCTTTCGCTGAGTTGAGCGCGAATGGCATCGATATTTTTTTTCAAAAGCTCTAGCTGTTCAAGTAGCACCAGTTGTTCGTCAATGGCTTCTTCATTGGTGGTCTGTTGCAAATCCAAAAACGAAGTTTTGTTTTCATCGTCGAGTGGCTGGTCAAGACTGACATCTTTAGAGCCCAGGCGCTGCTCCATCATTCTGACATCTTTTTCAGATACGCCCATGCGATGACTTATAAGTTTTGTGGTCTCTTCTAGACCTTCAGATCGGATGGCTTCTTTTTCCTTGATCAGATTGTAAAATAATTTTTTTTGATCTTGCGTGGTACCAATTTTGACCATTGAGAATTGTTTTAGTAGATACTCACGAATGTAGCCACGAATCCACCAAACAGCATAGGTAATAAGTCGCACACCCTTATAGGGATTAAAATCCTTCACGGCGTGCATTAAGCCAACGTTGCCCTCTTGCACAAGGTCCAAGAGTTTGGCGCCAAACTTAGCATATTCAGCAGCTATTTTTACAACAAAACGTAAATTCGAAGTTACTAGTATTTGGGCAAGTTCTGGATCTTTGTGCGTGTAATATTTTGTAGCGATCTCAAGTTCTTTTTCTCTCGTTAAAAGTGGGTATTTTTTTATTTCAGCGAGGTAAGAAGCGAGGGGGTCTCTCGGGGCAAGAGCTTTGCCCTCTGCTTTGAGAAGGAGTTCCTCTTCCTGGTCCATGACTTCGGCTTTAACAGATTTTATTTTTATAATTTTTTCTGTTTTTATTTTTTTTTCTGTGGTTTTAGGTTGTTTCTTCTTAGGGGCCTTCACATTGAAACTCCGCTTAGCTCAAAATTTTGCTGAGTTTCTTTTCTATAAATTGCTCGACTTTTGATTTTAAGGGAGTGAGTAAAAAGGAAAGATCAATTTCGAGATTTACTTGGCAACCTTTATCCTTGGATGCCACGCTCATGACGGCTTTAAAGCCGGTGCCATGGGCCGTTCCTTTAAAGTCGGTATCAGCAAAATCAAATGACACTTTGGGATCAAATTTTTTGATTCCGTCCTCGGAGGTTAGAAAACCCTTAACCTTCGTGTAGATTTCGGAGGCAGCTTTGTCAGAATTAAAGTTAAAATTAATCTTTGGCATAGAAAATAGAATAGGCTTTACCACTTAAACTGTCAAAAACTCAGAAAAAACCAGTATCCCGTTTTGACTACAGGCGGCCAATCATGGCAGTATTAAACCCATGAAATTTCAGTCGATTCGCGGTATGAATGATATAGGCGGTGACAACATCCACCTTTGGCGTTTTGTTGAAAAACAAGTCAGAGGTCTCTACGAAAACTTTGGATTTAACCCCGTCATCACGCCGGAACTTGAATCCACCGCGCTTTTTAAGCGCGGAGTTGGCGATACGTCTGACATTGTTGAAAAGGAAATGTACACATTTGAGGATCGTAACGGCGATAGCCTGACACTTAGGCCAGAGGGAACAGCCAGTGTCGTGCGCGCAGTTCTACAAAATAATTGGTTGCATGATAGCCCGATATTGAAGCTTTATTATTTTATGCCCATGTTTCGCCATGAGCGTCCTCAAAAAGGAAGGTACCGACTGCACTATCAATTTGGTCTTGAGATTTTTGGTGTACAAGGTGCTGAAGCTGATGTGGAAGTAATTGCACTTCAAGCTGCCGTGTTTGAAAAATTGGAAATCTCAAATCTAGAATTATTTATCAATAGTATTGGCTGCAATGTTTGCCGCCCACCTTTTCGTGAAAAACTCACAGTAATCTTAAAGAAAGTTTCTGATAAACTTTGCGGAGATTGTCAGCGGCGCATTGAAAAAAACCCTTTGAGGGTTTTTGATTGTAAGGTTGAAACGTGTCAACAAATTGCTAAAACTCTTCCGACACAAATTGATAATTTGTGTGAAGCCTGTGTTACTCACATGAAAGGCGTCAAGCAAGGTTTAGAAAACCTCAATATTAATTATAAGATTAATCCCCAAATTGTCAGAGGAATTGATTATTATAATCGAACTTGTTTTGAATTTGTGAGTGCTAATATTGGTGCCCAAGGGACTGTTTGTGGTGGCGGAAGATACGATCACCTTGTAGAAGAACTTGGAGGCAAATCGACGCCCGGCTTTGGCGTCGGAATGGGTATGGAGCGGATTTTATTACTTCTTGAAAGCAAAAAATCTAGTGTGCAACCTCAGCCTGACCTCGCCGTGGTTTACGCCGATGAGCAGGGCAAGAATTTTGGGTGCAAACTTACTTTTGAATTGCGGCAACTAGGTCTATTTGTGGATTTTGATCTGGACGGAAAATCAGTTAAAGCTCAAATGAAGCGCGCCAATAAAAGCGGCGCTCGTTATAGCCTAGTGATTGGCGAGCAAGAGGTAAATCAGTTGAGTGCCAAAATAAAACGAATGTCTGATTCGCAAGAACAAGGTGTAGACCTTAAAAGTTTAAAGGCAATTAAAGAGGTGTGTCGTGAAGTTCGTGGCTGAGCAAAAGAGATCGCATTACTGCGGAAATGTGGGTTTGCCTGAAGTAGGAAAAAAAGTAACCGTCATGGGTTGGGTCGATATTCGTCGTGATCATGGCGGCTTGATATTTGTAGACCTTCGCGATCGTGAGGGTATTGTTCAGGTTGTCCTAAACCCCTCAGAAAAACAAATGGCTAGCTGCAAAGACATGCGTACGGAGTTTGTCGTGGCCATTCATGGTGAGGTTCGAAAGCGCCCTGAAGGCATGGCCAACAATAAAATGAAAACCGGTGCGATCGAAATTGTGGGTGAAGTTTGTGAAATTCTATCAAAAGCTGAGACGCCGCCATTTGGTATCAACGATAAAGACGTCAACGAAAACCTTCGACTTCAGTATCGCTACTTAGATTTAAGAAATTCAAAGTTGCAGAGCAATATGCGAATTAAACACGAAGTGATGCAGGAGGTTCGCAAGTTTCTTACAAATGAAGGATTTTTAGAAATTGAAACTCCCATTATGTATAAAAGTACTCCTGAGGGCGCCCGCGACTATTTGGTGCCGTCGCGAGTGCATCCGGGTAATTTTTATGCCCTTCCACAAAGTCCGCAAACATTGAAACAGCTTTTGATGATCGCGGGCTATGATAAATATTTTCAGTTAGCGCGTTGCTTTCGTGACGAAGACCTTCGGGCGGATCGTCAGCCAGAGTTTAGTCAAATCGACGCTGAGATGAGCTTTATCAATCAAGAAGAAATCCTACAGATCAACGAGCGTTTGATTAAACACATCTGGAAGAAAATAAAGGGCGTTGATCTCGGGAATATCCCACGCATCACTTTTGATGAGGCGATGAATCGTTATGGGTGCGACAAGCCAGATATTCGCTTTGGTATGGAACTCAAAATTCTAGATTCCATCGTTCAGGGTTCGGGATTTAAAGTATTTGACGATACTATTACGGGTGGTAACACAGTCCGTGGTTTTGCGGTTCCCAGGGGTGCTGCGTTCAGTCGGGGACAGCTCGATAAATTAACTGACTTAGCTAAAAAATCTGGGGCAAAGGGGCTAGTATGGATAAAGTCCGAGAGTGGCAAATATACCTCTCCCATAAGTAAATTCGTCTCCGAAGACAAAATGAAAGAAATTTTCGCTGCGACGGGAGCCAAAGACGGTGAGGCCTGTTTAATCGTAGCTGATGAATTTGAAACAACTTGTAAAGCACTTTCTACTATTCGTCTATCGCTTGGCGAGGAACTTAAACTTATTGATACCTCTAAAGATGCGTTTCTGTGGGTCACTGATTTCCCCCTTTTAGAATATAATCCCGATGCTAAACGTTGGATGGCTCGGCATCATCCATTCACTATGTGTGCGACCGAAGACCTTTCAATTTTACTTGAACAAAGACGCGAGCAATTTGGAAAAATTAAAGCGCAGGCCTACGATTTGGTTTGTAACGGTTTTGAGTTGTTGGGCGGAAGTCTGCGGATATATAAGCAAGAAGTGCAGCGAGCGATGTTTGAAGCTTTGAGTCTCAGCGAAGAAGACGTCAAAAATCTTTTTGGCTTTTTTATTAAGGCGCTTAACTACGGGACTCCTCCTCATGGCGGTTTTGCCTGGGGGCTCGATCGCTTGGTGATGATTCTTTGTGGTACCGACGCGATTCGTGAGGTCATTGCCTTTCCAAAAACGCTCAAAGCATCCTGCTTGATGTCGGAGTCGCCTTCAGAAGTGTCGCGAGAGCAGCTCTTAGAATTGGGAATTCGAAAGAGTACCAGCCCCTAGAAGAAAGTCCAGAATCTCAAAACTCTTCTCAAGTTGAAACACTGACCCTCCGACGAGTAACTTGATAGAACATGATGTTCTAGTGAGTAGATTAAAAACACAGAAAAAACACAGGAGGTGTTTTGTGGATAAGATCAGCGGTATACTTCCAGGATCTTCACGAGTGACGTCCGTTGATTTGAACGCAGCTAGCCCTGTAAGACCGGGAACGCCAGCTTTTGGCTCTCCCACGGGCCGCTCAACTGCGAATCAAATGCAAAGAAGTTCGGCCACTATGGTAAATCCCAATAGCATTGATGTCCCGCGATGGAAAGCCAAAGAGGACATGCATGCCGAAATTGCCAAACGAGTAAGTGATGGGTTTTTTAGAAAAAACATTACCGAAGCACCGGCAGAACCAGTCGACGGACCCATCGATATGGAAAAGTATGACGGAGTGATGATGGTGCCCTTTACCTACGATGCTAACGGTAAAGTAGAATTACCTGAGCCTGAGCTTCAGTCTATACCTGACGCCTACGAGGGAATAGATACAGTAGCCTAAGTATCAATTTTTTCGAGGAGAAAGCCAAAATCTTCAAGTGAGGAGATTTTAAATATTCCTTCAACTACTCTTCTTCCTTCAAGTGAGCGTCTTACTTGCACAATATTTTGTAGGCTTAGAAAAATCAGTCTACGGATTGCTTGTAGTGACCACTGCGGTGCGCCCATTTGAATCAACATTTCTAATCTAATCAAAGCTTGATTGGGGTTGTCGGCATGGAGTGTGCCCAGACTTCCGCTGTGGCCCGTGGCGAGCGCCATCAATAAATCTTTAGCTTCTCCGCCCCTAACTTCACCCACAACTAGTCTGTCTGGTCGGAGACGCAGAGATTCCTTTACCAAGTCTACCTGACCTATCTCATCAAAAAGATTTTTTTGACCCGGACGAGAAACTAGTTTGGCAGAAATCAGGTTGGGAACTCGAAGTTCATTGGTGTCCTCGATGATGATTACGCGCTCATTAGGAGGAACCTCTACCATAACGGAATTGAGTAGTGTGGTTTTGCCGGATCCCGTTGCTCCAATAATGATAAAATTTTTACGGCACCTAATTAAATCAGAAAGAATCACGTGTTGAGTGGACGAAACCATCTCGAGATTTTCTAGATCAGTGAGGGACCAAGTGCTGGGATTAAGTTTTCTGAGTTGGACAATGGTTTGCTCAGAAATCGGAGGTACTACGATCTGCACCCGAAAACCCTGCCACTGGGCTCTAGCAAATGGCTCCACAGAACTGGGGTTGATTCCACATTCATGATAAAGTTTTTGAGTAAAGAGATGAAAAGTCGCGGGCGTTAGAAAAGTGTCCTCATATTTTATCAGCGTCCCTAATTTTTCAAACCAAATTGAACTGTGTCCATAAATAATAATTTCTGTGATTTTATCGTCTGTGATAAGTTGATCAAGTGGTCCATTTGAAAAAAACTCACTTTCGAGGCGACCGCGAAACTCCCTATTCTTATCGAGTGTCAGTTGATGGATAAAATTCTTAATACTGTCATGAATGCCTTGTTCGGTTATGTTAATGTGCGAAGTCACATCTGTAATAGGAAGCCCATTTATTTTTTCTTGAATTTGTAGAGTGAGATTTGAAAGGTTAGTCATTTGAGTTATTCCAGCTCGGTGGCAGTTGGTTCTCCTGATTATCTTCTGGTTTATCTTCTGAAAGTTCATTTTCGGGAAAAACAACTTCTGGCGTAACAAATATCACAAGTTCAGTTTGTCTTTCTTTGTAACTATCCGAACCAAATAAACGCCCCACGAGCGGAATGCTGCTAAACCCAGGAAGTCCTTCTCGGCTATTTCCTGATTCGGAAACGATAAGTCCCGAAAGCGCGATTGTGCGTGTTGAAGTTAGGTCAAAGTGGCTGCTAATACGATTAGTTTGAAGCGCAGGGATACCATCGAGACTGTTGTCGTGATCGAGAGATGAAACTTCGGTTTCGAGATTAATGCTCATTTTACCGTTATAGTCGGCTAGGGGCCTTAACTTCACTTGCACGCCGTATTTCTTCCAGGAGATGTCCTTTGTGCGAATATTGATAATTCGAATCGGAAATTCACCGCCAGATAAAAAAGAAGCCTCTTTGCCGCTTCGGCACAACAAAGTTGGTGAGGCCAACACTTTGCCCCAGCCGTTCTTTTCTAAAAATTGAAAATCAATATCGGTGATGTTTTTTTTGAGAGCGACTTTCGGCAGCAATTGTGCTGAGTAAGAGATGGGCCACTTAATTCCGATGTCCATAAGATGTGACTTGCTGATCGAAGCTACAACTATTTTAGTTCTCACCATGGGTGCAGTTTCGATCTCACTGTCAGATGTCGAGACAGAAATTCCGTAAGGCCCCATAACGTTGCTCAAGGACACTCGTAAATCCTTAGAACCTTTCGCCACTAGAATTTCTGGTATTTTTTCGATATTAATGGATGAAATGGGTAAGTGGTGGTTTCGTAGTAGCTTTTTTAAATGGGCCTGAACCTCGTCCTTAATCAACGGGTGAATCGTGGCGCTGAATCGCAAAAAATCAGCGGGGATTTTTAGCTTTGCAATTAAATCCCAGTCTGAAGTTCGTAATAGTTCTCCCTCAATAAATAGAGCTTTCGAGCTGGGATTAATTGACAGACCTTCCATGGTCCCGATGATGGCTACAAGATTCTGATAGTGAATATATTTTGCGGGCTCTAGAACGACCACGGGTGTGTCTTCACCTCCAATCGTGATAAACGTATCGCCCTCATTTTTTCCACGCATGAGAATTCGGCTGCCCAAATCAGTCACCTCAATGGTTTTTTTCGAGTGAGCGTGTATTTTTTTATTTTTGGGAGCTTCTAATGTGGTTGTGGCGCCTTTATTCAAAACGATAGTTTTACCTAAACCAATAAGAGGAAATAAAAGCGCTAAAAAAAAACATATTTGCATACCTCAATTACCATGCAAAGAGAGTGCTACTGCTGGCATTGCGTTCTATGGGCTGATAAAATAGGTAGTATCCGGCGCTCGGCTTTAGGCTTCCGGAAGTTCGAATGACACCTTTACCTTGTTCTTTGTTGAAGCAAAATTCAAATTTGAATTTTGTTGTTTGAGGTGTGCCTGACAAATGCTTAAACCTAGACCAAGTCCAGTGCTGTGCTTCAGGACGTCTTCGTTTAAAGTAAATGATTTTAAAATGTGACTAATCGTTTTTTCATCGATAGGGGAACCAGCGTTTTCTACCGCGATCTCTACTTTATTTTCTGCATTTAATGAAGCCTTAATAGTGATGGGTTTACCTTTATCTCCAAATTTGATCGAGTTAAGAATTAGACGGTAAATAATGTTTTTTAGTTTTTCTTTGTCCGCTCTAACTTTCAATTTAGTATTATCAAACTGTAACTCTTGATTGGGACCAAATTGACCTTCGAGTAAGCTCTTTACAATATCAAACAAATCTTGCACATTTGTTTTTGCCAATTTCATAGGTGCTGTTCCGGTTTCTGCTGAGACCAACTCCAGAACCTCAGTCACCAAAAGAGTGAGTCGTTGAGTGCTCTGTTCTATGCGGGTTAGATACTTCGTTTGATCAGGATCTAATGCTGTGTCTTTTAAAAGGCTCACATAATTAATGAGAGAGGTTAGTGGGGTTTTAAGCTCGTGGTTTACGAGAATCATAAAGTGAGATTTTGCAGTATCGAGCGTTTTTAGCTCTTCATTTGCATGCGCTAGAGATTCATTTTTTCTTTTAAGCTCTTCGGTCAGTTCGAACCGGTCTACTGCTTGATCAATGGCCATTGTTAGATCTGTAGGATCCCATGGCTTTGTCACATAACGATACACTTGGCCCGCGTTGATAGCGCCAATTACAGATTCGATATCGGCGTAACCGGTCAAAAGAATTCTGACGGCATCGGGGTGAGTTTTAAGTGACTCCTTAAAAAACTCGACGCCCGTCATGTTGGGCATGCGTTGATCGCAAATGATTATGGTGACATCTTCTTTTGCTAAAAATTCTAGACCTTCACTCGCGCTATTTGCCTTTAGCACACGGAACTTTCGTCTAAAAACGCGCTCTAAGGCGTCGCATATGTCTGGTTCATCATCGATACATAAAATTGTGTGTGGCATTTATATCTAACAGTGTAGAATTGGTGGAGATGACTTGCAACGTGAGATTTTGTTCGACAAAAGTCGAGGTGCGAATTCTTTTAAGTTTTTTTAATACATTGTCGAAAACAAGACTGACCGTGTGTCTTTTTTTGAGGGATTCGATATGAAAAAAGGGCTCAGCCTATTTTTAATTTTGGTGTTTACAAGAACATCTGTCTATGCGCATAACGGAGGTTTTGGAACTGGCCAATACGGCGGATCCCAAGTCTGTCCGTTTCCGTTTGGCGTGCCACCGGGAATCGAAGATGTTTCAGACGATATTAGCGATGAACAAGAGAAAATGCGCGACATCGATGGAAAAATTAAGGAATTCAACGATGACAAAAGGGCTGCCAAAGAAGATATCAAATATGCCGAGGAGAAACTCAAAAGGGCTTTCAAAGGTAGCATTCTGGATGGAATTAGAGACCATTTTGGCCAAGGACTTTCTTGTGGTGACTACAATTATCATGAAAAGGATCACTTCGGGATTCCCGATAAAGTTTGTACTGATGCCGGCGAAGGCGTCAGTGCCTCTCGATCTGGCGCAGGTACAGGTACTGGCAGTGAGAGTAGTGATTATGATCGTTGCATGGACATAAAGGGCACCACGCGAGAAAGTTGTGAGGCTCTATCAAAAAGATCAGATTCTTCGACAACACCAAACTCTGATGGAAATACTTCGGAGAAAACTAAAACAAATACGACTCTTCCCACAGATGGTGGTTCTACACCTCCGTCGGCTCCTCCGTCTCCTACGCCTCAAACTGCAATACCTACGACGCCAACTACAGGCTCACAAGCAACCGGCTCACAGGCAACAATACCCTCACCACTAGTTACGCCCAGTCCACAACCTCCTCAGTCCGAAGTTAGGGAATCAACAAGCCCGTCCATTATTCCACAATCTACAGTACGGGAAACACAAGTTGGTCAAGCTAAACCAGAGGAAAAAAAAGGCGAAACGAAAAGTGGAAAACCGGATACCGCTCCAGCAAGTGCGATCCCGAAATTAAAAGACGAAATTGCGCAAGATACTAAAGAGAAAACGGCAAAAAAAGAAAAAGCATTAGCTCCTAAAATACCGAAAAAGGCAGCTAAAAAAGATGGCTTGGGAAAAACCACAATCAAACTAGGAGGACCATCCACAATCATAACTGATGGATCTGTTAAGATTACTAAGCCGGGTACCTCCGCTCCAGTAGTGATTGAGAACAAAGATAAGGGCAATAAAAAATCGGAACAGAAATCCAGTGAGGGGCCGAAAGAATGTTATGATATGAAAGGGGTTAAGATCCGCTGTGGTGTATTTTTCGACAACAGCTGGTTCGATTGGGTTAAAGATAGCGTAAAAAAATTATTTGGAAATGAAAACCAAGAACGACAAATTGCTTCTGTCGGAGCCAAATCGGAATACATGGGATTAGATACTGCGACTGTGCAAGCACTTTGTCGGACAAAGCCTATTCCTAGAGGTACAAGCATAGCTGAATGGGGAAATGCCTGTTTTGGTGGTTTAGAGAAATCCGACTACGGAAAGCTATGTGAGGTTAACAGTTCTTCGCGGCAGCAAAATTCTGACGCCAGTAGGGTTACTCCTTCAGATTGCAGAAGCTCGCTGGCAAAATATAAAAAGGCATTAGAGGAATTGAAGAGAGCTGAAGATGCCATTGCCGCTCAAAAAGAACTTAAGTTGGCTGTGAAAGATAGAATGCGCGATCTTAAACGTGAATATAAACGCGAATATAGAGAAGCCATGACCGAAGCTCAAGACTGTCCGTCTTGCAGTTTCAAAAAATCGTGGTCTAAAGCTGATACCATGGACAAAATTGGCTACGGCATTAATGCTTTAATGCCGCTAGTGACTCTTGGTGCCGGTTCCTACTTAAATTATAAGTTCGGTAGCGATTACATGGATAACGCTTCAAAGTTGGGTTATCTCACGGGTCCGCAACCATCGTTCTTAAGTTATGGCTGGCCCTATTTGATGGCGGGACTTTACGGTTCCATTAATGCGGGAATGACAGGTTCATTTGGTTGTTCTGGCGCTATGGGTGGCCAGGGTGGCGGCATGGGTCCCTACGGAATGATGAGCCCTAACGGCATGGGAAATATGTATGGTGGTGCCGGAGGCGCGTTTGGTATGCCGGGTGGATTCGGCGGTGGTGGTGGATTCGGTGGTGGAATGTTTATGCCTGGCATGGGTCCCTATGGAATGCCAAGTCCGTTTGGTGCTATTAATCCATTTTTTGGCGGCGGATTTGCTGGAGCCGGTGGATTTGGAATGGCTGGCGGAGGCATGATGCCCGGGATGATGGGTGGTATGATGCCGGGAATGATGGGCGGATTTGCTGGAGCCGGTGGATTTGGAATGGCTGGCGGAGGCATGATGCCCGGGATGATGGGTGGCATGCCAGGTGGTATGATGGGAATGGACATGTCTTTGGGTATTCAAATGCAACAGCAACTCATGCAACAACAGGCTCAGCAATATCAAATGTATTCGCAATTCATGATGCAGCAACAGCAACGTCAAGCGGCTCGCTACCGCGTAATTACAAACCTTACCCAAGAACTCTCAATGCTACAAATGCGCATTCAACAGGTCTCTATGGGAATGGATGGCGGCGGATTTGGTGGCGGTGGAGGATTTGGTGGCGGTGGAGGATTTGGCGGTGGCTTCGGCGGTGTGGGCGGATTTGGCGGAGTTGGCGGATTCGGAGGCGGCGGCGGCTTCGCCGGTGGTGGCTATCCTCCGATGTACCCTGGCGGCACACCTCCCTATATGCCTCCGATGCCGAGACCTGGCGTAGGATTTCCTGGCGCTGGCGGTGGAGCGATTAGTATTGGTGGGCCTTCGGGTCGATAGTTTTAAGGCCGACAGTAGTTTTCATTTGACCTTTGATATCGCGTCAAGAAATAACGATGCGATATGGAATCCAAATATCGTATTTCAAATTGTTTCGATAGCCACGTACATTGGGCCGGAACTGGCCAGACACAGCAAAAACTATCACTACGAGAATTAACCTCCCCAGAGGACGTCAGCCAGCTTTCAATAAATTCAAGCTATTTTCGTGATTCTTGGCTTATTGGTTTTGGTTGGGATCAAAATCTATGGCGAGAAAAAGTTTTTCCCACGCGCCAGCACTTAGATGATTTATTCCGGCACGGCCCCGTAGCCTTTTTTAGATGTGATGGCCATGCGCTTTGGGTAAACACAAAAGCCCTCGAGATAAGTGGAATTTTAACGAGCCAAGAGCCTGACCCCGAAGGGGGTAAGATCGTCAGAGATCAGGCGGGGGTTCCGACGGGAGTTCTCATTGATATGGCTATGGAGAGAATCGAAAAATTAATCCCGAAGCCATCTCGTCGTCAAATTGGTGAAGCGTTGGTACTGGGGATGCAGATTTTTAATAAAAATGGCGTTACCCACATTCGAGATATGACTTGCGACTTAGATCAATGGCAAGAAAAAGCCAAATTGGACCGTGAACTTACCCTCGCCGTTGAGCAATATTTTAGCTCTGAAAATCCAAAAAATTATACTCAGGCGATTAAACTAGCGCTTGAAGCAAAAAAAGAAAACCTTCAAAACATTCGTGTCAAAGGCGTTAAGATTTTTTTTGATGGCGCGCTGGGCTCAGAGGGAGCGTTAATTAGCGGAAATTATAAATCCTGCCGGCATAACGGTTTAAAATTGATAGATGAAAAATTGTTAAAGGAAATTATGATTGATGTTTGGAGCGAAGGACTTGACCTCGCGGTTCACGTTATCGGCGATGAGGCCTGCGATTTGGTAATGAAAGCGGCTTGTGACGTTTGGGAGTTCGCAGATCGGGGAGTGTTGCACTTAGAGCATGCCGAAATGGTCCGCCCTGAAACCATCATTATGATGAAAAACAGAAGAGTTATTTGTCATATGCAACCCTGTCATTACTTATCTGATCGAAGTTTCTTAAGCAAAAAATTGGGCGGCCAGTTTAAATATTTGTTTCCGTGGGGCCTACTAGAAAAAACAGGCGTAGAATTTCATTTCGGCAGCGATTCCCCTATTGAACCACCGCTTGTGCCACGAAATTTTTTGGCGCTCAGCGAAGCCAGATCCGATGGCATATGTGGCATCTCTTCAGATCCGAAAAGGCATCACGAACATTCGGATTTACTATGGACACCCAATACTTGGTCTGAGTTTGAAGGCGACCATGTTAATTCTGTTAACTTTCGGGGTAAAAAAATAATTTAGTCCTCCGGGTCAACTATAATCTGCCGCACTTCCGTTGGGCGATTGTGATCGTAAATGGCGTAACTGATAGCAGCAGCCAACATCGATGCACCAATCCACTTCCAACGCCTTTTTTCTTTCTGCTCCTTTCGAGAAAAATTCATTGAGCTCAGTGTATTGGGTGTCAGATTATACATTGGTAAAACACCCCCTTGAACAGGGGTATGATAATTACTCCAATTCTGACCATCGAATTTTCTAATGCACTGGTTGTTAAAAAAAACTACGTAGCTAGTTTGTGTGCCAGAAAATTTAGACAAGTTGGCCTTCGGTGCTTCGCAGCTCCCGTCAATTATTGGTTCCTCGGGCACACCAAATGAATTAAGATACCCACTCTGAACTAATCTAGTCTGAGGAAAAATATCATGAGCGATAAAAGTGAGTCGATATTGGTCCTGACCAAGAATAACTTCTGATTCGGGACCAATATCAAAACGATTTCCGTTGACTAGTACAGTATCAAATTTTGAGAATCGCTCATAGGGTTTCCAGACAATTTGCTGGGCCTTTAATTCTTGCTGAGTTTTTTTAAATAGGTTCTGAGTTGCCATTGAGTAACTATTAAACTTTGGCGAATACCAAGGCAGAAAACCGATGGCTCGTTTTAGCCACAGTTTTTTTTCAAGAGGAGAGTCCGCTATTTCTGATAGAAATAAAAATGAATGAAAAACCACTTCTTGTTGGGCATCCTCCCAACTTCTTTCTAATGCCATTTCGGTAATGGCCAGAAACTCTTCTTTGGCTACTTTAGTATGGCCCCTTAGCGCGTTAGCTTTGGCTGAAAAAAAAGCTTCGGTCATTTTTCTATTGATTTTTTCGGAACTGAGCGAAGCTTCTATAAACGATAGATTAGAAGTTAACTTCTGATTATGACTTAGCCATGCCTGATAGCTCTGCCTGTCGGCGTCTATCGCCTTAAGTGCGATTAGTTGCGGTTGGGTCGCAAAACTTAACGATAGGAAAAGCATAAAAAAACTCATAGTTACTCCGTAGTTATTCGAGAAAATCTCATTGCACGCTTTTCAAAATTTGCTTTTCTGTTGGCTTCTGTGGGAATGGGGTTTTGAATTGAGGCATAAAATGGCGAGTCATATGAAAAAAGTTCTGACACTTGCGCTTCGGGGACCAAGACAGCAAATTCCTGAGGATTTTTTGGTGCTCTCAGAATTTTCACCTTGGAGGCAATTTTTTTTGAAGTCTTTTTGCCATCCTCGTTGGCAAGAAAAAGATCCACAACTCCAAACTGGCCGAGGATGGCATCGAGCTTCTCAGCATTAACAATCTCAATGTTTACGAGGCTAAATCCCTCGGGAATCAAGGTGTCTAAAGTTGTGATGTCTGCGGGTTCAACTTTGTCAGGACTATCGTTCGGGCACTTATTCCAAACAGCAGTTAAGACGAGTGAAAGTAGCACTATTAAAAAGATCGAATGGTTGGCGCTAATAATATTTTTTAGTAATCTCAATTTTTCAGATTTCACGGTTTACCTCCATGGTGATGTTTGACGTAAATTTTTTGAGATTGATCAATTACTTTATTTGTTATTAAGATCAGCACCATAAAAAAAGTGATAAATAAAATGAATTCAATCACGATTTGTCCCTGGCCAGAAAGCTTTGCCATTTTTGACCTCTCTTTTCTATTGTGGCGGAACATTGGAGTTTAAAAATGTCCGTTCTCCTAAAAGGTGGCATAAGTCCAGTTAGAAGTAAGTTTCGAATTGGGATACTCCAGCGTGCCGTTAGTTTCTGTGTCTGTGAAAAAAAAGGAACAATACTGTAATTTGGCGCCAGGCCATTAGGTGGAGTTGCACGTACCGCCAACCTCGGTGAATTCAAGATCAGTGCTATGTTTTTTGCTGCTGAGTAAACTGTAGAATAATACCTAAACTCTTGCTTGAGTTTTGCAGTTTCCAAAATGGCTTTTAATTGACCTTCGGCTATGATTTGTTTTTGCTTTAGGTGCAGATTGGCTTGGTTTAATCGAACGATTAAATACCTAGCCTTAACGGCGGTGTAAACTGGTGGAAAGGGAGCCGCGGCGGCAAGTTCGGCTCTTGTTTCGATTTCTTGCAATCGAAGCGAGGAGGCCAAAGCGTTTAGGTTTAGAAGATTAGTTAGGGCTTCAGCTAAGATTTCTTGGCTGCGAAGTAAATGCTGCTGACAAGCATTTTTAGTTTTAACGTGATAACTAAAAAGATAAACAGCCGTAGCCCCGACCAACATCACAGTCAGTATGAGTGGAAGGAAAACAACAAATAGTGAACCCTCGTTGTTTTTCATAAGGCGTCAGCCTTTAGTGGCAAGTCAACGACGTAGCTTTCAGCCAAGTGGATTTTGTTTGCCATAGAAAAACTTATTTTGACTAACGCCATTTTTTTACTGCGGGTGAGATTTAGACTGGTGATGCTTCCCAAAGGCAAAAGCCGTCTGGCTAATTTAATTGAGTTTGTTCTGCAGGTGCCAACGGATCTTTCAAATGAAAGACATACTCCCGCTTGCTTTATAATAAATTTAATAGAAACTCGGGCGACACCTAAATAGATTACGGCCAAGAAGCTCGGAATGACTAAGCATAAAACTGTTAACGTGCTTAAAAATTCAACCATTAACTAGTGCCCTACCTTTTTTCTTTCTTTGAGGTAGAACCCTTAAGAAAATCGGACAGGTCCTTTTTCTGATAGTCGTTCGATTCTATTTGTTCCATTTCGACCTTTTTATCAGGTCGACCCTGCAATCCATTGGTAATGCTCGCGAGTTGTTTTTCTATGGTGTTGCCCAAGATGCGAACCATTCCGATAGTGGCAACCCCCACTAGCGCCACTATAATTAGGTACTCGATAAGTCCTTGGCCTTTATTATTTTTAAGCATAAGTGCTCCTTTTGGGAGACTCCATTGCAAGATGGGGCACACAAAGGAAAGGCACTATAGCAACAACAGAAGAATTACTTGGTTCGAAAACCGGACGTTATTACTTTTTCTTGGTTTTTTTAGCGATTTTTGCAGATTTGATAGGCTTTGAGGGTTTAGCGGCCTTTGCCACCTTTGCTTCTTTTAAGGGTTTAGCTGTTGGAACCTTTACGGCCTTGGCTTGTTTAGCCACCTTTGCAGCGATGGCTTCTTGTTTCGCTTGGGCCTTGGCCTGGATTTTAGCTTCTATTTTAAGATTTTTTCTTTGCATGAGGAGACTTTCGATAATGTCATATGCCTCTTTTTGTAGATCATTCTCGAAAATAAAACGATAAAGTCCCTCAACTTCTTGGGATTGTCTAAATTTTCTGAGCGTTGTTGGAGCCTGTTCTGACGTCGAAAAACTAATGCTTGCTCCATCACCAGACAAAGTAACTTTTGCTGCCATAAAAGCCTCCCCAAAAAAAGATAGAATAAATCAATAGTCATTTTCTAGGCTAATTATTGCGTAAAGTCAATGACCCCCAGGTGTTGGAAAAACGAACTGTTTAGACTAATAAAGTTAGGACGTATAAATGAAAGGCTGATTTTTGATAATACTGGATGGTAAAGAAGTTTCTCTTCGTTGTACGGAACTTACTAAGGCTCGCAGTAGTGAATTCCAGAGACAAAATGGGCGAGCGCCGGGCCTTGCGGTTATTCTGGTGGGAGGAGACTCAGCCAGCCAAGTTTATGTCAAAAATAAAATCAAATCCTGCGAAGCTAGTGGCATACTCTCGTTCCCCCATTATTTAAGGGCGGAGACAGAAAGTTCTGAGCTTGAAGACCTTATTGAGTCGCTAAATAATAAGTCTGAAGTGGATGGAATCTTGTTACAACTTCCGTTGCCGTCTCATCTAGACAAAGAATATTTTATCGAGCTAATTGCTCCCTTAAAAGACGTTGATGGGCTTGGCTACGACAGCTTGGGGCGGCTTTGGGCAGGTAGGCCTCGAGTCATCCCCTGTACACCTAAAGGCGTGATTAGAATTTTAAAACATTATAATTTGGATCTTGCTGGCAAGCGGGCAGTTGTCATCGGAAGAAGTGAAATAGTTGGCAAACCAATGGCGCAATTGTTATTGATGGAAAACGCCACTGTTACGATTTGTCATTCTAAAACTAAAGACATCAACGAGTATTCCAGACAAGCTGATATCGTTGTCGTGGCCGCGGGACGTCCGCGACTTTTCGGCAAAGAAAATTTTAAGAAAGATTCCATTGTAATTGATGTGGGAATTCACCGGATACCAGACGGCAATGGCACGAATACCAAACTTTGCGGTGATGTTCGATTTGATGAGCTTGCGGGGCACTGCTTAGCGGCCACGCCCGTTCCTGGGGGAGTGGGACCAATGACAATAGCGATGTTGCTAGAAAATACCTTAGATCTAGCGACTACAAACAAAGTAGCGAAAAACTAAAAACCAAATTTTTTCGGATCTTCATTTATCATCATTGCCGAAATAAGCTTGGGAACATATTCGCGAGTCTCGCAAGACATCATGTGGAACTCATGTAAAAACCAATAATCGGGAGACTGTTCGCCCCACTTTTCTGCTAAATCCCACCAGTCGTCGCCCTTGCTTGTTTTGAGATTCCCAAATTTATTGTTGATTCGTTCGTGGGCTAAGTCGGGTTTTTTGACTAAAGGTTTATTTTTGAAGTTTTGCTTAAAGAACGCATCATACTTATCGACACTTACAATATTTCGAATATAGGAATAAATCCCACCCGCGCCATTGTTGTAGGCGGCAAAAGCAAGCTTGTAGTCGGCTTTAATAAAATATTTTAATAGAAAATCAAAGTAATTTATTGCCGCTGTCGAGGCTTTCATAAAATCCCCTCGCTCATCGCGGGTGTCGGCCTCCCCGTTAACCAGTGCAAAAGTTTTTAGTCCACGTTCACGGCCAGTTGCTCGCATGAATTGCCAGGGTCCCACGGCACCAGAACTGCTGACTTCAATTATCGGAGTAGGCTTAAAAAAACGTGGCGACTCGACGAGTGTCGTAAAAAAGAAGTTTGCCGGAACGTCCAAAGTTTCAAACTGATTTTTTATTTTTTCGAAGTATACTTTCGAAGCTTTAAAAAATCGAACAAGAGACGGCTTATAGTTTATCTCGGCTGAATCTCTCCTAAAGCAGTGCGGAATCGAAATTTTATTTCCTTGCCAACGCTGTATCCATTTTTGTGTTATTTGGTGGCCATAAGTTTCTTCAGGAGTAAAAGTCAGCGCCGAAGAATTTTTTATGGGAAACTCCAATGGAGGAAAGTCGCGACTGAATTGCTCATTAATAAGAGAAGTCCTAGGTTTCTGTAAATTGATACTGATAAAAGCATTATTGTTAATGGCGGGTGCCATTCGGGGATTGACCGATAGATCGGGCTGCAGCAAAGGCTTTTTCGCTGGTTCTATATTTTTACCGTTAAAATCCACAAAAAGGTCAAAATAATTTTCGGTGTCGGGAATTTCAAATCTAATGGCGACTTGTCCGTTTTGGGTATTTCCAATGAGTTTTAAACTTTGAAAAGGCAAGAAGTGAGTGCCACAAGTGATATTTACTTGAGGCAGCGGCTGCCCCGTAAGGTCTGTGTTCTGCAGCTCTCCTTCAAGACAAATTTTTTGATTCGAGTTGATCGCGAGCTCTATTTTAAAGATTGACCTTCCCATAGAAATTTCAGAAGCAAATGCACTTACTGCTGTAGAAGCTGTAAACTTCTCTATAAAAATCGGAAGCAACGGATGAGTCAGCAAAAACTTGTCAAGCAATTCTAATGTACTGGCTTGATTTAAAAAGAGTAAGCGTGCTTTAGCCGTGACGTTTCTCATGGTAAACGAGGTCGAAGCGCCGTCGGCTTTTAACACTCCCACATATGTTTGGCATTCAGTCGTAGAACAGAAGACTTTTAGAGTGGATTGACTGTTTAATGCTTTGAGATCAACAACGACTTTATTTGAAGTCGGTGCCTCACCTGAAAAAATGAATTCATCATTAGGGTTTTCAAGACTTACCCTGATAGTCATATTTTCGGGGACCGCATCGGTGTCAGGTCCAATATCAACACTAACAACTCTCGAAGTGAGTATTTTATCTGATACTGATTTAGGGTTCGAAGCTGCTTTTGCGGCAGAAAGTGCCTTGTCAGAACCGTTCGAGGCCCGGGTATAAACGCGAGAGTTTTTAGGAGAGGTACCACCTGTTAGTTCCGTCGAGTCGAAAACTTCGGGATTAAAATCGCCAAATTCCGATTTTCCACATGAGCTTAAAATCAGCGCGGCCAAACTAGTAAAAATTAAATTTTTAAATAAATTCACCACGAATTACCCCAAGGTTAATGGGATTAAGAGCAATCCCGAAGCCAGTAAAAACAGAGCGTAAGTCACTGAAATATCAAAAAAATTGACGATTCTCTTGTAAATCCTTCAATAATCAGGACGACAATTGTTTTTAAGCGAATTTCACCGGTTTATATTCGGGGCAACAGCTTGACTGAAATCATGAGTCCTGTGACAGTAAAAGCCTGAAATTTTTACAAAAAGGCCTGCCGTGCTCAAGACTACTGCTTTAAAAGAAGAACACCAAAAAATGGGCGCCAAGATGGTAGAGTTTGCCGGCTGGCTCATGCCCATCCAATATGAAGGGGTTGGCCCCGAACATAAGAACACTCGTGAAAATATCGGGGTATTTGACGTTTCTCATATGGGCGAGATTTTAGTATCCGGTCCCCGAGCGCTCGAAACTTTGCAATGGACAACTACCAATGATGTCTCGAAGCTCCTAAAAGGTCAGGCGCAGTATTCACTTTTTCCAAACGCCAAAGGGGGCATTGTTGATGACCTCATTGTTTACTGCTTAGAGCCCGCTAATAGTTATCTCTTATGTGTTAATGCCTCTAATACCAACAAAGATTTCAAATTTCTTCTTGATAACAATCGCGGCGCAAAGCTTGAAAATCAGAGTGATCAGTGGGCTCAAGTCGCCTTACAGGGACCCAAAGCTTTACAACTTGCGAATGAGCTACTTGGTGAGGATTTTGCTATACTCCCGAGTTTCAATTTTAAAGAAGTAAAATTTAAGGGCAACACATGTTTTGTCGCGCGTACGGGGTATACTGGCGAAGATGGTGTTGAGATTTTCATTCCTTGGAAATTATCAATAGATTTTTGGCAAAAAACATTTGAGATGGGGACGAAACTGGGTGCGAAGCCTGTGGGCTTGGCTGCGCGCGACACTTTGCGAGTAGAAATGAAGTATCCTCTATACGGTCAAGAAATCGACGACGACACTAATCCCTATGAGGCTGGCTTGGGCTGGGTAGTAAAACCACAGGCTAAAGATTTTTTGGGCAAAGATAAAATGCTGTTAGGTAAAGAGGCAGGATTAAAACGAAAATTGATCGGTTTTAAACTTTTAGAGCGGGGAGTTCCACGCGGGGGTTACGCCTTGTTTTCATTTGACAATCGCGAAATCGGCAAGGTAACAAGTGGGACTATGTCGCCGTCTTTGGGTGAGGGAATTGGCGTTGGTTATGTTGATATTAATTACGCCAAAGAGGGCACAGAGATTTTATTGGATATTCGGGGCAAAAAATTTAAAGCGAGAGTTGTTAAAACCCCATTTGTGACGAAGAACTAAGGAGTCAAAGAGATGGCATTTCAAGTTCCTGAGGAATTTTATTATACAAAAGATCATGAGTGGGCTCAAGTGGATGAGAATATTGTGACGGTGGGAGTTACTGATTATGCCCAGGATGCTTTGGGTGAAATAGTTTACGTTGAACTTCCTGAAGAAGGACAAAAAGTAAGTCAAAATGAAAAATTTGGTGTTGTAGAGAGTGTTAAAAGTGTCAGTGAGCTTTACTCGCCAGTCTCTGGAACGGTTATTGAGATCAACAATGCTCTCAACGACAATCCAGGAGTGATGAATGATGATCCTATGAATGAAGGTTGGCTAATTCGAATTGAAATGGACACCGAAAAAGAGTTGGCTGTCCTGATGAAAGCACCGGATTATCGTAAGCTGACAGAGAAATAAAACCTAATGCCCGGGTGGTGGAATTGGCAGACACGCTAGACTTAGGATCTAGTGCCGCAAGGTGTGCAGGTTCAAGTCCTGTCCCGGGTACCACTTATCAAAGTTGGTCGAAAAAGCACCTCTAAAAAAATTTAAAACGATGGTTTTAGTATTAGAAGGCCTTCAAAAGTAACCAACCCATTAGGCAGGCAATCTATTAATCGACGCTTAATCGGGTATTGGGTGAGCGCTATTGATTTGTCAGCTTGCCAAATCTTTAATTTTTAAGATCGGATCTAAATCTTCATCGATTGCTCTAAGAAGCTCTGCGAGTTTATCGAGAGATGGCAAAACTTTCCCCTGTTCATACCGTCCATAGGCATTGGGTGACTTCGAATGTAGACGTTTAGCCACTTCCATTAGAGTAAGCCCGCTTATGGCCCGCTGTCGACGCAGTAAAAGCCCTATTAATAATCGCTGTTCATTGGCTGAAACACTAAAACTGAGATCACCCAAAGGCTCAATCACCACAGCGAACCCTTTCTCATCCACGACTGTCTCAATGGCGTCCTTTGCCATAAGATAGGCGTCTTTTTTACTTTTACCTTGAGTAAAAATTCCAATGGCAGGTATTTCAATGGCCCAAATTTTTTCTTTCGAACTCGGTTTTTTCAAAAATCCCTCTAATTTCATTTTGAACCTCTTATTTTATTGTACTGTTCCACTTCTTTAAGAATTCCCTTTGCCGTGTATTCATTAATTTCTCTGTGTCTTGGCACAGCAACGGCATTAATACCGTCAGTCCATTTATCGTGTTTAGACCCTGTGATTTGCCACCAGCCCAGCTGCTTTAGTTTTCGTTCCAGATCTCGACGCTTCACAAATCCATTTTACACATAAATGTGTAAAATAAGCAAGTGATATTTAGCGCAGGAATCATCTAGAGGAAGGAAGCTATAATAATCTCAAAATAAGATTTTTACTTTTAAAGCAAACCCAGTCGATTTCCCGAATTCAATAGGTAAGTGCAACTCCAGCCGATAAAGAGAGTATGGCGTTAAAAAATCAGGGTTTTTCACTTGTAAGCGTAATGGTGGCCGCTGGCTTGGGTCTAATAGTAATGACGGCAGTTACTCAACAATTTGTTAACCAGATTCGCATGACTCATTACCTCGAAGCTAAAATGGAGGCGAATCAATTTAAACATGAGCTTACATTGATGCTAGAAAAAAAATAAATTGCGACGTTAGTTTTGGTGGTTTGAATTTGAGTTTCGTAAGTGGCGCCGGAGGAGACAATGCTAATATTACCTCTTTAATTAATACCCCCCCCAACAAATCCACTTAATGTTTTAAAAATAAGTTATGGAAACAACAATAGGCTTATCAATGTAACTGAAGTTAATCTTTTTAGACCGACTCTCAAGTTAAACGGAGCACCTAATGATGGCTTAGTACCTCCAGGCGAATACGAAATGAAACTAAAGATGACCGTCCAAGAAAGAGGCGGAACGAATAGGAGTTTTCCAGTTGACGGACCGACAGTGGTATTGAGCGTTACAGGAACAATCGTTGATGTGGATGCTTGCGTTCTCGCGACTGCGGTCGCTGAGATGTGTACCGCACTAGGCGGTACAATGAGCGGCGCTAATTGTACCTTGCCAACAGTTCCGCCGTTTGTGCCAATGTACCAATGCATATTTGGTGGAGGCTCCTGTTCGACATGTAGAGGTCAGGTCAGTACTACCCCAATATCTTGCATATATGGTAGAGACAGCAGTGGCCAGGGCACAGGGAGTTTTTGCTCAGGGCCCACCATTTCTTGCCCCAGAATAAACTAAAGTTTTACGTAGAGCTCGACGTTTGCATAGGAACTAGCTATCTGTCTAAAATAAAACGCTCATGTCGGTTAAATTTGCTTTGGTATGGCGACGAAGTCAGGAATGTCAGATACTCCGCCGGCATAGTTCCGCTGCTCATTGAAGGAAAAAACACTGGTTTGTTCATTAGTTTAGAATTCTTCAGATTAGCATTTCAAGATAGTAGGTAAATTATGTTTTTATAGGCTTTATTAGGTGAAAACTGACTGCCTAGGACTCGGATCTCCCCATTTTTGATAACACCTGCCCCCCGAGCCAAAATTTTGGCCAAAAGCCCCGAAAAATCCTGCTAATTTATTTAGTGAAACTCAAAGCCCATCTGCGGAGGGGCGCGGGCAGGGTGGAGTGCCGGCGGCGAGGTCTCAAGGCCCAAGTGCGTGAGTATCTTCTCGATGATTTTTTTTTCGAGAATGGCCGCAATAATCTTGGCGTCACCCCCGCAGTTGCCGCAAGTGGTGACATCGATCTGAAAGACCCGCTTCATGAGCCTACCCCAAGAGATCTGTCTGGCCGAGGCGGGTGGTTTGGGTTCAGTTTTATCTAAAACGTCATTGGGAGTTTTATTTTTGACCACAATTTTGGGTCGAGCCTTCGAGTTCGGAGCAAATACTCCGTGGTAACGGATGATGTGCATGCGGGGCGGTGGCACAAGGCTAGCTAGTTTTTCGATAAAATCCTGTCGCCCCGACCATGTACAAACTCCGGGTTTTATTAACAACAGGCCGTTGGAAACAGTTTCAGTAACTAAATAAAAAAGGCCGAAGATTATTCGGCCTTTTTGAAAGATAATTTAAAACTATATTAACGGGGAGTGAGTACGATGGTTGGCCCAATAAAAATATTTTTTGCCCGAATATTAGTTTCGCTATCACCCGTTAGACAAAGCTTAATAGTGTGAATTCCAGCAGACAGTGTTTTAGCAAATTGCACCTGCCTTCCGTAGGGTCCCACATAAACATAGTCCCAAGCTACTCGAGCATTATCCATTCTGACTTCAACCATTGCCGCATTGCCAACTCGACCTGGTAAATCGATTATATTGCGTTCTTTCAAGGTAGTATAGCTATATTCCTCATTCGACGGATTCCAGTAGGTTAAGACTTGTGCATAATCTCCTAGACCAAACAGACCTGCCCGAACCCATAGTTTTCCGTCGTACGTGCCACCTTTAATGAACATACTGGTAGAGATGCAGCTATCGCCCAATTTATCTCCCGTCACTATTACGTATCCCTTATATGCTACTTGTTTATTATAGTTATTATAGCGACCACCACCAAGCGTAGCTGTATTGATGACGACTACTGGAGGTTTGACTATTGGAGTATTGACTACTGGACGACTGACTACTGAGTCTTTAGGTGGTATTCCCATGGCATTTGAAGTGAGTGAATAAGCTACTATAGAAAGATAAATTATACTTTTGATCCCTTTAAACATTTTCCCGCCCCTCCGGTTAATCAGGCTTCATTATTTATGCCTGCATGTGATTAAATACGAGAATATAAACAAACTGGATTCCCGCTATGCAATTATGTCGCAATCGGGGTGCCAATAAAATAGTTGTCTCAAATCAATAATATAGTTTTAAATCAGATGCTTGTATCGTTGATTCAAACTGAGAATTGACTAGTTTTTTTTACATCAGAGTGATCACTTTGACGGGAGAATATGTTTTATACACTGGTAGCAATGGTAGGCGGGAAGCCATATTGATCGAACAAGGGGTCGCGTCTCTATTCTGGTGGAAATTTTTTTGTTAAAAATTCCTTAGCAGATATGAACTGCAGAATTACGTCCGATATGGCAAAGGAGTTTAATTCTATTGTAGAATATTACCTGAAGAATGAGTATCTGCAATGTACCGAATAAACAGTGAAAAGTACATTCGAGCCGAAAAAGTGGAATCTATGGATTATCCAAAAAATAGCCAGAGCTTAAAAAGTCTTCTTGCAAATTCACAATTCAAAGAAATGCTAAAGCTCGCCGCCGTGGTTTTTCATTATGTTTTTAGAAATACTTAGTCCTAGGCCGGAATTCATGGCGGAGAAGTAGCACGACAAGTAGCATTTTTGCAACGTGATTACAATTTAACTTACTAATTGAAATAATATCTTGTCGATGGTCCCGCACCTTTGCAAATCAAGCGCCCTTCATTGACGAGCCTTTGTAATTTTCTGTTCACTGTGCGGTGGGGAATATCCAAAAGTTTCGCAGCCACCGCCGCCGAAAATCCCTCACCCATAGGAAGTCGCTTTTTGAGTTGCTCGACAACGTCTAAAGACAGATCGCTTTGAGATTGAAGGGACACTTCAATGCCATACGGCTTAGTAATATACAATCGGTAGCCGCTAGGCTGGTGACGAACTTCGACCGGAATTTTTAATTTATTAAACCATTGTGAGAGGCGCGCCAGGGCAAAATATACTCTGTTGTTCGAAGACTGTGGATGAAAGTGTTCCTCCGGAAAAAGAAAATTGAAGAGAGTTTCAGTTCTAAATGGGACGTAAAAATCAGAAGCTAAGGTATGAAATAGCCTATGAAGGAGATGCCCCGTTTTTAACTTCTCGCCGGAGCGGAATTCGAGCCCGATATTAGCGTTGATTTTTTCTTTGGGAGAAATTTTGGCTTCCATGGGATTCCAAAGATAAGTTTCGGGTAAAACAATCTTATCGTTATATATTGCCTTAAGCCGCGTACGAAAGGCATCGAAGGGAGTGCCGAAATAAACCTTCATAAACAATTCATCATTTCTTGTAAATAGAGCTTCATAAAAATCGCACTCACGTACGGTCTTCCAATGATCGAGTTCGACCGCATTTAATTTCACCTGCCGCAGTTTCAAGAGTGAGTTTTTGCCACCGGTCAAACCCATATTAGCAATAGTCAGCCATTTTTCGACCACCAGCTGATTTTTGAGCGAAGCATTCTTTAGAAGGATGGCGGCGCTCTCGAGAAACTTGGCGCCCATTTGAAAATCGGACTGTTTAACCAGCGCTTGCCCTCTTAATTCTAAGCCTCTGCCCAATAAGAACTTGAAATTATTTTTTTTTGCATAGGCTTCAATATCATTTAAATTGCGAAAGGACTGTGTATATTTTTGCTCAGCTAAATAGGCTTCTACTAAATATACTTTGCCCATAAATCTTTCATAGACAGAAATCTGTGGGTTCTCAGAAAAACTCTGCAATAGTGGAATAGCCTTTGCGTATTCAAAGCGGTTGAAGAGCGTCAGAGCGTGGTAAAGCTCTACCATGGGGGCTGCTTTGACACTCACTTCTTTAAAAATGTTGAGAGCATCATTGTAGGCTCCAATTTGATTGAGGGCTGAGCCGTACTCGGCGAGTTCAATATTGGTTGGACTGCGACCGAGGGTGTCCTCGGGGTACACCACCGGATCAAGTAGCGCTATGGCCTTTTTTGGCAAACCGCACCGATTCAAGATTTTCACAGTGAATCCCAGTAGGGAATCAGGAACATGCTTCGCTTTTAAATCGCGAAGGGTCTCTTTTACGCTCTTTGCATGACCCGATTTGATACTCGAATCGAGAGTTTCTAAAAGTGAGACGTTTATTCTTGCCATAGGTAAACTCTTATCGGCAATCGCGCCAAAACATAAGTTTAATTATTTGGCGCAATTTAGTATTCTGTTATCAGAAGAGACCAAGCATCTGCTTCTAGTGTATCTGGCTAGTAGCCTTTTACATGCCCTCCGGCCCTACTTCTCACACAAGTAGGGCCTCTTTTTTTCTACTTAAAGTAATTCTCTGCGAGATCCAATTCGGCGCTGGTCCCTAGAACGTATACGATATCGCCTGTCTCAAATACGAAGTCAGGATGGGGATGAGTCGTGCCAAGCACGGCCCTAAACACCGAAACCACACTGGCCCCCGTAATTTGCCTTAGGTTTAGCTCTAATAACGTTTTTCCGACCGCTTTATGTTCAGAACCCAAAGAGATAGGCCGCATATTACTGATCACTTGCCAACCCGGCAGATGAATATTAGCGCTCAGAGATTCCAAAGAATACTTGGCGTTTTCTTGAATCGATTTTCGAGTTTTCGTGTTGAGTTCATAAATTTTTGCAGGATCGGCCCCGTACTCCGTTAACACTCGAGTCAGAATCTCGAGTGTGGTTTCGACTTCCCCCATCACGACGTCGGTTTTGCTCGAAAGTCTTAAATCGCTCAATTCTCGTAAGTACTGAGCTCTCAAAATAATTCGAATATCAGGGCGCAGGCGATGAACCGCTGCTAAAGCAGACTCCATGATTTTAGATCCGGCTACAGTCAGAACCACAAGTCGAGCGGTCTCTATATTGGCTTTCCTTAAAATCTCAGCGCTGGCGGCGTCGCCAAAAAAAATGGGTTCCTCTTTGCGAAATCGATTTACGGTGTCGGCGTTCATTTCAATAATCTGGTAGGGGAGATTAAGAACTTTAAGAGAGCGGGCCAGATTTTGTCCGGCAATACCGAAACCAATTATAATCGTATGCCCTGACATTCTCTCTTTGGGAGTATTGAAGCCTCCTCCTGCTGCCGCAAACCTCGAAATACTACTTCTGAGAGTTTCGGCAAACTTTGTAATTTGTTTGGGCAAGAATTGCTGATATTGGGTTGCCAGTCCCACTCGTGGCGCTAGTCGCAAAAAGAAGGGAGTTGCAGCGAGGGACATTACAGACATTGTCAAAAAATATTGGCGTTCATTAGCACTTATGAGATTTAGCTTTAGTCCTTCTTCGACGAGAATAAATGAAAACTCACCTACCTGACACAATATAAGTCCGGTAATTAGCGCGAGAGAGCTGGGATTGCCTAAGAACCAAAGAGCAGAATAAATAACTAAAACCTTCACTAAAATCATCCCTAACGAAAGACTTACAACCGAACCAAACTTTTGCACAATAAAACTTAAGTCCAAAAGCATACCGATAGAAACAAAAAATAGTCCCAAGAAGTTATCCCTCAGGGGAATAAAGTCGGATGTTGCCTGTTTTCCATAGGGAGATTCTGAGATCATCATGCCGGCAATAAAAGCGCCGAGAGTTAGTGAGAGGCCTAAGTAATTTATCAAATAGGCAGTGCCCGCACAAATAAACAATATGCAAAAAAAGAAAATCTCACGGCTGCCAGTTCGTGCCACTCGATTAAGTAAACCGGGAACTAAGTATTTTGAAAAAACCCCAACAAGCAAAATAGTGCCGACGAGTCGTGTGGCAATGCTATATAGCTGACTGAGTAGGTTTGATTCTGTCACTGCAGTTTGGGCTAAAAAGGGCAAAATGAGAACCATTGGAATCACTGCTAAATCTTGAAAGAGCAAAATGGAAATACTAACTTGGCCGTAGTTAGTTTCGGTCTCACGATTGTCCTGCAATATTTTAAAAACCGTGGCTGTTGAACTGAGGGCCACCAAAAATCCTATAAATAATGACTTTGGCCAAGTCATTTCTAAAAAAAGATGCAAGAGTCCCGAAATTATAACCACCGTACCCACTACTTGAGCAGTGCCATAAGCTAATAGCGCCCGACGACTTTCGGTAAGGCGTTTAAAAGAAAACTCGAGGCCAAGAGTAAACATCAAAAGAAAGGCCGCAATTTCGGTGACGTATTTTACATCTAATGAGGAATGGACTAGTTTCAAGCCGTGAGGGCCAGCAATAATTCCGGCCATAAGAAAGCCCACTATGGGAGGCAGTCTGACCGAGTAAAACAAGGTGGCAACGACGGTGGCCACACCCAATACAATAATAAAATCAAGAAACAAATGGCCCCCTGTTAAATCGCTCTCGCAATGATGATAGTGTGAGTGCCCAAAAGATTTTCTTTCGACATTAAAAATTTAAAGAGGTCCTTATTAGCGGCGCGATTCTGGGGAGATTTTTCGCGGATAAAACAGGCGCGGTAAATCGAAAACCAAACGAAGGGATAAAAGAGATAATACCAAATCATCGAGCTTGTTTTATAGCGATGGGTGAGAATTTTCTCAATTCGAAGGTTTGACTTTGCACACGCAAAATAAAGTTGATTAAAAGCGATAGGATTGATGTGCTCAAAGTACATGTTGGGACTTGTCACTGGGATAGGGCTTGAAGCCATGGTGTGAAAACCACTCCAAAAAAAATTCCAACGACTGCCGAGACTTAAAGTGTTGGGGGTCGTCAATACCAATTGACCATCTTTTTTAAGCACTCGCCTGGCCTCGCGCAAAAATGCAAAATGATTATCGATGTGTTCGATGCCTTCAACACACACTACATAAGAAAATTTCTCATCACTAAAGTCAAAGCGTTCAGTCATGTTGATCTTTTTATAATCGACTCCTGTGAGGCAATGGAGCGACTCATCAATTTCTCCAGCCACACCCTGAAAGCCAAGGGCTTGCAAATCGCGAATGAGATAACCGGGGCCAGAAGGCAGATCTAGTACTTGGCCCTGGTTTTGAGTTTTAAGATAATCAATAACAATTTTATGTAGATAGGGATTGTGTCTAATAGGTTCGGAAAAGTTTTTTTCAATAAACGACATTAATTTAAAATACTTTTAAACCGCCATTTTGTCTAGCACCAATCATGTAGTTCCGGTACCGACTGTATTGATTCCGCCGACCTCTAACGTAACACCCGAGGCAAGCCGCAATATTCCCGTTGTGAGGTTGTATTAGTTACCGACATTTAGCTAGTTAGACTTTAGTCAGGAGCGTATCAATGTGAGAAAAAACCAAAGATTGGTCTAGCTTTCGCAATATGAGATGTCGACGCATCTCGCACTCAGACAAGCGTAAGTATTACTGACTCAATTTCAGAAACTGACCCGACTCTACTAAAGTAGGTGTCCTGTAATTCCGATAAGTTGGGTATATGGGACGTCTCTGGACCGGGCTTTCAACTAGCCATTCATTCTACTACTTGTTTCACTTTTCCTTGTTGCAGCCAATGCAGTTCGCGGCCTTCTTTTCTGTGGTTTTTCTGGCCAGCACTTTTCAAAACCAGGCACAAGCAGCTTGCGGCGGTACCGTGCGTACATGGGACTCAGGAGCAGGCAGCGCCAACTGGAGTGCCGCTGCCAATTGGTCGGCGGATGATATCCCCAATACCACCACTGAAGACGTGGTTATTGTTTCGGGAGCGCAAATCCCTAATTTTGATACCGCTTATTCAGTGGGTTGTCTCGAGATTCAATCAGGAACATTAACGGCTAACAGAAACAACAGAGTTCTTACTATCAATGGCGACTATTTTAGAAACCTCACCGCCAATTCATTTACTGTGGGTTCAGCTAGTTTTACTTTAAAAATGGGTGTACCTGGCTCACCAGTACAAACTCTTGAGAATTACGACCTTCTAGAAATTTTAGAAATTGGCAATAACAACACCGTTACAAGTACGAAACCTTTTAGGATGAATACTCAGCTGCAATTCACAGCCGGTTGGACGGGTACCTTAAAACTCAATGGCGATTTAGATTATAGAGGGGGTGCTGTTACCATTCCCGCCGGAGGTACAGTCATCATAGGTTCCGGTGTGACTTGGGCATCTACTGCTAATATTACTGTAGCGGGCACTTTAAAAATTATGCCAGGTGCCACTCTTAAATTTAATACCGGCCGCACGCTTACTGTTAATAATAATGCCTCGCTAATTATAGCAGGCGCTTCAGGAAATTCGGGTAAAATTTCAGGACAAGATTTTAACGACAGTTGGACCTTTAACATGAACGGCATCCTTAACGCCGACTACTTTCTGTTATCGCGCATGGCAGTTTCTGGATTGAATATTGGGGCCACTGGCATTGTGCAAAAACTCGATAACGGAGAATTTCATTACCCACAATTAAATGGCGATGCCATAAGAGTCGCTAACGGCGCTACGTTGCCTGCGACTATGAATCAACTTGGCTTTTCAAATGATGCTAATTTGGCTGGGACAAAAAACTTTAACAGCGCCTATACCGGCACTGCTATTACTGTTAATAATTGGACAGGAAATGGTAATACCGCAAATGAACGAGCCGATACCGGAAATAAAATTCTTTGGGGTGCGCAAGGGGGCACTAAATTATCTCTTGTGGATTTTTCAAACCCACCAGCAACTATCAATCAAGCGACCACAGTTACCGGCGGCACTTTTTCTTTTGCTCTCAATCAGGCATCGACTCTCACTAATATTACTAGCATTAAAATTTCAATGTTGGGTACGGCTACAACTTCGGATATCGATTATATAACGGTATACGCAGATGCTGCAGGCAGTATGGATTGCGTACTCACTGTTGGTACTGACACTGTTATAGCGAATCAGGTTTCACTCAGCAGTTCACCCCTGAGCTATACAGTTGCTATTGCCTCGGGAGTTGTCACAACTTCTAGTGACACTGCTAAACACTGTATTCATGTGCAAGTTAGAACTACCGGCACCGCCCAAGATAATAAGACTATTCGTCTTGGCGTTCAGGGTACAAACGACGTGGTTAACAGTCAGGGCTATACCTTTTCAGATTCCGCAGCACCGCCTGTTTTGGCTTCTCCAGATATTGTTATAGTCGGTGATGTAATTAGAAAGTGGCAAGGAGACATAAGTACGGCTTGGAGCAATGCTGGAAATTGGTCAGGTGGAGTGGTTCCGACCGGGACTCGTGACTGCCAAGTGGGAGTCGGTACTAACGTAGCCGTTCTCGATGCTACCGGAACTTGTCAGGTCGCTAATTTTTTAACGGGGGGAACGCTCAACTTTAATGCCACAGGGCGAATCTTGAATCTTACTGGTGGAATAAATATTGACCCTGGTTTTATATTTCAAACTCCCACAAATGTTGGCACTCTCAATTTTAGTGGTGCTGTCGCTGAAGGCGTTTCGATTGCGACCCCAGTACCGGCCCATGTGACAATTAATAATACGGGAGCGGCAGGCAATGATTATGTAGAAATCAACGGCGATACTACTATCGGCGATGCCTCTGGCAATGGGGGGAATGTCACAGTCACTAATGGCACGCTTCGTGTAAATGCTCCTTATACCTTGACGATCAAGGGCAATCTCACTTGCGCGGCACTTGCAGGAAACGGAATAGAAATCGCGGCCGGCGCTACTTTAAAGATGGGAAACAATAGAACCATAACTATCAATAACGGCTGTACGTTTACGCTTGTGGGAAACATCAATCAAAATGTTGTGGTTACATCTGACAACATTGCAAACTCTTACAATGTTATCGTCGCAGCGGGTGGTATTATAAGTGCGAATTATTACAAATTTGAAAACCTAGGTACGCTGGGATTAAATATTGCCGGTACGATCAATGCCACCAACCATTTACAAAATGGTACATTTAGATATCCCAGAGGCAACAATGGAAAAATGTTAGACCTTGACGTGGCTGTTCCTACAAATTCAATGGACAATATGACATTTACGTCGGGCGGGTCGTCAGCCACGGGCACCACTAATATTGATACGGCCACCAATGGTGCTGGCGGCACACTCACATTAAATAACTATACTGGTGATTTAGCGGGACCGTTTTTTGATAATGATCCCACCTATTTACTAGCTTGGTTGAACGCCACAAATACCATAGAAATCACACAAGAAGCGACTTCACCCGTCACGCTTAATGCGGGTTCTACTTATAATATGGGGCGCTTTGGTTTCAAACAAGCTATGGCAGGAGCGTCTTTTGTAAACACGGATATTACAAGCCTTCGCTTGACGTTAACTGGTACGGCTTCCAGTAATGATATTTCAGACGTCAAAATTTACTACGACGCTACTTGTGCTGGTGCCGGCGGTGTACTTGTTGATAGCGGAGCATTTTCGGGTAACCCGGCTTCTCGTGTATTTACTTTTACGGCGGGCGAAGCCACGGTCAATGCTGATACTTCAACCCCACCAAAAAAATGTCTTTATGTTGAATATGTTATTGCTTCGGGAGCCACTGATGGCAACACCGCAGGGGTGGAGTTAGTTTTAACCACTGATTTTGCGAGCTCGGCGGGTTATGCGGTGGACTCAAATACTCTACCACCTCTTTTTCTGGGATCACCTGGTACAATTTCTGGAAGTTCCTCTGTAAATTGGGTGGGCGGTACAAGCACCAATTGGAATTTAGCTGCCAATTGGAGTCCTGCTACCGTTCCTACCAGCGGCATCAGCTGTCGGATTGATAGCAGCGTTAGGAATCCTACCATTGACGTAACAAGCGGTAATGCCACTTGCAAAACTGTCATCATCGGAAACGGCACGCTGAATATTTCTACGGGGTACAAACTTTCTGTCTATGGTGGTTATACCAATACTGGTACGTTAAACTTGGCGGGAACTGCCACTCTTGAATTTGCGGACGGGGGGGTTTTATCAAATCAAACAATTACAAGTAGTACGACCATTGGCAGTATTAGTTTTGCTAAAACTGCTGGTGGAAACGTCAACATCGGCTCAAGTGCTCTAACAGTTACATCGCTAGTAAATATGCAGGCTGGGCAAAACTTTGATTTTTTAATACCGAGTGGAAAAAATCTGACGTTTAGCGGAGGAGCCACTGTTAGTGCAGGAACCTTTACCATTGCCGCTGGTGGTACGCTGACCATGGGCAATGCCACGGCTTTTACGGTTGGTGCCAATGGAACTTTAATTATGATTGGTAGTTCCGGTGCCAACTTAGCCACTATGACGGGTGGAAGTAATAAATTTAACGCTGTTATCAATGGAACAATCAAGGCGCAGTACTATAAGTTTGATCATCTATCATCAGCAGGAGTTAGTGTTGAAAGCGGTTCAACCATTGACGTCACTTACCATTTGCAAGATGGTAGTTTTACATATCCTGTCGACGCTTCGACCACGATGCTCTTTTTAAAACGCCAAGTTCCAACTGATACAATGGACAACACCAAGTTTGATAAAGGCGGCTCCGCGGCAGCGACGCCAAAGAATATCAACACGACAGGTGCTGCGGCGGGTACTCTCACCATGAGTGGTTACTTAGGCGATATTGCTGGCGATGCCTTTGAAGTTGAAGGGTCTTATACAATTAGTTGGGGCGCAGGTGTAAATACCATAAATCTCACTCAAAGTGCTGCCACCGCACTTGGTTCAGTTACTGCTCCTTCGACAGCAAATTTGATGGGGCGTTTCGGCTTTAAACAAACTCTCGCGGGCGCGTCTTATAGCGATGCTGCACTTACAACTTTAAAACTAACCCTTAAAGGAACGGCCATAGCAGCAGATGTCAGTGAAGTTCGCATTTATTACGAGACAGATTGTAACAGCGCTGGTGGTACACTTATCGGTTCGGGTATATTTAGTGGATCGCCGGGTACCGCAACATTTAATCTTAACCCTACTGATGCGATTATTCCCTTCAATGCTACAACACCACCTACCGTTTGCATTTATGTCCAATACGATATTCCATCTGGTGCCACAAACGGAAACACCGTAGGGGTCGAGGTTGCCATCAATAGTCATGTCACCAATGACCAGGCCTACGCCATTGCTGACGCTACACCAGTACCAGTCAATTTAGGCACGGCGATTGCCATAAGTGGTGCGATAAATACGACATGGAACGGATCGGTAAGTACCGCTTGGGGTACTGCCGGAAACTGGTCTGCGGGAGTGCCTACATCGACAGTTAATTGTACAATTCCTACTGGTTTGACTGTCTGGCCAAACGTAGCAGCAGGAACAATCATTTGTAAGAGTGTAACTTTACAGGGCTCAATGACAATGTCAGCTGGAACTTGGGATGTGCACGGGGATTTTATTAATACGGGCACTTTTACAAACTCAGGTGGTGCTTTAAACTTTCAAGGTACTGCTAATCAAAACTTTAGTAGCGGTAGCACTATATTTAATGTGACCTTTGGAAAAACGGCCGGAACCGTTGCCATTACTGGTGCAAGTGTACCTATTACATCGATCGATTTTACGGGAGGCTCGGCTTACACATTTAAAGTGAATTCTGGCAGAACGGTGACCTTTACAAATAACGTAACTGTTTTGACTGGTAAGACATTTGATATTTCAGCGGGCACGGTAAGAATGTCTAACGGAAGAACTTTTACTATTAATAGTGGTGCGACGTTAAATATGATTGGAACTTCTGCAGTTTTAAATTCTGTCATGACTTCAACTGGTGGAGCCAACGCATTTAATGTGGTCATTGCGGGAACCATTGCAGCGAGATATTTTACTTTTGACCACTTGGGCGTCGCAGGTGTGGCTATAAATGGAACCGCTACTATAAACGCGACCAATCAGTTGCAAGATTGTAATTTTACATATCCCGTAAACAACAATACCAAGTTTTTAACCCTAGCTATTCCCATTCCAGTTGCAACTTTGGACAATTGTAAATTTGATTTGGCGGGATCGGTAGCAACAGGAACAAAAACGATTGATGCCTCTGCAGTGACTGGTGGCGCCCCCAACCCAGACTTGACACTTAATAATTGGTCAGGCGACGCCGGAGGCACCAGCAGCAGTATCAATAGTGGTACCTATACGATCGCTTGGGCGCCGGGACTCAACACCATAAATATCACTCGTGAAGCTGCCAGCCCCACCACAGTGAACGCCGGCACTACATATAACATGGGCCGCTTTGGCTTCCAGCAAGTTTTAGCCGGTACCTATGCAGATACAGATATAACAACACTCAGGCTTTCAACCACTGGAACGGCTGTGGCCTCAGATATAAGTCAGGTCCGAGTCTATTACGATAGTGATTGTAACAACTCAGCCGGAACTCTTATTGGCACAGGAGCCTTTGCCGGTTCCCCATTAACTAAGACATTCACTTTCTTGGCGGGAGACGCGAGAATTCACTTTAGTGCAACATCCCCACCACTCCGTTGTATTTATGTTGAGATGGATGTTGCTCCGGGTGCCGTTAATGCTCGGACCATAAGTGCAAAAATTGATGTCTCGGCTGATTTGGTAAATAGCCTCGGTTATGCTGTGGCGACGGCATTTCCTGTGGCACTTGCCACGACTCCCTCTACAATTGTGGGCGCTTCAAATACCACATGGACTGGAACTACAAGTACAGCTTGGAATTTGGCGAGTAACTGGACAAGCGGAATTCCCGATTCCACAAAAACTTGCACTCTCGTCAACGTAGCGAACGATCCTATTATCAGTACAGCGACTCAAGCATGCAGAAACGTAAGTATAGGTAACGGGATCTTAACAATTAACACCGGTTCAACTCTTCAAGTTTATGGAAACTACGACAATACTTCGGGTTCAGTTACAATGAGCGGCACTGGTACTGTTCGCATGATGGACGGCGGAACCGGCAGCGCTCAGACTGTGGCGAGTACCGCCCAACCTATGAATAAATTAACATTTGATAAAACAACTGGCGGCTCAGTTCGTGTTAATTCTACTATGACAATTACTAATTTGACGATTCCTGCTGGGTCTAATTTCACTTTCCAAATTCCTGCGAGTACGACACTGACGTTAACAAATGGTCTCGCAATTCCTGCAGGGACCGTCGACGTGCAAAATGGCGGAACTATATTGATGGCTAGCGGCACTACACTTAGTGTGACTGGCGGGACATTTAAAACTTCGGGTGTTAATGATACCTTTGTGCAAAGCTCAGCTAACAAAGGCAAAGTAAGTCGTGTTTCTGGTTCGTGGTCGTTTAACGCAACTTCTGGCACCGTCAATCTCACTGGGTTTTGGTTAGATTATTTAGATGCGAACGGTATGCAGATAAATGGCTCCACCACACTTTCAAATTTGAGTGGCGGTCAGTTTACAAATCTTGCTACGAACGGTAGGGGTATGCAAGTAAACACGAGCGGTGCCGTACCGGCAACCGCCGCAAATGTGGGATTTGAGTGGGGCGCATTCAATGCGGCAAATTCAGGTCAAAGTTGTTTAGCGGGCACTTATTATACCGTGTACGCAACGGCTTGTGGTGGAAATACAATTACGTTTACAGAATGGTGGGGTAATTGGTGGCCAGGACAACAATCATTAGTTGACTGTTCCCCCGACGATCATATTTGGGATTCGGCAGAAGGGGCTTCATGCACCATTAGCATGGCGTCGTCAGCTTCACCAGTTTCGCTATTGTCACTGGTTGCTAAACCGTACAATCATGCGGTGTCAATTGAATGGGTAACAGCTTCTGAACTTGATCACCAGGGATTTAATGTTTACCGCAGTCTCGACATGTCTAGCGGATTTATTCAAATCAATTCTGAGTTGGTGAGAAACATTATTTCGTCAACGTCGTATAAAGGAAAATACCGCTTTGTGGATCACGAGGTTGAAAACGGTACTCTCTATTACTATATCATCGAAGATGTGGCTTTTAATGGTGCTAAAGAGAAGCATGGACCCGTCAGTGCAAGACCCTTAATAATATTAACGGCTCCGCCGGCTGATCCCAGTGACACTAACTCTGGAACAACAGATCCTAATCCGAACGCAGGTAACGATCCCTCGACCGGGCCTATCGCGACACCGGGAATGGTTGACCTCGGGAATGGCGTTCACATTTTAGCGCAAACTAAAAACTCTTTACGTATAGAAATCATTCCGCCGCCAGAGACTTGGGCTAATTCTACTTGGAATGCGACTTATAAAACTCTTAAGGTCCCGGGATATTCGAACACGCTAACACCAGGATACCCAGAACTTGTGGATAGGACTATTTTAGTTGAGGTCAGTGATCAACATAGTAGTGCTTTGGTTATCAATTCGAGTTTGGTTGAGACCGTTCCTGTTGCCAAAAAAGTTCAACCAGCACCGAATTGGGTGGCCAATGGTGGTGGCATTCTGCAAGCTTCGTATGCCGAGAATGCGGTCGCTTATAGTGCCGCTGGGTATCAGCCGGCGACTTATTATTCTTTGGATAGCGCGCTTAAAACTATCGGTGGCAAAACCTACTTAGCTCTAAATGTGTCACCATTTAAATACGATGCTGTTAATCAGCTTGTAAAAAATTCGAGCAAAATCGTACTTGATATTGCGCTTGATGGTGAACCTATATGGAATGGTCAGCCGCCTACCAGCGATCCGGCACTGTCGCCGTCAGCTGCAGATGGCGTGTTGCGAATTGGCTTTCGTAGCTCTGGACTTTATGAATTAACTTACAATGATTTTGTCACAGCTAATGTAGATGGTCCATTCGCGGGACACGACTCCACTCAATTTCGCATGTATGTACGGGGAGAAGAAATACCCATTAGTATAATATCGACCAACAGTACTTTTTCGAGTGGTGATAAAATAAGATATCACGTTGATCATTTGAGAAATTCCGAAGACGATGAAAATGAAGTCGTACTCAGCTCTTATAATGTTCAGAATAGTGCAAGTGCCCCCTTGCGAATGGATCACCGGAACGCTGAACCGACAAGTTTTGGTGCTTCACCTGAAGTGGGGTCTTATTATAAAGTAGCAGTGGAGCAGGATGTTGACTTCTATCTGGACTATCCATTAGGTCCTGATCAAGATCATTTTTTCTGGAAGCGCATTAAAGCTAACAGAAATGGTAATCGCAATCCCTATCCTACAGCGGCCAAAATGGACATACCCATTGATCTTACTCGTTTAGATCAAAATTCGACTAGAAAAGTTTACCTGAGAGTTTATTTAAGAGCTCGAGCTAATATGACTACAAATGCGAGTCACCACTTGGGCCTGTATTTAAATAACATCACCTATATGGTCGATGAAAAAGTATTTACCGAAGACAAGCCGACAGTATTAACTTTTGAGTTGAATCCTAACTTCTTTTTTGACGGCATAAACACGATCAAACTTTTAGCTCTTGGAGACATGGTTCCCGAAAACAATTGGGACATTATAGACATTGATCGCGTTGAAGTCGAATTTGAAGGGTCCCGTTTAGCCATTGCAGACGTTGCCGAATTTACCAACCGGTATAGAGACCAAGCCATTTCCGTGTTTGGCTTTTCGAGCACAAATGTTGTGGCCTATGATGTTTCCCAGCAGAATAAACGGGTATCGATTCTAGATAATATTGCTTGGTCAGTGAGTGGCGGACTTAATGATGCCACCTTTGCCACAGTCAGTAATATTGAGGGCGACATGGGCACTCACTACGTTTTAATAAAAGACGGACAATATAAAAAGCCCACATCACTTTTACTACAAGAAGGCATTTATTTGCCTCTCAAATCTTCAGCGCAAGGAGCGGACTTAATTATTGTCGGTCCAAAATCTTTGCTAAGTTACACCGAAAAACTAGTCAGTGTTCGTGAAGGTGATGGTCTTCGTGTTGTTAGTGCGCCGCTGGAGCAAATCTATGCCGAATTTTCAGACGGTTTGAACACCAGTCGCGGTGTTAGAGATTTTATTCTCTACGCCTACAATAATTGGACATTTCCCAAACCTAAATACTTACTAATTATTGGTGATGCAACATATGATCCCTTGGATAAACTTGGTTATGGCCGCGCTGACAAAGATAGCATGACGCCATTGGCATTGGTCAGCGGAATCCATATTGACTTTGGCAGTGATAATTACTTTGTGGCGAATCCCGATGGTACAGACATTCCAATAATGTCTGTTGGACGAATTCCAACCTCTCAGCCAGATTTCTTAGAAGGCTATATCAATAAAATACTAGCCTACGAAGTCGGAAGCTCAGCGCCATCCACTGGGTATAACTCGCACAATGCCGTTTTTATTAATGATAAGCCTTCATTTGGAGACAATTTCTCAAAAGGCGTTGATGAATTGTCCGCGGCGCTCTATTCATCAAGACCAGATTACACCTCAACAAAACTAAATCGTGAGTTATACACAGACGTCAATTTCAAACAAAAAATTATTGACGAATTTAATTCAGGTCCGTTTTTAATGACTTACCTTGGACACGGAGCTGAAGAACGCTGGATGTCCGATAGTTCTGGAAATCCTGTTTTTGGCAATACTGAGGCAAAGGCATTAACAAACGCGCGCCTACCAATTGTTCTCGCCCTGAACTGTTTGAATTCCTATTTTTACGATCCAGATCCAGACCCTTCTTGGTCAGGACTGGGCGAAGAACTTATATTAAATGCCAATGGCGGTGCTATTGCATTTTGGGGATCTACAGCCATGACAACGCCTGGAACGCAAAAAAAGTTAGCTACGTCATTTATTAATGAATTCAGCGCTGAAACCACTTTGGCAGTTCACGATGTTCGCTTAGGCGACATCTTGAGCCGCGCCAAACAAGTGCTCGGTTCCGACGAAAACTCTAAGGATACTATCCGCAGCTGGGCCCTTTTAGGCGATCCTTCTATGAAGTTACCGAGTGATGTTTTTAAAGCTCAAAGCGTTGATCAATCCTCAACAAGAAAGAGTAAAGGCTTTTTATCTTGCGGTAGTATCGACATTGGCTCAAGTGGCGGTAGTGGTCCAAATTGGCCCGCGCTTTTTGAAATGCTATTGCTGGTAGGATTTATTATGTTGTTGAGGATTCGCTTGGTTCTAGTGCCCGCCAAACAACGAATCAAACGATAAAACCACACCTGCACTAGCACCCACCCCTATACCATTAGCTAACATATCGTTGGATGAAAAATCGCTATCGGTAAGTTCCTTAATTGTCCCCACCGTAAGGGCCACAAGGCTACCGTATATTATAGATTTCCACTTTGAATATTTGGCTCGGCGAAAGGCATCGGTCGCGCTATAGGAAAGTCCAAAGCTTGCCAGCATATGGAGTTGTTTATCGGTGTTATTCCACGAGAATTTATCGTCGTTAGGGAGCGCCGCTAGAGAGGTGTTTGACACCATTAATATTAGCGCTAGAAGAATTTTTTTCATACTTAAAAGTTTTCCAAATTCTAGAGATTAATGCAATTGAAATCTTAAGCGTTCTATGCGACCTTGCTCAACACCATGCCACTTGAAAAGCTTTTTCCGACTTACGTATACAACGAAAAATTGAAATCAAATGACTTAAATTTGCGAGGCGAGATTTTATCGGAGGCCTATAAGTTTAGGGATGACGACATAGAAGGCCATAAATGGTGCAAAAAAAACTATGTCGGTGGTTACACCTCATATGGTTCGCTCTGTAAACTTCATAAAATGTCGCCCACCTTTAACGAACTAAAAAAACAAATTGATAAACATGTCAAAAAATATATCCAAGTTACTGAAATGGATCTTGAAGGCCAAAAAATAGAAATGAACAGCTGCTGGGTTAGTATTATGCCTGCGCAGAGCCATCATAGCTTTCATATTCATCCACAGTCTTTTATTAGTGGCACCTACTATGTTTCAACTCCAAAAAATTCTTCGGTGATTAAGTTTGAAGATCCTAGGCTTGCATTTTTTATGGGTTCACCATCCCGAAAATCAAAATGTCGGCGTGAAAATCAGCACTTCGTGGCTGTTGACCCTCGGGAGGGCAACGTGGTGCTTTTTGAAAGTTGGTTGAGGCACGAAGTACCCGCGAATACTAGCGAAACAGAACGGGTTAGCGTTAGTTTTAACTACAGTTGGAATTTCTAATTAAACCAACACTCCATTTACTAAATCTTCTTCGTGCAGTCGCATAAGGTCTTTGGCGATGGGGCCAGGCCTTCCGTCTCCTAAAGCCTTACCATTTATTTGAACGACCGGTAAAACTCCAATAGTTGTACCAAACATCATGGCCTCTTTACATTTCTCAGCTTGCTCGAGGGTGATGTCGCCTTCCTTGATGGCCTTGAGCTTGCCGGCATTTAGTAATTTCCAGGCGAGTTCCATCAGTCGCACCAGAGTGGTGCCCTTCAAAGTATATTTAAATGACGGAATTAAAAGTTCAGAGTCAATTGTGACAAAGCCAATATTTTCAGTGGCGCCTTCGCCTAAAAATCCTCTTGGTGAAATATTAATCGAGAAGTCCCAGCCTTTATCTTCGGCCTCTTTCTTCATAAGAACATTACTCAGATAGTTACAACTTTTAACAGTCGCCTGAAAGGAATCTTTCATAGGAATTTGACTTGCGCCGACTATCACTCCGTTCAGATATTTTGCGGGTTCCACGGGTTTGAGTCGTGTCACCACAATGTAGAGTTGCGGGGCTACGCTTTCGTAGGGCGATGGGCCAAATCCACCGGGCCCACGTGAAACAAATACACGTAATCCATAATTACATTCTTTAGCGCGCTCTTTTGTACTTTCTTTGGCTACTCTTACCGTTTCAATTATTGTCCCTTGTAGTTCCAGACGAGAAAGTGGAAGCTTAAGCGCTACCTTTTCAGCGCTAGACTCAAGCCGATCCAGATGCTCTTTCAGAAGATAAATACGCCCTGCACTAACCTTTAAGGCCTCAAATATTCCATCCCCCCGGTGTACGAGATGATCATCGACTGGTACGCACATTAACATTGGGTCGGATGTAATTCCTCCAAGCCAAGAAGAATACATAGCAAAATAATTTTCATGAAAAATTTGCCTTTGTTGATCGAGTTTTTTTAAAAAGAAATCTCGTGTAATTATCTCTATGCTCATTTTTTCCTCATAATGCGATGCTATTTATGTGACCTTTAGTAGAATGATAATTAAAAAGCTTTCTGTACACAACAAACAAATGGGAGTGAGTATGCGACAAATATTAGGGGTAATTGCTTCGGTATTGTTGGCCACTAGTGGAGCTTCAGCAAGTCACAACAAACATGTAGGAGAGCCGATGGTTCTTGTTGCCAAAAACCTTATTGCTGAAGGTCAAGTAGTCATTGATGTGCGCCAAGAAGCCTGTGACGGCTATGTGAAAGGGGCTCACATCATCTCTATCGATGATTTCTCTGCTGCCACTGATGTCACAATGGCTAAAATTTTAAAATTGGTAAACGACGATAAAACCAAGTCTGTCGCAGTTTACTGTAAATCGGGAGTGCGTTCTAAAAAAGTTATGGGCATTTTAAAAGCTCAGGGATTTTCCAACTTGCATAACTTGGGTGGCGTGGGCGAATACTACGATCCTTCGACCATGCAGAAATGCGATTAATTAGGCTGCTTTTTTTATATTTGAGTTTAAATATGAGTTGCTAGAGGTCATGGTGGAGTTCAAATGGTTTTTAGCAACATAGGCCCGATAATTGTCTTGAACTTCATTTTTAATATGAAGCGATTCTATGTTCTTCTTTTTTAAATTCTTTAATTGTGAATCGCTGACCTTGCAGCCACCTCTAAGATATTTTAAAAACTTTTGGTTGGAATGCAGATAGAGGTAGGCATCGAATTCGATTCTGGTTTCAGATGTGAGATTGTCGATTTTAATTTCAGACATGGTGGGATCAGGAGACGGGATAACCCGAATCATTGATTTTTCCATTTCAAAAAAAGCCATCATGACTTCTTTGCCCTTATGATTCCCGCGAGTGACATATTTAGCCTTATGACTGGTCCACGCCTTAAAATCTACCTCATCGACTTCTAGGTGAAGAGTTTTTGTTGAGAGACCATTGAATTGCACGTAAGAGCCCATGTCTCCCATTTTAGTTCTTAGGTTTTCTACCAACGCCGCGTCGACTTCTTCGCGCCCGGCCATGACCATGACAAGGAGGCCCGAGACCGAGTCACTGGTAATTGGAATGACTGTCAATTTTTGGGTGTTGGTAATTGGCACGTGTTTTTCAATGGCGGCTTCACAAGCATTCTGAAAGGTTTTGCCAAGGTCTTGAAAAAGTACCTGTTCATTTTCCGTGTAGTTTCGGTTTTCGCTAAGCGAAATTTGACTCTGCTCCAGTAGCTTGGCATTTACATTTTTTTCGGCATTCTGGTCAATTTCAAATTTATGCGAAGTCACAACCATCGAAGTCTGATCGGGGCCTGTCAACTTTGCATTTACGCTGATGTTTTGTTTGACGTCCGTGTGTTCAGACTGAAGTTTAGAAAAAATCGTATGCCCGCTGATCGGAGGCATAATGCTCTCGCCCTGATGACTCCTTAGTCTGCGGATGGTTGTGTTGTCGGTGGTTTCTCCAAAGGCGACTACTGGCAGTTTTAATTTATTTTGTAAAGAGGCAGGATAATTAACGACCTCATTATTTTCTCCGGTAAAGCTTACAAAAATGAAACGCGGGGGAAAAGCGCTGCAATATATTAGTAAATCACCAAAAGAGGAAAAAACTTTGACTGTCCAGCCTCGTCTTTCAAGAAACCAAACTGTAGAAGATAGTGTGCGTGGATCTTCGGCGAAGAAAACCACATGAAATGATCCGATAGAATTTAGCATCTCAAATCCAGGCTTTTGTTCTGACACCTGGCGTACCTCTTAGTCACTTTTCGGCTTATTCTGTATAAAGTTTAGGACTTTAGTCTTGCGGCTAGGCGCTACAGTTTATTTAAAAAGCACTGCGCTTGCATTCTCATTTTGAAGCGCGAACGGCAAATGTAGATTCCCTTTTTGAGCCAAAACCGGGTTTTTCAATTAGAGAAAAACCACTTTGAGATAGGGCTTTTTTCAACGAGCCATTTGAGGCATATGTTGCAAAAGAGCATGGTGTCCCCGCCATAGACTTTAAAAAGTTAACCAGCCATTCCTGTTGCCACAGCTCAGGGTTAGCCGACTTGCTATAGGGGTCAAATTGGATGACATGGTATTCTCCCAAATCGTTATAGGATAGATCTAGCAAAGGGTCGGCAAAAAAAATCCAGTTATTTTGTTGATAGAGCTTAAGGGCAAAGTTCTTAAGAACTGAGCTCTGAACATTTAAGTGGGTCTCAATATGGGACAAGATTTCGTCGTAGGTTTTTGCAAACTCATTTGGTTTCGGGTCATTAACTAACCAACTTAAAAAAGAACTTTTTAGCTGGGTTGACTTTTCAAAAGACAAGAGTGCCACGCTCTCATTGCGACGAGCGGATTTTAATATCATTGCCAAGGAAATTAACTCGATATAACCAAGCCCGAGGCCCATAACACACATTTTTAGCGGGTAGTTACGCTCAATGGCCAACTCCATATTTTTGCCATAAATATAGAGGGTCTCCGAAAAAGCTCCTTCGCGTGCATGCATCGTTTGCCCCGAAATCGGGTCATTAAGAGAAGTGCTGCCATCATTGGTCCTGACTAACGGATTAGACATGTTTAATGGTATTACTCCATTGACTCTCCTATGAAAACCTTTATTTAAAAGAGATGATTCCCTATTTTTCTATTGGACAGTATTACCGCGCTAAGTTTGGCGAAAAAATGTATAAATTGCCTGTGAGCATTGTGGATACCTGCCCCAATCGCGAAGGTCTAAAGGGAATGAAACAGTGTATTTTTTGTGATGAGTGGGGTTCGTTTGCTTATCAAGATACCATGACCAGATCATTGGCATTTCAAATAGAAAATCATCGCGAAAAGTTAAGCAAAAAACATGGAAACAGTAAATTCTTGGTCTACTTTCAGGCCTACACATCAACTTTTGCCAAGATTAGTTATCTGAGAGAGTGTTTTGACGAAGTCCTTAAGTATGATTTTGTTAAAGGTATAATTATTGGAACCCGCCCGGACTGTATCTCAAAGTCACTTATCGAAATGTGGCACGAGTATTCTCTAAAAACCTATTTGGCTGTGGAGTTTGGCGTCCAGAGTTTTTTTGATGAAAGACTTAAGTGGCTTGAGCGCGGGCATCCGGCTCTAAGTATTTATAGGGCCATTGAAAACATCCGAAAAGTTTCAGATTTTGATCTAGGTGTGCATTTGATGTTTGGTTTACCAGGCGAGAGTTTAGCCGAAATTATTGAGAGCGCAAAAATTATAAATCGTCTTCCCATTAACAGTGTCAAACTTCATAACCTACACGTATTAAAGAGCACACCATTGGAACAGTTATATTTAAAGGGTGAGTTTAAGCCCATTGAGCTTGAGGAATACACTTTAAAGGTCGCCGAGTTTTTGAGATATTTATCCCCGAGCGTGGCTGTTCATCGCCTAAGTGCTGTGGCTAGTCGCTGGGATGAATTGCTGGCGCCCGAGTGGACCAAGTATCATTTAAAAACTTATCAGCATATTGTTGAGTTCATGAATCGAGAAGGCTTTCAGCAAGGACAGAAATATCATCTGAACTCACGCGAATCTCATTTGAAACCTTTTGTGCTTCCGGTGCAATCTTTATAAGTTCTCCGCGCCGGTACTCTGGCGGGGTGCCATCTCTTTTTAGCCAAGATAAAAATTCGCGATCAGGACTTCGGCAAACCATTTGTCTAAATTTACCCTTCTCGTTTTTTTGATCTCCAGTGAGTCTTGCAAACTGTGATATTGTATTTGGTGGAGGACTGCGGCTGGCCGCTAAAAAACTGTAGGTCAGAGTTTTATTTTTTATGGGCAAATGTTTTTCAAGGTCGCCAAACCATTTAGGTTGTTGCCAGAATACTCGGTGGTGACACCAATCGCTTTTCGTCGGCAAAAGGGGACAATCTTTCAAATGTGTGCAGGGCGCCCACAGATGAAACTTATTAAGGCGTAAGGTTTCACGCGTCGACAGTAAATTTCTACCGTTTATTCGATCTGAGGGCTCAACGATAAGTACATTATTAAATTTTTCCCAACCGTCTGGCAAGTGGCCAAGCTCTAGGAGTGCATAAGAAAGTATGAGTAACTTTTTTTCGGGATGTGAAACCTCACTTAATTTTAAATCACTATGCCACGTCAGCTCAGCTGCCGGTAGTTCTGTTGCTTCTTTGGGGTAAAGCGATTGGAAGAGTGCGGGCGCATGTTTATAGCGCTCAATGCAAATACCCGAGCTTAAATCAATTAAGCTGTCGTTCAGAGCGCACGGAAAGGTCCCAGGCCCACTTCCAAAATCTACAAAGGATTTAATGTCCTTAAAAAAACCCACTCGGTTTGCTTCGTAGATTGCTGAACAAGCGCGAATATAATTAAGCGGAAAAAAATAGGCAATATAAGCTGCAAGGGCAGCCGGTTGCTCCCACGGAGTGATTCCCACTCTGTGAATATAGTGGTCTGATAGAGCTAAAATCGCATTTGCCAACTGCTTTGGCTTGGCAAAAGTGAAACCCTGTTTATTTAATAGGACCTCAAGACGATTATAGTAGTGTTCGGGAAATGAAAATTCCATGACTTATTATAGGCCTACCATATAGAATGCCACCATATAGAATTTTGGTAAGATTGCAATAGCAGAAGCAGAGGAGAAATTATGTGGGGAATCATTGGCGGCACTGGCTTTGAAAAAATCGAGGGTTTTGAGATTATAGAGGATTTAAGTCCGGAGACTCCTTTTGGACCGGCGTCCTCTTATTTTAAACGCGTGCGTATTGGCGGAACTGAGTGCCTTTATCTCTCTCGTCACGGAACCCATCATGAACAATTGCCCTCAGAAGTAAATTATCAGGCCAATATTTTTGCCTTAAAAAGATGGGGAGCCTCGCGAGTTCTAGCTTTTTCGGCAGTCGGAAGCCTTGAGGCAGCCTGTAAGCCAGGTGATATGGCGATAATTTCTCAGTATATTGACCGCACCAAAGGTGTACGTAAACACACTTATTGTGGCGAGGGGATTGTGGGCCATGTATCGCTCGCGTACCCTACTTGCTCCGCTTGGATGAAAGCCATTCAAGATTTAAAGAGCGAGTTTGATTTCCCTATCCATTTTGACAAAACATATTTGTGTATCGAAGGGCCTTACTTTTCTACTTTTGCCGAAAGTGTAAGTTACCAAAAAATGGGGGCGCATATTATTGGCATGACTCAGGTGCCTGAGATGAGTCTCGCACGCGAGGCGGGGCTTTGTTATTTGTCTTGCTGTTTTGTAACTGATTTTGACTGTTGGGATACTTCGATTGAACATGTTACTCAGCAAGAAATTATGCGCATCTTAAAACAGAATGCCAGTCGTGGTTTTTCTATTCTTGAAAGATTAGCTAGAACTACTGACGAGGATATTGATGACTGTAAATGTTCCGCCCAGGGATTAAAAAATGGCTTGATGTCGCCTTTGTCGTCGCTCACTGATTCCCAGAAAAAATGGATGTCTGTAATTTACTAAATTTTTTGAGACTAGTCGGGGCCTTTTTTTCAGGTACTTTTCGTGGGCTTTGAACTGTGGTGCAATGTCCGCGCTCTTTCGACTAAAACCTAGACGCCACACTCCTCACTCTTCTCGTAAACGCATTACGACTCAACTAATCGTCGTAGCATTTTGGCGTATCTTCGTCCTTCGGGCATCGCAGTTTTTACGCCAAATATTTAATACATTTAGATTTTGCTATCGTAGATATTTGACTGGCCTGTTCAAGTTCTAAATGCAACGATGAAATCAAAACAATTGTCATTTTTCAAAAAACAAACACTTGAGCATGGTGGGACTTTGGGAAAGGGTAAACGCAAGGGTGCGAGACCGATCTCGACGAAACACCCCATTCACCTTGTTTATCGGGCTTCTAAAGCTAGAGCGAAGCTCTCTCTTCTAAATTTCTCTCGACGAATAGACAAAATTCTTTCTCAACAGGCTCAAAAGTTTGGCGTTTCGATTTACGAAAAGGCTAACTCTGGTAACCACCTTCACCTCTTAATTAGAGGTAAAAAGCGAGTGGGAATTCAAAAATTTTATATTTCTACGACAGCGCTTATAGCACGCCTCGTGACAGGTACAAAAAAAGGTAATAAGTTTGGGAAATTCTGGGATCACTTAATATTTTCTAGGGTGCTCACCTCCTGGAGTCGTGAATTTTTGGATTTGAAGGATTACCTTGTACAAAACACACTAGAGACTTTAGGCCTTGTGCCCTTTAGGGCACGGCTGCGGCACGGAGCGCGGCATACGAACTTGGCGAGATCAAATTCAAGTTAATTAAGTTTTGGCCCATAGAACCATAAAATTGATGATGAAAAGAAACCCTGAAAAGAAACCCTGAAAAGTTCAATATGCATTTTTTTCCACTTATCCCAAAGTGAGATTTTTTTGGACAGAGCAACTCCGACGAGTCAACACTGCCCAACTAACAGTCGCATGTAAGAATTTGGCTGGCGTGGTCTCCTAAAGTGCTTTAAACTGGGAATACAAATTGCAGCTTAGTAATGTGGAAATACGAATTAAAATGTGAAACCACGAATTGTAGTCTCAGAATGATTCGGATGTAAAAATGAATAAATCGTTAAGAACAGGCACGCTTGCAATTACTTTTTTGGTTTTGTTGGCATTTGGCTTTCAAAACTGTGCCGAAAAACCATTGGAAATAAACCTTCAAAACCAGGGTAGTAATGTCCCTCTTAAATTGCTTTCTGATTGTGACGTTATCCCTGGAAATACTTCCCAGCTTCCGTTTTCAAGCTGCGGTGTTTATGATGGTTCGAATCAGGTAGTTTGTTCCTGTAGCCATACTAGCCAACGCTTAATAGAAAATTTCTTTACTTCGAGCGGAGATAGAGAACATTGGCTCTCAGTTTACCCAAACAATACTATTTCTTATAATGGGCCGACTCAATACACAAACACCGGGCTATTCAAATTCATGGTTAAATACACCTATTGATAACTTTCCATTGGTTCACATGAGCAATTAAAATTTTTATCGCCGTAAGCATTGTCGACGCGTGAAACTGGTGGCCAGTATTTGTGCTCGCGTAGCCAGGGTTTCGGAAAAGCAGCCACCTCGCGAGAGTAGGGGCGATCCCATGTCGAGCGCAACAATACACCACTCGTGTGGGGCGCATTCCTCAGGGGATTGTTATTGCGAGGCATTTGACCTGTCTCCACTAACTTAATTTCTTCATAAATACTAATCAGTGCATCACAAAAACGATCAAGCTCTGGCAGCGACTCACTCTCCGTAGGTTCAATCATAAAAGTGCCGGGTACGGGAAACGACATAGTCGGGGCATGAAAGCCATAATCCATGAGACGCTTTGCCACGTCATCGACTGAAACATCAGTCGCGTTTTTAATGGGACGCAAATCAATAATACATTCGTGCGCAACTAAACCATTCTTACCTTTGTATAACACCGGAAAATAGCGATCGAGTCGATTCGCCATGTAGTTGGCATTAAGAATGGCGATTTCAGTGGCCTCGCGCAGACCTTCGGAGCCCATCATTTGAATAAATGCCCATGATATTGGTAGAATTCCGGCACTGCCCCATGGCGCTGCTGACACTGCGGATGTTCCTGTCTTCGGGCCACACTCGGGCACCACAACGTGCGAAGGCAAAAAAGGCGTTAAATGTTTAGCCACACCGATTGGCCCCATGCCGGGTCCGCCTCCACCATGAGGAATGCAAAAAGTTTTATGGAGATTTAAGTGGGCGACGTCCGCACCAAATTCAGCCGGCCGACATAAACCCACAAGCGCGTTCATGTTAGCGCCATCCATATACACTTGCCCGCCGTGATCATGTACGATTTTGCAAATGTCCTTTATGCTTTCTTCAAACACACCATGAGTAGAAGGATAAGTAATCATAAGTGCCGAAAGATTTTTTTGATTTTCTTTGGCTTTATTTTTTAAATCTGCCACATCTACATTTCCGCTCGCATCACAAGCTACCACCACGACTTTAAATCCAGCCAGTACCGCGCTGGCTGGATTAGTTCCATGAGCCGAACTAGGTATTAAACAAATGTTTCTATTTTTTTCTCCACGCGATAAGTGGTAAGCATTAATAATCAACAAGCCCGCATATTCGCCCTGCGAGCCGGCATTAGGTTGGAGCGACATAGCCGAGAATCCAGTAATGTCGGCGAGCCACTTTTCAAGTTCTAAAAAAAGCTGCCGGTAGCCCACGGTTTGTTCCTGAGGAGTAAAGGGATGTAGATTACAGAACTCAGGCCAAGTGACAGGGTACATCTCGCTCGTCGCGTTTAACTTCATGGTACATGAACCCAACGGAATCATTGATGTTGTGAGTGAAAGGTCTTTGGCTTCAAGCCGGTGTATGTAGCGCAGCATTTCCGTTTCTGAGTGGTATTTATTAAAAACATTTTGTTTTAAAAAGTCAGTTTTTCGGAGCAGATTTGGCCCCAAAGCAAGAGCACTCTCCACGAGAGATTTCTCGCTCACAGAATATTTTTTACCAAGCGAAAGTGCACTCAAGAGCAAGTTTAAATCACCCAAAGAAATAGATTCGTCAAAAGAAATCCCAAAACTATTTGGACTGACTTTTCGTAAGTTTATTTTTTGCGCCTCACACGCTTTTAAGATTTCAGATGTTTTTTCAGTTTCTACCGTTAGTGTATCGAAAAAAACGTCACCCTTAATTTTATAGCCAAGTTTTAGTAGTTCCGCGCGCACAAAAACTGTCATTCGGTGTACCCGTAATGCAATATTTTTTAAGCCTTGGGGGCCGTGGTAGACCGCATACATGCTGGCCATCACGGCGAGCAGAACTTGCGAGGTACAAATATTACTTGAAGCTTTTTCGCGACGGATGTGTTGTTCACGAGTTTGCAGGGCAAGTCTTAACGCCAGATGGCCTTCTGTATCTTTTGAAACCCCAATAAACCGACCGGGGACCAGGCGTTTAAACTCATCCCGAGTCGCTATAAATGCGGCGTGCGGGCCACCAAAACCCATGGGTACGCCGAACCTTTGCGAACTGCCAATGGCGACATCGGCGCCCATTTCAGCAGGGGATTTGACCAATGTAATGGCTAAGAGGTCACAGTTCATAATTATCATAGCACCTTGAGCCTTGGCTTTTTTCACACTATTTTCTAAATCTCTTATTTCACCATCCAAACTTGTCTGTTGTAAAAAGGCAGCAAAAAGAGGCTCGTTAAAGGCATAAGATTTTGGGTCATCTATAATGAGTTCTAAACCAAGAGGTGTTGCCCTCGTTTTTAAAACCTCAATGGTTTGTGGAAACGACCTGAGATCAACAAACATTTTTTTTGAAGAATGGCTTTTTGCACTTTTCGCATTAAAACATAAAAACATAGCCTCTGCCGCGGCCGTGGCTTCATCTAACAGACTCGCGTTTGCAAGATCAAATCCGGTCAGTTCCATGATCATAGTTTGAAAATTCAAAAGTGCTTCCATGCGGCCTTGAGAAATCTCAGCTTGATAGGGCGTGTAAGCAGTATACCATCCCGGATTTTCGAGAATATTTCGTTGAATGACAGGGGGCGTGTGGGTGCCGTAATATCCCATTCCAATATAGGATTTAAAAACCTGATTCTTGCCAGCGATTTCTCGAGCTCGAATAAGAGAGTCGGATTCAGAAAGTCCTTGTCCTATTTGATACGGCTGCTGGGTTCTAATATTTGCCGGGACAGTTTTGTTGATCAGCTCATCGAGGCTAGTTAGACCCAAACTATCCAGCATTTTTTTTTGTTGTGCAGCATCGGGTCCGATATGGCGGCGTGCAAATGTAAAAGACATAAAACCCCTTAACAGAATTAGCATAAAGCTTAGGGAGATGTCTATTGCCGGGCTTTTTGTTCTTTTACGATTTCAGTAAGGGCGGCGGAAGTCGGGCTCGAGTATTCCATGCCTTCCACAAACTTATGGTTTTCACGAGTATCAGCATCAAGCTTACCAATAATGACATTGGCCTTGCGCAATCTCTCAGCAAGACTAGTCAACATTGACCTCGCCCAATCAGGCAGTTCATCCAAAATAGTGTTATAGGCGGCTTCGTCGACCATTACGGCGCGCACTTCAGTTAACGCTTGGGCTGTTGCAGAGCGAGGCTGTTGGTCTAAAAGTGCAAACTCGCCAAGAGAGTGACCTTCTTCAACTACCGCGATTGAGAGCTTGTTTCCTTTAGGACCTTTTTTATGGATCTCTACTCGGCCTTCTTGAATTACGTAAAACTGAAAACTTTTTTCGCCCTCGTTAAAAAGAATATCGCCAGCGTTAAAGCGTACGCCTTCCAATTGTTGTTTTTCAAACATTACTTAGTTGTCTTTTTGGCCTTTTTTTTTAGTTTGGCCCTGATTGTTTTTGAAAATTTCTGCTTATGCGTTGTGGCTTTCTTTTTTACAGTTTCGAAGTGCCCCTTAGCCTCTGATTTTGATTTTTGAAAGAAGCCAATAACACTGGCGATTTCCTTATCAAACTGCCCTTGCAATTTATTGATTGTTTTTAGGACTTCATTATATCGACTCTCAAGCTGCTTAACTCGACCTCTATTCTTAGGGCTCAGCTTGGATTGAAAGTCCACTTTACGAACTTCACTAGCCAGTCTAACAACTTCAGATTTTATTTTGTCCACGCTGTTAAGTTTAAGAATTTCGTCTTTAAGCTTTTTAATTTTGTTTTTGTCTAATTTAAAATCGCCGATCATCACATGAGCCCCCTTGTTTTAGGCCCAAGTATATTCATTTATTTGGCACTAAGCTAGCGCCAAATTGCGCACCATCGGTGCCATCTAACGGCGTTTTTTTGTAATAAGACCACCGATTGTGTCGTCTCTGTTTACAGTTTCTCAAGTAAATTCCTCGATTATACGCGCTTTGGTAAAAATCGCTAACTTCGAATTTACCAAACTGTGACCTAGCCATCAGTCTAAAACCCATCTAAAATTTAAGCACTTACAGCTTTCTATTTTCAAATTCAAGCCTCTACATTCAAAAGAAAAGGCCCTTTTTGTCACTTTGCCTTCACAAATGTCAAAAAAATTGGCAGGGGGTTTGCTTATTTGAGCCTCGAACACGCTTTATAAAATTGGGCCTTGGCTTGGTGCTATGGTTCGAGAATTTAATTTAACAACATTTTTCATAAGGAGTAAAATATGAAAAAAATTATATCGTCGATTGCTGTCGTTGCAGTCGCCTTTAGTATGTCGGCACAAGCTGAACAGAAACAAGAAATGGAAACTATTAATATTGAGGGTTTAGATAGCAAGAATACGACTCTTACTAGCCTTGGTCAAACTGGAGTTAACCTTCTTGTCAACACTGGAAACTTAGTTATTGCTTTAAACAATAATATAAACGCACTTCCAGATGGTTTAGACAAAAAAGCTGATGATCTTCAGAAATGTATTGCTGAAAACTTTGAGAAGTTCGAAAAATATGATGGCGATAAACCGGTTACAGTTGCAATGTGTACTGTTGGTTCAGTCGTAGATGCAGTCGGTATTGTTATCGAAAAAACAACAGGCGCTGCTTTTCGTATAACTGCAGTTCCCGGAAAACTTTTGGCAGATGCTGGCAGTTCACTGCTTGCCGATGTGGCGGTAGTTGTTGATTCAATGAACGATAAAGATATGACTAAAATCCCTGGTATGTGGGCATATCAACTTGGTTACGTTATCGCTGCAGGTTCTGTTGGCGTTGTTGGCGAAATCACTGGCGAGATGATTCAATTTATTTCTGATAAAGGTCAGAAAACAGTTGAATTAGTAATCAATGGTGTTCGCACTGGAATCAAAGTTGCGCATAAAGGTGCCGTTATACTTGTGCACTACTCTATTAAAGCCGGTAAAGAAGTTGGCGAGCGCGTAGTTCTAGTTGTTGGCGACGCTTTAGTATCAGCTATTGACACTTACTCTACTCTTCAGTGTGGTCTTGCTACTGGTGCAAAAGCTGGCACTAACATCGTTCTTGATCTTTTCCGATCACAAGATACGATCGATCAAAGAGAACGCGAAGAGCGTGGTAATGCTTGTGACTACAATCGCAATCTTGCTGCAGATGCAGGTCACATCGTATTAAAAATATTAACTATTTCTATCCGAGCGTTCACAAACGAATCGTATGAAGAGTTTATGGCTAAAGGTGGAAAAAACAATTTCTGCCCCAACGGCTATAAAAGTGATCGCAAAGGTTTTCAAGTTTGCAAATAAATTATTAATATAATTTATTTGTTAGTAATTAAACGCAGCCTCTTCGTTAGTGGAGAGGCTGTTTTTTTATGAAGAGAAAAGTCAGGAGTAAATTATGAAAACAAAAACCTTCCTAACCCTCTTGGTGTTCTCTGTGTTTTGTGTCAATGCATTTTGTGAAGAATCTGAAGTCTGTCCTAATCCTCAAGTTGAAAAATATAAATCTGTACAAAAAGAGTTTGATAACGTGGCCATGGATGATGCCATGCGAACTGGCGCCCGAGTCGTTGTCATGATCCCGGGTATAATAAAGAAGAATTTTGATCTTGAAAACTTTAACGGCGATGTCTGGCAAGAAATCAAAGGTGGCTACGAATGTATGAAAGACACCCTGACTGGCGGCGCTGAATGGTACAACACGGTTCAGAAAGCTACTTTTTGCCCCGTGTCCACATTAACTGGTGTAGTTGTTGATACCAGTGAAACAATAGTAAAAAGCGTGGCGCAAGTGCCACACGTCATAGGTGACCTAGCTGACTTAGGTGATAATCTCGCCCAAGCAGGTCTTGAAAAAACTTTAGAGCTTTCAAGAAACCCCGATTTCATTTTAGCCTTTGCAGGTATTCTTGGGACAATACCCATGGGTGTGATTGACCTCGCCTTTAAGGCAACGAGTTTAGTTACCCATTTTGTTGGAAACCTTGTGGATACCATTATTAATTATAATTTGGCAGGAGCTGCAATGTCGGCGGTGAGAATTGGCCAAGGGTTTTATTTATTGAATCCTGAGACGATAGTTGATAGCAGCAAAGAACTTGGCTGCCGGGTGGGGACAATTCCAGAGGTGATTTATTATTCATTGGGTGATAAAATTGAACCTAGACCGATAAAATCTTCGATTAAACCTTATTGTGATGTACGCCGCGGCGATTGTACTGAGTACGATTAGCCTTAGCCAAAGGTCCAATTCGGCGTCACCATTTGTTAATTTTCTCGAGTCCGACTAAAATGGGAGCATGGCCAAAACCCCGCTACCCAAAAAACTAAATATTTGTTTTGTTGCTAAAAAGTTTCCGATACTTTCTCGGGTGGCGGATCATGGTTTTTTATGGCCAATTGCTAAAGGCCTTACTCAGCTGGGACACAAAGTTACTATACTTTCTAGCCAAAATCCCCAAGGCAAAAAAGAATTTATCGAAGGCAACATTCGCGCGCTCTATTTAAAAGAAGCCACATTTTCAAGTTCGGCCTCTTTTAGTGATCTCGTTCACGCCAAATTTGTTGAGCTGCATAGCAAAGAGCCTTTTCATATTCTACATTCACTTGATACGTCAGCCGCGAGTTTAGAAAAGTTAAAAAAACAGCTTAAGTTTGCCCTGGCCTTTGATGTGGAGGCCACTCAAATTGCTCAGGTGCTCGCAATTATCGGTATGGCCCAAGAAAACTTCGCTAGCATTATTAATACAGGCACTGCCGTATCCTATAAGTTTTTGAGAACTTATTTAGGATCTGACAGAGTCCTGCTTAATTCTGCCGACGGTATGTTCGTCACGACTCCTCAGCAGCGGATTGTTCTAGAGCGCTACTATTTGTATCCCGACACTCGCATTTATACCGTTCCTTATGGTGTAGAAATGAAAAACTTAGAGTTGAAGGCCAAATCAGAAGGGCTCATGAAAGAGGTGGGTTTGCCAGAGGGAACTCAAGTGGTGTTAACTATTACTGACATGACTGAACTCGAGGAGATCAGACATTTGCTCGTGGCTTTTCAAAAGGTAACAATTAAAAAGCCGAGTACTCGTTTAATTATTATTGGCAATGGTCCGCTAAAAAAAGAAATAGAATATGAGATGCTAACCTTGGCACTAGGATCCCGAGTGATCTTTGCAGGTGCTGTTTCGGCAGATGTGATTTCAGACTATATTAGCCTGTGTGATGTTTATGTAAATTTAAGCGCCCGTACCAGCGGGTTCGAACCTACGATGCTCGAAGCAATGGCGCAAAAAAAGGTAATTGTAGGTTCTGAAGTCAGCCCCATTGCCAATATCGTAGAAGACGGACGTGATGGGTTTTTAATTAGACCTGCCGACACTCTAGCACTTTGCACACTCTTAATAGATATTTTCGAGTTCCCACTTTTATCGCGTGAAATTGGCGAAAGTGCCCGCAAAAAAGTCGTAAACTTGTTTGATACCGAGAAAATGGTTAATGAGACTACAGGGGCCTATTTTTCAATTTTGGAGCGAACAGGCTGGTATTCTAAATCTCAGACTAAGGACCTGCCCTTATTTTAACTTCTGAGATATAAAATATCCCATGACGCTAAACAGAATGGAAAATAATTAAAATAATTCCTTCCATGGCCTAAGGCCTCTAAGTATACTTATTAGTAGTTTCAATAGTTTATGCAATATTCAGCAGGGATTTAAGACCATGACTAAAGCAGACTTAATAAACCTAATTTCTGAAAAAGCCAGTATCACGCGAGTAAAAGCCGAAACTGTGGTGAACACTGTTTTTGATACAATTACTGAAGCTTTGGTGAAGGACGACCGCATCGAAATTCGTGGATTTGGCTCATTTGTCAATCGTGCTTACAATGCTCGCCAAGGACGAAATCCACGTACTGGTGAAGTTATTGATGTCGCACAAAAGCGACGACCATTTTTTAAAGTTGGCAAAGAGTTACGTGAAGAGATTAACAAAGGCCCCAAAAAATAATAAGTAGAACAAATATTAGTCGCGAAAAACTGGGATCTCACGAATATCTTTAATTCCAAAAAAAGCCATAAATAGTCGATCCACTCCTAATGCAATACCACCACTGGGAGGCATTCCTAGTCTTAAAGCTTCGATAAGACCGTCATCTACTGGAGGAACAAAACTTCCAAGGTCGCGTTTCTCTTTTTGCCAAGTTAAAAACCTTTTAGAGTTTTCTATTGGGTCATTGAGTTCGTCATAGGCGTTGGCAATTTCGAATCCTCTAAAATAGACTTCAAATCGATCGGCCCAACCCTTTTCATTTAGGCGAGCTAAGGCAGATTGTGACGGCGGAAAGTCTTTTAGAATGAGCGGAGTCACGAGCCCTAAGCGAGGCTCCACATGTTCAATGAATAATCTGTGGAATAAATCATTCCAGGAGTCGCTGGGATCAAAATGTGTTCGTCTGTCTATCGCAAGCTTTTTGAGTTCCTCGCGTGAAGTCTGTGGAGTTAAATCGAAATTAAGGTATTCGCGAAATACCTCGGCCATGGATTTAAGTGTGATAGATCCATCAAAGCGGATTGCACCTTCGATGTTATCATTCACATACTTAAAAAGATCATAGACGTCTTTTTGTATGGCGTCGATTCCAGCAAAACTTCGGTACCACTCAAGCATTGTGAATTCAGCTGCGTGCTGAGGTGTATTTTCTTCTTGCCGAAAGCAAGACCTAATTTCAAAAGCATTCTCAATGCCCAAAACTAACGCCCGCTTTAAATGAAACTCAGGGCTTGTAGGCAGACAGTAACCATTGCTGGTAAAGGGCCTTAAAAAAGTCTCTGAACCAGAAGAAGGCACCAGTGTCGGCGTTTGAATTTCTAAAAAGCCGCTTGTCTCAAAAAATTTTCTTAAGGATTTTAGAAACCCATTCCATTTGAGCAAATGGTTTTTCTCTTTATTTATTTGTTCGAGCGATTTTTGGCCAATATTTGGCGCCAGAAGTTGAATGTGATGTTCTTTCATTAATACAATATCGCCGAGTACGAGAATATCCGATGCCTTGAATCCATGAGTTATAAATTCGCCTTGCTGGGTAAACTCACCTAAAATCCCATCGGCTATGGGGTCTGACCAGCGACTTTTAATAAGCTCATTTTTAATGTCATCTTTAAGGGCTTTTGGGTAAGGCCGCCACAATGATTTTAGATAAATTTCTCGGGTCATATTCATCGGGTCATTTTCAACTTATGGGCCTCAAAAAAAACAGCCCCTTTATTTTCATAAAGGGGCCTTGAATAAATACTAAATAACAAATAATTTTATTTACCAGAATGATCTAAATCACAGCGGCCGTATCGAACATCGCAGTACGGTTTAACCGGAGTACCACCAGCCATCATGTCTTCAAAGGTCTCATTCATGATCACTCTAATTGGAAGTGACATAACACGAGCAAAAACCATTAAGAGTCCGTTTCCTGCAGCGCTAAGATCGCCATGTACTACATCATGAAGAACCAAAACTACTGCCTTTGCAGCGCCATAAGCATCTTTACCAAGTACACTAACTCGGCCTATAACTGCGTCAGCTACGATAACAACTGCATCAGAAGCATACTTGATACCAGTTCTTACACCGTCAACTACAAGCTCTACAGCTTTGCCAGCAACAGTTGAAACAGTATCTAATACCCAAGCTCCAGCTTGAGCAGCGCGACCAATTACTTGAGAAGCAACGCAAACACCAAGTTGAACTATAAAGAAACCAGGAATGTGGCTGTAAGCTTCCATCGCATCCCACGAGCGTTTGCTAGTATCTAACATGATGTTAGCAATATCTTTTGCAAACTTAGAGGGAACGGCAATTACTTCTTGAACGCCACTAACACCAGTTAAGATGATAGCAGTAACCATTTCAGTACCGATTAGAATGGGGCAAAGAACAGGAGCAGTAACACCTTCTCCGTCAACTTCGTCCATGCGATCGCTTAAACACTTAACAAGTTCAGTAGCATGTTCCGCAAGAGCGGGCATTGCTTTTAACGCAGCTTCGCTGAAAGAAACCACTAAGTTTCCAACATTAATAACGACGTTTACACCAGCGTGAACAATTTCACCGGCTTTTTCTGTAGGAAGATTGTTGCCATCTCTATGGCCTGCATTAGCGGTCATCGATACAGCAACAGCTAATCCTGCCAATGAAGAAATAATAGATTTTCTCATAGGGTCTCCTTAAGGTTAGTAAAAATTTAAAGCCGAATGCTTTAAAACTCGTCATTCATAGTACTGCAGCGCCTCAATAGCAAGTTTTTTGGCAGGTATAAGCTAATTTTATGAGGTCTAATCCCATAAATTCGCATTGTTTACAGAAATATGAAAAAAATTCTTAAATCAAATGGCTCAAGAGATGGGGCAATACCTTGCGGTTAGCGCCTGGTATCTCTAAGGAACTGAGTTCCTCTAACTCCACCCATTTTATCTCGCTGTGATGGATATTTTTTGGTTCGCCTTTCCAATACTTCACAACATAAAACAGCAAAAGAATTCCTGTTTCGCCATAAGAATGAGTGCCCGCATAAAGGATGTTTCCAATTTCGGCTTCGATTCCTAATTCTTCACGAAGTTCTCTGGCTAATGCGGCTTCGGGGCCTTCTCCTGTTTCAATTTTTCCCCCTGGGAATTCCCACTGGCCGGCGAGGTTTTTACCCTCAGGACGAAGACCTACGAGTACCTTTGACCCCTTCATTATTAATCCAGTAACGACAGGAATCCACAGCGGGCGTTTTGGTTTCATCCAAAAATTGTAATCAATACCCTAAGCAATGTCATGATTTTAGGGTGAGCTAGCCTTTGACATATCAGAAAAAAAACCAGGCCCATTATAAATAAGTGCTGAATAAACTTGCACTAGATTGGCACCGAGAGCTAAGCGTTCTTCAATGTCTTCATGTGAACTGATGCCACCGACGCTAATAAGGAGTTTTCCTGTTCGCTTAGAACCTAAGAAGTTGAGCGCTAGCTTAAGGCTATTGAGTGAAAGTTTGGCCAATGGCTTTCCTGAAACTCCGCCTTCTGTAGGAAATGGACAATCACTGTAACGCGAAAGGGTTGTATTGGACAAAATCCAACCATCAATTTCAAACTCAAGAGAAATATTAAGTGCCGCTTCGAGTTCTATTTGATTTAAGTCAGGGCTTAATTTCAAAAGAATTGGCCGCGAGAACCCGGCATTTTTTTGGCGATAAGCCTGTAGTGTTTTGTCTAGCAGTTGCTTAAGCGCGTCTTCTGATTGGAGGTCTCTCAGGCCTATCGTGTTAGGGCTACTAATATTAATCACAAAAACATCGGCCAAAGAGTTGAGGTGATTCATGACAGCCAAATAGTCATTATGAGCTTCATGATTTGGAGTAGACCTATTTTTGCCGACATTAATAAGTACGGGAGTAGGCCAAGGCTTTTTGATATTCGCTAAGGTCTTAAAAGTATGCTCCATGCCTAAAGAAGGAAAACCTAAGCGATTCCAAACCGCCAAATTTTTTATATCTCGAGCTAAAATTTTACCAGGATTTGGATTTTGTGGGAGTGGCGTCACTGTTCCTACCTCTAGAAAGCCCGCGCCGCAGGACCACCAGCCCTGAATACTGTCGCCACTTTTGTCTACGCCTCCTGCAATTCCCAAAGGATTTGGAAAGACGAGATCCTTCCATATGAGCGATCGCCACTTTTTGACTTTGGGACTTTTAAGTTTTCCGTAAATTTTTAAATAAATGTGTCCCAATGGGTGGGCCCATGAAACCGGTAAGTAGAGCCAGGGTTTTAACAGCGCCATTAGCGGGGGTATAAACCTCGCAAGAGCATTGCTGTCTCAAGGCGCTTCAACGAAACACACCAAGCCGCCGTTCTGAGATCTAAATTATTTTCTTGCGCGTAAACCCAAACTTTATCAAAGGCTTTGGTGAGAGCGGTACGTAGCTTTCGATCGACTTCGTCCTCATCCCAAAAGTAGGCCGCAATGTCTTGGACCCATTCAAAATAGCTGACGATTACGCCACCACCGTTAGCTAAAATATCTGGAACAATAGTGACGCCCTTTTGATGAAGATATTCGCTAGCTTCAGAATTAGTCGGTCCGTTGGCTCCTTCGACGATAATCTTGGCGCGAATACGCTTCATATTTTCTGAAGTAATTGAATTTTCAAGGGCACAGGGAAGAAGCATGTCGACATCAAGTTCTAATAGTTCATTATTTTTTATTTTTTGGCAATTGGGGTAGTTTGCAAGAAGTTTATTTTGAGAAACATGATTTACAAGATCGGGAACATCAAGGCCATCAGCCTTGTAAATTGCGCCGTTGGCATCGCTAACAGCAATCACTTTGGCACCCATAAAGTTAGCGGTAAGGGCGGCAAATCGACCGACGTTACCAAAGCCTTGAATGGCCATTGTTGTATGCTGAAAATTGAGACCTTTCTTTTTGGCAATCTCGTGGGCTAAATAAACCACGCCCTTGCCCGTGGCGCTCTCGCGACCCACAGAACCGCCAATCTCAACCGGCTTACCAGTAACAATCCCTGGCTGGGCGTAGCCGCACTCTTGTGAATAAGTATCCATCATCCAAGCCATGATTCGAGGGCTTGTTCCGACATCGGGAGCTGGAATATCTTTAGTGGGACCAATAAAGGGACCAATTTCGGTTGTGTATCTGCGAGTGAGATTTTGCAATTCTGTTTTAGAGAGTTTAGTGGGATCAACGCAGACCCCACCTTTGGCTCCGCCGAGCGGCAGCTGAAGAAGAGAATTTTTAAAGGTCATGAGGGCAGCGAGGGCTGCGACTTCTCCGATGCAAACGTCTTGATGATAACGAATTCCGCCTTTAAAGGGGCCAAGTGTCATATTATGCTGAATGCGAAAACCTTGAAAAACTTTAACCGAGTAATCATCCATTCGAACCGGAACGCTGACACAAATAGCGCGCCGGGGAGTCTTAAGGCGTAGGAGGATGTTAGGATCGACTTTAGCCAGTGTGCCGGCCGTATTTAGGTTTCTCAAAACGTTGTCGTACATCGGACCGGAAAACAACTCTTCCACGGCTCCCCCTTCAAATATAGTCTAAGTGCCAAATAAATTTAATCATCCTTTTTTTTTAAGTTTGCAAGTTCAAACAGGAGAATTAGACTACTACCTTATGGGGTTTTTTTTAGTCTTTGATAAAAGTAAGGCGCTCATTAAGTATCACGGTCCCAGCGAAGCACTAAGTTCACTGGTAGACTCTATCCAACAATGCTTTGCCCAACGCGTTACTGATATCACCGTTGAATTGCCAACAAAAGAAGCTGAGATTGGCGAACTTTTTGAAGTGCTTAGCAAACTTCATGGTGTATTACAAAAAAGATCAGAAAGATTAAATTAAAGCAGGACGTGGGTGGGGCGAAAACCCAACTAGTTGTGGATTTATTGGCGTTAGGGTGCGAAATAACTACCGACGAAGAAGTTCTTAAAGAGATTGAGGTGCAAAAACTTAGGCAAAAGCAAAGTTCAACAAAAGATCGCGCGCTCAAAATGCTCGAAGAAATCAAGTCAAATCAAAAAAAATTTAATGAGTTCGATATCGATTTTACTAAACTCTACAAGGCGGCCGAGTTTCAAGCCTGGCCGGAGATTGAAGGCTATCTTGAAAAGGTCAGTGCGGCTCTTGAAACTGAACTTCGGCTTAAGGAGAAGCTTGAGCGCGAAAAAAAACTTTATGTCAGTCGAATCCACCACTTAAAAAAAGTGACAGAAGTAGATGCCGCAAGCGCCAAGGAGCTCGCAAAAATGCATCAGATAGAAATTGAGCTGGATTCTCTAAAGGCAGAACTTTCGGAGTTAACGAATCGACTGTTAGGCGCCCAAGATCAGGCAAAAAAAAGCGAGTTGTCCGCAAGGCATGAAGTTACTAGATGCCAGAAGGAATACGGTCCGGTCATTAACCGACTCAACTTAGAATTAGAAAGGCAAAAAAAGAAATGATTGAAGTGGCCGCGGGAAATGTTTTGAAAAACCTCGAAAATATTACCGGCAAAAAAATCCTGATTGTCGGTGACGTGGGAGTTGATGAGTATGTTATCGGAGATGTGAATCGAATTAGTCCCGAAGCTCCGGTGCCCGTGGTTGCGGTGACTGAGCAATACTCACGTCTGGGTTTATCCGCCAATGTGGCACAGAATATTGCTAGCTTAAAGAGTGAGTCGGTTTTACTTTCGATCACCGGTGACGATGAGACGGCAGAAAAGTTAAGGGGGCTCTTAAAAAAAGAAAAAGTAAATAGCGATTTTTTGATTAAGGACTCGAGTCGTCAGACAACCCGAAAACTAAGAGTTCTGGGTGTACTTGCTGGACATCATCATATTGTGAGAGTCGATTTTGAACAAAGGCGATTTCTCTCACCCGAGGTCGAAAAAAAATACTTAAAACGAGCCCAAGAGGTTATTCCCGAAGTTGATGTGGTCATAATTCAGGATTATGCCAAAGGAGTCATTAGCGAAAGTATTTCGCAAAAGATCATTGAGCTTTCAAAAAAAAATAAGAAAAAAGTATTGGTTGATCCTCATCGATTAACACCCCTTCATTTCTACAGCGGCGCGAATGTTTTTAAACCCAATTTTGCTGAGGCGCTGGCCTTGTCAAAAATAGATCAAGATGACCTGCATTTTAATAAAAATATTATTAGAGACGTAGTAAAGGCCTTAGAAACAGAGGGTCAATTTGAAACTGTAATATTGACTCGAGGAAAAGAAGGCATGTCCTTTGTGCAAAAAGGGAAAATTGAAAATGTCCCGACCTTTGCTAAAGAAGTTTTTGATGTAACTGGCGCCGGCGACACCGTAATTGCAAGTCTGGGATTGGGCCTTGCTGCCGGCTTTAGCGTATTTGAGTCGTGTGTGTTGGCAAATGCGGCGGCGGGCGTTGTTGTCGGAAAAATCGGTTGCGTCCCTTGTTACTATGAAGAGGCAAAGGCGGCCCTCAAAGAACGATGCTAAGGGTGGGTCGTGGCGCGTAAACTTATTACAGGGTTCAGAACCTCCTAATATCTCATTGATAAAGCAAAGTCTTTTAGGTAAAGCTTTGGGCTCATGAATATCCCCCGTACTTCTCAAAACTTTTATTCGTTTACAATGAAAACTTTGCGTGAGTTTCTAGTCCAATTTGGAAAAGAAAAATTTCGAGCCGAGCAGCTTTTTCGCTGGGTTTATATCGAGGGTGTTACTGATTTTAATCTCATGACAAATCTCTCCAAGGCCTTTCGTGAAGAACTGACAAAAGTTATACATTTTGAGTTGCCTCAAGTAGTAAGCCATCTCAAAAGCGAAGACGGCACGCAAAAACTTTTACTGAATGTTGGCGACAAAAAAACCATAGAGGCCGTTTTGATTCCCTCAGATGGTCGCCTGACTTTATGTGTATCTTCAGAGGTGGGCTGCAATATGGCCTGTCAGTTTTGTTATACGGGCAAAATTAAGCTTAGTAAAAGACTTTCAGTTGACCAAATTGTGGGACAATATCTGCGAGCTCGAGAAGTATTGGCTCCTGAAGAGCGAATTTCAAATATTGTATTTATGGGAATGGGCGAGCCCCTCGATAATCCTCAGAATGTTTTTCCTGCGATTGAAATTCTACATGAAACTTTTGGTATTAACTTGTCGCTAAAAAAAATAACTGTCTCGACGTCAGGTTTAGTGCCACAAATGCCATTGATCACTGAGGCCGGAGTTAGGCTTGCAGTTAGCTTAAATGCCTCTAACGATGAAGTCCGTTCGCAAATAATGCCGATCAACAAAAAATACCCCATTAAGGAGCTGCTCGACGCTTGCCGCGAGCACTGTCGTGAAACTAAAGACAAAGTGACACTCGAATATGTGTTGCTAAAGGGAGTCACAGATTCTTTAGAGCATGCGCACGAACTTTATCATCTGACTAAATCGGTTCCGTGTAAAATAAATATTATTCCGTTTAATGAACACCCGGGAGCTGATTTCCTAAGGCCGTCAATGAATCAGGTTTATAAGTTTCAGCAGGAATTAATTAATCTAGGTGCTCACGTGCTGCTCCGAAAAACCATGGGTAGAGATATTTTTGCAGCTTGCGGGCAACTGACCTCCTTTTATCAGGATCGGCCTGAAAAATTAAATGTCAAAAAACCAATCGAGGGGAATTTGCATGCCTAACATCGTAGTTATCGGAAGCCTTGCTTATGATTCCATTTATACCCCCTCCGGCGCCGCAGAGCGCGCCTTGGGTGGGTCCTCAAATTATTTTTCATTGGCGGCGAGCCTCTATACTAAAGTGCGCGTAGTAGGCGTTGTTGGAGAGGACTATTTAGCGACAGATTTAGAATTACTAACTCATAGAGGGGTTGATGTTTCAGGAGTTCAAAAACTTCCGGGCAAAACTTTTCATTGGGCCGGTAAGTATGAGGGCGACCTAAATGAGGCGCAGACTTTAGTGACAGAATTAAATGTGTTTGAAACTTTTTCTCCAAAATTGCCCGAAAAATATAGAGACAGTGAGTATGTATTTTTGGCAAACATCGATCCTGATTTGCAAATGTCCGTTCTCGAACAAGTAAAAAAACCTCGTGTGATCGCTTGCGATACAATGAATTTTTGGATTAGCTCTAAATTAAATTCTCTCAAAAAAGTTATCGAGAAAGTGGATGTTTTACTTATTAATGAGGGCGAAGCAAAAATTTTGACTGGCGCCCCAAACGCTATTGCTGCGGCACCTCTTCTTAACAAAATGGGGCCAAAAGCTGTGGTGATTAAACGTGGGGAGTACGGATTTGCTCTTTATCATGATAGCCACTTTTTTATTTTACCGGCTTTTCCAATATCTAAAGTGATCGATCCGACGGGCGCCGGTGATACATTTGCTGGGGGATTTATGAGTTACTTAGCACAACATAGCGGAGACTTAAGTCGTGAGAGTCTACGAAACGCCTGCATACGGGGAAGCATGCTTGCCAGTTTTACTGTCCAAGACTTTAGTATTAGAGCCCTTCTTAAACTGTCGGCAGCGGACGTTGAAAAGCGCCAAGCGGAGTATCGAAAAGTAATATCGCTGTAATACTAGACCAAAGACCGTCTTTATTTTTGGTCTTTTTTAGGGCTGGTACCTACCGAGAAAAATCCTTAATTAATTCCTATGAATTTCCGATAGTTATGGTGGATGAGTGAACAAAAAGGTGGCGGTAAGTTTGCGATGGGCATCGTGGATGCGCTGTTGGGTAAAGACCAACAGAAGGTCGGCGAACAGCTTCCGGATTTCAAAAGGTTAGAAACTCCCAAAGGAATTTTTTCGACGCCGGGCCATTTGCCAACAACTGAAGCCGCACTCGCGCAATCCGAAAACCTCAGAGTTGCCCAACAGAGATTGCTAGAACTCGAAGAAGAAATCGAACGACTGAGACGCGAAAACGAAAAACTAATTGCTGCTGGTCAGACGCTAAATCGTCGAATTGACGAAACTTCTTCAAAACTCGAAAGCACTACTCGTCGTCTTGGTGAAGATCGAGATTCTCATGAAGATGAAAAGCGGGTTTTGACTGAATCTATCAATGCGAAAGATCGCGAAATAGGCCGCGTCACAGGTAAAGTTGAAGAGTTAGAAATCCGCCTGAGCACAGACCTTAAAAAAATTCGAGTGAGAGAACGAGAGCTAGAAAATCGATTAGAGATAATGAAAATGGAAAGCTCAGCGGTCATCCGTAATAAAGACGAGATTATATTGGATCTCAAGAGAGGTCTTGATCAATTGAACCTAGACATTGAAAATCAACGGAGTCGGGAGTCAGCAAGTTCGGATAAGCTAGAGAAGGAGCAAGAAAAAACTCGTAGGGCCGTCAAGGCTATGAGGCTGGCCCTTTCTCTTCTCGAGGATGAAGAACTCTCACAAACGCCACTTAAAAAGGTTAGATAAATTCGCATGAGTAATCTGTTAGAAAAAATTCTTAGC